>JAABUX010003988.1_pt1 | contig 19069 bp, 19 predicted proteins | sample 5561851 | NCBI WGS metagenome assembly JAABUX01 (sample SAMN10711883, study PRJNA513361) | rock metagenome | isolation source: Antarctica rocks | place: Antarctica: Victoria Land, Richard Nunatak red sandstone | collected 2016-01-03 | reverse complement strand
TCCTCGACGACAAGAATGTAGACATCGATTCCATCCTTGCTGTGACCGTCGCGGATAATGAGACCAGGATCGGGCATCTGGACGAGGTCGGACGATCCGTTATTCGGGACCAGTTGTTCACCGTTGGTGAACTACTGCGCATGAACCAGGTCGAACCGGATGTTACGGCAACGAGGCCGGCAGACCACCATGCCGTCCTCTTCAGTGGCTAATGGCCGACGGGTTTGTTGTTCCCTCCATGGTCTGCATCGTGGAAGGCGATGGCGAAGATGCGGCGATAAGATCTCTGGTCAGGCGCGTTGTGACGGACATCGACCTAACGACATCCCCATCTCAGTCGTCCTGGCGAAACATGAGTACGAGGCGTGGCTCCTGGCCGCGGCGGAGTCGTTGCGTACACATCGCAAGATCGATCCCGCCTTTTCGCCTCGTACAACCCCTCCCGAGAGCCCGCGAGACGCGAAGGGGCAGGTGGACATGATGATGCGTAGCAGAACCTACAGCCCTACATCCGACCAGGCCTCTTTGACGGAACACTTCGATCTCACTATAGCCCGAAGCGCCGACTCATTCGACAAGTGCTACCGCGACCTGGCCGGCCTCGTTTCCCACCTGTTTGCAGTCGAGAAATGACCGCTATTGTTGCATGTCCTTGTAGCGTCGATACTGAGTGCGGAGAGGAAACTATTTGGGTGTGACCATCAGGACGGTACTGGCGACGCGTTATGTGACGCCGCTGCGCGAGGGCGGGTCGTTGCCGGCGCTGGTCGAGGCCGACGACGACGGCATCTACGTGGTCAAGTTCCGCGGCGCGGGGCAGGGGTCCAAGGCGCTGATCGCGGAGTTGGTCGCGGGCGAAGTGATGCGCGCCCTGGGCCTGCCCGTGCCCGAGATCGTCTTTGTCGAGATCGACCCGCTGCTGGCGCGCTCCGAGCCCGACAGCGAGGTGCAGGCGCTGGTGGAGGCCAGCGCCGGGCTCAACCTGGCGCTCGACTATCTGCCGGGCTCGTTCGACTATAGCCCGCTGCTGACCCCCGCGCCCGACCCCGCGCTGGCCTCGGCCGTGGTGTGGGCCGACGCCTACCTCACCAACGTGGACCGCACCCCGCGCAACCCCAACCTGCTGCTGTGGCACCGGCGTCCGTGGCTGATCGACCACGGCGCCGCGCTCTACTTCCAGCACTTCACGGCCGGCTTCGCCGCCTACGTGGCGCGTGCCCGCAGTCCCTTCCCGCAGATCCGCGACCACGTGCTGCTGCCCTTCGCCGCCGACCTGACGGACGTCGACCGCAAACTGGCCCCGCTGTTAAGGCCCCGGATCGTCGAGGACATCGTGGCGCTCGTGCCCGACGAGTGGCTGGGCGACGACGCGGCGTGGACCGGACCCGTGGAGCATCGCGCCGCCTACGTGGCCTATCTGCTGAACCGGCTCGCGGGTCCACGCCCCTTCGTCGAGGAGGCCGTTCGTGCCCGCGCCGCGCTTCGCTGATCCCGACGTCCAGCATGATCCTGGCGTCACTAGCGAGGGCGCCCTCCTCCAGCCGGTAGGGGCGCCGCGTTCCGTCGACGGGGCTAACGAGCGCGACTCCGCCACGCCCTACACGTCATACGACTACGCCCTGATCCGCGTCGTCCCGCGCGTGGAGCGCGACGAGTTCCTCAACGCGGGCGTGATCCTGTTCTGCCGCACGCGCCGCTACCTGGGCGCGCGCGTACGGCTCGATCCCCAGCGGCTGGCCATCCTGGCGCCGGACCTGGACCCGGCGGACGCCGAGCGGCACCTCGCCCTGATCCCGCGCATCTGCGCCGGCGGCCGCGGCGCCGGCCCCATCGGCGGCCTGACCGCGGCCGAGCGCTTCCACTGGCTGGTGGCGCCGCGCAGCACGGTCATCCAGACCTCGCCCGTGCACTGCGGCCTCTGCCATGACCCCGCCGCCACGCTCGACCGCCTCTTCGCCACGCTGATCATTGCGGGTCCGCCCGTACACGTACAATAGGGAGTACACGTACAATAGGGGGTAGGGGAACACAGGACGCTCGCTTTCCCTTAGCGGTGTAAGGCCGAGCGTCCATGGCTCGCCTGTACCGCCTATCGCAGGAGCAGCATTATGGCCACCGAACAACGCCTGGACCTGGATCGGACCTATACGATCGACGAGTACATGCGCCTCGCCGAGAGTGGCGAGCGCTACGAGCTTGTGAATGGGAGGTTAAGCCGCATGTCTCCAACGAGTTCGGATCATGGTGACATTGGCGGCTTGCTGACTATCTACCTCGGTCAGCACGTCTTGCGGCATGGGTTGGGTAGGGTGTATGCCGCGGAGACGGCCTTTGTGCTCAACGCGGAGACCCGTGACGTTCGCGCCGCCGATGTTGCGTTTGTCGCCGCATCCCGTGTCTCGGACATCATCGGATCCGACCCTATCCCTTTCCCCCCTGACCTGGTGGTCGAGGTTGTTTCGCCGAGCGACCGGCTGACCGAGGTGCGCAAGAAGGCGCGCGTCTACCAGCGCGCCGGCATTCCGCTCGTCTGGGTCGTCAATCCGCGTCCGCGTCACCGCAGCGTACAGGTCTACCACCCCGCCGACCTGCGTCCCACCACGCTCGGCGGCGACGATCACCTGGATGGCGAGGACATCGTGCCCGGCTTCACGCTCCCGATCCGTACCCTGTTCAGGCTGCCGTAGCCCCTGCCCCTTGATGGGGGACGGAACTCGGTTAGACCGGTTCGGCAGCGTGATCGCGGCCGCTGGTGCGAGTTGGCCGTAACAACAACGGGAGCACAATCGCCGGGAGCGTGATCAGCGCCGCGATGAAGAAGACATCCTGGAAGGCCAGCGCGGCTGCCTGGCGCGTGATCTGCCCCGCCATCTGAGCCAGCGCCTGTCTCGCGGCTGTAGCGGGCGGCAGTCCCTGCAGACTCTCCAGGCGATTGACCAGGCCGTGGTACAGGGCGGCGGTGGCCGGATCGGAGAGCGAGACGCGGCTGGCGATGTTGGCCCGGTGGACGATCTGCTGCGTCTGCAGGATATTGGTGAACGTGGCCACGGCGAGGGATGCAACCACGTTGCGCGTCACCGTGATCAGCGTGGAGGCGCCGTTGAGGTCCGGCCCGGCGACGCCCTGCAAGGCCATGGTGTTGGAGGTCTGCGTCAGCGGGGGCAGCGCGACGCCGCGCAGGATCAGGAGGCCCAGTAGAGCGCCGAAGGCCGAGTCGAGCGTGGTCCAGTTGCGGATCAGCAGCGTGTCCACGAACAGGGCGACCGCGCCGCCAATGAGCAGGGCGCGCGGTCCGATGCGATTATACAGGGCGCCGGCCAGGATCGTGACCACCATGGAGGTCAGGCCCAGCGGCAACAGCAAGAGGCCGGCCGGGAACGGGTCGAGCCCGCGCAGAGTCTGCAGGTACTGTGGCAGCAAAAAGGCCACCCCGAACAGGCCGATGGCGCCCAGCCAGATGATGAGGTTGCCGGCCCAGAAGTTGCGGCCCGTGAACAGGCGCAGGTCGAGCAGCGGCTGGCGGGTACGCAGTTCCACCGGCACGTAGACCAGTAGCAGCAGCACGGCCAGCACGATGGGACCGGACACGCTCCCTATCGAGTCCCAGCCGTCGTAGGCCAGGTTGGAGAGGCCGTAGAGCAGCAGGCCCAGCCCGGCGCCAAGGAGCAGGAAGCCGCGCAGGTCGAAGCGCAGTCCGCGCTGTGGGGCGGATTCGCGCAAGACCCGATACCCGATCAGCACGCCGACGATACCGATGGGCACGTTGACGTAGAAGATCCAGCGCCAGTCGGCGTACTGAGCCAGGAAGCCGCCCAGGGTGGGGCCAATGGCCGGCGCCACCAGGATGGGGATGCCGAAGGCGCCGTTGGCCAGGCCGCGCTCACGGGGCGGGAAGGCGGCGAAGATCAGGGCGATAGAGAGCGGGAACAGGGCCGCGCCACCCGCGCCTTGCAAGACCCGGAAGACGATCAGGATGCCCGTGCTCCAGGCCAGGCCACACAGGGCGGACCCGGCGGTGAACAAGGCCAGCGAGCCCAGGTAGATGCGCTTGATGCCGAAGCGATTGGCCAGGTAGCCCGCGGCGGCCACGACCACGCCCTGCGACAGGGTATAGGCCGTGTTGACATACGAGATCTGGTGCAGATCGGCGCCAAAGACGGCCTGCATCTTGGGCAGGGCGGTGTTGACGATGGTGGCGTCGAGCAGGCTGACGAAGACGCCGAAGACCGCCGTGACCAGGACCCACCACTTATAGCTGCCCGCGGTCGACGTTGTTGGCGTCGCCAGCGCCGTCGGCGCCACGGCGCCAACGGTTCGTGCCCCGCGCCTGGGAGGCGCGACCGCGCCTGGTTGTGCCATGGTCATGGAAAAGCTCCTTCCGGAGTAGATAGTAGTTAGTAGTTAGATACGTGCGTTTGATCTAACTACTATCTACTCGTGAATATGGATGGTGACCTCGGCGGACGCGCCGGGATAGAGAGTATGGCCCTGGTAGCCATCGAGGGTGATCACGACGGGGATGCGCTGCGTCGTCTTGGTGAAGTTGCCGTTGGCGTAGTCGCCGGAGGGGATAGGCGAAAGGGCGCTGGCGGCAACGGGCAGGATGCGCGTGACCGAGCCGTGGAACGTGGTGTCGCTGACCGTATCCACGGTGACGTCGGCTCCCTCGCCGGGCGCCACATCCTTGATGTGGTTCTCCTCCACGTAGGCCGTGATGGAGACGCTATTCAGGTCGACGACCTGGGCCAGGGGCGTGCCGGGCGCCAGTACTTCGCCGGGTGCCGCGCCCTCGCCGACGATGGTGCCATTGATGGGGCTGGTGGCACGGACGACGGCGCCCGCGGGCGTGCGCAGGGTCGCGATCACGTCGCCCTTGTGGACGGTGTCGCCCACGCGGCGCGAGACGTCGCTGATCGTGCTGGCGACGGGCGGGGCGACGGTGACGACGGGGCCGCTGACCGTGGCGTCGTCGGTGCTGTAGAAGTAGTAGCCCTGGTGCCAGAGGTAGTAGATGCCCAGCCCCAGCAGGATCACTGCCAGCAGGCCGGCGCCGTTGATCAGGAGCAACCGGCGCGTGCCGGAGCGGGTCTGGGTCGGGGTGGTCGGAGTGGTATAGGGCGCGGGCGAGGTCTGGGCGGAGCCGATTTCCCTGACGGTCTCGCCGGTGGTGTCGGTCTGGCTCATGATGCGTTCTCCTTGTGCCTGTGATATCGGTGTGCGATGTATTTGTGTGTGTTGCCGCGCCGGTGGCAGGCGCCGTGATGGTTCGCGAAGGGGACGCATCCGCGAGGTCGACGGTCAGATCGTGTTACGGGGCTGTCTCCAGATCGTGTCATGGGGTCGTCTCTAACTCGTGTCGCCGCGCCGGCTGGCCGGTCGTTGGGATTGCGCCGTTCTCATCTCACTCCCCTTTCTCTCTTGGCTGTTCAATCAATTAATAAGCGTGCAAACGACCGTCTTTCCTGTCCCTATCGTGCGCGCGCCATCCGCGATACCCTCGCTCCTACCAGGGGACGCTTATTGAGACTTATTGACGGAATAATTAATCGTGATGTCAGCATCGCCTTGCGTTGCTTGCCGCCGGTGGTCACGTCGTCACGTCGCTCTCTGCTCCAGGCCGTAGAGCGACAACTCCACCAGAGCTGTGGCGATCTGCTCGTGGCTGTATGAGCAGAGCTTGGCATCCCCGATAATGGTGCGCTTCATCATAGTGGCCACGAGGCTGCCGAAGAGCAACTGCGCGGTCAGGTACGGATCGACCGGCCGGATGCGTCCGCGCTCGATTTGGCGTTGCAGATAACTGCCCAGCAGCCCGACCACCTGCCGCGCGCTGCGGCTGAACATAGCCGCCATGTCCGGGTCGCGCATCATCTCGCCGACCATGGCGCGGAACGCCGGCCCGTACTCGCCCGACTCGAGGCGGCCGACGATAGCCGTGACCAGACGGATCATCAACTCACGCGGATCGAGATCGAGCGCGTCGGCCGATGACAGGACGTCCTGGCTGATGGCGATGGGACTACGCTCGGCGAAGATGGCCTCGAAGAGGGCGCGCTTGTCCTCGAAATAGTGGTAGATCAGGCCGGGCGTGATCCCCGCCTCCAGCGCGATGTCTTTGTTGGTGGCGCCGCCGTAGCCCTTGCGCGCAAACACGCGCATCGCGGCCTCCAGGATCTGCTCCCGCCGCTCCGCGCTTGCCGGCCCATCCGCGATGCGCGCCATTTCCTCCCTCCTTGCTTACTTGCTGACTAATTAATTAATATCAGACGGGGCTTCTTTCTGTCAAGAGGCATGACGCAGTCGATCCTGACAGTCGATCGCGGAAGGTGACGATGGCAAGGCTGCCCATCGTGGTCGCCCCGCTCACGGGATCCTGAGAGGCCGCCAGCGCGCGGACACATCAGCACCTCGCCGCGGTGTTCCTCCCCGACCTTGGCCTGCACCCCGGCCAGGCGCTGTTCCTCCTGGAGTTGGACACGCACGGGCCCGCACTCAGGTCTAACTCGCTGCGGGCCTCGGCGTCGAGAAGGCGCTCAGGACCACGACCAGGAGCGTGGAGTTAAGGATGGGGCCCGACTCCACGCCCTGTCCCTATATCTCTTCTACTGCGTCATAGCGCCTCACGCCTCACCACGATCGTTGTCCATCGCCAGGACTTCCGTCTGGAGCGCGTCACGATCGTTGTCCATCGCCAGGACTTCCGTCTGGAGCGCGTCAATGAAAGCGGCGACTGATTGGGGGACTGCAGCCCCTTTACAGCAGCCCCTTTAAGGCGGATGATGGCATTCTTGTAGGAGAGCGGTGGTAGATCGGCGACGCGCACAGCCCGCAGCCTCCCAGCCGCGAGGTCAGCGGCCACCATCGCCCGCGTCACGAACGCCCCTCCGTGCCCGTCAAGCATAAACCGGTGGGCCATCTCGAACGGGATCTCGACGAGGGCCTGCCCCGCTTGTCTGGACTGGGCCACGAGGGAGCGTAACTCCGCCGTCCACTCGATTAGATAGAGCGGCGCCACATGCTGGCTGATGTCGGCCAGGCGGACATCTGATCGGCCGGACAGCGGGTTGCCCGCGGGCACGACGAGCACAAGTGGCTGGTGGATGCGCGCGCACACCTCGACGGCGGGATCGTACCAGTCGGACGTCCAGCCACCGATGACGCCCACGCGGACCACGCGATCGTGCAGCATCGCGACGACCTGCTCGCTATGCCCGACGCGCACGAAGAGATCGACACGCGGGTGCATGGCCCTGAACTTCTTTACGGCATGAGCGAGGTAGTCGCCACAGAGCGGCTGGATCGTGCCGACCGTGACGCGCCCGCGCTGCCCCGCCCCCGTCTGCCGGACCGTTTCGACCCCTTCGTGCAAGGTGGCCAAGGCCCGTTCGACGTAGGGTAGAAAACTCTCGCCCCGTTCCGTCAGAGCCAGGGTGCGGCCTCCGCGCGCGAAAAGTTGTCCTCCGACCTCTCGCTCCAGGGCCGCGATGCGCGCACTGATCAATGGCTGGGACACGTCCAACGTGCGCGCCGCCTTGCTGAAGCTGCCATCGCGCACGACCTGGGCAAACGCCCGTAGATGCTCGATCTCCATGCATTCTCCGCTCTCCGCAAGTATTAGTAAAGCTGATACCAAGTATAGTCCATATCATCTTGGACTAGGACGGCCAGAGCGGTATCGTGGGGAGAGTCCATCAATGATCTAACGTCCCTTCGGAGGAGGTTTCGCCCATGAGCGCGCGCCCAGCCCCGTCGTCCCTCTCGTCGCGTCTCGTCGTCCTGCGCCACCGCGACTTTCGCCTGCTGTGGGGCGCGGAGGCGGTCTCGGCGGTCGGCTCGCAGATGCATGCCATCGCCGCTAACTGGCAGGTGCTCCAACTGCTCGGGACGCGCGTGTATCACCTCTCGGTCGGCGGGGCACACCTCGCGTTCGCTGCGGCCCCTCTCGGGCTGGGCATGCTTGGCCTCGTGCGTGTGCTCCCCGTCATCGTGCTCGCCCTCGTGGGCGGCCTCCTCGCGGACACCCTCGACCGGCGCCGCGTTCTCATGGCCGCGCAGGCGACCTTCGCTCTCCTTTCGGGCATCCTGGCGATCCTGACGCTCACGGGGCATATTGGCCTGCCGGCGCTCTACGCGCTCGCGGCAGCCGGGTCCGCTGTTGGTGCGTTCTCCAGGCCGGCCGAGCAGGCGCTCGTCCCGCACCTCGCCCCGCGTGCGCATCTGACGCAGGCCTATGGCCTGTTCGCGCTCCTTTGGCAGGTCGGGACCCTGGCCGGCCCCCCGCTCGCCGCCGTTGGGCTCGCGTTGGCCGGCCCCGGCGCGGTGTACGCCGTTGATGCCGCGTCCTTCCTCGGTGTCGTCCTCGCCGCGCGAGCGCTTAGCGTCCGCGGCCGCGCACAGGTCGAGCGCCACACCGTGAGTTGGGCCACCCTGACCGAGGGCGTGCGCATCGCGCGCCGTACGCCCCTCATCCGGGATACACTGTTGATCGACCTCTACGCCACTTTTTTCGCCTCGGCCCGGTCGATGCTGCCCCTCGTAGCCGTCCGTTTCCTGCACGCCGACGCGCTCGGCTACGGGCTGTTGGCGACGGCCCAGCCGCTCGGGGCCGCCCTCACCGGCCTGGCGCTCGCGCTGCGCCGGGACATCCGACGGCAAGGGAAAGCCTTGCTCCTCAGCGTCGCGGCGTTCGGCGCGGCCTGGGCGCTGTTCGGCCTCGCGGCACCGGTTTCCTTCGCCTTCGCGTACGCCTTCTACGCCCTGACTGGTGTGGCCGATACCGTGTCCTACGTCATCCGCACGACGATCCGCCAACTGCTGACCCCCGATACGGCGCGTGGCCGCATGGCCGGCCTGCATCTCCTTTTGGGGTCGGGTGGCCCGGAACTGGGCGAGCTGGAGGCCGGGCTTGTCGCCACCTTGACGGGCCTGATGTTCGTGGTGGTCACCCTGAACGCCGGGCGGCGCGAACAGACAGTGGCCAGCGCTGATGGGAACGGGGACGGGATTGCCGCGTTTGGCACGCCAACGGTCGTCCACTTCTGCGCCGCGCTGGCCGTCGCCGCCATCCTGAGCGCGCCGTGGCAGGCCCTGTGGCCGGCCGGCCTGCTCCTTGGGCTCTCCGGCCTCGGGGGCGTGGGGTACATCGCGATTGTGATACGGCGGGTGCGTCGGCAGGCGAGCTACAGCCCGGTCCTGGAAGACTGGTTATGGCATGTGGGCTTTGCGCTCGTCGCGTACGTCGCGCTCGTCGTCGCGGCCGCGGCGCTGATGGGCTCTCCATCGCCGGCGCTGTTCGTCGTCGGCGCGGCGACGGTGCTGCTCCTGTTAATCGGCATCCACAATGCGTGGGATGCGGTGACCTATATGGTCGTCGCGCGCTCCCAGCCGCGGGGCGAGGACAAGGAGTAGGGACGCGTGACGCGTAACCGGAGGTCTACCCGTCGCGGCGGCCGTCCACGCGCCGGTCACGCGTGGTCGCGACAGGACGGGGACAATCGCTTCTACCACGCGAGGGTTCGGCGCACCGTCCGTGTCGTCGACGCGTCAATAATCTGCCGGGGAGAGAACGTATGATGCGCGTCGATGTGGTGGTGGGCGCGGGCGATCGTCATCACGCTCCCCTTGGGGGTCTTGACGGCCGCTCCACACGATACTGGGGCGGTGCGCGTCGTCCCCGAGCTGTTGAGTAAGCGGGCGCTCTACACGAGCCTCGCCATAGCTCGGAGAACCGGTGGCCGAGACGCTATTCTTCGTCGGCAAGGCCACGAATGCCGAGGGCCACACGGGAACGGTCCACGGGGCGCTGGCAACCGGATACCGCGCGGCCGCCGAGGTCGCCCAGGTTCTGGGGCGCGGGCAGACGCGAGTCATCAACGCGATGGGCGCAGCCACAGTGTTGCGGCGCCGGAACAGGATATAGCTCGTACACTGCACGTAGGAGGGCTGTATGGTGCAACAAGCGGCAACCAGGCCTGGCCGGCCCCGTCGCTTATACAGAATGAAGCTCGCGGCGGCTCATGTGGTACTCTTGCCAGACGCGGTAGCCCAGCTCCCCATAGAGTCCGATCATCCAGGCCCAACCGATGAAGCAATGGCGCGCGCCGCGTTCGCGCACAATCTCCGACGCGCGGGCCACCAGGGCATGACCAACGCCGCGCCGACGGGTTGGCGCTGCCACCCCCACCACGCCGATGGCGCCCGCATCAGCGCCGAGGAGCGTCTTCCAGCGCACGTCGACGCGCTGGGGATGCGAGAGCGGGCTATACATGATCGTGGCGCCGATGATGTGCCTGTCGCTGTCGCGAGCCTGCAAAATATCGACATAGTCGCCGAGTTCGACAACGGACCGATAGGCGGCCTCCCAGGAGGGGAACTCTCGCGCCACGAATGCTAACATCTCCGCCATGTGCTCATGTACCCCGATCTCAAGGTCGATCCCCTGCCCTTTCATATGCTGGTCGATCGTCGGGGGGGACACATAGCCGCGCAGGTCTTGCACCAGGTCATAGCTTGTCTCGGCGTACGTCCATCCGCATGCATGGAAGAACGCAAGAGCGGGCGACAGGGTGCTTGGGACGCCGGGCCAGAGGTAGGTATCGCCGCCCCCAAGCTGTACGCGGTCGATGCCGAGATCCCGTAGATGCGCCAGCGCCGCGTCGTGCAAGGCCCGGCCGATCCCCTGCCGACGCCGGGCTGGCGCGACGAGCACCATGCTGATGTGACCGCTGCGGCGAGGGGAGGCGGCGTGATTGGCCTGCGTGGCGATAAACCCGATGGGGATGCCACGTTCCTCGGCGACGACATGGTCTCCGTCCCGATAGGCGTCGGCGCCGACGGTGACACGCCGAAACATATCACGTCTCAGAGGCCACGTCGACGCGAACGTCGCTTGCCACAAGTCGAATACGGCCGGCTCATCGGCGGCCGGCTGGTAAGGACGAATCGACACCATACTCTATCCTCCACACTCTATCCTTGTAGTCCGTCCGATACATATGCGCCGGCCTCCATGGACGTCGCATGGTACGGCGGCAACCGATCCACCCAGGGTTTGGCCTGTTCCAGTTGAGACGCGACGCGGATCAGCACGTCCTCGCGCCCGTAGTCGGCGACGAGCTGGACGCCGACGGGCAGACCCTCATCGCTCCAGTGGAGCGGCAAGGAGATGGCTGGCTGGCCGGTCACGCTGAACGGCATGGTGAACAGGCCGAAGACAGCGCCCAATTGATCGGGCGGGACGGCGCCGATGCGCGGGGGCGGCTGCTGCAGCGTCGGCGTCACGAGCAGGTCGAAGCCAGCTGCCCACCACTCGGGCACGCGCATCACGCCGGCCGCGAGCCGTTGCAGCGCCGCGTGGACCTGCACCGCGTTGAACGTCCGTCCCTCCTCGGCGCTTGCCCAGGTCCCCGGCTCCACGTCGGCGGCCGTGATCGCACGCCCGGTCCGCTCGCTCCACGCAGCGAGTCGCGCCGCCGTCCCACTGGCGCTGATGATGCGTAGGGCCAGGCCGAGGCCAGTCGGACCCATCAGAGCGGGCGGAAAGGACTCTTCGACCTCATGCCCGAGGGACGCGAGCAGGCTCCCAGCGTCCTTGACAGCGGTGAGGCAATCGGATGCGATGGGAAGCTCCAGGAATGGGTCGTGCATGAGGAGGCCGATGCGCAGGCGGCCAGGATCAGCGCCGACCTCGTCGCGGTACGGACGTTGCGGTGATGGCGCGACGAAGAGGTCGCCCGGCATCGGCCCGGCCACGGCGTCCAGGATCGCCGCGGCGTCGCGAACCGTGCGCGTGAGGACGTGCTCGACGACGTTGCCGAGCAAGCCAGGAACGCGGGAAGGGCCGAAGGATGTCCGGCCGCGCGAGGGCTTGAGCCCGACGAGCCCGCCAGCGCTGGCGGGGATGCGGATCGAGCCAAAGCCGTCATTGGCGTGGGCGACGGGGACTAAACCCGCGGCGACGGCGGCCGCGGAGCCGCCGCTCGAACCACCTGGGGAGCGGGTGAGGTCCCATGGATTGTGCGTCGGCCCGAACGCCACGGGCTCGGTGATGGGCGGGCCAGCCAGTTCGGGAAGATTAGTTTTGCCCACGAAAACAAAGCCAGCCGCCCGGAACCTGGCCGCGAGGAAGGTGTCATGCTGTTCGCGCCAGTGAAGGTCGCGCAGGAAGCGCATCCCTTCATAGTAGGGATCGCCGGCCGTGTGGCACAGAAAGTCTTTGAGCAGCAGGGGAACGCCGTGGAATGGCCCGGCGGGCAGGGCAGGGGAGGTTGCCTGTGCCCGCGCCCTGTCGAATAGTGGAGTGATGACGGCATTGAGGATCGGGTTCAGACGCTCGATGCGCTCAATCGCCGCGTCGATGAGCTCGATCGGCTGCACCCTGCCCTGCCGGACAAGCTCGGCCTGCGCCGTTGCGTCGAGGAGAGCTAAGTCGCCAATCATCACACCAACCTTTGAAACGGAAGGAGCGGCGCTCATATCCGCCGCTGCCTCAACCTTTGATATTGTTGGCGACGTCGGGGAAGGGGCGGAGAGTGCCGAATAAGCGGCCATCGTGTCCCCTATCCCGGCGTCGCTTATCGCCTCTTACGAGGCGCGAGACGTATCAGCGACGGGATGCGGGACTTCGCCACCAATATCAAACTGTGACGCCTTACACGTGACCAGCGACAAGGCCGGCAACGAAGGCAAGCGTGACGAGGGCAAGGACGGCGAGGGTGAGGCCAGGGCGGGCGGGGAGGGGCTGCGGGGAAAGGGAGAGGGAGAGGGAGAGGGCGGCGAGGAGGGCGAGGGCGGCGGCCACAAGGAGGGGGCCGGCGGGCGGGGGGGCGGAGGAAAGCAGGGCGAGGGTGAGGAGGCCACCGACGAGGCCACCGACGATGCCGCCGACAAGGCCGGGCAGGACGAGGGCGAGGACGGCGAGGGCGATCTTCGCACGGCGGGCGAGCGCACGGCGGGCGAGTGCACGGCGGGCGAGTGCACGGCGGGCGAGTGCACGGCGGGCGAGTGCACGGCGGGCGAGTGCACGGCGGGGGAGGGCGCTGAAGAGGGCAAGGGCGGCGGCGGCCTCAGGGAGGGGGCGGGCGCAGGGAGGAGAGGGCGAGGGTGGCACTGAAGGTGTAGAGCAAGACAACAACGGCGCGTTGGCGCGGGGGGAGGGAGCGGAGGTGGAGGCGGACACGGGCGCGGGTGGCCATAAGAATCTCCGTAGGTGGGTGGGTCGCGTGCGGTCAGGGCGAGAGGGTGGCTAGGCGCGGCGGCGGACGTGCAGGACGAGGAGGGCGGAGACGACGGGAGCGGCGGCGGCAAGGGTGTGCAGGCCGAGGGAGCCGGGGAGGTGGGCGAGGGCGACACCGGTAAGGAGGCCGAGGGCGACGACGAGGAGGGCCAGCCAGGGGAGCCAAGGACCGTCACGCAGCGACGGTAGCATGATCGCATCCTTCAGTAAGCGGCGAGAACGTTCTCTTGTACTATAGCAAAACCGCTGTGGGTGGAGCCGTTGCCCGGCAAGGCTCGTGGCGGCGGTGAGCGCCCCCGGGACGTGGCGCGGGATCCACGCGGGCCACACAGCGGGTCCACGGTGGCAGCGCGGGCCAGGGCGGCGCTCTGGCGTGGGCGCGTCTGCAGAGGGGGCGAGGCCTCAGCGCGGTGGCCACGTCGGCGCTGTGGTGGGGCCATGGTGTAAGGCGTCACATTAAGTGATATTGTTGGCGAAGTCAGTGCGTCGGCGAGGCGATGCGGCACGCCCTCAACACGCTCGCCGTGATCGCTCCGTCCTGGCTCCAGGCCCACGTGCCAGCGGAGTGGGTGGATCGGTATGGCCATCGCCTTGATAGCGCCCGCCTGCCCAGCGGCAAGGAGAGTCGGCGCGCCTGGGCCTGCCAGGTCGGCGCCGATGGGTACCACCTCTTGGACGCCGTCTACGCCCCGGACGTGCCCCCCCCGCCTTGCGCGCGGTGGAGGCGGTCGCGGTGTTGCGCCGCATCTGGGTGCAGCAGTTCATGCGCGATGAGAACCGCGTCACCTGGCGCGAGGAGGCGGATCTGCCGCCAGCGGCCCAGCGCATCAATTCGCCCTACGATCCCGACGCGCGCTACGGCACGAAAGGGGACCGGACGTGGATCGGCTACAAGGCGCACCTGACCGAGACCTGCGACGAGGAGCGCCCGCATCTCGTGACGCAGGTGGAGACCACCAGCGCCACCGGCACCGATTATGACGCCCTCCCTCGTGTGCAGGACGAGCTGGAGCGGCGCGACCTGCTCCCCGCTGAGCAGTTCGCCGACGCCGGCCACGTCGCGGCCGGAAACCTCGTGCTCAGCCAGCGGCGGGGGATCGACCTGGTCGGCCCCGTCCCCGCGGACTCCTACTGGCAGGCGCGCGCCGGTCAGGGCTTCACGGCCGAGCAGTTCGCGGTCGATTGGGAGGCCAAGCGCGTGACCTGCCCGCGCGGCGAAACCAGTGTCCGCTGGCAGGAGGTATCCGACACGGATCACCAGCCGGTCATCCGGGTGCGCTTCGACCACCACACCTGCGCGACGTGTCCCGGCCGTCCGCTCTGCACGCGCTCCAAGCAGCATCCGCGGCAACTCCTCCTGCGCCCCCAGGAGCGGCGCGACGCCCTGCATGCGGCGCGGGAGCGTCAGAAGACGGACGAGTTCAAGGAAAGATACGCTGCACGCGCGGGCATCGAGGGAACCATCTCGCAGGGGGTGCGCACCTGCGCTCTGCGACGGGCACGGTACCGAGGCCAGGCACGGGTGCATCTGCAACACGTGTTGACCGCCGTGGCGCTCAACGTGGTGCGCCTGGCCAACTGGTTCGCCGGGCGCCCACGCATCTGCACCAAGCCCACACCCTTCGTCGCCCTCTTCCCGGTGGCCGCGTGACGCTACTGGACTTCGCCAACAATATCAACCTTTGTGGCGCCTTACATCCAGGCCGTGATCCTTAACTGGCGCCTACGCGTAGAGCGCGCTGGCGAGCTTGCGGCGGTACTCCAGCGTGAGCGCGTCGTCGGAGCCGAGCAGGTCGAAGATGGCCAGCATGGCGGTGCGCGCCGCGCCGTCTTGGAAAGTCCGGTCGCGCTCAACCACTGTCAAGAGATGCCGCAGGGCCGCCGCGTAGTCGCCCCGCGCGGCCAGGGCCTGACCGGCGGCAAGGTTGGCCGCGGGGTCGCGCGGGTCGGCCTCCAGCGCGTGCTGAAGCTCGTCGAAGGCAGGCGTTGCCGCGGCCTCGCCCGCCAGACGCAGGCGGGCCAGCACCGGCGCGGCCTCCCGCGCCTCAGGTAGCCGCGGCGGGATCAGGGACAACAGCGTCACGGCCTCCTCGTCGCGCCCCGCCTCGGCCAGCAGTTGTCCCAGGCCCAGCAGGGCGCGCGGGTGGTCGGACCGCAGGGCCAGCGCCTCGCGGTAGGAGGCCTCGGCCCGCTCCGCGTCGCCCGCGGCGGCCAAGCGCCGCCCCTCCGCGGCCCGCTGATCCGCGGGCGACGGCAGCAGCGCGTCCAGGAAGCGGCGGATGGCCGGCTCGGGCTGCGCGCCGACGAACTCGGAGACCATGCGTCCGTCGCGGAAGCCCTTAACGGCGGGGATGCCGCGCACACCGTAGCGCGTGGCCAGCGTCGGGTTCTGATCCACGTCGATCTTGACCAGCGTCCACGCCCCGTTGGCGGCGGTGGCCAGCCGCTCCAGCAGGGGACTGAGCTGGCGGCAGGGGCCGCACCAGGGCGCCCAGAAGTCGACCACCACGGGCCGCTCACGCGACGCCTCGATCACCATGGCCTCGAAGGTGTCGGTCGAGGCGTCCTTGACGGCGGTATTGGTCATGATGAGTCCTCCATAGCTAGCGGTTAAGGGTTGTCGATAATGTCCGGGTCGGCGTCGGGGTCTCCCGTCTCGGGGACGTAGTCGGCGGGCGGGATCTCGAGCTCGAACAGGATGGGGCCGAGCAGCGGCAGCAACTCTTGCGCCACGCGGGTCGAGCGTAGACGCTGGCGCGCCTCGCGGTAGCGCGCCGTTTCCTGGGCAATCCAGGCGGGTGGCCGCCCCTCCGCGGCCAGCTCGGCTTCCTCGGCCTCGGCGCTGCCGTCCAACACCTTGTCGAGGCGCCGTGTCAGCTCGGCCAGCCTGGCGAGCATGAAGGTGCGCGCGGGACCGATCGCATCGTTGACGTCGCCGGCGGCGATACGGGCCTTGGCCGCGGGGTCGCGCTCCCCGACCGTGGGGATGCCGGCGGCGGGAGCGGTCAGCGCCTCGAGGTCGAAATACCCGTAGGGCCACAGCCCGGCCACGTAGTCGCGCAGGTCGGCCAACAGCAGAGTCAGCGGCGCGCCATTGTCGGTCAAGAAAGCGCCGTTGGGCAGGCCGGACAGGCCGCCGCGCGCGGGCGCGGCCGTGATGTCGGGCGGCACGGCCTCTTCGTCGGTGTCGGCGCCGTACTGGTACGACTCCAGCAGCGCGGGGTCGAGAGGACGAGTCCCGCGCGACACGGTCCCCGGTCGCAGCAGGGCCAGCGCCTCCGCGGCGGCCTGCTCGATCACCCCTGGCTCCGCCTCGACGTCGCCAGCCTCGACGGCGCGGGCCAGGTACCAGGCCAGGGCGTCGGCGGAGCGCACGCCGCGCATGCTCTCGGCCGGCAATTGCACGGCGAAGAGGGCCTCGGGCTGTGGAAGCTCGGGCGCCTGCCCCAGGCCCAGCATGGCCAGCGCGCCGCCACGGTCCGGCTCGGGGATGCGCAGCACGGTGACGGCGAGGCGGTCAGGGGTCAGGGCGACGCTGCCGGAGCGCGTGGGGGCGATGGGCAGCCCCATCTGCGTCGAGATCACCGTCCCGTCAGATGTCGTGACCGTGCGCGAGGTCAGCGGCGCCAGCACGAACATGTCGGACGTCAACGTCTCGCCGTCGGGCCCTCCGAACTGCGCGGCGACGCCCTGCGCCTGGCGTCGTCCGTAGTCGGACGCCCAGGCGCGGTAGGCGCTGCTGACCGCGCCGCGCGTCGCCGCGAGCCCTGCCGTCTGAGCGGGGACGACGGCTGCGGACGCCCTCGGCTGCGCAATAGCAGGCGCCGCCTGTCCCGCGGGCGCTGCCGCCTTGTGCTCGGCCCGGTTACGCCGCGCCTCTTTCTTGCGGTTGTGCCCACCGCCCCCATGTCCTCCGTGTCCGTGTCCTCCGCGTCCCTTGGCCATACTCTCCCCATCCCAAGCCGTTAGCCGTTAGCCGTTAGCACGATAAGGGACGTGCGGCCCCTGACGATCAACGGCCACACTGGCCTACTGCACGGCGCACCAGTCCATTGCAGCTATCATACGTAGGATACCCGACGGCGCCTCTCACGCTCCCAGCCCGCGGCCTGTGAATTCTCCGACGCCCTACTGGGAGCGCGGGCGGCCCGCCCGCCTCTCGCGCCCTGCCAGGAGTGCCTCCGACGGCGGTTACGATTGGTGTCCCGACCCGCGTGGTCGCGACGAAAGCGGGCGGGCCGCCCGCGCTCCCAGTCAGCCCACAGTATCGACGACAATTCACAGATTCCGCACCACCCCATCTGGCAGTTGCGTCCTGTACAATGTCGGACGTGTCCCGTTCCCAAGGAAAAGGAGGATGGCATGGGAAGTCTTATCGAGATCGTGCCGTACGACCAGCGCTGGCCGGCGGAGTTCCGCCGCGTCGGCGCGCCCCTGCGCGCGGCCCTGGGCGATCTGGCGGCGCGCATCGACCACATCGGCTCGACGGCCGTCCCGGGGCTGGCGGCGAAGGACGTTATCGACGTGCAAGTCACGGCGACGGCGCTGGACGCGGCGGCGTTCGCGGCGGCGCTCGCGCCTCTCGGCTACACGCTCCGGGAGGACATCACCGGCGACCATGTGCCGCCGGGGCGGGATGATCCGCCGGAGGAGTGGCGCAAGCTGTACGTCCGCGCGCCGGCCGGGCAGCGGCGCACGAACCTGCACGTCCGGCAGGCGGGCCGCGCCAACCAGCGGTACGCCCTGTTGTTCCGCGACTACCTGCGCGCGACCCCCCACGCGGCGGGGGCCTACAGGCAGGTCAAGGAGGCGCTCGCCCGGCTCCACCCGGACGACGTCAACGCCTACTACGAGGTGAAGGACCCGGTCTGCGACATCATCATGGCGGCGGCGGAGCGCTGGGCCGTCGAGACAAACTATGCGCTGGGTTCCTCGGATGCGTAGGCAGGACGCGGGTCGGGCGCGGGTCGGGCGCGGGTCGGGCGCGGGTCGGGCGCGGGATAGAGCTACACTGAAGGCGTGGCCTGGAGGGTCAGTGAACTGTCGGCCCGCGCCCCCAGATCACCCCAAACCTTGGCGCGTCTAATGTAACGACTCTTTACAGGCTCTGGCGCGGCCTGCAAGCGATGTAGCGCCAGCGAGCGACGGGCGAGGAGAGACAGATGGCGGGATACCAACCGGCGGGCGAGCGGCCCGGCGCCTGGAGCGGCGCGCTGACGGCGGGGATGGTCGCCGCGGTGCGTCGCATCGGTTCGCCGCGCCCCTCGCCTGACGGCGCGTGGGTGGCGTACGCGTCGACGCACGACGGGCGTACCGACCTGTACCTTGTCCCCTCGGCGGGCGGCTTGCCGCGCCAGCTTACCACCGACCGCGCTCTCTCCGGCGGTCACTACGCCTGGACACCGGACGGCCGTACCATCATCTATAGTTCGGGCGGGCGGCTGTGGCGCATCGCCGCCATGGGCGGACCCGCGCGGCCGCTGACGGACGGCGCGGGCCGCCACCTGGGTCCCGCCGTCTCGTCCGACGGCCAGCTCGTGGCTATGACCGTCGACCGCGGCGAGGCGGTGGACATCGGCCTCGTCGCGCTGTCCGACACCTCGGATACCGTCTGGCCGGGCCGCGTCAGCAGCGGCCCCGACTTCGCCTCCGATCCGCAGTGGTCGCCCGACACCGGTATGCTGGCCTGGATGGCCTACAACAACCGGCTGATGCCCTGGGACGAGAGCGGCATCGTGGCCACCGTCGACGGCGAGGCGCGCCTCATCGCCGGGCGGCCGGACCGCAGCCACAGCCAGCCGCGCTTCTCGCCGGACGGCCGCCGCCTGGCCTTCC
>JAABUX010003987.1_pt1 | contig 19070 bp, 14 predicted proteins | sample 5561851 | NCBI WGS metagenome assembly JAABUX01 (sample SAMN10711883, study PRJNA513361) | rock metagenome | isolation source: Antarctica rocks | place: Antarctica: Victoria Land, Richard Nunatak red sandstone | collected 2016-01-03 | reverse complement strand
ATTGACCGTCATCCAAGCGACTGCTGAGCATGGAACTTGCTGGAGTCAGGCATATATCTCAGCATCGTTGCAATTGCGCAAAATGAGCATAGATCACCGGATGCTGAGCAGGCCCGTGGTCCCGGCAAACATTCCCAAGGCGCATAGAATATCGGACCGGATCTTTAACTTTCCAAAAGAACAGTATTCAAACCAAGTAACTGACAGACAACTGTACGAGAGAACGTTACTTTACAGTACCGGTCATCACAAAGTAGCTGTCCGGATACGACGAAGTAGACCCACCGGTTCCGGTTGAATCCAAGCGATTGACGGGTGGGATTGAAGAATCCTTCAACTCCAGGGTGGTCTTGGCATTAGAATACTGTTGGGGTGGCGATGTGGGATTTAGCCAAGCAGCAGCACCACCTTAGATGGTGGAGTGTCAGAGGAAGCGATAAGGCGTTGAGGCAGTGGAGTGGCGCTCCGGCAGGTTGCGAAGTGGACCAGAGGTTAGCGAGCTATCCCCGGTGCCAACCACCTTACCGAGGCGGAGAAGGGAGGCTAATACTTAGCAACCTTGATGTTGGCGGCTTTGGATGGGTTAGTCGAATTCTTTTGGGCCTCCAGAGGGCGGCACTTTATCGTCCATCAAGCGTCGGCTTGCTCGCTCGGCCGTCATACTTTACTCAGATGTGCTTAATTCCTTGGCACCTGGCTCAACAAAGGCACTACAGAGCCTGTCTGGCCTTGGCGAATGCTTGTGGAAGCAGTAGGGCTGGGAAGATCAGTAGGCAAGCTAATCACACTGACTCCGATACAGTAGTCAACTGTGGATCCTAGTGGCTGAGGTCAAAGAAGAAGCGGAAGCAATCACAGACAGCGACTGCAGCAAAGGTCATGTCCGAATAATGTTCATAGACAATTATACTGTCTTATTAGATACACGGGATACCTTGGATAATCCAACTCCGATGTCGATATTGTAGCCTATCGCACAGCCAGCATCTTGTAACTATCGCCCAAACTCCTCGCATCAAAACGGACGGTTTTTTTTGACGCCACCTGCAAGAGGGTATTCGGTAGTTGATATCATCATGTACGGAAGCCAGCAAAAGTCCCGTTGTGCAAGCAATAGCAAGGTCTACCACTGACTATAGACGCGAGCCCAAAAATGAGAGTTTCGTTCAATTCATACGCCGTGTCCAATATGTAGGGAGGGGTAAAGCGCGTGAGCGATTCTGCCTATAAAAAACCCTAGTCGAGAACGTTAGATAAATCCATCTTCTTGCTTGATGGGGTCGCGAGGTCATCGTCATCTGCAGTCCTCTTCAGAGACGACGATGGTGGTGGCGCAAGATCAGCGTCATCTGTAACCCTATCCCGAGACGATGATGGCTGCCCCAAATTCTCGGAAGGAGCTATGGAGCTAGCCGCAGGAGAGCGAGTAGTGGAGGCCGAATGTTGCGGTCTATCCGCGAATTGATTTTCCGATGGTGGAAGCTCGGCTGCCAGATATTCCGTTGGCGGGATTGTCGCGGGCTGGAACTCCGCTGGTCGAAAATGTGCTGGTCGAGATTCCGCCGGGTGAGCTGAGCTGGTGGCGACGAGTGCATGAGGACTCGTAGGACGTAGCGGGACTCTCGTGGGGTCGTTGGTGTGGTGGAGTAAGTTTGAGAGCGATGGGAGACTACGTGGGTCCTGTGACGATGGATATTGACGGTGAGGAACGGAATTGATCGGAGGTGGTCTGGCTGAGAAATCGGGAAACCATTGATGCTGATCCTGAGTGAAAAGGTTGGATGCAGGAGGTATCCTGGTAGGATATTGCGTAAATTGTTGATGCTCTTGCTGAGCTATATGGTTCATGAGAGGAGGTGGCCTGGTTGGCAATTCTGCGAATGGTTGACGTTGGCGAAGGTCTATCCAAGGTGACCTAGTTGGCACTTCGGCGAACGTTTGACGCTGGCGTGAAGCTGTTCGAGGTGTCCTGGTCGGGATGTCGTTGAACTGTTGATGTTGACCCTGAGTAACAGAGCTCGTCAAGGGAGCGGTCCTGGTTGCCACATCGGCGAATTGTTCGAGTCGCTGGTGTGGATGATCAGGGATAAATGGTGACTTGGGTAAGCCGTTGTAGGTCCAGTTTGAAGGTGAATTGTCTAATGTTGTCGGCATGCTGTTCGACTGGGCGATGTTGATTTGCGAGCTTTGCCATTGCCGCCAAGACTCTAGTGGTAGAGAATCGGGGAAAGGGAGATAAGGGCGATGAAGTGGTGCACCGAAGCCTGGAGAGGACATCGACATATGCGAACTTGAATCTGACACCAGGGATGGAGCTTCTCCAAGAGAGTCTGGCACAGACCTCTCGGAATGGGCGGGCGAAGTCAGCGGCTGCTCGATTCTCCGTTGGCGTGTTGGCACCAATATCTGTCGCTGGCGATGCGGAAGGCGTGCAGGTCGGGCGATCGATAGACGCTCCACGTTTTCATCGAATTGAGCGCGGATTAGTTCGGGATCTCTTCGGACAACGATGCGACGGCGACGGTTCATGCCACCGTTCCACCAGTTCTTCACCGCGTTGTCACTCCGGCCCGGAATACGTCGTGCAATTTCTGCCCAACGCTTTCCCATATCATTCACCAGCCTCTCAATGTTCTCGCCTTCCTCGGGGGTGATGGGCTCATGCCTCAAGGTCGGTTTCAGGTTCTGATGATATCGCTCCCTGCATTGCTTCGGCGACCTCGAGACGAGGAGGTTGGCTATCTGAACCCAATTCTGGGCGCCATTCTCCCTGACCAGCCGTAGGAGTTCTCTGTCTTCATTCTGACCCCAAGGCCCTCGTCTTCTTCCACGATTCGTCATACCTGATAAGAGAGCGGCCCCACAGGACAATGTTAGGATTGAATTGATCTGCAGATACCAATGGTCGTCAAGGTGTTAGAGAACCAACAACTTTGTAAGCTTAAAAGATATCGGATCTCGAGACTGTCCTTGACGAGAACGTTGTTCGACGTTGAAGAACGTATACAAGAGACGATTGAAGGTGTGAGCAGTAGATGTAAGAGAAAGATTATCCAAGCGTGAAGTGTTTGTTGGGATGAAGTTAAGAGTACCAAGCAGGAGAAATCATGGATGAATCAATAATACTATCAAGGCTCTTGGTCTTGAGACCAATAGTGGAAATAGCCAAGGAACGGAGGGGCAGTGGAGTGGAGATATGGTTGAAATGCTCTTTGCTATGGCTCGTGATGCTTGAATGCGAGCGCCTTCGACAGGCTCTTGCTGGTTTGTTGAGGATGAGTCAAGAGCAGATGGAGAAAGCAAGAGCGGTGGAAAGGGATCATTCGGAAGGAAGGCGGACAGGGACAATGGTCGAGATGCAAAAAGGGAAAAAGGCGTCAGATGGAAGGCTTGTAGTGGATCGCTAGTTTGGGGAAGTTGGCAGGCGTGATTGTCTGGATGGAGTCTCTCGAGGGACGCCATTGCGCTATCCACCTTGGTTAATGGTTGGGAATGGAGTAGAGTAATACACCTTTAACCTTACTTCGGAATCTACCAGGATTAACGATATCTCCCCCATTATGATGCGCAACAAGGAAACACAAGGGCACTCAAGGGCACTAGTCAGCCCGCACTGCGGAAAGTCAAATTCATGCCGGTATCGAAACAGTATGGCTCCTTTTAGCTCTGACAGTAATGAAAACGATCGAGCGATGTGGCCAAGGCCCTAGGACTAAGGTCTGGACGGAGTACGGTATTGTTCATGCTCGAATGGTAATCTTGGAGGGCGACTGGATTTCCCAAGAGGTTCTTCCAAGGGCTCACTCCATAGAATGGCGGCCTGCTTTGCTTGACTCCGTTATTTCCACGAAAGACTGGACTGCTTGGGCAGGCTCGTCCGACCAGTGGTGATGCAGGGATGGCGTTACGTTGAAAATGCCAACGCCAGCTGTGACGGAGGAGCGGCGGCGCGTAACGTAAGTGCGCAAAGCTGGTCAAGCCTCTCCAAGATGATCGGTCGCCAACCAGTCCAAAATAAAAGGAGATGAGCTTAAGAGCCATGTCGACGGTTGGTATTCTTTCAACGTCGTTCAGCCAGCCTTCAGCAAGCCCACACCCATTAGCGTTCCAGCTAAGGGGCTCCGATAATGCAATCGAGCCTAGCGTCAAGTGTCAAAACCCGCGAGAGTCGGGAGCAATGGAGCATACTTTGGTTCTGGGATTGGGGACGGGGTCTAGACCGGTCTTTCTGTCTCAGCAAGCGAAAGCTGGATCAGGCCGCTCCTTTAATTGGCTGGCGCAAGCAAGAATATCGCAATCAAGCAACGTCTTCAGCGTCATACTATGGGAAATCCCATCAACGGCTTTTGGGGCTCCCTCCCTCATCCCGCTCTGATGATCTGATCCCAGGATCATGGCCGATCGATTGCGAATTACCATCACATCAAGTACAGGAAAACCGCTCACTTGCTCACTTGCTCCTTTGGTAGCTTTGTTCTTCCATGAATCTCTGTATCGACGACTGTGTTGTTTTTCTCAAGGAAACCTCAGTCGCTTCCTTCTTTCCCTGCACCAGTCAATGTCATCACCACGTACAAGTCCCGGCAATAGCGATATTCGCCGGACCTGCGGTCGCAAGATGCGCATGGGGGATGAGACAACGACCGAGCATGAGCGAAAGCCTCTTCCCCTGGACCCATCGTCTTGTGTGCGTTAGTGCACATGTATCATGACGGCAGCTCACCAAGACACGAACCACGTTGACCCTAGGTTGACACTAGGATCGCGCAGCAGACCAATGTGCAGGGGGCTTGGATCGGTGACGAGGAAGGCGAACCAACGGCGCCAAACTAATCTCCTCTTGGGAATTAGGCAATCGCAAAACCTCCGAATCAAACTTTGGTAATCTCTAGTTCGAGCGACTTCAGCTCCGAAACGGGCCAATGTGGCACCCAATGGGGCCAATCTCTGCAACGGTCGATTTCATTCGTCCCGAAGTGCGGCCGGCCCTTCTTAAATCGTCTGTCCAGTACCACCGAAGAGAGGCTCCTCCGTATTACCAAACACGTTTTAAACCATTAGAAGAGTAGCTTGATTGGAATGGAGCAGCTCGGGGTCAGCTCGTCAAGTGCGATGACTATTGGAGTGGGATTTACTCCTCTTTCAAACGCTCGGAGCGCGTAGGCTTTGAGAAGATGAAACTCGTAACTTCAGTGTAGACATCGACGATGCTAGATCTGTGCAGGAGGTTGATTACTTGCGGGCCAGTCAGTGCCAACCCCGCGATGTCTGGCACGCATGCTTGATTTGGGGGTGTGGGTGGCTTGGGGGTCTGGAACGAAGACATCCGACTCGCTTCACATACCCTGCTTAAGGCCTCGTTTGGCTGATGCACGATGAAAGGATGGCAGCGCGTCATTGTTCCTTGTCATTGGGATTGGGTGGTGCATTCAGCGTTTGAAGATCGGCGATGAGAAGTATTTCTAATGCTTGGCTTTCCTCGAGTCCGAACTGAGGATTGTGTCGGTAGAAAGGCATGTGCTCCATCCACGCAGCATGATATCGAGGATGTTGGTAGTGCAACAGAGTCCACCGCTGTATGGTTCAGACCGCCTGCATCCGCGACCCCCATTGTTAGACTAATCCAGCGCAAACAACAGCGATGTGGGAGCAACATGCATGTGGGCAAGGCAGTCGTGATAGAACAATACATTCTACCTAGTACCGTATCAAGGCACGACAGTGATCGGCAGTAGGCGAGAGATCTTGATAATCCCATTCAAGAAGCGTGGGCGTTTCTGATCTGTACATTCAAGGTACCTTAATTGACCGACTAGAATAGCACCTAACTATTCTAGTGCAATCGCCAGTCAATGGAGGACCAGATTGCCGAGAGGAAGATGTGCAAGTGACTGGCAAGATTGAGTTTGAGGCGGCTGCGGCGGGGGTCGAACCTGGTTGGCTGATGGTTTCCTCCTTGATCCTTGATCCTTGATCCTTGGATAGTTCAATCGATGATCGTTCGATCCGTTGATCTGCAAACGGCCAGTCCAACGTTTTCACATCCCCTGGACACACCCGCCTGTATCTTTTACACACACAACGATACCCGCTTCTCTACTAAAATAGACCAGATCTTAAGCCGGCCATAGATTCCACCCCTACCACCTGCATCATCTGGGACGTGGCCCGTGCTTGCATTCTTCTCACATTGTCCCCAAGACCCTCCCTGTCCGATTGGGACCCAGTAGTCACCCCTGCTCAAGCACAGTACTACTAAGTACTTACATGTAACCGCACCGCTCGCTTACCTTGGGTAGCCGGTTATGAATGCCCTCGACCCGCTCCTCCGCAATCTCTACCTGTTTTCATCATCCTTTTCTCACCAGTGGGTGGGTGGGTGCAAGTAAGGTATGTTTCACGCACAACAATTGAACAGTCCCTCCGAACTGTATGACCTGTTCCTGCGCAAGCCAGATGAGGCCGTTCTTCATTTGCTATATTCTACAGAGGCTGGCCTTGGCAAAGCGAGCGCTTCGCTGTTGCTTTACCCCTTCTGGTTTTTCCCACCCATCCATGCCATAATTCCACCTCTTACTCCCTCGCTAAACGGCGCTTCAGTCATATCCATGAGTCATGATGCTAGATCGTATAAGATCAGATGGCCATAAGAAATCAGTCACAGCCAAATGTCTCCCCCTTCCCCTACCACCCACCTGCGCCATGCCTCCGAATACGCAGATTCCAAGTCTTGAACCCAACGACGAGTGTCGAACAACGCACTGGTCCAACGGCTCTCATACAGCAGTTTTCGAAGTTCCATAAGCCTGCCTTGGCCCATCCCTTGCATGCCAACGCTCGTAGGATAGACAAGGTCACTTCCAAGCTCCACCGCTTGCTCCTCGTAAGCCTTGTCGCTATCTGCAATCAGCTCATCTGCTGCCCGATCTCCATCGGTATTTCTTGGCAACGCTCCTCTGAGGATGGACGCAGCCATCCTCGAGCACATCTTATACTCGTACCTCGGTAGGGTAAGCAGTGGCGTCCCTGACCAGAGCACATCTGCAGCTGTCGTATGCGCGTTGCATTCAGGTGTGTCAAGGAATAAATCGCAGACACGAGCACGAGATATGTGTTGATGCTTTGGTGCGACGTCCGTGAAAATAATGCGAGACGCAACCTCGGCGCCTACCCATCGCAAAGCCGTTTCCCTCAGGTTCTCTTCACCAAGGTCCGGGAATCGAAGGAGCCATAGCACAGCCTTTGGAATGCGAGATAGAATGCGAAGCCACGTTCTGAACGTTGTTGGCACAATCTGAATTCGATCAGTGTCAGCAGTTGACATGATGAGCCCCTTCTGTCGGAGCGACGAACCTTGTAGAGTTGGTTGAAGTTACCCAAGATCACGGTGTCATCAGCAAGATCTGGGAACAACTCTTTGCGCATCTGCCATCGCCGTCGCTGTTCTTCCGGCCAATCAATCCGCGTTTCCTGCGAGTCTGGAGCACTTTGTCTGTGATCGCAACAAAAGAAAGTGTCCCGTGTGAAGATGATGTTCTCCCCGTACACCCACTCGTCTTGATCGTCGTCGTTGTTGCCGTCCTTGGTTTGGTCTTCAAGGTCTACATTTCCCCGCCACGGTCTCAGTGTTTGTGGAGGTATGGCAATCCTGTCAGCAAGTAGGTAATCGCACCATTCGGCGCCCAATGTGCCGGCGAAGCCCATGAAGGACATTTGGATAGGAGCCGGACGCGCTGCAAAGACTTCATTCCTTGCACCACGGGTATAGCCATTAAGATTCACAAGAATATGAATTCCATCATCAACGGCTTGGTTTACCAAGCGATCGATTGACCAGGATGAAGCGTCGTGGAAAACTGGTGCTTCCCGTTCAATTTGCTGGCGGTGGAGAGAGCCATCACTGGCAGTGGTTGCGTAGCAAAAGGCCTTCACGCGACTTTGATTATGGAGTCCAAAGACGGACTGCATTAGATGGGCGAGAGGATGATTGTTGAAGTCTGAGGAGATGTAGCCAACATTGAGATGCGGGTTGGGGGGAGGTGGAGGGTCGTAGAGCTGACCAGGAAGCCAGGGCGCTCTCAAAGTGGAGCAGGACACCCGCAGTCCGTTGCGCTGAGAAATCTTTCGAATTTGCCTCGCAGATAGCGGACAGGTGAAAGTGTGAAAAGGCAGTACAGTCGGAGCACTGGGAATAGCGAGGGCTGCAGGAAGCTGTGGTCGTAGCCGACATTTTACCGGAAGAGGTGTTCGTGCGACATATTGATGCAGATATATCTGACGGACCAAATTTTTTGTCGCCCTCTCAACAAGCCGTACAACTTTGGCACCTTCCCATCGATTCCCGGCCCAACTTTCAAGATCCTTCCTCAAGGTCGTCTGAGCCTTCTCGTTGTTGACGTGGCAAAGAACCCCCAGACCCAGCTGTTGAAGCATCTGATCGATACCAACATTGTGAAGCACGCCTTTGCCCCAGCTTTCTCCATCATGTAACTGTCTCTCGACTATAGCTACGACCCGTTCAATCCATCCAGGACTCCGTGTGACAGATTTCTTGGAATCGTACAAGTCCCCTCGCTCATCCACATGCCAACGATCCCGGTTGCTTCCCAACCGATGGATACCACCGCGACCATTCCAATTACAGACAGAGTTCAGCGCATTGGCAAGACCACAGATTGCTTCTGCAAAATCTGGATTTGAGGCGACAGCTCGTTTGTAATAAACAATTGCCTCACTGACTCTGCCTTGATCTTTCACTGCGTTTGCAAGATTGGCAAGAGCTATATCGAAATTACCATCGCATTCAACGGCTTTTTCATACATTCTGATGGCTGCCTGCAATTGCCCTATGTCCTTGAAAAGGCTACCGAGATTCGTGTACAGATGTGCATGACGTGTGTCAAGTCTCAAGCCATAATCGTAGTATGCCAGTGCTAAAGCAATTCCTGTACCCGAGGTGACACCGGGAATGGTACTGGGCTGAACATTCCCCATCTTAACATTCATCATCGAACGAGCCGACTCTTGAAAGCTTGCCAGAAGAATTCCTACGTTGTTAGCGGTCGACGGGCTAGGTTGGAGGGAAAGCGAAAGATAATACAGTGCCAGTATTTCCTGAATTCCAGACGTTGCCCTTGGGGAGGCTACTGAGGCTCCACTGGAAGACATCGCATCCTGATATATTTTTGCAAGCGAAAGTAAAGAATTAGAGACAATGGATATCGCAGCCTTTCGACCCAGGCCATCCGGAACACTTTCTAAGCCTGGTAAGCGACCCTGTGGAGGGAAGACTAGACATGAAGTCTTCAATGCCATGTCAGGCGCAAGTAGAATTGGTTCTTCAGTAGCATCATCACCTCGAAGACTCGGCTTCACCACTTGTTTATTGTCTAAGAACACATTGAGGATGGTCTTGGTCAAGCCTCGGATGCCGATCTGACGCCTCCCTACTCCGATTAATATAGCGTCTTCAAATGCCTGAGCCGCACCGGAGATATCTCCTATTTGATAGAGCATATTGCCTTTCCCGTGAACGAGGGCAAGCATCCTCCCATTATCTGATGGCGGTATAGCGTATCTACCAGAGCCAAAACCACAGACACTCAGGCAGTGTGTACTGTCAGCCTCGACCATGCCATGTAACAGCGCCCCATGACTGATTCTCTCCAAGTTGGATTGTCCGGATTGGGGGCCAAGATTGGTTCGAAGAGCGTGCTCAACATATTCAATCACCCTTACCGCCTCTCGCCCGCGATGGCCCTCGTGCAAAAGGCCGATGAGATGTTCAACAGCTTCGAAATAATCCGGCCTAAGCTTGACAGACCGAAACCAATAGTGCTCAGCTTCGTCCCTGCGATCGAGCGCAAATAGCGTTGCTGCCAAATCCGACATTGCATGGACATTGTTAGGGTCACGCTGGAGGACTATCAGATACCAATTCATAGCTTTGTTGTAATCACCTAGGCCATAAGCCAGACAGCCGGTCAGAAGTGTTCCATCTGTCCACTCGAATCCACTTTCTTGGCAAAGCCTACCAAGCATCTCCAATGCATACATAGCTGCAGCTGATGGAGAATCTATATGGAGGTCTGATGTCATCTGGGGCGGTACATAGCTAGGTTGTCCTGCATTCGAATTGATTCTGCGAGCCTCATCACGCGACTGCCACCAACGCCGGGAATGGGCGTTTGCCAGAATGGATGGTTGAGCCGAAGACGACTGATGGAGAAGCGCCGGGTCGCTTGTGGGGCTTGATGTGCAGTATTTTGGGGTTCGCAAACAATGATTCAGGTCTTGAGGGCCTACTTTGAGAGAAGTTTGGGTCCCAGCTTTGGTGCTAGGATGAGATCGACTGTCACGGCTGTGGCCGTTTGACCATGATGGATAAGGTCGCCGTGGTAATTGCGGATAGAAACTTGACTGAAATTGCGAGCCACCGCTACGCTGCTCATCTGCTGAGTTGCGCCGCACCTGTTCAATGGAGGTCAGTAAATTGGCATAAATCCGGTTAGCCCACACGAGAATCTTCTCTTTAAACTGAGCGTTGCTTTGTAACGATACTGGATCATGACAAAGAACTAAATAAGAGGAACTTCCAGAAGCGGAGGATCCATAGTTGCGGGTATCGTTAGATACTTTAGCACCTTGGTCGTTCCAAGAAGACAGCTTATTGCGGTAGGCGAGAGGCTCAAAAGGATGTAATTGTGGCTTAGCTGCAGCTCGAATGCTGAATGCCGAGCTTCCCCCGTGGGAGGTTTTGATTTCTGTAATAGGAGACAATGTTTCGTCGATCTCATGTGCAAAGGAAAGGGCTGACGTGGGTGAACGATCGGCAGTGTAAGGATACTGCGATTCACTGTGGGCTTGCAACCATTGCCCATAGTGACTGACTGCAGGGTGGAGCTGGTCAGAATTGTCTACATGATTCTCGGCAACTTGATCTCGAGACCTTGGAACTTGAAGAGGAGCAGGCTGGTAAGGTTCGAATGCGCCATGGAGCCAACACGGCTCATACGGTCCAGAATCCTCTACAGATGTAGAGCCCATACACGGTGGCCATAGAGGCTGTAGGACCGTTGGAACATGTTCTCTTTCGGCCGGGTGATCAAGATGTTGGCAGACGGGCCATTGGTTCACTTCCGAGCCTGATCCGATAGATGGAATCGCGCTAGATATGCGCCCCCGGTTGATCTTAACACCATCTACTAAACTGGCATGTTGATGACGCTCTCTGGATGTGTCGATTTGGTGTGGTTGAATAAGAAGCTGCTCCCCAACCCTTGGTTCCAAAGACCGGTCTTGATGGCTTGGTATCTGGTCTCCCAGATTGGGGGTCGGCTTGGGGACATATGCAGTATGGACCGACGCGTTTGAGGAAGGCGTAAGAAATCGTTTCGTGGCATGTGGTCTCTTCGTCCACTCGACAGGGCTTCCGTCATATCCTGCAGCCAATGTCCCACTTGGAGTCTTGCGTCGTAGCATATGTTCCGAAGCTTCTGAGGTGGTTATATAGGCTGTCTGAAGTGGCGATTGTTGCGGCAACGCCACCGTACTCCGCAGTGGGCGAGCGTATTGTTGGGGCCTCTCGGTCCTCTGTCTGAAGCTCGCATTCTGCAGGGGGCTGACGTGCCCAATCGACGAGGGAGGATCGAAAAGGGTGGGCGATAGATTTTTGAGAGCATTGTGATGATTTGAGTATGACGATTGAGGGAAAAGATGCTGTTGATGATGCACGACTTCTGTAAGCATTATGGCTTCCTTGTCTTCCTCTTTAGCCGCCGATTAGACAGCGGCAGTCAAGGGGCCGACATCCGCTATTTGATATGATGGAACAGAGGCGGTTGAATCCCATGGGTGGCCTGTATGGATTCCAGGGCTTATCAAAGAAAGCACGGATATGTTCCAATACCCTTGCGACTTCTTGTACAGCATTGTGTACGCGTCATTTTCCCGATCGCCTCAAGACTGGTGAAGTCGAACCAAAGTCAAGGGTGCAATAGCCACAGATAAGGACTCAAAAGGCAGCGCTGGGATGGTTGATATCTGCGGAGGGCAGACGAAAATATAGGAGATGTTTGGGAGATATCATTAAAGCGAGAGCTGTCAGTGTCGATATCTTGGCCGAGAGGCTTATCCCTTTGGTGGCTTGCCCCTAGCGGGCGTACCGCCGAATTGATTGGCAGCAAACGGGATGCTTGTTGTAGAGTGATGGGCCAAACCCCACTCACTTCACTCTTTTTTTGGACGGTATGATGAGAAGCGACATATTTGCGCAATCTCAGGCCGGGGATTTAGTACCAAGCTAACCTCCATGCCGAATGGCAAAGGCTGGACGACGGATGGGCCACGTTGAGGCTACCGCTATACACCTGCTTTGCCGATACCAAGGTACTTAATCGGAATCCAACCCTGGGTGGTTCAAAGGCTGAATTTAGTGTGCATCCATGCAAGTTGCATGGATGGATCGACATGAAACTGTTCTACTGTACTTCGTATTTTCGGAGTAGTGTCACTCACTCGCTGTTAAACGCCGATGGGAAAATCAAATGTCACACTCTGTTGCCGGCGGCTTCAACCCAATACATCCTTGCGGTCCCACTGCAGCAGCTGCTCTGCATATGGAGGGTGTCCTACATGCACGCCCGCCTTGCGTGACAAGTACAAGAACTCGTCGAAGAACTCTCACGCCTCCCTTGCCCCTCATTTCACCTCGCCTTCGAAGCGCTGATCCTTGCCCTCTTCATCCACCATAAGCACCACTCATTAGACACTGTTGCCCGATTGCTGACAGATGCTGACGGCTGACATACTGCATAGTTCAATCTTCAATGGTCAAGCCCTGCTTGAATTGCTACCGACTACCCTCGTACGTTCTAGCACAAGTGATTTGATCGGAATCCTTACCTTGACCGTTGTTGCGGTACACTTCAATTCGTTGGAATCTCGGACTCACCTTTGGACTTGCCTGAGTTCATCATGGAGTGTCTGCTTTACGAAGAACAAACAATCTTGGAAATTAAAATCTTCTGGCTCTGTCTGACCTATATGTCTCAATTGATAACAGCTTAAGGCCTGCAGGCGGATTACACATGTAGCTACTACTATCCCACATCCTGGCAACACATTCGACAAACTGGAAGAACACACCAATGATCCCTGATCACAATAAGCCATGAATCCCTGTCGTCGCGGACCTTTTGTAAACACATGTGGCAGCTGCATAAACTGAAGGTTGACACGTTTCCATTACGCGTGGATCGGGGTGAAATGGTGTGTCGGCGCATATTTTGGTGTTCTTGCCAAGACCGCGAATGCCTAACGTACGAGGCAAGCCAGGCTTCCAGGTTATGGCTTACAAGTCTCAGTTGCTCATGGCTATCTTGACATCCCGCCAAATGCTTGTGATTCCGTGCCAGTCCCGCGCTTCATTATTCTCCCTAATGAGCACACCTCCTTAGCTAGTGCCGGAAACGGCGAGCCTGTAGACTGAGTGTTAGCAAAGTTGCTGGCGGCTCTGGCATGAGACTGTCTTACTTCATCAGATGGTCCATGAAGCTTTGTAATGAAACATCATCAGTGAAAATCGTCTGTGCGGATACGGCACCACCGTATGTGCCGCTTGTCGTGTGAGTTGTCGAGGGATTGAGTTTCGACAAAAGGAAACGGGCCTGCGAACCACCAGCGTCGCAAATGATAAATCTTGGTAGTGGGAATCTGTCTTGGACCAGCTCCTTGAATGCGATCAGCTTTTGGTCCATGCTCAGAATACAGATGGTTTGAGAATTAATTTACCCTCGCGTCTTCCTTAGGTTGCTCCAGTATGCTCTTGAAATTCTCGTAACCTTCTTGGTCTTGATAGCCAGCCTTTCTCCACTCCGCCATCGTCTCGCCATGGAAAATCAAGATTTGGAAGAAAGTGTCCAACAGGAGAATGTGGGTGGGCTGAATGGAAGCGGAATCGAGCAATACTGGCTGACTGCCTTCTTGATCGAAGGTATATGAATCGAGTGTTGGCTGGATCATGACCAAGGAGTCTCCCACATATTCATGATTTAGAACATGTCGGTAGAACGCTGTTTCATCGGGGGAACTGTTGAATACCTGAAGGAAGTGGCTACGCCGCAGATGAAACATGAACTGTGGATAAAGGGTAAAATTCTTCTCCAGCCGAAATGAGGAGGGATCATCTTTCCTGTACTCCGCAAACCTCGAGCACAGTCTGATGAGCATTCTGTCAACCCATCGGAGAACATCTGGTCCATCGTCCACCTCCGCCTTGAAGACTGCTATGCGAGACATCAGAACCGCAGCTGCCTCTTGGTCAAAGGATTGAGCTATGGCGCGATCGCCGGCTGGTCCACTTAGATTTCGGGCCACGGTCGTTACACGGAGATGGAATTGACCTGAAGAATGCTGATAGTACGTTAAGAATTGCAACATGCCCTTTTGCGGACCCTGCGAATGTTGGGCTGGTCCTCCTTGATTGGCAATCTCGAAGTACAGACCATAACTCGCGGTCGGATCAATGCCACACATTTTCCAAGAACAGGTATTTCCGATACCGCACTCGGTTTCGCCCACAGAACTCGACTTCTTGTTTAGGGATACAGCGTGACCTATAAGACCGGTAACCTTTAGCTCTTTCGTAGTCAAGACTTCTAGGGAAGCATTAAACCCCATCAGTAGATTGTCGTTAGCATCCTTGTCGAAGACGCGGACAAAGGACTGTTTGAATTGTGAAGATGTAAAGCTATCAGTAAGAATCATATGGCCTCCAGTAGAGTTTGAAAGACCTTTCATTTCAAGAAGGCCGACTTGATCAAGACAGCCGGCAAAAATGTCGACAATGTGACCGTTGTGAGACACTCGCTTCGCAAGATTATCATAGAACTAATTGAGGTAAGCTGATTTTTGCTTAGTGAAATCAGAGAGCACAATACCTTTAAAGCCTTCTTGTAATACTTAATATTATCTTTGTCAATATCGTGGTGTGATCGTATAGGTTCGCGCAATTCAGGCCCGACTACTAGACCAGGTCCCTCGGTGCCAGGCCCGCCAGCAAATAACATGATTCTACCACCTGCATTTTGAAAGGATGTCTCGAGTAAGCCTACTGCAACGCTGAGAGCGACTCCAGTACAACGCAAGGACCGCTTATCGTTTGCCACGGGCCAGGGATCCCTTTGGAGCTGCTCTAACGCGTTTGTGAGCTGAAATTCGCACTGCTGAATAGGAAGCAAAAATCTGGCGGCTGGGCCCATGACAGGTGCCGGTCTACCAGGCTGTGGTGGTACATTGGTGCGCATCCCGGACGTCGAGAGTCCGAGCATCTCTTGCACCTGTTTTGCGGTATAGTCTTTGCTCCCTCGGAAGACGTATGATTTTGCACACTCGGTGTAGCCAAGTTCGTGCACTTGTGCCTAACACGGAGTCAATACGCTGTAAAGAGACCATCTTGTGGAAGGTGTACCATGGTCCCAAATGTTATCAACCCAACAAGTGCATTCGAGGGTAATAGACTGAGGCTCATCACCAATCTGTCCTTTAATGCCTTCATACTGTCTTCCTCTTGGCATGTATCCACGACATAGACGAAGATTGGTGGCGCAGGGGCAGGTCTTGCGAGTCTATACTCAATCGTAGTACTTGACGGGTGCAGTTCGGGAGGTATATTATCTTGTGTGATATCTTTGTAATGCGCAGGCAATCCATTCCTCGATAGACAGAAGGGGCATATCCACAATCGAGCTCGCGTATCGACAGTTCTAAATCAGTCAGCCATCCTGAATCTTTTTCTGCACGCTTGCCCACATACGCGAAAGGGTTCAGGACAGCTCGACAAGGAGCTTTGCAAGTTTGAGGTTCGTATTGCAGCAATGGGGCGTCGGGTTTCTCCTTCAAGGGCGTGTAGAGGGCTCCGATGGGTACGACGAGTCGAGAAGCTTCCTAGAAGCAGATGAGCCACGTCGGACAGGCGTCTGAAGGTGAAAATTACCATTCGCGAGCTTGGGAATGTATTCCAGCTCAGTCTGATGCCATCGCGGTCCTCAACCTCGCTCCACTGATCTTTGAGAGCGTCGTAGTCCATGACGGTCAAATATTGTAACTCAGCTGGGTGAGAGTTCCGGGTCGACGAGCTTGCATAGCAGAACAGTTGTGGGACGATTTGTGCACCTGAACGAGCATATTTAGCATATGCCGGATACTCAAGAAAGCTTGGCAAGCGATACTACGGAGTATGGTCTCCACCCATTTGAATGTCCCGTCTTGGCAGAGACTAGAAAAATACAGCCGGTATTTCTGGAAGCTTCTCTACCTACATGGCCCAATTTTGTAATTTTGGCACGTAAATAATCATATCCTACATGAAATATACAGGCGACTAGAGTAGTTTGTATGCAAAAGTTACATTTGAACTGCAACGTAATAGAATACCTCACAGAAATTCCGTACGAGGATCTGCACCACGGTCACTTCTTCGATTCAAATATCTTCTATAAGTGAAAGAAGAGTTCACCCCCTTCTAGTCCGCCCTAAGTGGCTAGCGGCCCAGAGCTTTCGAGACTCCGGAGTCCCGGGCCTAGCTTCAAGGTACCTTTAGGCCTACTGACGTTCGCTATTATAGATACTTAAATAACCTTATTTAAGAAAAGATTTTACTATAAGAACTATTTAGTCTAAGGTTTTCTATAATATTTATAGCGAAAATATAAGTTGGATAGTCGGCCGTTATAGCATAAGAGGGCGTGGACCAGAAGTAAGTTTGGACTAGAAGGGGGTGAACTCTTCTACGTCTAGAGGAATTACTTGTATAGGTTACCCGTACACTTTGATTGAGAGAATCAACATATTAAGGAACTACGCTACCAGATACTAAAGGGCTTGACGAAATTGCATACAGAAATGGGCGGGATTTGCGTGATTACTTCCAAGCTTTCTCGAGTAACTTACCTTACCTTACCTTATTCTAAAGAAACTTACCCGATAAGTTACTAGCGGCTTCCGCCTGCATGCCGCACCTCATCCTCCACTCCACGCGTTCTCTCCATCTACAATATCCGCGAGCCCAAAAATTGAATTATTGATGAACGCCCTGGGGTTTCGACAGTCCCTTGGTAGTTATCGCGCTGAGCGCAAACTGAAAGAGAGTACCCAGTGCTGGGCGTCTGGTTTCGAAGAGTCGTTTCGACTCAAATGAGAATCACGGAAATCAGCAGAGGTCACATCCCGAGCCCCTCCAGTTGCAGTCAGATTTCTCACTTTTGAAACGGAGGGATATCATTTGACCTGGCAGCTACCAAGCGCGCCTAGGATGCAGCAAGCATATTCACGTACTTCATTAGTCTTACACCCAGATATAGAACTGTTGCACTTTATCATACTGTACACATTCCCAAAGGCTTCTAACCCATAACCAGCCATTTTTCCGTGATATCTCGAGCCTTTTTCACGTTCCCGCTTGCAGCCCAAAGACCTTGTAAGTTGACGGCTGCCTCGAATGCAAAATCGTCCTGTTGGCGATCCGGAGGTCCTGTCTGCACTGCCGTGCTCAGATCCAAGCATCGTTCGTAGTACGGTATGGCAAGATGTGTCAGTCCCAGCAGATGATATGCATGTGCAACATTGTACTCCGCCTCTTGTCTCTCTGAGGCGCTACTTGAATGATTTCGGTCGTCGTAGTATTCAAGCAGCATGGCAAAGCCTTGCATTAATATGTGATGCCTATTATCAGCTTGCCGCTTCAGGGCGTAATGCAAGTATCCCAAAGCCAACGAAAGTTTGATCATGGGATTGTCCGGATCAAGAGTGAGAGCACGAAGGTAATAGTCTGTGACAAGAAACGATAATCAGTTTTCACTTCAAAGCCAGGGAAGCATTGATGCAGACTCACTGACTGCAAAGGAATAGCTCTTTCCAGCATGGAGGATGTGGCCATAGAGCATTAGTAACGCAACGTCCATATGTTCAGCACGTATTGGGTTGCCATTGATGTCTTTAGTGCTGTAGGAAGCCCGCTCCTGAAATAGAGTTTTCCGAGGAGCGTCACCAAGCAAGGAGAAGTCGACCGCTTTCAGCTGTCGAAGAACGTATTTCTGTGAAGGCCCGCAATTGTACCATGAGCTTTCGGAGTCACAGAATTTGTTGAGTGCGGAGAACAGGCGGTATCCGTCCGTGACAAATTGGTATTCCTTCATGAACCAACGAGCGACGTTGCAAAGTGTTTCTTCGTCATTCCCAACCAAAGCACATGCTGCACAATGTCAGCACTAATACTCTTATTGCGTCGCAAGACCTACTGAACCAGCAGACATGAATCAAGAAGAGTGACTCAGGTGAACAATTGAAAACATTGGCGTGGAATGCCGAGGCAACAATATCATAGGCAGATCTGATGTCACCACTCCGTGCGACTGTCAACGCGTGATCGAGGAAAATGTCTAGCCAAATTCGAAATGTAATTCCGCAATACTCATCTGGAACAACAACCTGTTGGCCATCCGCGGTTTCTGAGAAGATCCATCAGCCTGGGACACAACCACAAACAGGCCTAAAATACAATACCGAGAATGGATCTTGAGTTCTCTGATAACGCGGTCAATTCATGCTTTGGTCTCGTTGCCATTGCTCGGGCTTCCTTCGAATATCCGAGGAATCTATGATGCTTTTCAACCGGGTAGAAGACCTTGTTGTCTCTGAAACCTTGTATCAACTTTTTCGTAATTGTCGTCCATCTTGTCTTGCAGTCCTCGTCGCCATCTCTAGCATAATCGTTCAGACTTTCCCGTTGAAGGAAGAGGGAATGAATCTCTTCTTCTTGCGCCTGCTCTTTCTCCACCGCAAGCTGTTTAATCAATTGATATGCCGGTCCGGGAGCAAGTAGTGAAGAAGCGCTCGGTATCCGTAGAGTGGTGGTCGTCTTGGACCGCTTTCCATCCCTATCCCAACGAGGTCTTGCTGCTTTGTGCTGCTTTACCGAGACCCCTTGAATGCCCTCTGTACGTTCTGTATGACTCAGTCCAACACCCTGACGTACTCCGCTCAGCTGCATACGCGCTTCGTAATTCCCATCA
>JAABUX010003986.1_pt1 | contig 19073 bp, 15 predicted proteins | sample 5561851 | NCBI WGS metagenome assembly JAABUX01 (sample SAMN10711883, study PRJNA513361) | rock metagenome | isolation source: Antarctica rocks | place: Antarctica: Victoria Land, Richard Nunatak red sandstone | collected 2016-01-03 | reverse complement strand
GATCGTTACCGTCGATTGGCGTGATGCCATTGCAGGCTCCGGCGAACCGAATAAAAAGCGGCCCGGCATCGTGGTGACTTCGAAACGATATCTTGGAGACGCGCACCCCTTCGAATTCATCGTTCCGATCACGGGAAGCGCACGACTCGCAATCGACGGCGCATCGACGCGAATCGAACCAACGCCCGAAAACGGATGCACGAAAGTCTGCTATGCCCTATCCTGGAATGTGCAATCCGTGCCGCACGCGCGCCTCGTCGAAACAACGTCGATCGTAACGCCCGATGTCGTCGCTTCGATTCGTGCGCAAATTCATGCATGCCTCGAGGATTGAGCCTTCGCCACCCATGGCTCGCAATTTAGCTAGCCGGTCGCGGTGGATTCGCCTTGCGTTTCGGTAACGCAAACGGCAGAAGCGCAAAGAAGATCGCAAACGCACCGATCGCATAGAACGTGTCGGCGTACGACGCGTTGGCAGATTCGCGGCCGACGATTGCGGCCACGCGCGCGAGCCCGCCGTGTGCGATCGCGTTCGCGACGATGGGATGCGACATCGTCGTCTCGGCGCCGAGGACGGTTGAGTGAAACGACTCGCGTTGATCCAAGAACGTGACGAGCGACGCGCTCGAGATCGAGCCGCCGAGATTGAGCGCGAGCGCAATGAAGGCACCCGCCTTGGGTGAGTCCTGCGGCGCGACGCTGCCGAGCACCGCGACGAGCAGCGGCGTGAAAACGAGCGAAATCCCGCAGCCCGTCGCAATGAGATAGGGGACGAGCGTCCCGAATTCCGTCGTGCTCGTCGTCACGAGGCCGAGACCGATCACGCCCGCGCCCGCGAGCGACAGCCCGACGGCGATGAGGATGCGCGGATCGATCTTGCCCGAGCTGACGAGCGCGCCGACCGGAATCGTGAGCAACATGACCGGAATCGCGCGCACCGCGAGCAACAGACCATCTTGCGTCGCGGTGAAGCCGAGGACGCCCGTGAGATATTGCGGCATCAGAAAGAGCTGACCGAAGACCACCGCCGCATTGATACTCGCGACCAAACATCCGATTGCGACGCCGCGACGCGAGAGCACGCGCAAGTCGACGATGGGGTTGGCCGTGCCGTGCAATTCCCACACGACGAAGGCCACCATTCCGACGACGGCCGCGATCGCTAGCGCCGTGATGGCACCGTCTTGAAACCAGCCGTTGCGTTCGCCCTCGTCGAGTACGTATTGGGTCGCACCGAGACCGATGGCGAGCAGCGCGAGTCCGATCGCATCGAAGCCCGTCACTTTCTGGCGCGACGGATTACGCAACAGCGGAACGAGCAGCGCCATGGCAATGACGCCGGGTACGACGTTGACGTCGAAGACCCAGCGCCACGACGCGTTATCCGTAAGCAGTCCGCCGATGGTCGGGCCGGACGACGGGCCGACGACCACGCCGATCGTGAAGATCGCCTGACTGAGCGAGAGTTGTTTCGGCGGAAACGTATCGCGCAGGATCGCCTGCGACGTCGCGAGCAGGCCGCCGCCGAAGATTCCCTGGATGACGCGAAAAACGATCAGTTCGTCGATAGAATTCGCGAGGCCGCAGGCCAGCGACGCGATCGTGAAACCCGCGATCGACGTGAGGAAATACTGTTTACGCCCGAAGCGATTCATGAGCCACGGCGTGATCGGAATGACGACGACCGCAGCGATGATATAAGCGGTGACGACCCACGTCGCTTCGTCGATCGACGCGCCGAGATTGCCCTGGATCGTGGGCAACGCAACGTTGACGATCGTGCCGTCGAGGGTTTGTAAGAGCGCCGCGAGCATGACGCCCGTGACGATGAGAATGCGCCGCGACCCGTATTCGGTCACGTCGCGCGGCGCGGATCGGGGCGCGGCGGATTGAGACGGTGAGACCGTCGCCGGGCGCGGCGTCGTGACGGCCGAGGACCGTTGCATCTGGTTGGGGAGCCCTTCGAACGAGGTGGTACCTGGTTCTGACGCGGTGGCCGTACGAATTGTTGCACCGAGGAAGCGTCGCGCAGCGGCTTCTCGTCACGCTCTAGCGGACGGATTCGACCGGCGCGAGCCCGGCCTCACTCTCGCAGTGCGCTTGCACGAGGCGCGAATACACACGCAATTCGGCAATGTCACGCGGGAAGAAGAGTCCGAGCGCCCAATCGAACCCAACGCGGAACTGACGATCGAGACCCGGAAGGCGCGCGAGATAATACGTGCGCCACAAGAACCACGCGAGAAAGCCCTTGATGAGGTATTTGCCCCACAACCCTGCGACGCCGCGGCGCGCGCCGAGCGACGCCATCATGCCGATCGCACGATAACGAAAAATCGTGGTCGGTTCATTGCGCAAGCTCGCCACGATGTTCTTCGCGAGCACCGGACCCTCGCGGATCGCGTGTTGCGCGGTCGCGGGATAATTCTTGCCGGCCCGATCGGGATCGGGCACCGCGGCACAATCGCCGATCGCCCACACGCCGGGATACTTCGGTACCGAAAGATCGCCGTCGACGACGATCGCGCCGCCGCGTCCGGTACCGATCGGCAGGCTCGAGACGACGGGCGACGGCTTGACGCCCGCACTCCAGACGATCGTCGAGGTCGCGATCGTCTCACCGCCCTTAATCTTTAAGCCGACTTCATCCGCACCCGCGACCATCGACTCCGTCATGACACGCACGCCGCGCCGCGCGAGCGCCTTCGCGCTATATTCGCCCATCCCGGCCTGCAAATCGGGCAAAAGCTTCTTGCCGCCTTCAACCAAAACGATTTCCAACTCACGCTGATCGATGTTGGGATAGTAGCGCGCCGTGCTCGCGAAGAAATCCGCCATCTCACCAGCTGCCTCCACGCCGGTGAATCCGCCGCCGACGAAAACGAAGGTGAGGTGGCGCTTCCGTTCGGCAGGGTCAATCGTCACGTCGGCGAGTTCGAGCATGGCGATGACGTGATTGCGAACGCGATCCGCGTCTTCGAGCGTCTTGTACGGAATCGAGCGTTCGGCGATCCCGGGCAGCCCGAACGTCGAGGTCACGGAGCCGAGGCCGATGATGAGTTGGTCGTAAGCGAGCGTCTGCACGGAACCCATAATCGTGTGCTCGACCGTCACGTGCTTTGCCTCGAGATCGATGTTCTTCACATCGGCAAGCACGAACGACGTTCGGCGTAGCTGCGCGCGAACGGGCGTCACGACGTGACGCGTTTCCAAATTCCCGGAACCGATCTCCGGCAACATCGGCGTGAAGAGCGAAAAATTTTCACGACTAACGAGCGTGATCTCAGCTTCCCCCGGCGCGAGCAATCGCTCGAGCTTGCGCGCCGTCGCGAGTCCGGCGAATCCGCCGCCAAGAATGAGGATGCGTGCGCCCATGGTGATGATGTTAGCGTTCGCGCGACGGTCTCCGTTTAGCGCGGACGCCCGAACCAATCGATCCATGGATGCCAAACGAGCAGCACCCATACGACGAGCGCGCAGACGAGCAGCGCCCAATACGGCGCGCCACGAATCTCACGCACGTGCGATGCGCTCTCGCAAGACGTCGCCGGTCGCGCGCGCATCGTTCGCCTCGAGCGGTCGCGCCTCGGGCACGAGCCGCGCGATATCCCAGCGCTGCTCGTCGCCGCAGCCGAAGTACCCGTCGTCGACGGCGGCTTCCGCATGCGTCGCGATGGTTTCCGCGCCGACGTCGATCGCGTACGCGCGCGCCAGATGTGCGACGAGCGCGCACGTCGCCTCCATCATATCGTCGCGCAACGGGTGCGCGTCGAAATCGTGCGGCACCGCACCCCGCATGCCGCACACCGCGACGCCGATCGTGTAGGAGTTGCGACCGCGCGTGTGCGCGGCGTAGGGCGCGTCGCTGGCGCCAACGTCGCGCGCGTTGGCGCGCACATCGTGTGTCGCGACGACGAACGGACGATCGTCGTCGCCCAGCGCGATGCAGAAATGGTAGGCCGAAAACGTCGTGCGGTAGTCGTCGCCCGTCCAGTGCAGCGCGATCCGGCGCAGATCGGCGCGCGGCAGATTAGGGAGCGACGTCATCGTAGCGCGAACGATTGCAACGTGAACCCGCACGAACCCGACGATGCCCCACGACCGATCCCCATCGAAGGCGAGTATCTCGCGCCGGAAGAGCATCCCGCGTCGGGACGCCGCTGGAAAGCCGCGGGCGGAACGGCCGTCGGAATCGGGCTCTTCTTCGCGAAATTCAAAGGCTTGCTCTTCGCGCTCCTCAACCTCAAGTGGCTGCTCTACGGCAGCAAGTTCGCGCTCACGGGCTTCTCGTTTCTCGCCTCGATCCTCTTCTACGCGCTCTTCTTCGGCTGGAAATTCGGCATCGTCTTCGTGCTACTCATCGCGATCCACGAACTCGGCCACTATATATTCGTGCGTGGCTATGGCTTTGCGGCGCCGGCGATCTACTTCGTGCCGGGTCTCGGCGCGTTTACTTCTTGGAATGGCGGCGGCACGCAGAGCGTCTATCAGGAATCGGTGATCGCGTTCGGCGGACCGTTGCTCGGCACGATCGGCGGCCTCGTCTGCTTCGCCTATGGGGCCGTGACGAACGAGCCGTTCTGGTACGCGGCCGCGAACACGGCATTCTTTCTCAACCTCTTCAACATGATTCCGCTCGGCGTCTTCGATGGCGGACGCATGACCGGTGCGATTTCGCCGAACCTCTGGATCGCCGGATTCGCGACCGTCATCGTGGCCGCGTTCGCGTTTCACTGGTGGAGCCCGATCTTGATCCTCGTCGTGCTGCTCTCGATCCCGCGTGTCATCGCGGCGTGGCGCGGCACCCTCGACCCGCGCTTCGCGCTCGTGACGACACGCGAACGCGTCACGATGTCGGTCGCCTATTTCGGACTGCTCGCCGTGCTGCTCGCGTGCCTCGTGTTCACACGCGTCTCGATCCCCGGCCACGCGATCGTCTAGCGCGGTGCGCGTGTGGTTGCTCGCGGCGTCGGTCGCCGCATTCCTCGTCGCGCTCTCGATCGCGCCGCACGACCGGTCGCGGGGCTTTCCGCTGCGCGACTTCGAGGCATACTACGCCGCCGGGGAGACGTGGACCGTACACGGCGATCCGTACAGCCGCGACGTCTGGCGCGGCGAACGCACGATCGCCGGCGTCGATGCGTCGCGAGATGAAGTGTTGCCGTTCGTCGGGCCGCCGTTCGGTTTGCCGTTGTGGTCCACACTCGCGAATCTGTCGTTTCGCGGCGCGTCGTTCGTGTGGGCGATCGTGCTCGGCCTCGCGTTCGCGACGATCGCCCTCGGGGCACTCGCCCACGCGACCGGCCGCCTCACGCTGCGCGCGTCGATCGCGACGTTGCTCTTTGCGGCAGCGTTCGCGCCGATGACCGGCGGCCTCGCGCTCGGACAGGTCGCGCTCTTGGCGTGCGCGGCGATCGTCGCGATGCCGTGGCTCTTACAGCCGGGTCGTACGCTGGGTGCCGTGCTCGCAACGCTCGCGGCAGGCTTGCAGCCCAATCTCGCGATCGTGCTGGCCGTACGCGCGACCGACAGACGCGCGCGCATCGCATACGTCGCGGCCGCACTCATCGCGCTGCTGGGGTCCGCACTCGCGCTCGGCGGTCTCGCGGAGATCGCGCGCTACGTATCGATCCTACGCGAGCATGGCGCGGCGGAGCGGTTCATCGCGATCCAGACGACGGTGGGCGCGGTGCTGTGGTCGTTCGGTGCGTCGCCCGCGCTCGCAGGCGCGTGCGCGCTCGCGATCGGTGCGCTCGTCGTCGCCTTCGTCGTCTTCGGATGCGCGCGCGGCGCCTACGCGCCGAACGATCGACTTTGGGTCGCATCGGCGGCGCTTCCGCTCGCCGTTCCGTTCGCGCACCAACACGATTACGCGATCGTCTTCGCACCGGCGCTCGCGCTCGTCGTCCGCACGAGCGGCGCGCTGTGGGCGGCGAGCGCGTGTGCCGCGCTCGCGCTCGGCGTCGATTGGCTCGGCCTCGCGCAACGCCCGCCCGAACTCGCGACGGCGCTCGCCTTCGCATTCGCGGGCGCGTGCGCGCTCGTCGCGCTCGCACCCGGCCCGTTACGCGCGCCGCATGCCGCACCGTTTGCGGTGGTGGCCCTCGTCGCGCTCGCCTGGACGTTCGCACGCGCGCATCCGCTCCCGACGTGGCCCGACGCCCTTCCGCCGCACTTTCATGTGGCCGCAAAACTTCCGTCCGCCGTCGTCTGGGGCGCCGAACAAGCCTCGAGCGGCATCGCGAACCGCGATCCCGTATGGGGCGCGTTGCGCGCGATCGACCTCGTCGCGACACTCGTCATCGCGGTCGCAGCCGCGTTGCACGCACGAGCGCGAGCTCGGCTCGGTGCGTGGTCGGAGCCTACGAACTGACGCTCGGAATCGCTTTCCACGCGGCGTCGGCCGCGGGCGGCAGTTTGTCCATGTGCTTGAGAAAGAGCGCGATCTTCCAGAGGTCGTCATCGGAGAGATTGGCGCCGAAGGCCGGCATCGCGGAGAAGCGGATACCGTGCTTGAGCTTCCAGAACGTTACGCCGTCGAGATCGTCTTCGACGCCGTCTTTCGCGAGCTGCGGCGCTTCGATGTAGAAGCCTTTCGCGAGCGTCGATGGCTTCGCGTTCGACGCACCGTGGCAGACGGCGCAGTTGCTGCCGTACGATTTGATGCCGGCGATGAGATTCTCGTCGGAGAGCGCGACGGGGTTGTTCAAGCCCTTGCTCTCGCGCGCGATCGAAGCGTGCAACGACGTGCGTGCGGCCGCCTCTTCGATGGCCGGCGGCTTGTTATCCGCGCCCGCCGGCATCGCGCCCGTGTACACCGCGACGACGCCCACACCCAGCAAGAGTGCGAGCGTAAAGACGATGCCGTTGACGAAGCCGCGCATGTCAGCGTACTACCCTAGATGTCGACGTTCAACATGTCGTCGAACGGCGAGATCGGATTGGGACGCCAGTTCTTGAGATCGTCGTTGTACGCGTAGAGATCTTTGCGCGCGTCGATGACGATCGTCGGCACTTGATCGTAGACCGCTTTCTGCACGAAGGTGAGATCGGGCACGCGTTTGGCTTGATCGTAGGTCGTCTTCGCGCGGTCCATCGCCGCAGTCGCCGACTTGTCACACCAGCGCGGATCGTTCTGTCCGTCGGGCGGAAACCGGTAGCAGGCGTAGAGGTTGGAGATATCTTCGTTCGGATCGCTGCCCCACGCAAAGAACACGACGTCGAACTTCCCGCTGTAGATGATGCCGCCGTCGGCGACGGGCGCGAAGAATTCCGACGAGAGATAGCGCTTGACTTGGAAATCGACACCGAGTTGCTTCCAGGATGAGCGGATCAATTCGATGATGGTATCCGTATCGGGCGAACCCGAAGACGAGGCGAAGGTGATGCTCAGACGCGTTCCATTCTTGGCACGGATGCCATCCGGGCCGCGCTTCCAACCGGCTCCGTCGAGGAGCGCGTTTGCTTTGGCGATATCGTACGGCACGAGCGGAAGTTTCGCATCGAACTTACTCGCCGGCGTGATCGGAGATTCGCTCAGGACATAGAGCCCGTTTTGGACCTTATCGTTGATGAGCTTGCGATCGATCGCGTAACGTAATGCGCGCCGGACCGCGACGTCTTGGAGAACCGGGTGCGTCAGATTGAAATCGAGATGATCGAAGAAGTAACTCGGTTGGGAGATGCCTTTGATGCCGGCAATCGCGGTCGCCTGCGGATAGAAGTGCGGTGAAAGCGGCAGCCACATGTCCAGCTCGTGCGTGCGTAGTTGCTCGAGCGTCGTATTGCGATCGGGGATGATCTTGAAGACGATCCGATCGAGTTTAGTCTGGCCGCGGAAGTAGAGCGGATCGCGGGCCATCACGACGGAGTCGCCGCGCTTCCACGCCTCGTATTTGAACGGCCCGATGCCGACCGGCAACGAATTGTATGGGACCTTATTGAGATCGGGTAGCCCCTTGAGCAGATGCTGCGGGAGCACCGCTGGATTGGCGCCGCCCGTGCTGAAGAAGGTGACTGCGAAGGACGAGTACGGCTTCTTGAGATGGTACACAACCGTATATTTGTCTGGCTCGTCGATCTTCGCGATCTGATCCCACCCGTCGCGGCTCACGACGTTGTTCTTTGGGTTGTTGACTTGATTCGTCGTGAAGACGACGTCGTCGGCATCGAACGCCGCGCCGTCCGACCACTTCACGCCGTGACGGATGTGCCAGGTGATCGTCTTGCCGTCGGCGCTGATGCCGCCGTTCTTCTGGCTCGGGACCTCGGTGATCAGTTCGGGCACCGTCGCATCGCCGTGAGCGTCCGTCTTGATGAGGTACGCCATGCAGAGCTGCGCGAGGTACATCTCATACCCGCTCGCCTCGATCAACGGGTTGAGCCCTTGAATATCGGTCGCGACCGAGTATCGCAGCTCGTGCGGATGCGTGTACGGATGACGGCCCCCGCCGTCGCCCGTGCTCGGGCCCGTGCCGACTTTCGTGCATCCGATCGCCGTGAGAAGGGCGGTCGCGAGCGCGAGCGCGCGATGGAGTCGTTGCATTTAGATATCCACGTTCATCATGTCGTCGAAAATCGTGACGGCGTTGGGGTGAAAGTTCTTGAGGTCGCGGTTGTAGGCAAAGAGATCCTCGCGGCCCGTGGTCACGATGCCAGGCGCGTCCGCAACGATGAGGCCGAGCGCCGCATTGAGATCTTTCGCCTGACCCGCGAGTGAGTATTCTTTGAGGAAGTCGTCGAGATACGCGTCGGTTTTGCGGTTGCAGTAGTGCGTGTAATTTTGGCCGTTCGGCGGAATTTGATCGCAGCGAAACGCCGCGAGGCCATCCTGCGCGCCGATCGTAAATCCGAGCGCGAGCACGTCGAACTTTCCGTTGTAAAGAACTCCGCCGTCCGCGAACGGGGCGAAGAGCACGGAAGACGGATATCGTTTGATCGTCATCTCGATACCTATTTGCTGCCAATTGAGACGATCGAGCTCGAGGGCGGAGTCGACGTCGGGCGATCCCGTACTCGATGCGAAGTCGAGCACGAGCCGAGTCCCATTTTTCGCGCGGACGCCGTCCGAGCCGCGTTTCCAGCCCGCGCGATCGAGCAGCGCGTTCGCTTTGGCAACGTCGTAGGGCACGAGCGGTACCTTTGCGATGCCTGGATAGATCGGCGGCAGGGGCGCTTCTTGCAGTATTCCAACGCCGTGTCCGATCTTCTCGCGCAGCGTTGCGCGGTCAATTGCGAGACGGAGTGCTTGGCGCACCGCGCGATCGGCGAGCGCCGGGTGCGACGTATTGAACGCATAGATGTTATAGCTATACGCCGGCTGGCGTATGACGGCGACGTTTTTGATCGACTGAACGCGCGGCAAGAACGAACCGCCGAATGGATACCAGAGGTCGAGCTCACCCGTTTGTAACTGTGTCAGCACCGTGTTGCGATCGGGAATGATTTTATAAACGACCTTCTTCAGTTTTGGAAGGCCGCGCCAATAATACGGATTAGCTTCCATCTCGACGCTCTCACCGCGGTGCCATGCGGTGTAGCGGAACGGTCCGACGCCGATCGGCAAGGCATTGTAGGGCGCCGAGTTGATATTCGGCAGCGATCCGAGCACATGCTTCGGGAGCAAACAATACTGACCGCTCGCAAAAAAGGTCGTGAGAAACAACGAATACGGTTTGCGCAGCCGAACGACGACCGTCGCCTTGTCGGGCACATCGACGGAGGCGATCTGGTCGAACCCGTCGCGGGTCGCGACGTTATTGGCTTTATTGTTGACGGCGTCGAACGAAAATTTGACGTCATCGGCATCGAACGGCTCGCCGTCCGACCACTTCACGCCGCGACGTATGCGATACGTGATCGTCAAGCCGTCTTTCGAGATGCCGCCATTCTCTTTGCTCGGCACGACGGTCGCGAGCTCCGGCACCGGCTTGTTCGCATGATCGTACCGCACCAGCGACGCATCGTCAGCTGGCCCATCCAGTGGACGACCGATTGTGAATTTAGGGTCGGATTAAGGCCCTGCACTTCTTCCGCCGACGCGTACCGCAAGACATGCGGCTGTGTGTCGGCGTTCGCGCGTTTCGCTTCGCCCGCCGATGCAAACGACGGGAGCACGAGCGCGAGCCCCACGAGCGAAGCAAGACGTTTCACGTTACCTCCCATCACCGTAGCGTGTCGGGGTCGACGCCGCGCGCGCGGTGGAACTCGGCGTACGCGAAGGGCGAGATTTCCGATGGCTTGATCTCGCTACGGCCGCCCCAGAAGACGTTCGTATACCCGACGTCGATGCCGGCTTCCGTAAGGTGCGCGTCGATCGCCGCTTTGTGCGCGAGCAGCACGTCCTTGTCGAGCCCGTGCGCGACGCCCATGATGTTGACGTTGCGGAATTCCGGTCCGCCCTCGCGCCAGTACGCGTGCGTCATGATGTGATGTCGGCCCACCTCGCGGCCGGCATCGAGCTCGCGACCAACGGGCACTTGCCAGTGAAAGAGCGCGTTGTACCGCGTGACGCGCTGCTCGTTGCCGGGCGTCGCCTTCACGTGTTCTAAAAACGTCGAGAAGCGACCGATGACGCGGCGCTCCGCGAGGGACTCTGCGACCGTGTAGAAGTCATCGAGCGATACGCCCGCCTCCGCGGCACGCGCGACCCACAGGTCCCGTACCAATTCGTGCGGCTCGAACTCGCGCTTGAGCGCGACGAGGACCTGCCAGTCATGCTCGGAGAGCTCGACGATATTCGTGTGGATCACGTCGGCGAGCACCTCGGCGCGCGAACCCAGTTCCATGCCGCGGCGCCGGATGTGGCCGACGCCGAGTGCGAAGAGTTTCTCCGCGGGCATCAAGCGATACGCATCGGCACCGACATGGTCGCGCAAGAAGTCAGCGTGCTTCGCAATCGCGTAGCCCTGGGGGACTTTGAGCGTCGTCCATAGGCGATACTGCGATCCCGGCGTCGCGGCGTCGGCCGTGCGGATCACGACGTGTCCCGAGAACGGATCGACCTTCGACATGTACTCGAAGGCCGCATCGAGCCTGTCGGCCGGGATCTGCCAGGCCACGAGCGACCCATGCGCGAGGTTGGTCGCGAGTAACGTCTGGCGCACGCGGCGGATCGTGCCCGACGCAAGCATCGCGCGGATACGATCGATCGTCGTTTCGAGATCGACCTCCGCTTGCGTCGCGATCGCCGCGAGCGGATCGCGCAGGAAGCCCGCGATACGGTCCTCCGAGACGCGCAAGATCGCCGCGTTGACGGGATCTTCGACGGAGACGGGCGGTTCGAGAACGGACATCGCTCCGCACTACGCTACGGCGCGGCGATGTCCCCGTTCACATCAGCGCGCGACCGGCACCGTCGGATGTGGCAGCGGCGCGGGCACGACCGGCGTCGGCGCGGGCGGACGCGTGCCGATCGCGGCCGAGGTGTCGTAATTGGAGCCGACGGCGAAGAGATAGCTCTGTTCGGCCTGGCGTAACGCGTAAACGGACGTCACCTGATCGCTCTGTGCCTGCGCGAGTTGAACCTGCGCGTTGAGCAAGAGGGGCAGCGTCGTGACGCCCGCGCGATATTGCGCTTGCGTGGCGCGCACGTTGCTGATCGCGGTCGCATACTCTTGCCGCGTCTGCGCGAGCGCGGCGAACGCCGTGACGAAATTCGCAAGGGTCTGCTTGATGTTGAGCGCGACGCCGAGTTGGGTCGTCTGAACACCCGCCGTCGCGCGGTCGATGTTGGCGCGCGCCTGGGCCGTGTTATCACGCGTTTGGCCCTGATCGAAAATCGGGATCGAAAGCGCGAGGCCGAGCGATTGCGACGCGCGGAAAGAGCCGAGATTCGTCCCCGTCGAATTGTCGTTGACCGAGGCCGTGCCGGCAAGCGTCGGTGTGAGGCCGAGTTGCGCGGTGCGCAAATTCTCCTTGGCTTGCGCGAGCGTTTGCAGCGACGCATCGTAATCGGGACGGAGCGCGATCGCGCGTCTGAACGCATCGTCGTAGGTCGGGATCGCGATCGACGACAGCGGCGTGTTGGTGTAGACGGGCGCGTCGTCGACGGGCTGCACGCGCACGTTGGCATCGAGACCCATCGCGTTCGCGAACGTCGCCGCCGCGCCGATTTCCGCCCCTTGCGCGCGCACGACGGCCAGCCGCGCCTGGGCGGTCGGCAACTGCGCCGTGGCGATCTGCGCGGGGGCTTCGGTGCCCGCGCGAACCTGCGCGCGCACGAGATTCTCTTGCACTTGGTCCTGGCGCACGATCTCGAGATCGACCTGAACCGTGCGTTCCGAGGAAAGGTAGTTGTAGTACGACGACGCCACGTTAAACGCGACGGTTTGTAGCTGCCGCCGGTAAGCATCCGCAAACGAGGTTTCGCTGCGCCGCGCCGCCCGAACCGACGAGGCGATGCGGCCGCCGTCGAAGATCAACTGCCGCAGGCTCGCGCCCACGCCGGCCGACGTGACGTTCGCACCGCTCGAACCGCGAATCGCATTCGAACTCGACGTTCCAACGGTCGAGCCTGTCCCGGTGCCGGTGCCCGTGCCGATGCCGGTGCCGGTGCTCGTGGTCGTGGTCGTCACGGTGGTACCGCCGGAGCTCGCACCGACCTGGCTATGCGCCTGGTCGAGCGAGACCGAGCCCGCGACCGAGGGCAAGAGCCCGGAGCCCGCAAGGCGCGCGGCCGCAGCCGCGACGCCTACGTCGGCACGCGCCGACGCAAGTGCGGGCGACCGTGCGAAGCCGATTGCGATCGCCTGCGCAAGTGTGAGCGTCGCGCCGACGTCCGGTGCGACCCGGCCGCGGTCGACGCCCGGTACCGGCGTGCCGTACGCAGGATACGGCAGCGTCGTTGCGCCGGTGAGCGGCGCGAGGGTCGCGATGGGATACGGCGTCGGCTGCGTGAGCTTCTGCGGCGCCATGGTCGGAGCGGGTTTCGCGCGGCCCTGCGCGCGCGCGCCTGCGGCGGGATAGATCAGGGCGAGCGAAAAGGTCGCGGCGGCGACGGCCGCGAGTGCGATACGGCGCGTCGTCATTTTGCGGTGCGCGCTCCCGGCGCCGCGCCGGAGACCGCGACCACGCTGCCGTCCTGCAGGGCGTCGGGTCGGGTCGTGATCACCGTCGTGCCGGGTCGCACGCCGCTGCCGCGCACTTCCACGAGCCTATCGTTCTCGAGGCCGACCTTCACGGGCAACATCTTCGCTTTGCCGTCGACGACGATATACACGTTGGAACCCGCGTCGCTCGAGAAGAGCGCGGTGCGCGGTACGACCGTTGCATTGGGATGGCGCTCTTTTTCGACGACGAGCGACACGAGCATACCGCCACGCAGCGTGTTGCCGGGATTGGGCTGACGGATACGCGCGCGATACGAGAGCGTCCCCGTCGTCGGCGTCGCGTTGACGTCGGTGATGGCGCCCGAAAACGTTTTGCCCGGTACGCTTTGGGAGGTGAAGCGCGCTCGCGTTCCCGCGTGAACGAAGGCGAGATCCTCATCGGGTACGCTCGCGTTCACGTAGACGGTATCGAGCTGCGAGAGCCGCACGACCGCGGCGTTGGGACCGGCGAACGCGCCCGGATCGAGCAGACGCTGCGTCACGACGCCGGCAAAGGGCGCGTAGAGCGACGTCTGTGCGATCTGCGTCTGCAGCAGTTGAACGTTTGCCTGCGCCTGCACGAGGGCGGCCTTGTTCCCGGCGATCGTCGCTTGATCGATGCCGGAATTGCCCGTGTTGCTCTGCGCGGTGGTCAGCCCCGCTTTCGAGGCCGCGATCGCCTGGCGCGCGTTGTTGAGTTCTTGCTGGGCGGCCACGTAACTCGAGCGCGCCTGCGCCATCGCAGTCTGCGAGACGTAGCCTTGCGAGACGAGTTGCTGATTGCTCTGATACACGAGCGTCGCATTGCGTAGCGCGGCCTCGTCGGTCGCGACGCGATTTTGTGCCTGCTGCAGGTTCTGCTGCGCGGTCGTCACGGCGGACGCGTATTGCTGCGACTGAATCGGCGCCGCGACATCGGAGCCGCGCAGCCGCGCCTGCGATTGCACGACCGTCGCTTCGCTCGCGGCGAGTTGTGCTCGCAGTTGCGCGTCATCGAGTTTCGCGAGCAGTTGCCCCGTCGAAACGCGATCGCCCTCATTAACGTACACGGCGACGATGTTGCCGGATTCGGGCGTCGTGAGCGTCGCTTCTTGCAACGGCGCGACCTGACCGTCGAGCACGATCGTGGTGGCGATCGTCTTCGATTGCGCGCGCGCGACGTCGACGGCGAGCGGCGGCGGCCCGGCCGGTGCTTTCTTTTGGCCACCACCACAACCGCTCGCGACGAGCGCAACGACAACGAGACACGCGAACGTGCGAACCTGCATGTTACCCCTTACGACAGAACCTTCGAGCCTTGTACGCTTTCCCGCGCGTAAATGATTCAGTGACGCGGTACGGCGAGCGGGACCCGCTCCCTTCGCGACGTAACTCGCGCGCATGGCCGCCAAAGTCGACATCGGTCGAAAGTACCAGAGTCAGACCCGCGTCGAAGAGTGGATGACGGCCGAAAAAGCCGGCAACAAAGGTGTCGCCGTCCTTTCGACGCCGATGCTCCTACAGTTGATCGAAGATGCCGCGGTGCAGGCGTTGGCACCCGTTCTCGAGGCCGACGAAGTCTCGCTCGGCGCGTACGTCGATCTCACGCACATCGCGCCCACCCCCGTCGGCTTCATCGTGCGCACCGAAGTCGAAGTGATCGGCATCGACGGACGTCGCATCAACTTCGCGGTCGCCGCCTTCGACGAACGCGAGAAGATCGCCGAGGGGATGCACGAGCGTTACATCATCGAACGTTCGCGTTTCCTCAAAACGCTCGAAGAAAAGAACGCCTAAGCAAACGCCGAGGCCGCGGCCCGCGCCGCGTTGACGCCACTCAGCGTTGCGCCGACCGTCGACTGTCCCGGAAACGTCGTGTCGCCACACAGGTAGAGTCCGCGCACCGGCGTGCGATGGCCGATCGCGCCGAGCGTCGCATGGCGCGCCGTCTGCGGCAGGCCACCGACGAGCCCACGCGCGCGACCGGTGTAGCGTTCGAACGTGAGCGGCGTCGCAGCCTCGATGAGGTCCGCGCGCGCCGATGCACCCGGGACGACGCGATCGAGCGCCGCGCATAGCGTGCGCGTGTAGGTCTCGCGTAGTGCCGGCAGCGATCCATCCCGCACCGCGCGCTCCCACCGTGCGACGTCGGTATGCGTCGAGATCGTGACCGCACGACCGCCGCCGCGCGCGCGCCGCGCCTCCGTCGCGCCGGAAAACGAGAGAAACGTCGTCTTGCCTTCACCCGGCGGTTCGCCGTACGCGGCGACCTGTTGATGATGCGTCGCGAGATCCTCCGGCACCACGCCGGCGGGCAGTCCGACGTAGAGCATGAACGCGCCCCAACGCTCCGGCGCTGCGGCGAGCCGCGGCCGAAACGCACGCTCGATCTCGGGACATAGCCCGACCGTGTTCGATACCGGCAACGCGCTGACGACCCGCCGGGTCGCGATGCGGCGACCGTCGTCGAGCCTGACCGCGCAGACCGCACCGCGTCGCGTCTCGATCGCGACGACGCCCGTATTATAGGAAATCGCCGAGTTGGCACGCCGGATCGCGCGCGCGAGCGCGATCGCGATCGTCGACACGCCCTCGGATAGGTGGAACGTCCCCTCGCGCGCGAGGTCGAGCGCCGTCGCGCCGTAGGCGAGATCGGCATGCGCGGCATCGGTCTGCGCGGTGATCAGTAATTGGGCGTCGACGAACGCGCGCAAACGCGCGGACGCATCGTGCGGCAAGAGCGACGAGACCGTTCGTCCGAGCGTCGCGATCAGCGGCAGATGACGAGGCCGCAGTGCCCGCACGAGGGCAGCGATCGACGCTGCGTCCTGCGGCAAGGCCGGAAAACCCGTCGAGAAATCGTAGGCGAGATCGGCGATTCGCTCCTGACGTTGCCAAAAAATTTCCGCCTCGGGTCCAAAAGCCCGCAAACGCTCTGCACGCCAGCGTTCGTCGCCGTAACGCACGATCGTCGCATCGGGCAGATGCACGACCATCGACGGTTCGATCGGCTCCGCCGAAACATCGATTCCGAGTTGTGCGTTGAAGAGTCGATGGACGCCACGTGCGCCGAATCCGCCGACGAGCGTCGCTCCCACATCGAAGCGATATCCGCTACGTTGGTAAAATGAAGCGCATCCACCAGGGACATTGTGGCGTTCAATCAGTAAAGTAGGCACGTGACGATGCGCCAGTGCGGCCGCTGCGGTCAACCCGGCAACGCCCGCCCCGATAACGACCGCATCGTAACGTTCGGATAGCGACACGAATCTGTTAGAAGCCACGAGGGCCGGTTTCGGTCCGAAGGGGAACGGGTATGCGTCGTCTTGAATTCATGGGTTGGACCCAACTATTACTCTAATTCTTAATTATCTTAGGAGGCATTTACTAGTGAAACGACTCGTTTCGCGTTACCTCGTCGCATTGGCGACGATCGCGTTCGGGCTCGTGAGCTTCGTGGTGACGGCGTTCGCGCCGGCATCCGCACAGGCGCCGGCACCGAATTTCGGTACCCCGCCGTCCGGCGAAGTTCCGATCCTGTACAACGACCAACACGTTTATTCGAAACCCGACCGCCTGAAAAAGGGTCGTGTCCTGGCCGCTTTAGTACGCGGGAAGACGATCCTTGTTCCCTTGCGTTCGATGTTCGAACAGATGGGTGGAACCGTCTCGTACAACGCATCCACGAAGACCGTCGACGTCTCGAAACCCGGTGCCGACGTTCAAGTGACGGTCGGTAAGCCGGAAGTCGTGATCAACGGCGAGAGCCGTCCGCTCGACGTCCCGCCCGAAATCTACAAAGGCTCGCTCGTCGTTCCGCTTCGCGTCATCAGCGAAGGTATGGGCGCGTACGTTCAGTGGGTTCCGGACAAGCGTCTCGTCGTCGTTCGTTACCTGAACGCGGCGCCCAGCACCCCGTCGCCGGTCACACCGCCGCTGCCCGTTGTTCCGGTTCCGGTTCCGGTTCCGACCAACACCGCAACGCAAGCCCCGACTCCGACGCCGACCAAGGCCTTCGACGTGTTCGTCGCAGCCGACGTCCTGTTCGACCCCAAGGTCTACAACGAGTTCAGCCCGGGTAACCGCGGCGGCGCCTCGGGCGCGGGTCGTGCCGGCCTGACCTTCTCGCTCAACAACCTGGCGTTCTTGGCGGAAGCCGACTTCCGTCAGTTCCGCTACCCGCATCGTTCGGCCACGGGCACGAACACGGGCGGTCCCTTCTACGATCCCAACGTGCCCTGCGGCATCCCCGGCAACCAATTCTCGGCGCCGGTCGGTGACTCGGGTTGCGTGACGCCTCTGGGCGGCGCTGGCTCGGCGTACGTGCCGTCGTTCGACGCACGCGACACCGAAATCGATGGACGCTTCGGCGTCGGCATCGCGAACCCGAAGATCTTCCTCGTCGGCAGCTACGAGCAGCGCTACGATAACTACGGTTACCCGCGTCTCAACGGCTTCGGCGGCGGCATCGAGAAGCTGCCGGACTTCGCGCAGCCCATCTCGATCTACGGTTCGGCCCTGTACTATCCGCAGCTTTCCGGCGACTACATCGACCAGAACGGCTTCGGGCAGAAGCTCCAATACCGCGAATTCAAGTACTCCGCCGGTCTGACGATCAACGTTCCGAAGACCCCGCTGTTCCTGGATTTCGGATTCCTCGGAAACCGCACGACCAACAAGCAGAACGCCCCCGGCAACGGTTCGGCGAACAGCCTCTACGGCGGGCTCGGCCTCCACTTCTAGTGGCTGCCGCGTCCCTCACCGGAGGACCGTAACGAGACGCCCCTCGCGCGAGCGGGGGGCGTTTTCATTAGGAAAATCGGCGCTTAGCTCGCATGCCAGAGTAGGCCAATGGTTTACCACCGTCGTACCACCACTCGATTGACCGTATTGTCCATCCGACGCTCGCGCATTGGCGTGCATGCGTCTTGGCCGTTCGCGGCCTCTCGATCTCACATTACTGGAGGGACTTTTGAAACGACTCAGCACGGGCGTGCTTGCGGTGATCGCCGCGAGTCTCGGGCTGACGATGGTCGTCGCCACCTCCGTTCCGTCCGGCGCGCAAGGTAACGTAAGATCCTACGCGCGCCCGCATGGCACGAAGGCAACGATCGTCGCTCAAGCTACGACGGCTCCGGCGGCATCGCCAACAGCGTCGGCATCGTCGGCATCGCCAACATCGGCGGCATCGTCGGCATCGTCGGCATCGTCGACAAAGCCGGCGAAGCCGGCGAAGCCTGGAAAGGCTGTCGCCACGACGGCGCCTGCATCTCCGACCGCGGCCCCGGTGGCGGCTCCCACTGCGGCGGCACCTGCCACCGCCCCAGCGGCCGCTTCCCCCGGCGGTCCGTCATCGGATTTCGGCAAGCCGCCTTCGGGCGAAGTGCCGATCCTCTTCAACGACCATCACGTCTACGCGCGTCCCGATCGCCTGACGCAAAACCGCGTCCTTGCCGCCATCGTTCGTGGAAATACGATTCTCGTGCCGATGCGCTCGATGTTCGAGCAGATGGGCGCGACCGTATCGTACAACGCCTCGAAAAAGCAGGTCGACGTGAGCAAACCGGGCTCGGACGTCAAAGTTTGGGTCGGGCGGCCCGAAGTAATCGTCAACGGCGAGAGCCGTCCCCTCGACGTTGCGCCCGAGATCTACAAGGGCTCCGTCGTCGTTCCGTTGCGCGTCCTCTCGTAAGGCATGGGCGCCTACGTCCAGTGGATCGCCGACAAGCATCTCGTCGTCGTCCGTTACCTTGCTGCCGCCGTGCCGACTCCGCCTCCCGCGCCAGCACCGACGACCCCGACCACCGTCGTGACGCCATCGGCTGCGCCCAGCGGCGCACCGGCAGCGCCGAAGCTCAAGTCGGAGTTCGAACGCTTCGTCGTCGGCGACTACATCTTCTCACCCAAGGTCTATAGCGCGCTGAGCCCCGGAAACACCGGCAAACAGTCCTTCCGCATCGCGACGGGCGTCGAGTTCAAACTCTTCAACCTGCCGTGGATGCTCGA
>JAABUX010003985.1_pt1 | contig 19073 bp, 13 predicted proteins | sample 5561851 | NCBI WGS metagenome assembly JAABUX01 (sample SAMN10711883, study PRJNA513361) | rock metagenome | isolation source: Antarctica rocks | place: Antarctica: Victoria Land, Richard Nunatak red sandstone | collected 2016-01-03 | reverse complement strand
GCCGCCGAGCCATCGATGATCGAAGTCCACGTCTCCAGAATCGCCCAAGACACGATCGCGGGAGCCTTGTCAGATCAGATGTGTCCTCGAGCGTGATCTCGGTCAGACGCCATGGGTCATGCTGAGCAGCGAACACCGCTCGCATGGCGTAGATGTGCCGGCGGGACAGGGTCATCAGTTACGGCATTGCCACGGGTTTGGTGGAAGCGACTGTGGCCGAGGTCTCGGAGTCCCTCATCCGCCCGCCCACTCGACCACGCCGACTAGATTCTGCCAGGGCATCTGAGCATCTTCCCGCGACAGGCCCCGGTTTGCGTCTCCCGGTCACGTTTAAGCCGCTGCGGTTGAATCCGCCGCGTTAGCGAGATGGCGGTAGATGGTCGGACGGCTAACGCCGAACTCGGCAGCGATATGCGCGACGGTGTGGGTGCGCTTGCCGTCCTGGCCGGTCTCGTCGTACATCTCGCGCGCCAGCTTGACCTGTCTGGGCCCGAGCTTCGGCTTCTGTCCTCCGGTGCGCCCGCGTGCGCGGGCGGCGGCGAGCCCGTCGAGTGTGCGCTCGGACATGAGCGCGTGCTCGAACTCGGCGATCGCGCCGATGATCTGAAAGAACAGCCGCCCGACGGGCGTCGAGGTGTCGATCCCCTGGTCGATCACCACGAGGTCGACCCCCCGGGTCTGTAGGAGCTTCGAGAGTTCGATGAGGTGCTCGAGCGAGCGGCCGAGGCGGTCGAGCTTGGTGATCACGAGTTGATCGCCGTTTCGGTTTGCTGACAGGAGCGCCTTGTCGAGCTCGGGGCGTCGCGCGAGCTTCCCGGACGCTTTGTCGATGAAGATCTCCTCGCAGCCGGCCGCGGTCAGCGCGTCGTATTGCGCTTCGGGGTTCTGGTCGTGGGTCGAGACCCGTCCGTAGCCAATCCGCATCGTCCTCACTGTAGCGCGAACACCCGAGCGCGTTACGTTGCCGCTTACACGGCAACCGTTACAAATTGGCCCTTGCGGCGCTTGACGATGGCCTGAACGCGCGGGATGTCTCGTGAACGATCGTTCTAGGACACTTTGTGTTCGTCTGACTCGGCGTGGCGCGGGCCCGATGCTCGGATCACGCTACATCGCAGTCGGATCGGTACCAACTCCGAGCCGCACGATCGGAGGGTCGCCCAAGCGATCGTGAGCCGGCCGATGTCGCGTTGAGCAAAGCGATCGTCGGCGGCATCGCTCGTGGACGGCTTGCCGAGAGCAGGCGAGGTCGTCCGCCGCGGGCTTGACGCGGCCGCGTGGGCAGCGGCGCTCGCGCACACGCGGAAATGGGCCAGCTACCTGTCGCTCTCGCGCCCGTCCGGAGCCGCCGGGGGGTGCGAGCGGCGGGTGCTCGTGGGCGAGCGCGGGCATGAAGCGGCAAATCTCGCGCCGAGCAGCACAAGGAGGCCCCGGTATCCACGCGCAGCGAGTGTCGCAGGCTCGACGCTCCGGGCAGACGAAGTGTTGGTGGCGACGCAGTCCGCATGAGACGGTTCAATACTCCGGTGCCTAGGATGTCGACCGAGACGACACGTCCGCTGGCCGTAGACTTGTTCTGCGGTGCAGGCGGTTTTGCGATCGGCGTCGAACAGGCCGGGTTTGACGTGGTCGCTGCAGTCGACTACGACCCGATCCACGCGGCTGTCCACGCGTCCAACTTTCCCGAGACCGCCGTCGTCTGCGCCGACGCTCGCACCCTCACAGTCGACGCGCTTGGGGCCGCCGTCGACGACGGACGAGGGCGGCACGGCCATCAGGGCGAATGGGACGGCCAGGTCGACCTGGTGTTCGGCGGCCCGCCGTGCCAGGGATTCTCGGTCATAGGCAAGCGCACCGGTCACGACACCCGAAACGCTCTGTCGTTCGCGTTCGGTCGGATCGTCCGCGAACTTCGTCCTCGCGCGTTCATCTTCGAGAACGTCCCCGGCATCCGCACCGCGTTAGGCCCGGGCGGCCGGCCGCTGCTCGATCAACTCATCGGACGGCTACGCCGCGCCGGCTACCGGGTCGCGGCCCCTAGGGTCCTCAACGCCGCTGACTTCGGCGTTCCACAGGATCGACGCCGGCTGCTAGTGATCGGGGTGCGCAATGATCTGGCCTGTAGATCGCCCTCGCTGGCGGCGCCGACGTGCCGGCCGGTCGCCAAGCGCCCTAGCGACGTGCGACGGCCGGCTCCGCGTTCCGGAGCGCTGGATGGCCCGTCCGTCCGCGACGCGATCGGGGACCTGCCGAACCTCGACTCCTACGCGGAACTGCTCGACGCTGACCGCGTCGTCCTCAGCCCTGCCATCCACGCTCGCTGTTTGGCCGCGTCGTCGCCGTACGCCCGAACGATGCGCGACCCATGGACCGACGGCGACGACCTGAGTTATCGTCGCCACTTGGAGCCAGACACGCTGACGTCGTCGCAGCGGACGGTGCATACGGAGGACGTCGCGTTCCGCTTTGCCGCCACGGCCACCGGCGCCGTTGAGCCAGTCAGCCGGTTCTACCGGCTTCATCCGGACGGACTCAGCGCGACACTACGCGCAGGGACCGGATACGACCGAGGTTCGTTCAATGCCCCGAGGCCGGTCCACTACCGGTTCGCGCGCGTGATCTCCGTGAGGGAGGCCGCGCGCCTTCATTCGATGCCAGACTGGTTTCGCCTTCACACCACGAAGTGGCACGGCTTTCGCCAAATCGGCAACGCTGTACCGCCGCTACTGGCCCGCGCGGTCGCCGCGAACTTGCGCGACCTGCTCGAATTGCCCGTCGTCGCCTCGACGCGGACTATCCGACCCGGGCCTCAGGAGTTGCTCGGCTTGGTGATGCGCGAGGCCGCCGAGCACTTCAACGTGCCGATCGCGGCCGGACCGCATAATGGCTTGCGCCTGCGCGGCCCGCGGACATCCAGCCCGCGCGGTGAGGCGGTCGCGTGATGGTCCGGCTGGAGTCCACTCGCAGACCGTTGGGCGCGCCGGATGGGAGCCCGGTGCCGCCGGCGCGCGGTCCGTCGTCTTCCACCGTCCGCATGCCATGCAGGCAAACCACAGCCACAGCGCCTCCGAACCAAGCTGCGGGGCGTGATGAACTGCGCGTCCACGGGTTCGTCAACGGTCGCGCGAGCATTGGTAGGCGCCCGCGCGATTTCTCCGAACACACGGCCACGATCCGATAACTTGCTCGACGAAGCGACGAACGGCAGTTCGGCGATGCAGAATGCGAGCGCGAGCGCCTCCGCGACGCCCGTACGCTCTCCTTCGCCGCGAAAGATCTCGATCGCTGTCGCCAGCGACATCCACGCCAGCGGGGCGCTAGCGCACAGAGACCAGACCTATGCGGCGGTCTCGGCGCGCGACAAGTCGCAGTTCAACGCTCTGGCGGCGTTGCGGGATCTCGTCGAACGCGATGACAGCGTCCGCGCCGACTATCTGCTGTGTCCTGGCGACCTGACCAATCGGATCGACGTGCCAGGCATGCGTTATGCGTGGGAGTCGCTCACCGAGATTGCCAAGCTGCTCGAGGCCCGGCGAGTCATTGCGACGGCCGGCAACCATGACGTCATTCGCGGCGAGGACCTACCCGAGGGCGCCGACGAGAATGCCTGGGTCCAGGCCCTGCGCAAACTCGACCCTCCCTTCCCCGACCCCGGGGGTGACGGGAGCGAGATGTTCTTCACGGTCGATTTCACCGTCATCCGCGAGCCACTCGCACAGATCGTCGTTTTGAACTCATGCGCCCGTCACGGCGCTAGAGGGGAGTACACCCATGGGTCGATCAGCGACAAGACCCGCCACGACATCGAAACAATCCTGGGTGACGTATCCCGGCCGCTGAACATCGTCCTGTGCCACCACCACCCGATTCGCTGGCGCCACCTGGCGCCGAACGACACCAGCGAGATGACTGGCGGCGACGAGCTGCTCGCGATGCTCGAGGGCCGCCCCGACGCGTCCGAATGGCTGGTCCTGCACGGACACCGTCATGTCCCGGCGCTCGGCTATCAGGGCGAATCCACGTCCGGACCGGTGCGCTTCAGCGCCGGCAGCCTCGCGGTCAACCTCCACGCTGAGGCGCGCGGCCACGCTCGTAACCAGTTCTACATCTTGGACTTCGACCTCGACGAGCTCGAGCGGCTCGGACTGCCAGGCGGTGGCGGGTTCCGCGCTTGGGACTTCAACTTCGGCGTCGGTATGGCGCCTGCATCCGACGGCTCGGACCTGCCGTCCCGCGGTGGCTTCGGGTTACGGCGCACCCGCCGCGAACTCGCAGACGTCGCCTTCGACGCACGCCCTGACGGGTTGCGGACGGTGACCTGGTCTCAGCTCGTCGCAGCCGACTCCAGATGGGAGTACGTTGCACCCTCCGACATTCGGCACCTCCGACGCCTGCTACTGCGCGAGGGTCACAGCGTGACGCCCGATGACCTAAACGCCCCGACTATCCAGAGCATCAGCTTTGCTGCTGAACAAACCTGACGAGGGCCCGTACAGCCGCTTCAATGCCCGTCGCGCCTCGCCAGCGCAGGTCGCGTCCGACTTTGTCGCCCCGCAGGAGTACTGGGAGCTGGCTGGCGGCACCGACCCGCAGCTTCTCATCGGTCCGCGGGGGATTGGCAAGACCACGTTGCTGAAGATGCTCGTCGGCGAGGCCCTGGAGGCGTGGGACGGCTCGGACGCCGACCGCGCGCGACGGGCGGTCCGGTTCACCGGGGCGTTCGTCGCCGCCGACCGCATGTGGGCTGGCCAGCTCGACCAGTTGGAGATCGGCGTCCCGGCCGAGCATCGCTCCCGGTTCGGCGTCGCGGCCCTGACGTACATGACGCTCACCGCGCTCGCCCAGGCCGCGCTACGACGCATCGATGGCACGCGCGGGCCGCGCCAGCACCTGCGCGTCGACCTATCTCCAGCCGCCGAACAGCAACTAGCCGAGAACGTAACCGCTGCCTGGAACGCGCACCCGGCCACCGCGTCGATCTCCGCGCTGGAGGACCAGACAGCCGCGAACGTTGCTCACATCGGTCGGCTCATGCAGACCGTCGCTAATCCGGACCTCTCCGGCGCGGAGGTTGACGAAGTCGTGCGCCACCCGCTGCTCGACATTGAGCTGTTTTCCGCGGCGCTGCTATTTGTCCAGCAGTTCAACAAGGCCGTCGACCAGCGTGATCACCCGTGGGTGATCCTCATCGACGAGTTCGAGTTCCTGCCGCCCGCCAGCCGCGTCCAGCTCGGTGCCGCATTCCAGGGACGCAGCCCGATCCTCAGCTACAAGATGTCGATCGCGCCGTATACCGGGCTTGATCCCTTCGAGGGGATGCCACTCAACGACTGGTCCAAGGTCCGCCTCGCCCATCCCAAGCGCGAGCAGTCGCACGCCTTCACTGAACGTATCGTCACCCGGCAGATCGCCTTGGCCGCCGCCGCGCTCGGCAAAGACGCGTCCCGAGCCCCCAAACCTGCCGACCTGCTCGGGCCCGGCGGCTTCGAACCGCGCGAGGACGAGAGTTATGGCCAGGACAGTCAGAACGCCCGAGACATCGCCGAGCTCGCCGAGCTCGACCCTCAGTTCGTGGAGTGGTTCAAACGCAAAATCGGCGCGGACGGCCTACGGGACATCACCCTGTCGCCGACTTACAGCAACATCCGCAAGGCCATGCCGCTCATCCGCCTGCGCTTGGAGTACCGCAAGGTGTCGGCCAGCGCCGCCCGGTCCGCTGGCCGATCGCGCCACCGCATCCCGGATCTGTACGCCGGCAAGGAAAACGTGTACGCGATGGCCGAGGGGAACCCTCGATGGATCAAGGCCCTCATCCACGCCCTACTCGAAAAGTGGAATGGTGGTCGGACCATCCCCCGCGCGCGCCAGGCCGCCGCGATCCACGCTACCGCCGACGAGCTGTACAACACCCTCAAGGCCGTCCCAGTCGATCACCTTGAGTCCAACCCGTCCGCGTTGATGTTCGTCGGGGACTCGCTCAGCCCGTTTGAGCTGACCCGCGCCCTCGGCGAGTATGTCGAACGGCGCACGCACTCGGAAACCTTCACACCGGATCTGCCCGGCGCCTTCCGCGTCGACGTCAACGACCCGTGGGTCAAGGACGTCGTCAACTCGCTGGTCTTCCTCGGCGCGTTGGTCTATGAACCCCCTCGTCCTGGGCAAGAAACCGACGTGGTCCGCTTAGCGCACATGTGGGCGCCGCTTTTCCGGCTGCTGCCTCGAAAGGGCAAGGAGCGGTCGCTGCGCGCCGCCATGCGCGAAGGCGACGCCCTCACGCCGCACGTCGCCCGCGGACGACGGAGCATCGTTTCGCCCGGACAGACCAGTCTCGAGCGCCAGCAGCGGTGAGTCACTGGGCCCGGACCAGCATCGAGTCGGCGCTCGTCACCGGCGAGCGTCGACGCATCGCCATCCGGCCGTGGGAGGCCCGGACGCTGCCTGACTTAGCCGACCAGCGCTACGACGTCGTGCTGTCGAGCCTGGGCTACGAGGGTCGCTCGACCGCCATTCCCAGAGCGCTCGCTGCGCCAGGTCGCGGCGTCGCGGTCGGTTTCCCCTCTCAGCAGGAGCTCGCTTACTCAACCAACGAGCGCTGGTACCGTGCGCACGGCTACCACGTCAGCGATCGCTGGGAGGACCGGTTCCTCGGCCTGATTCGCGAGCTCTTCGCCGACGTCGCGACCAAGCCGGACAGGCGAATAGCCGTCGACGTCAGCAGCATGGAGCGTCCGCGGATTGCCGCTGTCGTCGAGACGTTGGCCACCCTGCCCGACGACATGACGCTCGAGGTCGACCTCCTCTACGCGCCCGCCCGCTACAAACCGCCGAGCGACCTGCCGTCCGGCGCGCTATCGCTGACCTGCATGTCGCCGTACTTCTCCGGGGTCATCGGCACCCAGGCAGAGAACCCGGTCGCGATGATCGGCCTGGGCTATGAACCGTGGAAGGCCGCGGGTGCGCTGCGGAGCCTCGAGGTCGAGGAGGCGATTGCCTTTGCGCCCCGCGGCTTCGAGCGGCGGTTCTACGGGGCAATGAAGCGCGCGAACCGCGGGCTGCTCAGCGGCCCGCAGGCGCCGCACATCACCGACTACGACGTCGCCGACCCAGCTAGCTGCTTTGCGATGCTCGACGGGACCATCAACGCCGCTCGGGCGCAGGGCAGCACGCCGCTGCTGGTCCCGCTCGGTCCGAAGGTGTTCGCCGCCTGCGCGTGCTTGGCTGCCGCCGTCCATCATCCGCACGTCACTGTGTGGCGCGCCTCATTCCTCGAGCGCGAACGGGCGTCTCGACAGTCGGCCGACGGCAACGTATGCGGCGTCACCATCAGCAGGCAGCCGGCGCCGCCAGCCTAGCTACGCCCGGGCGCGGGCGCGGGCGATGGTCGTCGCACGGTCGTGCACAAGCTCCGCGAGACGACGTGCGGCGGACGGGCCGTCCAAGGCATCCAGAGGGGTGCGTCCAGCCAGCTCAGGATGCGGTGTCCCCCAGAAACGCCTGACGCCGAAGTGCCCGCCAGCCATCGAAAGCCCGTCGATCTCGCCGGCGAGCCGGCGCCAATCCACCTTGCCGCCCTGTTCTGCCCGGAACACGGTGGTCTCCGGGACGCCGCCGAGGATGATAGCCGCGCGGGCCTGCTCTGCCCTGGCATCACTGGGTGTCGTCGACCGGGTGATCCCTTCGATGCGCTCGGCTGTTACGGGAATCCTCAGGTTGCGCGTGACCTTTGCGTGACGGACCGTCTTTCGCGCGGGGCAGTGGATATCGACCGTGTTGTTAGACATGCGGGAACCCAGGACTGTAGTGCCTGACCGCTGTCAATGAGGCCTTGCAGACCGCCGCCCGCCCCCACCGGTTGGTCTTTGTCCTCATGTGCAGACACATCGGCATCCGGGACGGCGCCCTTGAGCGCAGTCCGGTCGCGCCGGCTTCCGCTTGTACCGCACCGGAGCGGCGTCATCGCGCGAGGTACACGAGCTCGTCGACGGGGTCTGTCGCTGCGCCGTGGAACGCGCCGAGGGTCGAGTGCCGGGCGGGGCGGCGAAGCGCGACGGACACCGACTCGAAGTGCCGCTTGAGGATCGCCTGCGGGTCTGTGTCGGTCCACTGCGCGAGCATCCCCTGCGACGGATAGCTCAGCACGAGCGTGGAGCCGGTCCGTGCAACCCCGCGGGCGAGACGGTCGAACGCGGGGGCGACGCCGCGCCGTGTCGAGAACGGCGTTATGAACCGGTCGGGCCGATAGCGGCCGCGGCCAGCGACCTGCGGGTAGTCGTACCGGGTCAGGGTCTCCAGAACGTGGTAAAAGCGCGAGTACTGGTTCTTCGAGTACGGCGGGTCGGCGTAGACGACAGCGTCGCGGAAGCCGCGGCGGCGCATCGCCGGCCAGAGCTTCAAGGCATCGCCTGAGCTGACGCGGTTGCCCGCCCGCCACTTGGCGTCGCCATACGGAGCGAGCAGGCCAAGCTCGGTCCTGAATTGCGTGATCGCTGAGCGGCGGCGGAGGGCCACGACGCGCGCCAGGCTCGACGCGTTTGTAGCGTGCAGGTACTGGGCCGTGTGGCCGGAGGTGGTGGCCATACGGCTGGCGGCCTGCACGAGCGCGAGCAGCGCCCACCGTTGGTCGGTCCCCGTGAGGTCGCCGCGTCGCCGGCTGGCCTCGATAGCGTAGCGCAGGCTGTCGAGCTCGATCGACTGCCGTAGACCGAGGTAGCCCCACGCGAACGTCAACGTCGACAGCCGGTAGGGCACGCCGCGGCGCGCGACAGCCAGCCCGGCAACCTCGCGGGCGACGCGGTCGCAGTTTGCTGCATGTTGAAATGAGCGGTACGCGTCGGCGTACACGTCGACCGTCGGGGCCGCCAGCACGGCGTCCTCGGCGGCCAGGTGGTCTGCGAAGCGCTCGATCAGCGGCGTGCGGTTGCGATCGACGGACGCGGCTAACGTCGCTGTCACGACGGAGGACTCGGGCGGTGGGGCGTCAGCTGTGACCAGGCAGCTTGCGGCCAGGGTCGCGTAACGCTGCACGTCGTTGACCCACACCGGGCGACCGGTGCCGGCGAGCGCGCCTGCGATGGAGCACATCCCGCAGAACAGGTCCAGGACCGCCCTGCCCGGCTTGAGTGCGTCGATGACCGCCGCGACGTCATCGGCCATCTCGCGCTTGTTGCCCATGTACCGGATGCGGACGCTCATAACGGTGCCCGTTCCCGCGGGCGAAGGGATCGTAAGCGCGCACCGTCGGCCACGCAATCGCAGGTCGAGCCTGAATCTACAGACCGGGAGGGGGCTCCGTCCGGCCCTGCAGATTATCTCTATTGAGAGCCTTTTCTAATCCCCGTGTACGAGCAGCGAGAGCGCGGACGGCTGCGCGGTCTCGACCATGTGCCTATACGCCAGCGCCGCGCGCCGGCCACGACCAAGGCGCGGCGGAACCCTCGACTTTTCTTGACAAGCCATCCGTGAGCGCTGTCGCCGACGATCGCTTTGCTCAACGCGACATCGGCCGGCTCACGATCGCGTTGGCGACATTCCGAGCGTGCGGTCGGGCGGGACCGGTGGCGGCGGACGATCGGAATCGCGCCAAATCCGAGAGTGCCGCTTTCCACGAACATCCGGCACTCTCGCGAGCCTCAGGAACGGACGTCCCCGCTGCCTCGACGCCAACGAGCGCGTGCTCGAACTGCGCTCGACGTGACTGCATGTCATTGGGCGTGCAGCCAACCCAGCTCACGGTCTCGCTCGTGGTCAGCGGTTCGGTCACAAAGCGCACGGAGTCCCGGCTCACGACGGTTGACGCTCATTCTCGTCGGTTGCGCTCATTCTCGCCGGTCTTCGCAAGTACGCATCAGGCAACCGTGTCACCGCGAGCGCCTGCGCCTCGGCTCGTAGTCGCATCGCGGTGTCGGCCGTCACCAGCGTCACCGCCTGAGTGGTGAGCTGGCGTAGCTCGCGGCAGGTGTCGAGGATCTCCTCATCCGCGTCCATTGGCCGAAACCGCGACCCACGGTCTACAGGCACTTCTATCGTTACGCCGTCGCGCAGTTGTCCAGGGACGCCGCCCTTCCCGATCGCGGTTTCGAGCTGAGGCAGGATCCTGCGGGCGCGCTCGGCAAGATCAGCACGTCGCGCGTACTTCTTGGCGTCGAGCTCCTCTACGACCCTCAACGGCACGACCAGCCGGATAGGCGACAGGCCCAGGACTTCCGCCCAGGGCACCTGGTCCGGAGGCAGGAATTCCAGGAGGATGTTCGTGTCGAGTACCGCAATGTGGCCGGGGGCAGCTGCAAGACGACCCAGCCGTTCGTTGAGGTCATCAAGCAGCGCCTGCAGCCACGCGACCTGGTGCTTGACCTCGGCGTCGACGAGCCGATACGGGCGCGGGTCATCATCGAGTGTTCGAATACGCCAATAACGCTCGGTGTGAAGAGCCGCGATCACAGCCGCGTCGAGGGTCAGCGCCCGCAGCTGGAGCTCTAGCGCATCGGACCCAGTCCAGATAGGCGTTGCGAAGGCCGTCGGTGATCTCAGACCCGATGCCAGCGCCGTAGGCGGTGATGTTGCCCGCCGTCATGATCCACTCATTGAGCACGTCGGCTGCGCGCTTGGCGTCCGCGCCCGCTCTCAGACGAAGTCGAAGTTCCTGCATCATCCCAAGACTACGACCGGGGCCTTACAGCGCGATCGGGTCGCAACGTCGGATCGCTCCGTGGGCTGGCCGGCCGCCGTCACGATTCGTAGGACATCAAGCTCGACCAGCTCGGCCCGGTTAGGGTTCCGTAACCGATGGCCGGATCCAGCGGCGACAACCCGAATGGTGCTGCCCTGTTTGAGGCGGCGAACAAGCTGCGCGGGTCAGTGGAGTCCTCGGAGTACAAGCATCTGGTGCTCGGGCTGCTGTTCTTGAAGTACATCTCCGACGCGTTTGAGCAGCGGCGCCAGGCCCTTGAGGCGGAGCTCTCGGATCCCACCGGTGACGGGTATGTCGCAGACGCGGCCGAGCGTGAAGAGGTGTTCGAGGATCGCGACGAGTACGTGGCGGAGAACGTGTTCTGGGTGCCGGAGAGCGCGCGCTGGCCGGCGCTGCTGGCGGCCGCGTCGCAGCCCGACGTGGCGCGGCGGATCGATGACGCGCTGAGCGTGATCGAGCAGGAGAATCCGGCGCTTCGCAACGTGCTGCCGCGCGTGTACGCACGCGCACCGCTGTCGGCGGAGCTGATGGGGTCGCTGGTCGAGACGATCGCGAAGATCGGCTTCGGCTCAGATCCGGGCGTTGCGCGCGACGTCCTGGGGCGCACTTATGAGTACTTCATCAAGGAGTTCGCGCGCTCCGAGGGTCACCGCGGCGGCGAGTTCTTCACGCCGGCGCCGGTCGCGCGGCTGCTGGTCGAGATGCTCGAGCCCTACGAGGGACGGGTGCTCGACCCGGCGTGCGGCTCGTGTGGCCTGTTCGTGCAGTCGGCGCGGTTCATCGAGGCGCACGGCGGGCGCCCGGAGAAGATCTCGATCTATGGTCAGGAGCGAAACCAGGCGACGTGGCGGATCGGGCGGATGAACCTCGCGATCCACGGACTCTCGGGCGAGGTGCGCTACACCGAAGGCGGATCCCTCTTGGACGACGCGTTCGCGACGCTGAAGGCGGACTTCGTGATGGCCAATCCGCCCTTCAACCAGTCGCAGTGGTCAACGCCCGCGGTGCTTGACGACGTGCGCTGGGCGCACGGCACCCCGCCGGCAGGCAATGCGAACTACGCCTGGCTTCAGCACTTCCTTTATCATCTCGCCCCGGATGGTCGAGCCGGGTTCGTGATGGCGAACGGGTCTCTGACGACGATGAGCGGCGGCGAGGGCAAGATCCGCGAGGGCATGATCCGTGCCGACGTCGTCGACTGCATCGTCGCGCTGCCCCCGCAGCTGTTCTACACGACCGGCATCCCGGTGTGCCTGTGGTTCCTCGACCGGAACAAGGCGTCCGACGGCGAGCGGGACCGGCGCGGCGAGACGCTGTTCATCGACGTGCGGCAGCTGGGACGGAAGATCAGTCGGACGCAGATCGAGCTGGCCGACGAGGAGGTCGAGCGGATCGCTTTGTGCTACCACCGCTGGCGCGGCACGGAGGACGGTGCCTACGCGGACGAGCCCGGCTTCTGCAACAGCGCCACGTTCGTCGACATTGAGACTGCCGGATTCACGCTATCGCCCGGCCGTTACGTCGGGGCGCCCAAGACCGAGGAAGACGAGATCGCCTTCGAGGAGCGCATGGCCACGCTGGTTGACAAGCTCGCCGACGAGATGGCCGAGAACGAGCGGCTCGCCGGCGACGTCAAGCGGGCGCTGACGAGGGTTGGGTATGAGGTGTAATGAGGACGACACGGAGTGAGCGATGGGGACTCCTCGAACTTGCTGACGCGGGCGTGGCTGTCCTGGACTGCGAGCACAAGACGCCTCCGGACGCCGGCTACGGCCATCCATACATCGCCATTCCGAATCTCGTCGACGGGACACTTGTCCTCACGAACGTACGCCGTATCACTGCCGAGGATCTACGCGCGTGGACCCGGCGCACCCGACCGCGGGCTGGGGACATCATCGTGACGCGTCGTGCTCGTGTCGGCGACACCGCGGTCGTGCCGGACGGTCTCGACTGCGCGATAGGTCAGAACCTCGTCATCTTGAGATCTGACGGGCGTGACGTCGATCAGTGCTTCTTGCGTTACGCGACCCGCGGGCCCCTTTGGGGGAGCGAGGTCAACCGTCTACGAAACGTGGGCGCCGTCTTCGACAGCCTCAACGTTCGCGACATCGCCCGGATTCGAATCCCAATTCCGCGGCTCGCCGATCAGCGTGCAATCGCAGCCGTCCTCGGCGCCTTCGACGACAAGATCGATAGCAACCGCCGGCTCGCTGCGCTACTTGAGCAGGCCGCGGCCGAGCTGTTCCGGGCGCGGTTCGTGGACTTCGTCGGCGTCGAGGAGTTCGAGGACAGCGAGATCGGGCGGATTCCGCGGGGGTGGCAAGTCGGGAGGCTCACGGACTTCGTTGAGCAGCTACGCGAGCGCGGATCAGCGAATGCTCCCTACATCGGCCTCGATGACATGCCGCGAGGCTCTACGGTTCTGACGGCGTGGAAGCATGAGGGAGCACCAACCGGGCAGAGCGTGCGTTTCCAGCGCGGAGACATCCTCTTCGGCAAGCTGCGGCCCTACTTCAAGAAGGTGGGGGTCGCATCGCTTGATGGGCGGTGCTCCGCGGAGATTGTCGTGCTCCGACCGCGCGGCCCGGAGTCTTTCGGCTTCTCGATAGGACATTTGACTTCGGCCCGGTTCTTCGAGCACTGTGAGGCGGTCTCAACCGGCACGCGGATGCCGCGAGCCGAATGGAAGCTGGCGGGTGAGTTGGCGGTCGGATACCCCGCCGCGACTGAGCTCGCAGAATTCAACGCGCTCGTCGCAACGACCTACGACGCCATTCTTGGCTTGACCCACGAGAACCACACGCTCGCGGCGATCCGCGATGCCCTCCTCCCCAAGCTGATCTCCGGCGCTATCCGCGTTACGTCCACGTCCGATCCCGTCGAGGCGACCGAGACCGCACGCGAGCAAGTCGCTGCGACGAAGCGATGACGGCTTGGGCGGCGAGCGAGGATGCGCTGGCTGAGCAGCCGGCGTTGGCGTGGTTGTGCGGTGAGGACCGTGGTGGGCGTGGCGCCGGGTGGCGTCACGTCCATGGGGCTGAGCTGGCGCCGGATGAGCCGGCGCGGGAGCGTACGACCTGGTCGGATGTGGTGTTGGTCGAGCGTTTGCGCCGGGCGGTCGCGCGGATCAATCCGCGGCTGCCGGCTGAGGCCGTCGCGCGCGCGTGCGATCTGGCGTTGAGCTCGTCCTCGCCGGCGGTGGTCGAGGATCACCGAGCGTTTCATGAGCTGCTGCTCTCGGGCGTCCCGGTCTCCTACGTCGACGGGGAGGGGATCGAGCGTCACGACCACGCCTGGCTGGTGGATTTCGAGAACCCGGCGGGCAACGAGTTCTTGGCGGTCAACCAGCTGACGATCATCGTCGGTCAGAAGAACCGCCGGCCGGACATTCTGCTGTTCGTGAACGGTTTGCCGTTGGGGCAGGTCGAGTTGAAGGCGCCGGGGGTCGATGCTCGTGGTGCGGTCAACCAGGTGCATCATTATCGGGACACGATCCCGGGGCTGTACCGGTATGTGGAGATCGTCGGCGTGTCGAATCTGACGGCGGCGAGGGTGGGGACGATCACCACGCGGGCGGAGCATTTCTCGGAGTGGAAGACGATGGGCCTCGATGAGGAGGCGCGGGGGCGCTCGCAGCTGGAGGTGATGATCGAAGGGGTGTTCGCCCCGGAGCGGCTGCTTGAGCTGGTCCGCGATTTCGTGCTGTTCGAGAGCGATGGCGCGCGGACGTGGAAGGTGCTGGCGAAGTACCACCAGGTTCATGCGGTCAGGGCGGCGGTGGAGTCGTGCGCGGCGGCGATCGGCGGCGAGCGCCGGGGCGGGTTGGTGTGGCACACGCAGGGGGCGGGGAAAAGCTACTCGATGGTGTTCTTCGTCAACAAGCTGCGGCGCGACCGGCGGTTCGGAAATCCGACGGTGGTGGCGATCACCGACCGCACCGACCTGGACAACCAGCTCTCCGAGACGTTCACAGGCACGCATCTGGCGGCGTCCTGCCGGCAGGCGGAGGAGATCACCGGCGGCCCGCGGAGCCTGCATCAGCTGTTGCGGGTCCCGGCGGGCGGGATCGTGTTCACGACGATCCAGAAGTTCGCGCCGCCCACCCCAGACGGGGAGATGCCGGTGCTCTGCGCGCGTAAGAACGTGGTCGTGATCGCGGACGAGGCGCACCGCTCGCAGTACGCGACGTACGCGCAGAACATCACTCTCGCGCTGCCGAACGCGACGAGGATCGGGTTCACGGGCACGCCGGTCGAGAGCGCGGATCGCTCGACGAGGCTGGTGTTCGGGGACTACGTCTCGATCTACCGGATGCGCCAAGCCCAGGAGGATCGCGCGACGGTGCCGATCTACTACGAATCCCGGCAGATCCCCCTGGACGTCGCCGATCCCGGGTTGCTCACGGCGGTCGAGGAGTTGCTGGAGTCAGAGGAGCAGGAGGCGGCCAGCAAGCTGGTGACGGCGTGGGCGAAGCTCGAGAAGGTCGTCGGTGCTCCGGATCGGATGGAGAAGCTCGCCGCGGACGTGCACGCTCACTTCGGCGCTCGCTGCGAGGCGCTCGCGGGCAAGGGGATGGTCGTCGCGTACTCGCGGCGGATCGCCGCGGAGCTGACGGTGCTGCTGGCAGAGCGCTTCGGCGACGACGCCGTCGACTGCGTGATCTCCGCGCAGGCAACCGACCCGCCGGAGATCTCGCGCTTCAGGCGCTCCAAAGCCGAGCTGCGCCAGCTCGCGAAGGACTTCAAGGACCCCTCGCATCCGCTGCGGATGGTGGTGGTCAAGGACATGTGGCTGACCGGGTTTGACGCGCCGGTGCTGCACACGCTCTACATCGACAAGCCGATGCGCGACCACGGGCTGCTGCAGGCGATCGCGCGAGTGAACCGAGTGTTCCGCGACAAGCCCGGCGGCCTGGTCGTCGACTACATCGGGATCGGCGAGGACCTCCGCGCGTCACTACGCGCCTACGACGAGGCGGAGCTCGAGGACCCGGTGATCCCCGCGGCGAAGGCCGTCGCCGGGGTGTGGGAGCGCTACGAGGTGATCTGCGCGCTGCTCTACCCCGCCGGCTACCGCCAAGGCGAGCTGCACCTCGCCGACAGCTCGCGGCTGTTCGTCGACGCGGCCGATCATCTGCTCGGGAGCGAGGAGCGAACGCGCGAGTTCCTCGACGCGCAGGCCGCGCTGGCGAGCTGGTACGCGCTCGCGCGCACCCAGCAACCCGTGATCGAGCTGCGCGAAGAGATCGCGTTCTTCAACCGCCTCGCCGCCGAGGTCCGGACGATCACGACGTCAGACGCGCAGGCAAGCCCCGCCGCCGAGCAGGCCGTCCGCCAATTCATGTCCGAAGGCCTCAGCGCCGGCGAGATCGTCGACGTGCTCACGGTCTCCGACGACGATCGTCCGGAGATCTCGGTGCTCTCCGATGAGTTCCTGGACTCGATCACCGCCCAGGCAGAGCACCCGAACATCCAGGTCCGGCTGCTCGAGAAGCTGCTCAAAGGCGAGATCAAGGCGCGCGGGCGCGCCAACCGCACGCAGGCAAAGATCTTCACCGACCAGATCGAGGCGGTCCTGCGACGCTACGCACAACGCCAGCTCACCAGCGCCGAGGTCGTCGCGCGCCTCGTCGAGATCGCCAAGAGCCTGCGCGACGCCCGCCACCGCCACCAGCAACTCGGGCTGAGCATCGAGGAAGCCGCGTTCTACGACGCGCTCGCCGGGCAGGTCGTCGCCACCGAGGACGGCGCCGCGGACCCGCAACTCGCGGCGATCGCCGCCGAGCTCGTCAAAAGCATCCGCGCCGACCTGACCGTCGACTGGGCAGACCGCCAATCAAGCGAAGCCGCGATCCGGCGCAAGATCAAACGCCTGCTACGCCGGCACCACTACCGGCCAGCGCCCGCAGCCGCCACTAGCGGCGGCGGAGGCGACGCTCATGACCTCAACCACTACACCCAGCTCGTCCTCGAGCAAGCCAAGGAGCTGTACCGCTACTGGCCCGAGATCGAAGATCCGCTGTTCTCGTGAAGGCTGCCGGCTGCCTCGACGCGGAGGATCACGCACTTTGCTCAGGCTCGTATGACCGACAGGCGATTCGAGGCCTATCGCTGTCCCGTCGACCCAATGCGCCATTGGATCCATCGGCTCCGAGACTGCGCGGAATAGGCTGTGGCTGTGCCGTTCAAGACCACCGAATACGACCGGGCGTTTATCGATGCGATGCACGCTGTCGTGGTCGACCTCGCACGGGGACGGGACCCCCTCATGGGTCAGTTCAAGGTCGAAACGTCGATGACCGTGGCGTCGAGCGTGGTGGACAGCCGCGCAGGGCGACGCCTCGACCTCCCAACCCAGTCGGTTGGCTTCGGCATGAACCTCGACCCCGACGCAGTGCGGAGGGGCGACATGGAGGCGTTCGCGGTCGAGGTTGAGGCCGCGTCCGAACAGTACGCGGGTGAGATGGTCGGGATGATGATCCAGGCCTGGGAAAAGGTCACCGAGAGCACCGGCAATGTGGTCGATGCCGGCGGCAATCTGACGTTCGAGCACTTATACGAGGCGCTTGAGAAGAGAGAGTGGGCGCTCAACGATGCCGACGAGTTGGAGACGCCGCAGCTCGTGATGCATCCTGACACCGCGAAAAAGCTGGCGCTACTGCCTCCGATGACCCCCGACCAAGCGGCCGCCGTTGTTGATCTAAGGCGCAGAAAGCGCGAGGAGCTTCTTGCTCGACGACGCCGTCGCCGCCTATCTTGATGCCGTCGTAAACGAGCGGGCATTCGACGAGCCGCTGCTGGCCGTCATTCGCTCGCAGGGCTTCACGGACGTGCATCTCGTGCACGGGCAGCGCGAGTTCGGCAAGGACGTCATTGGTCGCCGCGACGGCGAACAGTGGGCCTGGCAGTCGAAGATCGGCAACATAGGTCAGTCGCAGTGGCGCGATCTCGTCGGGCAACTTGATGAGCTTCGTCTCGTCAATCTCGGCCACGGCGCCTTCGACACCACGCTCCCGCGCAAGCCGGTGCTGGTGACGACCGGCCGCTTGACCGGGAACGCCCCCGAGCTGTACCGCGACTACAACGACCGCGCGGACGTACGCGGAGAGCCCAAGCTCGAGCTTTGGACCCGAGATCACCTACTCGGCTTGCTGTCGGGCAATCCTGACGCGATGCTGCGTGGATCGATGGACGGGCAACTCCTGGCGGTTCTCGGCTCTGTTGACGCCCAAACCGCCACCATCGCGGGGCTTGAGCTGTTCTCCCGACGGTGGACGGCTTGGGAACCCGACCGACTCGCGGGCTTGGGCGTAATCGAGGCAGCGCTCGTGTGCGACCGCCTGCGGACCGCCGACCGGCTAGACCTCGCGTGCCACCTAGCGTTGTGCTTGGTCCGCGGCGCATGGGCCTCTCGGACCGAAAACCTCGCGGCCGCCGGCGCCGCAGATGCCGCCGGCGCGCTGTTTGAGACCTACACCCAGATACTCGTCGGGGAGTGCGACGATCGACTTCTCAGCGCCAACGGGCTCGTTGCCTACAGCGGGCCTGCGGCGTGGGTGACATACCCACTTCGCTGCGTGCGGACAGCAGAGATGCTCGCTCTGCTGGCCCTGCGCCTCGAGGCTCGTGACGCGGAGCGCGCCGAGGAGCTACGTAAATGGCTGACGACGTTTGCGGCCGCGCAACCCGGCCTGGCGCGGCCGCTCGGGGATCAGTACGCCGTGAGCATGATCCCGATCGTGATCGCGCTCGCTCGGGAATCGTCCGAGTCAGCCAAGGACCTGCTACGCCGGTGCGCAATCTGGTTGTGCGATGCCTACGAGCCAGGCCAGCTCGGACTGGCTGGCGTGGACGTCGAGCCCAAGGAAGAAGTCGAGCGCATCATCGGGGCCCCGTTCGAAGCCGTGACGCTCGAACGTCGGTCGGGATCCATACTGGCCACCGTGCTGCTGGATCTCTGCGCGGCGCTCGGCCTCGATGAGCTCTACGCGGACGTCTACAACAACATTTACGCGGTGAAGATCTACCCCCAAGTTCTGCGGCTCGCCGAGGGACGTGACGAGTACATCCGGACCGGCCGGAGCAACCGACTAGACCCCCATGTCGACTTCGCCGAAGAGCTGGGGGGGGCCGATCCGGTGGCCCCGCATCATCGCGACGCGGCGGGCAGGACACTCACCGAGGGTGGCCGGACGTGGGACTTACTGGCGATCTCAAGCGCCCTGCGTGATCGGCATTTTGTTCGCGCGCTCAATACCTCGACTTTCGGGATTCTCGGGAGGTTTGAGGACTGAGCGGCGGTCGTGATCCGGTGGGGCAGCGGTCGCGTGGGAGCCGGATTTTGGGCGCTTGTGCTGTTTCCGGGGGTCGGTTGAGGGCTGAGC
>JAABUX010003984.1_pt1 | contig 19079 bp, 25 predicted proteins | sample 5561851 | NCBI WGS metagenome assembly JAABUX01 (sample SAMN10711883, study PRJNA513361) | rock metagenome | isolation source: Antarctica rocks | place: Antarctica: Victoria Land, Richard Nunatak red sandstone | collected 2016-01-03 | reverse complement strand
CATCGGTTCCGAGCACGATGTGGTTCATATTGCGTTGAAAGCCGGTCAACGCAACAAGTGCGACATGGACCACGATAAAGCCGATGAATCCAACGAGAACCAGGAAGTGAATTGAGCGGGCTCCCTGCCGGCCTCCGAAGATCTTCGTATAGAGCGGAAATCGATTCACCAGTGCCGGCGACATCGCCATGCCGGTAAGGATTGCCAAAGGAGCCATGACAAAGACGGTCGCAAAATATGCGAGTTGCTGCAAGGCGTTGTAGCCATAGAAGCCGTTGGGCTCGGGCGGAAAATGAAAGTTGGCATAGAGGACGAAGGTGTTCCACGCCTGCACGAAGACACCCGGCGAAGTGGGCACAAGCCGCTCCCACTGCGTGCTCGTCAGAAGGCCGATGACGAAGAAAACGCCAGTGAGCACAAAGCCGTAAACCGTGATGAAGTGCCATGAGCGCGCGATCCCCACGGTGTGGCGATAGCCGGGGGTGGAGACGAGCGGGGAGAGGTAGCGGGCATCATCCTTTGCTGTCCAGATGCGGTCTTTCGGAACCTGTAGCGGGGTGAAGCGTATCCATTCCGTCCCCGGCGTGCAGTGATCGTTCCAATAAAGCCGAGGATGATCCATGAGGATCGAAAGACCGCTGCGGATCAGCATGAAGAGGAAGAAGAGGTTTGAGAAATGGCTCCAGCGAATCCAGAAAGGAAAACCGTGAGGGCCGCTGGGAGTTCCTTCGGCGGAGGCTGACGAGGGAGCGATATAGGGCAGACCAAAGAAGGCATGTTGCAGCCAAGCCAGCACAATCGGACCCAGGACCGCCGCACAGAGAAGCAGAAGCGTTCGGGTGCTGATCCAGATCCGAAAACGCCGGTCTTCCGGGTAATGAACGGCTTTATGTGCAGCATCGAACGCAATCATCTGTCTTGCCTCATCCAGGAATTCAATTCAGGCTAGTGCCTATTTGGGGAACAGGGGCCGGTGCATCGGCCGCAAACGAAGGATCAGGACCGAAAGCTTCGCTGTGACGCTGCTCCAGCGGCACATGCAGCTCATCGAGAACTGCCTCTATCGCAGCCATGAATCCGATGGGCCCACAGTAATAAAACTCCGCTCCATGCTTCGGCATATGCTGGCGAAGAATCTCTGCGCTGACCCGGCCCACGGCGTCATGGTGAAGTCCAGCGATATCGCTGGGGCCCGTTTCTTCGTAGAGAACAAGGACACGCACCCCCGGTCGCCGGTCTGCCAAAGCGCGTACATGCTCATTGAAGGCATGCCGGACGCGCCCGCGCGCAGCGTGAATAAAGAGGACCTTCCGTGTGCCTCCCTGCAGCCCGGCGAGGTGCTCCAGCATACTCAGGACGGCCGTAATCCCGGAACCGCCGCTTAGCAGCACGACAGCCGAATCCCCTTTGCTCAAAACGAAGTCTCCAAAGGGCATATGAACCGAGAGCAAGTCGCCTTCCCTGACGGCGTCATGCAGGTAATTGGAAACCAGCCCTGCAGCCCCCGTCGGATCGTTCTCCGGGCCCGCCTCGCGCTGTACGCTGATACGGTAATGCCGGCCGTTTGAATCGCACGAGATACTGTATTGCCGGATTTGGTCGTAAGGAAATCCGTCAGGATGAACCTTGATCGAGAGGAACTGACCTGCCTGAAAGGGCGGCAGAGGCGAGCCATCTGCAGGCACTAGGTAAAAGGAAGTCATGACCTCACTTTCCGGCACCTTGCGCTCGACGCGGAAAGGCTTGAACCCACGCCATCCTCCAAGGACCGCAGCGCTTGAGGCGTGGAGTGCCTCTTCTTGGCTGGACATTATGCCGGCCAACTGCCCGTAGGCGGCGCTCCAGGCGTCAAGGATCTCCGGCGTCGCTGCCGCTCCCATCACATTCTGAATAGCACCCAGAAGGTATTTGCCAACGATGGGATAATGTTCTGCCTTGACTTCTAAACTGACATGCTTGCTCTCGATCCGTTCGAGCATCTTGCCGAGCACCTGCGGATTGTCGATGTGATCCGCGTAAGCAAGAACCGCTGCGGCGAGACTGCGCTGCTGCCCTCCGTCGCGCTGATTGGCGGGATTGAAGATGTTGTACAACTCGGGATGCGCCTCGAACATATCGGCGTAAAACTGACGAGTGACGGCCTCGCCATGCTCGCGCAGGGCTGGCACGGTTGCCTTCACAAGCTCTCTTTGAGAAGTCGACAACATGGACAAGTACCTCCGGCATTGGGGTTGGTTGAAGGGCTCAGATAGCGCGACCCTATTCAGGAGCAAAGCTGCATCCTGTATACATCTTATCTCTGGTTCGAGGAATAAGATATACGGAGCGTACATCTTCATAGAAAGGACAATAGTTTGCGCCTGACCGTCTATGCCGACTTTTCTCTGCGGCTCCTGATGTACCTCGCGGTCCAAGACGATGGGCTGACCACAATTCCGAAGGTCGCCAAGAGCTATGGGATCTCGCAGAACCATCTCGTCAAGGTGGCCCATCGGCTCGGCCTGGAAGGCTACATCATCACCACCCGTGGAATGAATGGCGGTTTGCGCCTGGCGCGGCCAACGGCGGAGATCAACGTCGGCGAGGTCGTGCGCCGGATGGAGCCCGATATGGCGCTAGTGCCCTGCATGCACCCGGTGGATAGCCCTTGTCCCATCGTGCCTGCCTGCTTGCTTCGCAGCGCGATGGAAGAGGCACGCTCCGCCTTTCTCAAGGTGCTGGATGGCTATACGCTGGCGGATTTGGCAGCACCACGTGCCGATTTGCAGAAGCTGCTCGGCATCCCGCAGATCGTGCGGCAGAGGCGAGCCGCTGAAAGCCCGCATCCGGTCTACCCGCGTAAGCTTTTGTCGTGATCTCACGCGAAGCTTCTCTCGATACTCTCAATCAACACCAGCAGACGCCGAGACCGGCAATGAATCATGAGTGCCTGATCGTCGGCGCAGGACCAACTGGACTTGCCCTTGCCATAGAATGTCGGCGATTTGGCCTGCCAGTTCGATTGATAGACAAGGCGGAGCGTCCGGCGCAGTGGTCCCAGGCACTTGTCGTTCAGGCCCGGACGTTGGAACAATTCGATCGATATGGAATCGCTGATCAGGCAGTGGCTCAAGGAAGGAAGATATCGAAGGCGCAAATCTGGAGTAATGCAAAGCAGATCGCCTCTCTTGATTTCGGGCGAATCCCCAGCCGCTTCCCCTATCTACTTTTTCTTCCGCAGAACGATACTGAAGAGTTGCTGACGGCTCACCTGCGGTCATTGGGGGTAGAGATTGAACGCCAGGTTGAACTAATCAGCTTTGAAGACGCAGGCGATGACAATCGAATATGGGTCACAATGCAGCATCCGGAGGGGCGTGAAGAGCGGGCGAGCTTTCGTTGGATGGCAGGGTGTGACGGAGCACATAGTACCGTTCGGGCCGGGATGGGTGTGGCTTTCGAGGGCACCACGTCGAGCCTGAATTTTCAATTGGGAGACCTTCGTCTTGCAGGACAGGACGTTCCCGGCGATGAGCTCCAGGTTCATTTGCATCCAGGCGGGGACGTGCTGGCACTGGGTCGGTTGCGAGATGGTATCTGCCGGGTTGTTCTGGCCCTGCACAGGCAGCAGACGGCCGATCAGCAACGAATGCCTGAGTTTGAGGACTTCAATGCCGCATTCAAACGCTGCGGTCTCAGAATCACGGCCGAAGCCGCGATATGGAAGGCGCCGTTTTCGGTCAACCAGAGGAAAGCCTCACATTATCGCCAAGGAAGCGTGTTTCTCGCCGGAGATGCCGCTCACATCCATTCACCTGTCGGTGGTCAGGGAATGAACACCGGCATTCAGGACGCGGCGAACCTGGCGTGGAAGCTTGCCGCCGTGGAGCAGGGCGCAAACGTCCGATTGCTGAATAGCTATGACGAGGAACGCGGCAAGGTGGGAGAAGAACTGCTGCGTGGCACCGCGCTTGGGCTGAGGCTTGCGACGGCCTCGAATGTTCTCCTTGGGGGGGTACGCGACTTCCTCATCCACCGTGCAACTCAGATCCATATGATTCAGACCGCGATGGGACGAACGATTTCTGAAGTTTCGATCAGCTACCGTGGATCGTCGATAGTGCGCACCCAGGGCGTCAATGGAACACTCCGTGCTGGAGACCGTATGCCGGATGCAGTGTGCAACAAGACGGGCTACACGTTGTTGGCAGCTTTGCGCGAACCGAAGCACCTGCTCATTACACTCAATGATTTCTTCCCGGAAATCACCAAAGGTTTGAGACAAGTAGCCACTATGGCGCTCAACTCCCGTTCGCAGGAATGGGCACCTTCTATCGAACGGCTCCTGGGCACCGGACCTGGGATTTACCTGGTTCGCCCGGATGGCTATATCGGCTTCGCCGGTACAAGCGCCGAGGCCCTACGGAAGTATGCCCATGAGGTCGGCCTGCTCTGAAAGTTGACCAGGATAGAAGACAAGACGCCCTTTCACCTGGGCGAAAGGTGTCATGAGGTGGGGCTTCCGGGATGATCTGCCGTCGGGCAGCACAAAGAGATCTTCCACTGCACTTCCGCGGGCGAGCACAGCGTCACCTATCAAGGAACGGTGGCAGCGCCATGGAACGGCCTCCGCACACATGATTGCAACAGCGCTTAGTTCCTGTTGTCCCATTAGCCAATCAATCTGCTCTGCGAAAGCCGGTGTCTGCATATAGTCCGCACACCCTCGAAAGCTTTCATTTCGCCAGCCCCTGTTGATGCTGTCCTCGTGCGCAGTGCGCCTGCCGCCGAGTTGCTCCCGCCACACAGCGTCAATTCCTGCTGCGTTGAGAGAAGTGAAGAGCTGCTCCTGCCCGTGCTGCGGATATTTACGCGAGCCCGGATAACGGCGTACATCGACCAGAAATTTGCAGTCGTTCTCCTTGAGCGCACGAAGAAATGACCCAATCGCAAGCGTTGAGTGTCCGATCGTCATCATGATCGGAGGTCAAAGAGTGGGACAGCCATTGCATAGTCACCTTTGCCTCAAAGTTGAGCTTAGCCTGTACTCTCTGAAACCACCGTTTCAGCCGGATTCAGCAGGCTTTTCGCAGTGATTGTCGTGCTACCCTCGTCGTAGCGCAGAAGGGCGCATCCGGTCCGCGGATAGGACAGAAGTCCACCTTGCCGTCACAACTCAGTTTAACGAACTCTCTTTCTGCCCGTAAGTTGCGGACCTGGGCATACGAAAGGAAGTTCACATGCCAGTAAAACGCCTCCCGCCAAACCCCTGCCTCAACCACCTCAAATATCAAGCCAAAGACCTGCTCAAGGCCCACGCCGCTCGCGATCCAGGCGTAGCCCAGCGCCTCAGAGAGTTTCATCTTCGCTTTTCGAACGCTAGCGATCCTGAGATCCTCGCCGCCAGCCTCAAGCTCAGCGATGCGCTCCTCGCCATCGCCCGCGAACGAGGCTTTCCCAGTTGGACGAGACTCAAGTCCCATATCGATGAACCCACGCGCTCCAATCAACTGGATCTGCCTCACCATGAGCGCATCGAAGACCCCGTCTTTCGTCGTGCCGTCGATCTGCTTGACGCCGGAGATGTAGCCGGGCTGCGCGCCCATCTCAAAGAGCATCCCACCCTGACTCGCCAGCATGTCGTCTTTGAAGGTGAAAATTACTTCCGCGACCCTACGCTCATTGAGTTCATTGCCGAGAACCCAGTCCGACATGAGGCTCTTCCGTCCAACATCGTCGAAGTTGCTAAGGTCATCATTGACGCGGGCGTGAAGCAATCTGCCCTAAACGAAACGCTCATGCTCGTCTCCACCGGCCGAGTACCGCGCGAATGCCGAGTCCAAGTTCCTCTAATCGACTTCCTGTGTGACCATGGAGCCGATCCCAATACAGCGCTTCAGCCGGCTGTACTGCATGAAGAGTTGGAAGCAGCCCAGGCATTGGTCGCATGTGGTGCCCGCATCAAGCTCCCCATTGCAGCCGGGCTTGGTCGCATGCACGACTTCACCCGACTCCTTCCATCGTCCAACGGCGAAGAGCGCCACCTCGCACTCACCATGGCCGCCGATCTCGGTCACTTCGAAATCGTAAAACTGCTACTCGACGCCGGAGAAGACCCCAACCGTTACAACCCTGTTGGCGGCCACTCTCACACAACCCCGTTGCACCAGGCCGCTGGGCGAGGCTACGAGAGCATCGTGCGGCTCCTCGTAGAACGCGGTGCCCGCGTCGATACGCAAGATCTTCTCTGGAAGGGCACACCCGCCGGCTGGGCAAAACATGGCGGGTGGACAGAAGTAGAGGGATATCTCCATTCGCAAGAGGCGGTGAGCAGATAGAAACCAAAGGCCTTTGGGTTATGAACCCAAGAGCTATTCAGTGCTTGGTCATCTTTGCGACAAACCGGAACTTACAGGGGCGAATCCAGTCACTTCTTCAACTCAGGATGTTCTGAGAGGCTCAAAATATTCCCATCGGGATCCTTGAACCATGCGACCTTCGCGCCGGTAGGCGAAGCCCAGATGCCTAGCTCATCTTGAGTCATCCCGTCATAACGCTCGAATTGAACTCCGGCCTGTGCCAGGTCCTTCACGGTCGCAGTGATCTCTGGGACTTGCCAACCCAAGACCGTGCCATGGGCCGGAGGAAGCTCTTTTGCCATGCCAAGACGAAGCATGATGCCATTGGCATCGAATACCAACGCAAACGGCGGCTCCTCCATCATCAGACGAAGGCCAAGGGTGCCCTCATAGAACGCCCTTGCGCGGGGCACATCTACGATGGAGGCGAATCCGATGATGTTGTACTTTCCAAGTCCGGATGGTCGTAGCATGTGGCTAGCATGAGCCTATTCATCGGTTGTCGCAAGAATGCTGTTGCGCCATAATCTATCTTGATTGCGACAAAATGGGATTTTGACAGAATACGATCCGAAGCGCGGCGTTTCTGTTGCAACACTCGCTCATGAATACCCATCCGGATATCGGGTGCCGGAACATGCACATCGGTCGGATCAATTGATTTACGCAACCAGCGGCATCATGGAAGTGTCTTCCGGTCAAAGCCTATGGTTGACTCCACCGCATTTTGCGTTATGGCTTCCAGCACGAACACTCCATCGAATTCACATGCGTGGAAGTGTTTCTATGCGCACGCTTTACTTGCGAGCAGGCCTGGCCGCAAGAGCCGAGTCTGGCGCTGCTGTGCTGCACGTGACTCCGCTGCTGCGGGAACTCATTCTCGAAGCCGTGCAAGTGGGTCAGCTGCGGATAAACCGTTATGAGTGTGCCCTCCGCAACCTGCTCATTGCTCAACTTGAGAAAGCCACATCGATGCCCACCTTTGTGACACTGCCGCAGGAGGAGAGAGCCCTTGCGGTAGCGCGAGAAGTCCTAAGGAGTCCGGCGGAATCGAAGACGATGGCGGTTCTCTGTGCCGAGATAGGTGTCAGTGTGAGGACCATTGAGAGAGTGTTTCGCAAAGAGGTTGGAATCGATTTCGAATCATGGCGGCGACAGGTGAGGCTAACGAAAGCCGTTGAGTTGCTGGTTTCGGGATGTTCCGTCAAGGAGACGGCCTTCATGATTGGTTATTGCCAGCCGAGCGCCTTTGTCGAAATATTCCGCCGAACATTTGGAACAACTCCGAAAGCGTGGACCTCAGCATTGAGAGTCCAACGATCCGTCGGATCGAAGGCAAGCCTTTCCTCCAAAGATCTAAATCTCCACGCATGATAATGTCCTTTATCATGCGTGGTAGGGAGGTGCGGGATGAGCAAGACGCCGAGCACAAAGATCAAAGTCTCTGAACTGGCACGTCGCATCACTGGCTTTTCCGTTCCCGGCTTCGGCCTGCAATGGGTGCCGGCGGAGGATGAACGAAAGGCAATCCGCACACTCCTGACATTCCTTGAAGACCGCCGGGTGCTCTATAGGCCACAGCACCTGGAGGTCGCCGGCGAAGTGGAGCGATCCGTTCTAGCGATCCGTCAGCAATGCACTGACACCTTGTCGGCACTGCCCGAGGAGTCTCCGGCCGTCTCTTCTGCTCGTATGATCCGGGCTGCGTGTCGGAGTTTTCTAGACCAGCCACGAGCTGATTTCCAGAACCTCTACCCGAGAGACTTTGATGTTGATCGAACCGGAGCCGGATTCTTTGTGGCGCTTGGCGAGCTGAGGGCGAGGGTCGGCGTTCAGATCGCCATCCTTTCCGTGCGCTACCAGGTCGAAATCGAGGCGGAGCTGGCGGCAATCGTGCCTCTTGAAGATTGGGAGGAGATTCTATGAACTCCCTGATCTCAGTTCCCTCCCCTGTTTCCCTGCCATCTATCTTCACAGCGCGGCCGGAAGCTCGCGCACGTATGCGGGACTTCTTTAGTTCGCATATCCGCAATTCCAACACCCGTCGCGCCTACCTGGAGGCAGTTCGGCAGTTCTCAGCCTTCTGCGCTGAGATCGGCATCCAGGATCTCGCCCAGGTCGAGCCGGTCCACGTCGCGGCGTTCGTTGAGCTGCAGTTGAAGACCCAATCCAAACCGACGGTGAAGGTCCGGCTGGCCGCACTGCGAATGCTGTTTGATTGGATGGTGGTCGGCCAAGTCCTTCCCCTCAATCCCGCTCACGCGGTGCGCGGGCCGAAGCACACGCAGCGGAGGGGAAAGACGCCGGTGCTGCAGGCTGACGAAGCCCGTACCTTGATCGATGCAATCGACACCACTTCCCTGCCCGGCCTGCGCGACCGTGCTTTGATCGGCCTAATGGTCTATACCTTCGCCCGTGTTGGGGCAGCGGTTGCCATGCGGGTCGAGGACTTCTATGTGCAGGGACGGCGGGGCTGGGTCCGGCTCCATGAGAAGGGCGGCAAGGAGCACGAGATGCCGACCCACCACAATCTCGACCGTTATCTGGAGGAGTACATCGCGGCGGCCGGCATCGCCGAAGACCGCAAAGGACCCTTTTTCCGCACGACCAGAGGCCGGTCCGGTGAGCTGACCGGTAATTCCCTGCTCCAGTCCGATGTGTGGCGGATGATTCGCCGGCGAGCGCTGGCGGCCGGGATCAAGACTGAGATCGGCTGCCACACCTTTCGCGCCACCGGCATCACCGCCTACCTCAAGAACGGCGGCAGGCTGGAGATCGCGCAGCAGATGGCAGCCCACGAATCCGCACGAACGACGGGGCTTTATGACCGCAGGAGCGATGAGATTTCCCTCGATGAGGTCGAGAAGATTGGAATCTAGGCCATAAAAACCTGCGGCCCGCCGACGTCATAGTCGAAGCGAACGAACCTTAAAAGCGCTACTTACCCGCGTTCGCGGGTACCCTCTGCAGCCTGGCTGCGCCGCGCAAGCAACTTCCCTTCCCTGCTCGCAGTCGATCCGGACGGCTGTGGTTGAGCCAACGCACGCATTACCATTTTCGGGTCGTGTGCAATCACCATGAGAAGCGCACGAGCTGCAGCTTCCGGGCTTCGACGGCCCGATTCCCAATGACGTACCGCGTCCACCGACAGGCCAAAAGCATCCGCGAAACGGCCTTGACTGAAATGAAGCTTATTTCTGATCCCACGCACGTCTATGGACTCAGGCAATGTCACCTTGTAGCCCTTCCGCTCCCCTTCCATATAGGCGCGGGCTTCCGCAGTACCTTGTACCATCTCTTCAAACAGTTTGCTCATGCTTTTCTCCATAGTCTACGAAGAAACTCTTGGCCATCTTCGCAAGCGCGTTCTGCTCAGCTTTGCTGAGGTTTCCCTTCTCTGCCTTCGCGTAAACGGTGATGAGAAAGATGGGAAAGTCGCCGCCACCGAAGAGGTACACGACTCGCGCACCTCCGCGCTTGCCCATTCCTCCCCGCCCAAACCGCCGTTTGCGATACCCTCCGGTTCCCGGCATGAGATCGCCTGCTTCCGGGTCTGAGGCAATAGCGGAAAGGATGTCAGCCTGCTCCGCTTCGGTGAAAAGAGCTGAAGCTGCTTTGAGGTACGTCGGGGTCTCGACGACCGTTTGCATGATTCAACTGTATGCCAATGGCATGGTGATTTCAAGGGAACATTGAAAGCCGTAGGAGTTGACAACTGGAACTCCAGTACCTAAGTTCATTAGTACCGGAGTACCCAGTTCTAAGGAGTGCAGTGTGATCCTCGCCGTTGTCAGTCACAAAGGAGGAGTTGGAAAAACTACGACAGCCGTTCATCTCGCGGCTTATTTCCAAACCCTGGGATCGACTTTGTTGCTTGACGGGGACGATACCCGAAATGCGATCAACTGGAGCCAGCGAGGAGCCGGCTTTCCTTTTCGCATTGCGCCGGTCCAGGAAGCTGCGCAACTCATGCCCGCCTTCACCCACACCGTCATCGATACAGGGCAGCGCCAGACGGCCGAGGATCTCCGTGCCGCTTACGCTACATGCGACCTCATCATCATCCCATCCGTTCCCGCCAGCCTCGACACGGACGGGCTTGGTCAAACCATTAGGGCGATCCGGGAGCACGGCCCGGACAAACTACGGGTCCTCCTCAACAGGGTTCCCCCAGACGCCGCCAGAGAAACGGCTGAGTTGCGTGGACTGCTCCTCCAGATGAATGTTGAGGTTTTGACTTCCGAAATCCCCATGCTCAAAGCCTTTGCTAAAGCGGCAGCGGCAGGCGAGATCGTCAACCAAACTAAGGACCGGAACGCGCATAGGGCTTGGGAAGCCTACAAAGCAGCAGGGAAGGAGATACGAGCATGAGTTTAGCCAGCTCACTTGTACCGAAGCAGCAGAACACGGAAATATCGCAACGCAATCCTGAAGTCGCGACAGCGGAGAAGTCCAGATCGCGAACGGTACATAAGAGCGTCCCCGTCTCAGGAACCGGGGCGAAATACACCGACCCGGATTTCATGCAGTTGAAGGTTTACGTTCGCCGGAAAACGAAAACGGCGGCCGCTCGAAAGTGGGAAGACAACGGGGGGAGGGAACTGTCGGAGCTGGTCGAAACTCTTCTCGCCCAGTTCGTAAGTTCTTAGGTACTCGAGTTCTTCAGTTCTATCTAAGCTTATTACTTGCTTCAGATCGTACGGTCTTTCATGAAAAGGCAGCCTAAAAAACGCGCTGTGCCTTCCAGCGATCCGACTGCTGAACAGTGGGAACGCGATGAAGCGGCCGTGGCCCATCGCCAGAAGGAGAAGGAAGAACAGCATTATCGCGAAGTCCTTGCAAAGTTGGAGGCCGAAAAAGCGCGGTTGGAACAGCAAGTACAGGAATTCCTAAATCGTCACCCAGAGGCCCTGAAAACCAGCAAGCCCTTACCTCCCAAGAAGCCTCGTAATCGTAAGGTCGAGGATCATCTCAGCAAAAGTCGGCAGGCCGCAGCTCTCGCCAAGGTCCGCATCGACAGGGATGCGAATGGAGGCGAAGAAGAAATCTTCCAGGTCGCCCAGGCCCTCATCCTTTGTGGACTGCCCTATGACAAGACCGATCAGGCCAAAATCACTAGGTCTGCCAGACTCGCCGACGGAAGCGTGGTCGACGTCACCTTCAGCACCGGGCTCAAGGCCGGCATGCCGTATGGAAGCGATCGCAGCCTGTTGCACTTTCTCTTTGATAAAGCCGTGAAGAGCGATTCCAGGTTCGTCAGCTGGGAGACGGCGACCGAGTTTCTCCAAATGATGAATATGGCCCAGGGCGGCAAGAACAGGCGGGATCTCCGTCAGCGTTTCCTCAGAATTCGCAGCTTAACGATTGGAGTCGAGCGCACGACGCAATACGGGACGACTTCCGACCTTATGCCGGTCATCCGCCACTCTCATCTACCGACCAGTGTCGATGTCCGGGCAGAACAGAGGGGGCAATCTTTACTGCCGATTGGTTCGGATGTTGTCTTCGGAGTGGAGATCGACCCCGGCTTCTTCGCCGACCTCAAGCGATATCACGTTCCTACGCCGGCTGCGATCATCAGAACGACGCGCAACAAGTCCCAGCTCCAGGACCTCATGCTCTGGCTCCATTGGCGCTGCTATGCGGCCAACACGTCCAGTCTCATCAAGTGGGAGTATCTGCGGATGCAGCTCTGGCAGGATGACAAAACCAGCCGACGGATCAAGGTGCGGTTTGCGGAAGCCATCACTGCCTTACGGATCATTTGGCCGGAGCTGCAGGCCGAGGCTCTCAAGACCGGTCTCATGGTCGGTCCACCACTGAGGGGGCGCTATCTGCTGGATAAAGGTGCCGCCGCTCGACAGATCAGCTAACAACGTAACCCATTAATGACACAGGGCTGGGCAGGGGACTTCCCGGCACGTTTGCGCGAGTTTTGTTCCACAAAAAGGTGTCGAAAACAGGTGAACGTAGGGGGACTTCCCGGCACGAAAAAAGGGACTTCCCGGCACGAAAAAAGGGACTTCCCGGCACGAAAAAAGGGACTTCCCGGCACGTTTTTCTAAGCCCAAATATAGGTATCAAGATGTTCAAGAAGATCAGGATATAAATCAGGATTCGATCTCTGTGAATCTGTGGAACCGCCAAACAACCAGAGCGGAGCTCGTCCTCCGGACGCGGACTAAGGGCCTTACGGCCCATTTCCCTTGGGGCTGCGCCCCAAACCCGCAGAAGCAACAACAAAGCGAAAATTTCCCTGATGAGGGTAAGGGTTGGTGAGCGGTTGCGGCTAACGATGGAACGCACCGGCAATCGAACGGAAAGGCAGGCAGGAGACGCCGCAAGCGTCTCAAGGACATAACCGTCGTCAGAGAGCTTGGAAACGTCTCTACGCCCCTTGAACGAGGTCCGAAGGACCGAGAACAACCGACTAGGTACAAGATCGGCCGAGCCTCCATCCCGGATTCGGCCAGGATCGTTTCGGCCAGCTCCGCGTCAAGGCTGCCTTCGGCCCGGGTTACACCGGCGCTGCGCGGCCTTGACCCGAAGCTCTCAGACCGAAACGAAGCGCCTATCATTCCGGGTATGTAGGAGGGGAGAAGAAACAGTGCGAGCCATCTTCATCCGCCACGGCCAGAGCACCGGTAGTGTCAGCATCCCCTGTCATGATCTAGCGCTGCTGGAGTTGACTGAGCTGGGCTGGCAGCAGGCCAGGGAAGTGGCCGCTAGCTGGACCGAGACGCCCGACCTCCGCACCCAGCCCACCGTCGAGCGTTTTCCGGAGGTGCCGGTTGAGGTGTGGCCTGCGACGGGGAAGGAGCCGAGAGTTTCCAGACCTTGTTTCAGAGATCCAAGGCTGCGCTCGACCGGTTGGAAGCTCTGCCGGCCGAGCCGCTGGTTTACGTCTTCAGGTCACAGACAGTTCATCCAGGCCGTGCGGTCGTCGGGTGGTTGGATGCCGAGTTGAGCGATCGGGAGAAGGTGCGCAAGTTCTGGGGAAAGGGGAGTCCGGCCATCGCGAATACCGAACGGATCGAGCTCAGGATAGAGGACGGATTCTGGTTGCACAAGACAGCTGTGCAGCCCGCAGCACTCACTGTCTGACAACCCCTATTCTAGCGATAGACCAAGGAGACAGTGATGCTTGACATCCATCCACCCGAGCATGGAATACATGGGGTACGAGACTTTCTACTGCATCTTTTCACCATTACCATCGGCTTGCTCATTGCGATTAGCCTGGAGCAATCAGTGGAAGCCATCCACCATCGTCATCAGCGTCGAGAGGCCGAGGAAACCATTCGCCAAGAGTTGCGTGAGAACCGCGACACGTTGACGACAGCACGAAGCGTCATGACCGGAGAACAAAAGAATCTCGTGCTGATTCTCGACTTTCTACAGGCTCGTTTGCAGAACCGCAATGCGGATGCTAAAGGCTTAAATCTTCAGTTCAGGGAGGGGGCGTTGCAGGATGCCGCCTGGAGAACTGCCAACACTACTGGAGTCACGACGTATATGGACTACAAGGAGGTTCAAACATTCTCCGTCGCCTACAAGGAGCAGGCGCAATTTGAAGAGATGGAGCAGCGTACCCTGCTCGAGTACCTGAAGCTCGATTCCTTCGTTGTTAGGGGCTTCGATCCCAAGAATGTAACGCCTGAAGATATGAGGGCAGCTTTGCCTGTTGTTCGAGATGCAATCGCTGAAGTCGGCGGAATGCTTGATGTTAGCCGAGGCGCGCTTGAAGCCTATGGGAATGCCCTAAACGATCATTGAACATTCTTACTTTCGATGCGGCGGCGCGATACTTACATCAGTGGCCCGGAAGGTGAGCCGCAGACCAGGAGCCAGGGCATGTATCACACGATCGTGAAGCGGATCGCCAAGAAGAACTTCGAGCGGATCAACCAGCGGGACTTCGATTCCTTGCTGAAGGACTGTGTTCCCAACGTCTATCACCGTTTCGGCGGGACCCATGCGCTAAGCGGGGAACGGCATGACCGTGAAGCTTTGGGTCTTTGGCTGGGACGGCTGGGTCGGCTTGGCACCAAGCTCCATCTGGTGGTGAACGATGTCTGGGTGAAAGGTCTGCCAAACAACACCACCATTATTGTGCGCTGGACAGCGACCGACGTACTCCCAGACGGGTCGGATTACCACAACCACGGGGTACACATCATCAAGATGCGATGGGGCAAGATCGTCGCTATCGACGCCAATGAGGATTCGCAAGCCGTCGCGGACTCGCTCAGAATGCGCGCCGCCGCCGGCATCGAGGAGGCGTCTGCTGCTCCAATCGTGAGTTAGAAGGACACTTTACTCATCCTCAACCAGGCCGAAGAGGTTGAGCTGCGCATTGCGCAGAGTTCCGATCACCGTCTCGGCGATCTGGAGTCGGTGCTTGTCCCGGATGCCGAGCTTGTTGCGGAGCACATCCGTTCCGGGATAGCAGTACGGGTTGTCTGCGTCCGGGGAAAGGAAGGGGGCCGGGTTGTTATCGAGAACGGTGTAGTGTTCGACAGCCAGGCGGATTGCTTCGTCGAAGTCGACCTCGTGGGTAATGAGCGACGCCTTGATCTTCCGGTAGTGCTCGATCTCCAACGGATCGAGACCGGAGAGCCGAAAGTTGGCTTCGGCTTCGCGGAAGGCTTTGGCGACGGCATTCGAATTCCAGAACGGCCCCAGCTTCTCATCAAGCATCTTCCACCTCCCCCGGCTCCATTCATCCGAGGTCAGGCCGCGCTCGTCCGCTTCACGTTGCAGGGTGTCAAGATTGTTCAGCGCCCAGACCATGCGGCCGGTTTGATCTCCGGAGGGAGCCATGACCCCGCCACGGTAGTCGAACGGATTGATCCCAATCGCCAGAGCCGCCGATCCTTCCTCTGCTTCCAGATTGTGTTTTCCTGCCATTGCCGCTGCTCCTTTCTGCTCGTGTTCCGACAGAGGTTGGTTGCAGATCATCTCTGAAGTGGCTGAATGAACAGCTCCCAAAACAGTTCTGCTGCACCCTCGGGAGTGAGCTTTTCCTTGTCCCGCCCGTAAGACTGCATCCCGAGAGCTTCAAAGTACATTTTTTGATCGTCAGCCTTTGCATAGACCGCTTCGTTCATTGCGCCGGAACGGGGAGCATCGGTCATGGAATATTCGATGGCGCTGCTTCCGTGCATGGCGCCTCCCGAAAGCGCAGCCGACCCCATGCAAACCTTGTCTCCATTTCGATAGACCGCCGCCGAGAAGTGATCCGTGTCGATCCGTCTGAAGACTTGATTGAGCGCCGGGTTCCGCGCAACCAGCTCCTCAAGAGAGTTCCGAAAGTATTTGGCGATGAACTCGAATCCCTCATGCCGGAACTGATCGAGGTCATAGTCGCTGAACTGCTTCTTGATCCGAAGATTGCTGGATCGAGGAGGTCCTGCCAGAGTGGATTCCACAGCCTCTGCCCAAACAGGCTTTGTCTGCTTCCCGGCTGCCGCTGAGGTCTTCCTTTGCCCCAACTCCTGCAAAGCGCCTTTGATCGACCTAACCACGTCTTGAAAGGCCTCATCCGCGTTTGTCCAGGTGGTGATCGCCTTGCCATCCCGTGGAACACCGAGGAGCTTGCCGAAGGGGAGATCGTGCCAGTCACAAGGCCGGAGGATGACGGGGATCACTCTCGCCTCTCCCGTTTCATGTCTTTCCATGGCTCGCATCATTTCCCGGTCATAGCAGAAATCGGAGGCGATGAAATCCGGGCTGACGAGGAGCAAGATTACCTCGGCTGAATTGAGATCCGTATCGATAGATTTTCCAAGATCGCTCCCGGCTGTGATCCGACGGTCGTGAAAAGCCGCAATAAGACCTTGTCGCTTCAGCGCACTCAGGTGCACTTCAAGTTGGTCCCGGAGCGATTCATCTACGTGAGAATACGAAAAGAAAAGAGTCGGCGGCATGAAGCTCCTGTGTTTTGACTTTTAGGCTAGGATTCTTCCCCGCGCCCAGGTACTCGTGTCGGCAACGAAAACGATGCTTTTTGCCCCACGCTTCTTTCGCGTGAGATTGAGACCACTCCCGGACGGCTCCCACGGTTGCATTCACAGAGCCATAGTAGGTTGCATGGGGAAGAGCGGACGTGACCGTTTTGCCTGCGGAGGTAGTCCCGGTCACAGTCTGGAGAAAACCGCCCCGCTCCATCCGAGCATGGAGGTCCTTGTACACATCCTGAGAGGGACTTCCAAGCAATTCGATTCTGAGTGTGTAAGCGGCCATTTCATCCCCCGTGTGAGTAAGAAGTGCATGTGCTTCTAGTCCTGCTCTGCATCGCTTGTTGGCCTCTTGACGGTCAGGGTAAGCCCAAATTGTGCGGCCTTGAGACGTTCCGGTGAGTCCGCATAGAAATCTTCGAGCATGCCTTTGCACTTGGCTGCCGAGGATTCCGACCTTTGGCATTGGTGGATCATGGCCACGCCCACGAGGATCGCGAGACCTGGCACAGCAAAGACAAGCCGGAGGAAGTGCGGGAGAAGTGGGTTGCGATGATGAATGGCGCGATGGAACGGGCCGGGATCGAGCAGCGCATGGATGCGCGTTCCTGGGCCAAACAGGGACGTGAAGATCTGCACGAGCTGCGGGAGCCGAAGCTGCTTGGCGGCGAGGGTCGGGAGGCTGAAGAGCTGCGCAACAGGGTGGAGGAGCTGCGCGAGAAGCGGGCCGAGCTTCCGGCCTTGCATCTTGACCAGGTGGCGGTAGTCCAGCAGATCGAGCGTGAGGCTCAGAGGGCCGTCGCCGATGTTGAAAAGCGGCGCGACCAGGAGCTCAGTCTGTTGGACAAGTTGATCGAGAAGGCACGGGAGTTGGCGGTCGAGGTGAAGGAGCGGACCGTCGCGGCCGCCCGGAACGTGGCGGGCAAAGTCGAGGCGTTCTTCGGAGGCGTCGACAAGACAGCCGAACCCGAGCTTGCCAACAAACAGGCCAGTCCGCCCACTCTCTCCGCTGAGGAGCTGATGGAACAGAAGTTGTCCGCACTGGACCGGCAGATGGCTATCGAGGAAACCATGGAAGCCAGGCTTGCCGCGCTGGACAAACGGATGGAAGCCGAAGCACAGCAGGAAAAGGAACGGACCCGAGAGCAGGAGCTTTCCCAGCAAAAGGTCCGTTCCAGAGGCTTGGAGATCGAGCGGTAAAGCTCAGGAGGCAGTATGGCAGAGGATGCGGTCGCACTCTATGGGCTGGCGAAGAAGCAACTTGAATCCATGAACCAGCGCGAAGCGGAGCTGCAGAAAGCCACGGCCGCGCTCCAGGCTGCCGTGGCCGAGTTGAAGGGTCTCCCCTTTACGCTCGGCAAGCAGACCAGCCAGTACATCGGCATGGGGGTACGAGAAGCCATCCAGCAGGACTTCGATACGCCCATCAAGGAGTCGTTTCAAGGCCCGATCGCAAACCTCGAACGGGCGACAAGGGATGCCAGGAGCGTAATGATGGAGGTCAGTTCGGCGACCCGATTCCATGCCTTTAGCTGGTGGGGTTCGGTCCTGGGTTTGGGAATCCTGCTCGGAGCGCTCGGCTATCACTTTCTGGAGATCCGCAAGTTCGACGATATTCAGAGTCAGCTCAACACCATCCAGCAGCAGATCGCGCCGGCAGCACCAGCCCAGGATGCAAAGCCTATGCCTGGCGGTTCAACGAAAGGGAGGCACGGACATTCCGCCTCCCTGCCCACCGTCCCTTAGCCTCGTCTTCGAGCACCTTCTGAATCATGAGCGTAATGATGTAAAACGAGGCTGACCTGCAGCAGATGCAACGACAGCATCAGGACGACTTTGGAGACAGATTTGAGGCTAATCAGGGCTGTTGCAGGCACCTAGCCTACTGTCCCAGAAATGGTCGGTTTCGCGACCCAAGCCTCTTTCCAGCATGCAAGTGCAATGCCTTAGCGTACGTAAATTTCCGTTTCTTGAGGTGCTCCCCGCATCTTCTGAAGCTTGTCCGCACTTGGCCATGCAATCGTAAGGAGAAATGCCGAGTCTTCCATCGCTTCAACTTCATGTTTGATGGACGCTCCCAGCGCCACCAAACTGCTTGTCTGGAGGGTATGCGCCTCTCCTTGAGCGGTAAAGCGTAGCGACCCCTTCAATACGTGCACGGAGATGGTCCCATCGGCATGATGCTCCTTCAGGACGGAACCTTTCTCCATCGAGATCAGGACCATTCTAAAGTCTGCTTTCTTGAACAGCGTTCTGGCAGTGTGGCCCGTCTGCCAAGGTTTGGTTTGCTCGGAGGTGAGCATCTCCTGCGCAAGGTCGAGTTGCGCAAAATCTTTCAGCATCGTTCCATCATCCGCGAAACCTTCGGTTGTCATAGCATCCCTCTCTTCTAGTTAGTGTTGTCTCAGGCAGCTTCAGACTCATTGCGAGTTCAGTGCCGATCACGCTGGAACGTTTTCCTGGGAAGCGAGAACCCGCTTCATGTTCATGGCGATCAGGTTTGCTTTCTGGGCGACAACTTCAGCGTGTGGGCCGGTCATCACTTCGTTTGCAGTTTCGCTGAACAGCATTAGCCAACGGGCAAAGTACCTTTCTTCAATCGGCAACCGAAAGTGCGCCAGAAGTGGATTGCCTTTGTACCGGCCCGTGGTCAGGAGCACGGTAGACCAGAAATCCTTCAGTAGAGCCAGATGAGCATCCCAGTTCTGCACGGCATCGTTGAAGACTGGACCGATCTCCGGGTCCACACGCACCTTGTCGTAAAAGCGGTCTACAAGAAGCG
>JAABUX010003982.1_pt1 | contig 19081 bp, 23 predicted proteins | sample 5561851 | NCBI WGS metagenome assembly JAABUX01 (sample SAMN10711883, study PRJNA513361) | rock metagenome | isolation source: Antarctica rocks | place: Antarctica: Victoria Land, Richard Nunatak red sandstone | collected 2016-01-03 | reverse complement strand
TCCGGGCGGAGTGGCTGGTCCCATTGCCGGCCGCGTTCACGCCCGCGCAGGCGATGGCGATCGGCACGGCCGGCTACACCGCCATGCTGTGCGTGCTGGCGCTCGAACGCCATGGCCTGACGCCATCGGCCGGACCGGTTCTGGTGACGGGGGCGGCTGGCGGGGTTGGGTCGGTGGCCGTCGCCTTGCTGGCGCGCCTTGGCTGGCACGTGATCGCCAGCACCGGGCGGCCGCAGGCGGCGGACTACCTCCGCGATCTGGGCGCCGCCGAGATTCTGGACCGCGCGGAGTTGTCCCAGCCCGGCAAGCCGATGGCGCGCGAGCGCTGGGCCGCAGCGGTCGACGCCGTCGGGTCGCACACCTTGGCGAACGCTCTGGCGGGCTGCCGGTACGGCGGGGCCGTCGCGGCGTGCGGCCTCGCCGCCGGCATGGACCTGCCGGCCTCGGTCGCGCCGTTCATCCTGCGCGGCGTCGCCCTGTTCGGGATCGAGAGCGTGATGTGCCCACGGGAGCGCCGGCTGGACGCCTGGCATCGGCTGGCGTCGGACCTCGATGCGAGCAGGCTGGAGGCCATGACGACCACCGTCGCGCTGGCGGACGTCATCGCACTCGCGCCCAAGATCCTGGAGGGCCAGGTCCGCGGTCGGGTGGTGGTGGACATCTCCGGATAGGATTGCCGGCCGATGCGCGGGTTTGATGCTGTTGGAGGGGATTGAACTCTCGACCTCTCCCTTACCAAGGGAGTGCTCTACCACTGAGCTACAACAGCGCCGGGTGGAGCTTTCCTAACGAGATGGCCTGTGCGGTGCAACCCCGGCCGTCGCGCCTGACTCCGGTAGCGCCCTTGACAGCCGCGGCGACGAAACCTTCTTCCGGGTCGGCGCTGTGTCGCCTCACCACATGAAAGACGTTCACCCGCATGTCCAATGAGAACGCTACCGAGTACTACCTCACCGGGCTCCGCAACCAGCACGCCGTCGAGGGCCAGGCCATCGAGACCATCGAAGCGCAGCTAGGCCGGATGGAAAGCTATCCGGAGCTGCACGCGCAAATGCAGCAGGAGGTGCAGCGCTCCAAGACCCAGGCGCTGCGGTTGGAGACCCTGCTGAAGAAGCACGACACGAGCGCCTCCGCGACCAAGGAGACCGTCACGTCGATCGTGGGCAAGGTGGCTGGCGTCGTGCACGTGACGGCCTCGGACGAGGTGATGAAGAACCTCCTGGCGGCGATCGGCTTCAAGGCCTACGAGATCGCGTCCTACAAGACGCTGATCGCTACCGCAGAAGCGGCGGGCGCGACCGAGGACGTTCCGATGCTGAAGCAGTCCATGACCGAGGAACAGCAGATGGGCGATTGGCTCGGCGAGCACCTTCCGACCATCGTGAAGCAGTTCTTGGCGCAACGGGCCAGCTAGCCTCCTGCGGCGGCTCAGGCGCACCGACGCGCTTGACCGCCGCCTCCGCACCGGCAAGCTTGCGGCATGGACGAGGGCAAGCCCGCTAAACCTACCCTGACGCCCCGCGCCCAGGCTGATCTCGAGGCGCGCCGGGCCCGGGAGGCCGCCGCCCTTCGCGAAAACCTGCGGCGACGCAAGCAGCAGCCCCGCTTAGATCAGCAGCGCCCGGACGAACCGGTCCCCGAACGCGCCTAGACGTTTGCTCCGGCACGACGCCCTACGCTACAGCACGCGGGCCCGTTCCCCCGGAGACCGCCGATGCCCGTGATGGCCGACCGCTGGATTCGCCGCATGGCGCAGGACCACGGCATGATCGAGCCGTTCGTCGAAACCCAGAAGCGCGACGGGGTCATTAGCTATGGCCTATCGAGCTATGGCTACGACGCCAGGGTATCCGACGAATTTAAGATCTTCACCAACGTCGACTCCGCCATCGTCGACCCGAAGGCGTTCAACCCGGCCAGCTTCGTGGACCGGCAGGGCCCGGTCGCGATCATTCCGCCGAACAGCTTCGCGCTGGCCCACACGGTCGAGTATTTCCGCATCCCCCGCGACATCCTGGTGATCTGCCTCGGCAAGTCGACCTACGCCCGCTGCGGCATCATCGTGAACGTGACGCCGCTGGAGCCGGAATGGGAGGGCCAGGTCACGATCGAGATCAGCAACACCACGCCGCTGCCCGCTAAAATCCACGCGAATGAAGGTATTTGCCAGTTTCTGTTCTTGCAGGGTGCAGAACCGTGCGAGACCAGCTATGCCGACAAGGCGGGCAAGTACATGCACCAACGGGGCGTCGCCCTGCCGCGAATGTAGGAGAGCCCACTTGGACCGAATTCGCATCCGCGGCGGCCGCCCGTTATCGGGTGAAATCCTGATCGGCGGAGCCAAGAACGCGGCGCTCCCGCTGATGGCCGCAGGCCTGCTCACCGAGGAGCGGCTGGTGCTGTCCAACGTCCCGCTGCTGGCCGACATCGACACCATGTCCAGCCTCATCGCCCAGCATGGCCCGGCGGTCGAGCCCGCCAACCTGCTGCCGCGCGCGCTGTCCATCGGTGGCCCGATCACCAATACCGAGGCGCCATACGACATCGTCCGCAAGATGCGCGCGTCGGTGCTGGTGCTCGGCCCCCTGCTCGCCCGCTGCCGCGAGGCGCGGGTGTCGCTGCCGGGCGGCTGCGCGATCGGCACGCGGCCGGTGGATCTGCACCTGAAGGGCCTGGAGCAGATGGGCGCCGTCATCGACCTCGACGGCGGCTACATCAACGCGACCTGCCCCGGCGGACTGCGCGGGGCGACGATCGTGCTGCCGTTCGCCTCCGTCGGCGCCACCGAGAACCTGATGATGGCGGCCAGCCTCGCCGACGGGCTGACCACCATCGCCAACGCGGCGCGCGAGCCGGAGATCGGCGACCTCGCCGCGTGCCTGGTCGCGATGGGCGCGCGCATCGACGGCATCGGCACGGGCACACTGACCATCGAAGGCGTTTCCCGGCTGCACGCCGCCCACCATCCCATCATCCCCGACCGCATCGAGACCGGCACCTACGCCTGCGCCGCCGCGATCACCGGCGGGTCGGTGCTGCTGCGGGGCGCCGATATCGGCCACCTCGCCGCGGTCGCGCAGGTGCTGGCCGACGCGGGGGTCGACCTGTCGCCCGAGCCCGGCGGCGTGCGCGTGACCCGGCGCAACGGCCTCCATGGCGCCGACGTGATGACCGAACCCTATCCCGGCTTCCCGACCGACATGCAGGCGCAGTTCCTGGTGCTGATGTCGGTCGCGGAGGGCGCCGCGATGGTGACGGAAACCATCTTCGAGAACCGCTTCATGCACGTCTCGGAGCTGACGCGGATGGGCGCGCGGATCAACGTGCACGGCGCGTCCGCCATCGTGCGCGGGGTCCCGGCGCTGTCGGGCGCGCCGGTGATGGCGACCGATCTGCGCGCGTCGGCCTCGCTGGTCATCGCCGGACTGGCCGCGACCGGGACGACCGTGGTCAACCGGGTGTACCACCTGGACCGGGGCTACGAGGCGCTGGAACAGAAACTGGCGGCGTGCGGCGCTGACGTGGAGCGGGTGACAACGCCGGGGTGACGGTGCTAGGCACCCGGCGACGCGGCGCTGGTCGCCGTCCGACACCATTTCGAGGTCCCGATGACCGCCCCCTTCCCCGCCGCCGCCCTGGCGCCGGAGACGACCCATCCGCTGATCCTGGCCCCGCTGATTCCAGCCCCGCTGATCCTGGCCTTGCCGAAGGGCCGCATCCTCGGCGAGTGCGGGCCGTTGCTCGCGCGCGCGGGCATCCGTCCAGCGGCCGACTACACCGACGAGGACAGCCGCCGCCTGCGGTTCCCGACCGATGACCCGAGCTTGGACGTGGTGCGCGTGCGCCCGTTCGACGTCGCGACCTTCGTGGCGTTCGGCGCGGCACAGATCGGGATTTGCGGCGCCGACGTGCTGATGGAGTTCGACTACCCTGAGATCTACGCGCCGCTCGACCTGGACATCGGTCACTGCCGCGTGTCGGTGGCGGAGCCGGCCGAGGGCGTCGGGCTGGACGACACCAGCACCTGGTCGCGCGTCCGGGTGGCGACGAAATATCCCAACATCGCCCGCCAGCACTTCGCGGCGCGCGGCATCCAGGCGGACGTGGTGCACCTGAACGGCGCGATGGAGTTGGCGCCGGGCCTGGGCCTGTCGCGCCTGATCGTCGACCTCGTGCAGACCGGATCGACCCTGGCGGCCAACGGCCTGCGCGAGAGCGAGGTGATCGCCCACGTGACCAGCCGGCTGATCGTCAATCGCACGGCCCTGAAAACGCAGCCGGAAGCGGTCGGCGCTTGGATCGCGCGCTTCCAGACCGCATTGCAGCAATCCGCATGAAGCGGCTGGACACCGCCGACCCGGGGTTCGAAGCCGCCTTCGCCGCCCTTCTGGACGAGTCGCGGGAGACCACGGCGCGTGTCGACGGCGCGGTGGCCGACATCATCGCCGCGATCCGCAAGGGCGGCGACGCTGCTTTGTGCGAGCTGACGGCCCGGTTCGACGGCCATACGTTGACGCCCAACCGGCTGCGCGTGACGGCCGGCGAGATCGACGCGGCGACGGCGTCGATTACGCCGGAGCTGGCGGAGGCGCTGGACCTTGCGGCGCAAAGGATCGAGGCGTTCCACCGGCTGCAGATGCCGTCCGACATCCGCACCCAGGACGCGACCGGGCTGACGCTCGGGATGCGCTGGACGCCGCTCGACGCGGTCGGCCTGTACGTGCCCGGGGGGAAGGCGGCGTATCCGTCCTCGGTGCTGATGAACGCCATCCCGGCCCGCGTTGCCGGGGTCGGCCGGATCGCGATGTGCGTCCCCTGCCCCGGCGGCGTGCTGAACCCGCTGGTGCTGGCGGCGGCGCGGCGGGCCGGGGTGAGCGAGATCTACCGTGTCGGCGGGGCGCAGGCAGTGGCGGCGCTGGCGTACGGGACGGCGACCATCGCCGCGGTGGACCGCATCGTCGGACCCGGCAACGCCTATGTCGCGGAGGCCAAGCGCCAGGTGTTCGGCCGCGTCGGCATCGACGGCATCGCCGGGCCGTCCGAGGTGGTCGTGCTGGCCGACCGGACGGCGGACCCGCGCCGGGTCGCGGTGGACCTGCTCGCCCAGGCGGAGCATGACGAGTCGGCGCAGTCGATCCTGATCACCGACGACCCGGCCCTGGCCGACGCCGTCGCGACCGCGGTCGCGGCCGAACTGCCGACCCTGCCCCGCCACGCCATCGCCGGCGCGAGTTGGCGCGACCACGGCGCGATCGTCCTGGTCCGCGACTGGGCCGAGGGCGCCGAGCTGACCAACCGGCTGGCGCCGGAGCATTTGCAGGTGATGACCGCCGCCCCGGAGGCGCTGTTCGCCACCATCCGCCACGCCGGCGCGGCCTTTCTCGGCCATGACTGCCCGGAGGCGGTCGGCGATTACGTCGCCGGGCCGAACCACGTGCTGCCGACCGGCCGCACCGCACGGTTCGCCTCGGGATTGTCGGTGTTCGACTTCCTCAAGCGCACCACCTGGGCGGCGGCCGACGCCGAGGCGCTCGGCCGGGTCGGACCGGCTGCGGTGGCGTTGGCGGAGGCCGAGGGTTTGCAGGCCCACGCCCGCAGCGTCGCCATGCGTCTCGGCCAAACCCGCCCGCACGCTTGACCCGATGCGCATGGAACATCATGTTCCGGCCCGAAACAAACGCAGGAATGGTGATCTTTGCCCAACGGTTCCGATGTCTAAAGAGGATATGATCGAGTTCAGCGGAACGGTGATGGAGCTTCTGCCCAACGCCATGTTCCGTGTGAAGCTGGATAACGAGCACTCCATCCTTGCCCACACTTCCGGCAAGATGCGCAAGAACCGCATCCGCGTGCTGGCCGGCGACCGCGTGAACGTCGAGATGACGCCGTATGACCTGAGCAAGGGCCGGATCACCTTCCGGTTCAAATAACTGCCGCCGCTGACGCTGGCCTCGGCGAGCCCGCGCCGGCTCGCCCTGCTGGCCCAGATCGGGATCGTTCCCGACCGGGTCCTCCCCGCCGACATCGACGAGACACCCCACCGCGATGAAATCCCGCGCTTGCACGCCCAGCGCCTGGCGCGCGAGAAGGCGCGGGCGGTGGCGACGGCGGACGCTTTTACCCTGGCTGCCGACACCGTGGTCGCGGTCGGTCGCCGCATTCTGCCCAAGTCCGGGTCGGCCGCGGAGTTGCGGTCGTGCCTCGCCATGCTGTCCGGACGCCGCCATCACGTGCTGACCGCGGTCGTGCTGATCGGGCCGGACGGGCGGCTGACGGAGCGGCTGAGCGACACCGGGGTGGTGTTCGCCCGGCTCGCGCCCGCGCAGATCGACGCGTACGCCGACTCCGGCGAAGGCGACGGCAAGGCGGGCGGATACGCCATCCAGGGCCACGCCGCCGCGTTCGTACGCCTGATGACCGGCAGCTACTCCGGCGTGGTCGGGCTGCCGCTGTTCGAGACGGCGCAGCTGCTGCGCGGCCAGGGTTTGATGCGCCCGTGACCGACGCCGTGCTGGCGGCGTGCAGCCCCGGCGAGGTACGCGTGGCCGCCGTGCGGGGCGGGAGACTGGTCGATTACGCGGTCTGGCGGCCGGGCCGCCCGGACGGCGTGGGCGAAGTCCATGTCGGCCGGGTGTCGGCCGTCATGCCCGCATTGGCGGGCGCGTTCGTGGCGTTGGACGGCGCCGACGGTTTCCTGCCGGACAGCGCGGGCGCGGCCGGTCTGTCGCAGGGCGACGCCGTGGCGGTGCGCATCGTCCGCGCGGCGCAGGGCGGGAAGGGCCCGCGGTTGGCCGCCCTGCCCGACGCCGCCAGCCTGCCGCCGCGCCGCCTCCACCCCGGACCGGGTGCCGTGGAGCGACTCGCGCTGCTGCATCCCGATCTGCCGGTGTTCGTCGACGACCCGGCCCTCGCGAGCGGCTTGCGCGCCGCCCTTGGCGACCGCGTGCAGGTCGGCCCGGCGTTCGACGACGCGCTGGAGAGCGAGATCGCGGCCCTTGCGTCGCCCGGCGTGGCGCTTCCGGGCGGGTTGCAGGCGTCCATCCACCCTACCCCGGCGTTGGTCGCGATCGACATCGACACGGCGGCGGCGTCCACGTCCCGGCAAGGCAAGCAGGCGTTGCAGCGGGCGCTCAACGAGGCGATGCTGCCTGAACTCGCGCGGCAGATCCGGTTGCGCAATCTCTCGGGCGCGATCCTGGTCGACTTCGCCGGCATGGCGCTCCGGCGTCGCGCCGCGCTCGGGCCAGCGCTCGCCGCCGCGTTGGCCAGCGACCCGGTGAAACCCCGCTTCCTGGGCTTCACCGGGCTGGGCTTCGCCGAAATCTCACGCCCTCGGGTCCATGCCCCGTTGCACGAGCTGCTGTCCGGCCCGCACGCCGCCGGCCTGGCCGCGTTGCGCCGGATCGCCGCCGACTTCGACCCGGCCCGCGCGCCCGTGCTGCGCGCGGCGCCCGCGGCGGTCGCAGCGCTGCTGGCCGACCCGGTCGCGCTGCCCGCCCTTGCACACCGCCTCGGCCGTACCTTGATCCTGCGCTCTGACCCGCAGCTTGGCAGAAGCGGCTGGTCCACGGAGGAGACGCGACGTGAATGAACCCTGCCCCGTCTGTGGCAAGCCTGCAGCGCCCAAGCTGCGCCCGTTCTGCTCCGCCCGCTGCGCCGACATCGACTTAGGCCGCTGGTTCACCGGCCAATACCGCGTGCCGGGCCCACCAGCCGACCAGGACGAGAACCCGCCGGGCCGTGACGGGGCTTGATGGCGTCATTGGGTTGCGCTAACCCTCCGGCCTGCCCGTGCGTGGGCCCAGGTAGCTCAGCTGGTAGAGCATGCGACTGAAAATCGCAGTGTCGGTGGTTCGACTCCGCCCCTGGGCACCATTCCATTTCTAATCGAAAGCCCATCCATGAACGTCCCTTCGACGTCGGGCTATTCGACCCACGAGGTGCTCAACCAGCCCGGCGCCCTGCACGACATCAACGCCTACGCCGAGGACCGGCCGCTGGTGGAAGCCGTCGGCGTGTTCGGCGCGGCTTGGGCGAGCGACCATCTCCACCGGACCGGCGCCCTGGTCGGCAGCGCCAACCTGCAGGACCTCGCGCGCCGGGCGAACCGGCATTTGCCGGAATTGCGAACGCACGACCGCTTCGGCCATCGCGCCGACATCGTCGAGTTCCATCCGGCGTACCACGAGCTGATGCGGCTGATCTACGGCAGCTCCGCGCACTCCTTCGCCTGGATCCACGAGCGGCCCGGCGCGCAGGTCGCCCGCGGCGTGCTCAGCTATCTTTGGAACCAGGGCGAGAACGGCGTCTGCTGCCCGATGGGGATGACCTTCGCCGCCATCCCGGCGCTGCGGCACGACCCGGCGCTGCTGGCCGAGTGGGCGCCGCGGATCAACAGCATCGAGTACGACCCGCGCGCGATCCACGCGGCGCAGAAAACCGGCGCGACGGTCGGCATGGCGATGACCGAGAAGCAGGGCGGCTCGGATTTGCGCGCCACCCTCACCACCGCGCGGCCCGCCTCCGCGCGTCGCGGTTCGGGCGCGGACTACCTGATCACCGGGCACAAATGGTTCTTCTCGGTGCCGATGAGCGACCTGTTCCTCACCCTGGCCCAGACCGAAACCGGGCTATCCTGCTTCCTCGCCACCGGCCGCGCCGAGGCGCTGCTGTCGCGCATCTGCACGCCCGTCGCGAAATACTGGGCGTGCAAGCGCGCGCCCGCCTTCGTGGCCGAGGCGCTGGAATGTCACGGCGGCAACGGCTTCATCGCCGACCACCTGATGGAGCGGCTGTACCGGGAAGCGCCGCTGAACGGCATCTGGGAGGGCACCGGGAACGTGGTCTGCCTCGACGTGCTGCGGTCGATGCAGCGCGAGCCGGAGACGGTGGGCGTGTTCCTGGACGAGGTCCGGCACGCGCGGGGCGGCAACGCGCGGCTCGACGCCTACGCCGACGACCTCGCCCGCCGCCTGGCCGACCCGGCCGGACTCGAGCCGGTGGCACGCCGGGTGGTGGAGATGATGGCGTTCGCGCTGCAGGCGAGCCTGCTGGTGCGCCATTCCACCCCGGCCGCCGCCGACGCGTTCTGCGCCACGCGGCTGGATGGCGACTGGGGCCAGGCGTTCGGCACCCTGCCGCGCGGGTTGGACACCCAGGCCATCGTGGACAGGGCGCGCGTCGGCCGCAGTTAGTGCTGGCTTAATCTCCGTGTGCGCTTAACTCAGGGTATCGTTGTCGGGAGTGCTGTCACCGTGCGGCGTCGGGTTCGATTTTGCCAACCATGACGTTCCCGCTGCGGGATGGCGTGGCGGTGTTGACGGGGGCTGCGTCCGGGATCGGGCAGGCGCTCGCGCTGCAGTTGGCGCGGGAGGGCTGTCATCTTGCGTTGGTCGACCGGAACGCAGCGGGGCTCGCCGACACGGCCGCTCGCGCCCGCACGGCTGGGGTTAGGGTCACCGAGCATGATCTCGACGTATCCGACGCGAGCGCGTTGGCGGCGCTTCCGGCGACGGTCATGGCCGAGCATGGCCGGGTGACGCTGCTGGTCAACAACGCCGGGGTGGCGCTGATGGGCGATTTCGAGCAGGCGACGCTGGATGATTTCGAGTGGCTGTTCGGCATCAACTTCTGGGCCCCGGTGCGGCTGACCCGCGCCTTCCTCCCCGTGCTCCGGCAGCAGCCGGTGGCGCAGATCGTCAACGTTTCGAGCATCTTCGGTATCATCGCGCCGCCGGGTCAAACCGCGTACTGCGCCGCTAAATTCGCCCTGCGCGGCTTCAGCGAGGCGCTGCGGCACGAGTTGGAGACCACCGATATCGGCGTCTCGGTCGTCCACCCCGGCGGCATCAAGACCGCGATCGCCCGCAACACCCGCGTGTCCGCCGGGATCGACCCGGCGGATGCAGCGCGCGCCGCGGAAAGGTTTGCCGCCGCCTTCATCACGACCGCCGACCAGGCTGCCGCACGGATCGTGACCGGCATCCAAAAACGTGAAAAACGCATCCTGATCGGGCGAGACGCGCGGCTTTTGGACGTGGTCCAACGTTTGATGCCCACTGGCTACTGGAGCCTGATCCGTAAGCGAGCGGGACCGCGCCCCCGCTCGTCCGCCGTACCCGTCGTCGCGCAGGAGCAAACGCATGGCTAGCTGGCAGTCCCACGTCCTGGTGTTCATCCTCAAGCTGCGGATCAAACGCAAGCTGAAGGACGTGGTCGACGTCGACCAGGCGCGCAAAGGGCTCGTGACCATGAAGTTCCCTATCCCCAAGGGCGTGGAGATCGAACCCGGCGTCGTGGGCGGCATCGCGGGCGAGTGGGTCCAAATGGGTGGCACCTCCTCGGGGCGGACGCTGCTGTATTTGCACGGCGGCGGATATTTCGTCTGTTCGCCCCTGACCCACCGGCCGATCACGACCGGCTTCGCCAAGCGTGGCTTCCGGGTATTCGCCCCGGACTACCGCCTCGCGCCGGAGCATCCGTTTCCCGCCGCGGTCGACGACGCCGTGGCGGCGTATCGGGGACTGATCGCGGACGGGATTGCGGCGGACACCATCACCGTTGCCGGCGATTCCGCGGGGGGCGGGCTGACCCTGGCCCTGCTGCTCTCCCTGCGCGACGCGGGCGACGCCCTTCCGGCGGCGGCCATGCTGTTCTCGCCCTGGACCGACCTGGCGGCGACGGGGGCGTCGCTCGTCAGCAACGACGCCCGCGATGCCATGTTCCACGGCGACGGGATCAAGCGCTCGACTGAGGTCTACCTGAATGGCGCGGACCCGCGCACGCCGCTCGCCTCGCCCCTCTACGCCGACCTGCATGGGCTGCCGCCGCTGATGATCCACGCCGGGTCGTATGAGGTGTTGCTGGACGATTCAACCCGGTTGGCCGAGCGGGCGCGCGCCGCTGGCACCCCGGTGCAGATCAGGCTTTGGCCGGTCGTGCCGCACGTGTGGCAGTTATTTCCCTGGATTCCGGAAGCGACGGAGTCGATGGACGAGGCGAGCCGGTTCTTGGCGGCGGCCGGCGACGGCCTGCGCGACATTGCGGCGTAGGCAGCACGCCTATGCCGCCTCCTCCGGATATCCGGCCGGGACTATGGGTTCTGGACGTCCTGTCTCCGGCATGAACAGCCACAACAGCAGCACGGCCACGACTCCGGCGCCAGCCAGCCCCAGCAGCGCGCCCTGCACGTGGAAATAATCCGCCGCGAACCCGGCCACCGTGGTGCTCAGCGTGGCCCCCGCCCCGATCGCCAGCCCGATCGCTCCCATGCACAGGTTGAACCGACCGGTGCCGCGGGTGATATCGGCGACCACTAGCGGCAGCAAGACCCCGAACACCGCGCCGCTCACGCCGTCCAGAACCTGGAACAGCACGACCGTTTCCGGCTGCGTCGAGAACGCCAGCAGCACGCCCCGCAACGGCACCGCCGCGAACCCGACGATCAGGACCTTCCGCCGACCGAACTGCTCCGCCCAGCGGCCGACCGCGGGCGACAGCGCGGCCACCGTCAATTGCGGCACCACCAGGCAGGCGGCGATCACCAATTCGGCTACGCTGCCAGCGCGCTTGGTCACCTCGGCCGCCGCCAACGGGAGCATGGCGGCGTTGGCGAGGTGAAAGCACGCGCAGCACGCTCCGAAGATGAGCAGCCGACGATCCAGGAGAGCGTCCCCGAGCGGTTGCCGCGGGGACCGCGCCTGCTGGACCCGGTCGGACTCGTCGCGGACCAGGCGCAGGAAGCCGATCGCCGGGACCGCCAACACCACCGTCAGGAGGAACACCGACCGTTCGGACACCCAGTAGCCGATGGCTCCCATGGCGGCCGCGGCCAGCCCGCTCCCGATCGAGGCAAAGCGGGCGTTGCGGCCGAGACGCTCGCCGAACGAGATATGGCCCGCGGCGGCCACCGTCATGCTCATTGCCGCGATCGCCGGCGTGATGATGCACCCGGCGGCGCCGTGCACCAGTTCCGCGACATAGACCGGCAGGCGAGCCGGCACCAGCGCGAGCATCAGCGCGCTCCCCATGATCGACAGGATGGCCACCGTGGTCAGCCCGCGCTTGCTGCGAACGGCATCGACCAGCGCGCCGGCGGGCATCTGGCTGACCATGAACGCCGCCGTGCCGACGCTCAGGGCAACGCCGATCTGGCCCTGGGTCCAGGCCTGCGCCGTGAGATAGACGGAGATGAACGGGCCGAATCCGGTCTGGACGTTGGCCATGAAGAAGTTGAGGCCGTCGAGGCCACGGCCGCTCCGGTCCGGCCTCGTCACCGATTGGCTACTTGGCGGCGGCAGAAGGCGGCTCTGGCATAGGAGACGTCTCGGGTGCCGTCGGCGGGCCGACCACGATCGCCGGCTTGGTCGGGTCGGTGTAGTCGGGGGCGGCCTTGATCTGCTCGTCCTGCATATCGACGGTCACGCGCGCGTCGGCGGCGTCCGGCGCAGGCACGTGCAAGGCCATCCAAGCGACGGCGACGCGGCGTGACCCGACGCCGAGGAAGCCGCCGATATCGATCACCACGGCGCGCGGCTGTCCCGAGGGCTCCACCAACACGTCGATAATGCGCCCAATATCCTTGCCGGACGCGTCGACCACCTTGCGCCCGAGCACACCCGTCGCGGTCATCTGCGACAAAGCGGGCTCCGGCGCTGCGGCGCACACCAGCGGGAACATAGCCAAGGCGAACCACCATCCTCGCATCTCTGCTCCCACCGCTTCACGTCTCACAGTGCCGCTGCCGATGGATCGCCTGCAAGCGCGCTGTGGAACTTCGGCGCTCCCGCACGTTGCGGGTGCAGGAACGGAGGACCGCATGATACGCACGAACGACGAGGGGCGCGCCGCCCTGCTGGGACTGAGTTTCGCCGTGATGGGCTTGCTGAAGCTGCTGGGGCTCGAAACACGCCTGTTCCGCCGCTGGGGTCTCTCGGCCCGCGACATGCGCCATGTGGGCCTGGCCGAGCTGGGCGGGGCCGCGCTCGTGTCGGCGCGGGACACCTGCTCGATCGGGGCGGCGGGCCTGGCCGGGCTGTCGGCGGTGATGCTGGTCGCGGAAATCCGCAACCACGAGGTCGAGCTGGTGGTGCCGCGGACTCTGCTGTTGCTGGTCGCCATCGGCGCCGCGATCGGGTCTGGCGCGCGCCCGGCACGCTGAGCGATAACCGCGAACCGCGCTGTGCGGCAAAGGATGCCACGATGAGATTGACGCGCCGCGCCGCCTTGATGGGCACGGGAGCCGCTGGGGCCACGCTCGCGATGCCGGGCCTGATCCGCGCGCAATCCAGTACCCCGATCCGTGTCGGCGAGATCAACAGCTACTCGACCCAACCGGAATTCACCCTGCCCTACCGCAACGGCTGGCAACTGGCCCTGCAGCACGTCAACGACATGGGCGGAGTCGCCGGCCGCAAGCTGGAGATCATCTCCCGCGACGACGCCGGGCGGCCGGAGGATGCGGTGCGTATCGCGGGCGAACTGGTGCAGGACGAGCACGTGGATCTGCTGGCGGGCGGCTACCTGTCCAACGTGGGGCTGGCGATCAGCGCCTACGCCTTGCAAGCCAAAAAGCTGTATGTCGCGGGCGAGCCACTGACCGACGCCTTGGTATGGGCGAAGGGCAACCGCTACACCTACCGGCTGCGTCCCTCGACCTTCATGCAGGCCGCCATGCTGGTGGAGCGCGCGGTGGCGCTGCCGGCGAAGCGGTGGGTGACGGTGGCGCCCAACTACGAGTACGGGCAATCGGCGGTGAAGTGGTTCCGGCAGTTGCTGACGGCGCGCCGGCCGGACGTGGAGTTCGTCGGCGAGCAGTGGCCGGCGCTGGGCCGGGTGGACGCAGGCGCCACCGTGGCCGCCCTCGCGCAGCCGTCGCCGGACGCGATCTTCAACGTGCTGTTCGGCGCAGACCTCACGGCATTCGTGCGCCAGGGCAACACCCGCGGCCTGTTCGAGAAGCGGGCCGTGGTGTCGCTGCTGACCGGCGAGCCCGAGTATCTCGGCCCGCTCGGCGATGAGACGCCGCCGGGTTGGCTCGTCACCGGATATCCGTGGGGCGTGTCGGACGCGCCGGACAACAAGCAGTTCGTGCTGGACTACACCGACAAATACCACGTTCCGCCGATGATGGGCTCGGTGGTCGGTTCGGCCCTGGTCAATTCGATCGTGGCCGGCATCCTTCACAGCGGCGATACCGACAGCGAGAAGATGGCCGACGGCTTCGGCGACGCCGCGTTCACGACGCCGTTCGGCATCGTCCACTGGCGCGCGATCGACCACCAAAGTACCCTTGGCACCTATGTCGGACGCCTCGCGGTTGCGAACGGCCAGGGCGGAATGGTCGATTGGACCTACGTCGACGGCGCGAGCGTGATGCCGCCCGACGACGAAATCCGCAAGCTGCGACCCGGCGCGTAACCCTTGGACCTGAACGAGAAGGCGGTGGAGATCCATCGCCTTCTTTGCAACCTCTACGGATGTCCAATCGCTTATTTCCATGCCCTCGACCCGGTGAGCGAGTTGGCCAGCTCCCTGCTGTCCCACCGCACCCGGAACGCCGATAGCGGGGCTGCTTTCAAAGCCTTGCGGGCGCGCTTTCCCGACTGGGCCGCTGTCGCCGCAGCGTCCATGGCGGAGGTCGAGACGGCGATTTCGGGCGTGACCTGGCCGGAACAGAAAGCGCCTCGCATCCAATCGATCCTGCGCGCGATCCAGGCCGAGCGTGGCGCGCTGTCGCTCGACTTCCTGGCCGAGCTTCCGGTCGAGGACGCGCGCGAGTGGCTCGAGCGGCTGCCCGGCGTGGGCCCGAAAACCAGCGCCGCCGTGCTGAGCTTCAGCGTGCTGCGCCGCCCTGCGCTGCCGGTGGACAGCCATCACCACCGGGTCGCGGCTCGCACCGGGCTGATCCCGCCGAATTTGTCGGTCGGTCCCTCGCATCGGGCGCTGGCGGCGCAGCTTCCACCCGAGTAGGACGCCCAGCAGATTTACGATAACCACGAGGTGCTGATGCTGCACGGCCAGCGCTGCTGCTTCTATCGGAAGCCGGCGTGTGCGCGCTGCCCGCTGCTGGATTTATGCCCCGCCGGCCAGGACGAGGCGTCGCTGCCGGCCTAGGCCAGCCTCACGCGTCCTGCCGGGACATCTCCTGTTCGGCCCGATCCTCCAGCCGCTGCTCGTTGCGTCGCAGCAGCACGATCGCGCCGATCAGGACGATCCCGGCGACCACGGCCAACCCGATGCCGAGCGGGCCCGACACGTTGCGCGCCGAGTCGCCGAGCGCGTAGGCCCCGAAACCATACAGCGCTGACCACGCGATCCCACCAACGGCGTTGTAGAACAGGAACGATTTCCACTCCATGTGCGCGGCGCCGGCCAGGAGCGCCACGAAGGTGCGCAGGATGGCGATGAACCGGCCGATGAAGACCACCTTCCCGCCGTGCCTCTGAAACAGGTAGCGCCCGAGCGTCAGCCGTTTCTCGGTCAGCCCGACACGCTTGCCGTAGCGCTCCAGCAGCTTGAGGCCGGCCGATCGGCCGATAAGGTAGCCGAGATTGTCGCCGAGGATTGCACCGATCGAGGCGGCAAGGACCAGGAACCAGATGTCGAGCTTGCCCGTCGTGGCTGCATACACGGCCGCGCCGATGATCATGCTCTCGCCGGGGAGCGGCAGCCCCATCGCCTCGAGGCAGATGACGCCGCCGACCAGGCCGTAGCCGTAATGCTGCAGTAGATGCGCGAGCGCCTCGCCCGAAAACATCGGCTCAGCCCCGAAAGCTGGCGAGGCTGCGCCGGGCCGAACCGTCGGCGGCGAAATTGCCCGGATCGAGCCAGGCGAGCATCGCGTCGCGGCGGGCGGGCCACTCGTTGGCGAGGATCGAGTAGAACGCCGTGTCGCGCGAGCGGCCCTTCACGACCTTATGGGCGCGCAAGACGCCCTCGAAGGTGAAGCCCAGCCGGTCGGCCGCCCGGCACGAGGGCGCGTTCAGGGCGTTGCACTTCCACACCAAGCGACGGTAGCCGAGGTCGTCACCCGCGAGGCGCAGCAGGATCAGCATCGCTTCGGTCGCGGCGCGGGTCCGCTGCATGCGGGGGGCGAACCAGATGTTGCCGAGTTCGATCGCCGCGTTCGCAGGCTCGATCTCCATCAGGGTCAGCCAGCCGGAGACGACCCCCGTGCTGACCGGGCGTATGGCCCAGGCAATGGGGTCATGGGTGGCGGCGAAGGCGGCCACGTGACGAGTCATGGCGTCGGCGTCGGCGAATGGGCCATACCCCATGTAGGCCCAGGACGGATCGGCGCCGCGGGCGGCGTCCCAAAGTTCGGGCGCGTGCCGGACGTGCAAGGGCTCCAGGACGACGTCGCGACCCGGCAGGCGGACGCGCGCGGGGAGCGGACGCGGGGTGGCGTCCACGAGGGGGCCAAGGGCGGTTTCGAAGGCGTCAGGCATCGGAACTCAATTCGTTGAAAGCGGTGGGCATCTACACCGGGCCGGTGGACGTTTATGGACGCTACCAACATCGAGGGAAACATCCATGCTCCGCAAAACACTGCTACTTGTCGCCGCCACCTGCGCAATCGGGGCGGGCGCGCGTGCCGAGACGATGAAGTTTCATGGCGACATGAATGGCGCGTCTCAAGTTCCGGCCAAGACGACCGAAGGCAAGGGCGTCACCGATGCGACGCTCGACACCTCGACCAAGACGCTCAGCTACACGATGACCTACTCCGGCCTGTCCGGCCCGGCGACCGCGGTCCACTTTCACGGCCCGGCTGCGGCGGGCGCGAACGCGGGGGTCGCCGTGCCTGTTGCCGCGCCGCTGACGAGCCCGGTGAAGGGAACCGCGGTTCTGACGGACGCCCAGATGGCCGACCTGGAAGCGGGCAAGTTGTACGCGAACGTCCACACCGCCGCGAACCCGGCCGGGGAAATCCGTGGCCAGATTATGCCGGCCAAGTAGTCGGGCCAAGTCGTCGGACGAGACCGGTCATGGCCCCTCGCCGGGGCCATGACCGGAGCGCAGGAAATCAGTTCGGCTTCGGAACCATACTCGTCGTGGCGGAAGACGGCGTGGACTTGGCGGCCGCCCCGACGTCGTGGGACGTTGTGGCACGATGCATGCGGGACGCGTGGTGATGCGGCGCGGCCATCGCCGTTCCTTGGGCGAATGCCGGGACTGCGGCACCGCCGAGGATGGCGAGCGACAGCAGAAGACGGGAGACGTTGGACATGGAAGTGTCCCCAGGTCCGGCGTGATCGCCGAACGGGTATAACTTGCACGCCCGTCGCGGCCCCGCTGCGGCGGCTTCATGTCAGACGCGTGGCATACGTGCCCTCTCCCGCCGGTAGGGGAGGGCTTTGGCACACTCAGTGCGCGGTCGCACCCTCGGCGCCGATGCCGGTTTGCGACCGGACGTACTGCGCCTCGAACTTATCGGCCTCGGTATGGGCCTGGACACTGTGGTCCATCAACGACACGAGCCAGCACCCGGCGAAGGCGAGCGGCATGGAGAACAGCGCCGGGGCATTGTAGGGGAAAATGCCGGCGGGGAAGCCCAGCACGTCGTGCCAGATCGACGGGCTGAGCACGGTGAGCGTCACCGCGCTGATGAGCCCGAGCCAGCCGCCGACCGCGGCGCCCTTGGTGGTCAGGCCCTTCCAGTACATCGACAGCAGCAGCACCGGGAAATTGGCGCTGGCCGCGATGGCGAAGGCGAGGCCCACCATGAAGGCCACGTTGATCTTCTCGAACGCGATGCCCAGCACGATCGCAACCATGCCGAGCGCCACGGTCGCCATCTTGGAGACCAGGACCTCGGTTTTCTCGTCCACGCGGCCATGCCGGATGACGCTGGCGTACAAATCGTGGCTGACGGCGCTGGCCCCCGAGAGCGTCAGGCCGGACACTACCGCCAGGATGGTCGCGAATGCGACCGCGGAGATGAAGCCGAACAGCGCGTCGCCGCCGACTGCCCGGGCCAGGTGGATCGCCGGCATGTTGCCGCCGCCCTTCAGCGCCGCCGCCGCGGTGAACCCGCCGGCCGTCGGATTGGCCGCGAACTCCGGGTTTGCGCCGACGAGGACGATCGCGCCGAAGCCGATGATGAAAGTCAGGATGTAGAAGTAGCCGATGAACGAGGTCGCGTAGAGCACGGATTTACGGGCGGCCTTCGCGTCGGCGACGGTGAAGAAGCGCATCAGGATGTGCGGCAGGCCGGCCGTTCCAAACATCAGCGCGAGGCCGAGCGAGATGGTCCCGACCGCGTTGGACACGAACGCGCCCGGCGCCATGATGGCGGCGTGCTTGGGATGGACCTCGACCGCCTTGTTGAACAGGGCGATCGGACTGAAATCGAACGCTTTCAAGGCCATGAACGCCATGAACGAGGCGCCGCACAGGAGTAGAACGGCCTTGATGATCTGCACCCAGGTGGTGGCCAGCATGCCGCCGAACGTCACGTAGCAGATCATCAGGATGCCCACGAGCACCACGGCGTAGGCGTAGTCGAGCCCGAACAGCAGCTTGATGAGCTGTCCGGCGCCGACCATTTGCGCGATGAGGTAGAAGGCGACCACGACCAGCGTGCCGCTCGCGGACAAAATCCGCATCGGCGTCGCGCTCAACCGGTAGGAGACGACGTCGGCGAAGGTGTATTTGCCGAGGTTGCGCAGCCGCTCGGCCATCAGGAACATGACGATCGGCCAGCCGACCAGGAAGCCGATGGAGTAGATAAGCCCGTCGTAGCCATTGGAGTAGACCAGCGCCGCGATCCCCAGGAACGACGCGGCCGACATGTAGTCGCCGGCGATCGCGAGCCCGTTCTGAAACCCGGTGATCCCACCGCCGGCCGCGTAGAAGTCGGACGCCGTCTTGGTCCGCCGCGACGCCCAGAACGTGATGCCGAGCGTGAGGAGGACAAAGCCGAGGAACAGGCTGATCGCCACCAGGTTCAGTGGCTGCTTCTCGACCTGGCCCAGATCGGGCCCGGCGGCAAGGGCGGCACGACCGGCGAACAGCAACGCCCAAGCTGGCAGCCAACGAAGCAGGCGGCTCATCGCACGCTCCCCGCCAGGTTGGCGCC
>JAABUX010003981.1_pt1 | contig 19082 bp, 19 predicted proteins | sample 5561851 | NCBI WGS metagenome assembly JAABUX01 (sample SAMN10711883, study PRJNA513361) | rock metagenome | isolation source: Antarctica rocks | place: Antarctica: Victoria Land, Richard Nunatak red sandstone | collected 2016-01-03 | reverse complement strand
GCCGAGCTTACACCGCCAACTATCAACGCCGTGCCCACCCAGATTGCCACCGCAGCCGAATGACCAATGGCCACTTCAACTACACCGTAATTTCCACCACATTGACGGACGCTATCTGATTGCATTTGGGTTGTCGGTCGGCACGAGCGCATCGAACCCGCGTGAGAGAGTCTCAGCCGGCAGGGCGGCACCCAGTTGCGGGAAGCGCACAAGCCACTCCACTTCGTCAGCTCCAAGCGGCTGATCACGGAGAGCTTCACGGCGGCGCTCCTGCGCCGCCCCGCATCCAGGCGTGGTAGCGCTTCAGCCCGCCAAGCAGCCAGGTCGGTGCATGCCGGTTACGCCAGGCGCCCGCCGCGTCCCGGTTCGCTTCGGTGTAGGTCGGGTAGGCGTGGACCGTGCCGAACAGCTTCTTGAGCCCGATGCCGTGCCGCATGGCCAGGACCATCTCCGACAGCATCTCGCCCGCGCGGGGTGCCACGATGGTGACCCCGAGGATGCGGTCCTTGCCGGGTGGGGTCAGCACCTTCACGAACCCCTCCCGCGCATCGTCGACGATAGCGCGGTCGAGTTCGTGCAGGTCGTAGCGCGTGACCTCGACGGCGATGCCCCGGGCCTTGGCCTCGCGCTCGTTCAACCCGGCCCGCCCGATCTCGGGCTCGGTGTAGGTGACCGCGGGCATGACCGCCCGGTCCGGACGGATGCGGTGGAGCTGGCCGAACAGAGCGTTGACGCTGGCGTGCCATGCCTGGTGCGCGGCCGCGTGGGTGAATTGCCAGGGCCCCGCAACGTCGCCGCAGGCGTAGATGTGCGGGTAGAGGGTTTGCAGGTAGTGGTTGGTCTCGACGGTGCCGCTCTCCGAGAGCGGGATGCCAAGCGCCTCGAGGCCGAATCCGGACGTCCTCGGTTTGCGCCCGACCGCGACGAGAACAACGTCGAACGGCACCTCGAGACTGCCGCCGTCGTGCTCGAGGCGCATGCTGCGCTCGCCGGCGCGTAGAGCGGCACCGACCGCCCTGTGGCCCGTCAGCACGCGGACCCCCTCCTGCTCGAGACGCTCACGCATCAGGGCAGACACCTCGTCGTCCTCGCGCTCGAGCAGGCGGTCCGATTTCTGCGCCACCGTCACCCGGGAGCCGAGGCGGGCAAAGGCCTGCGACAGCTCGCAGGCGATCGGCCCGCCGCCGAGGATGAGCAGCCGCCTGGGCGCGTCCTCGAGCCGCCAAAGCGTCTCCGAGGTGACGTAGCCGGTTTCTCCGAGGCCGGGGATGGGCGGCACGGCAGGCGCGGCGCCGGTCGCGATGACGATGGAGCGGGTGGTCAAGGTTTCCCCGCCGATTTCCACCGACCAGGGCGAGGTGATCTTGGCCCAGCCTTGCCGGACATCGACGCCGAGGCCCCGATAGCGCTCGACGGAATCGTGCGGGGCGACGGCGGCGATGGAGGCCCGCACATGGGCCATCGCCGCCGCGGACTGTACGGAGCCGACCGGCCCGAGCAGGCCGAGCGATGCCCCCGCGCCGGCCTGAGCGACGAGGCGGGCGGCGTGGATGAGCGCCTTGGAAGGGACGCAGCCGGTATTGAGGCAATCGCCGCCCATCTCGTGCGCCTCGGCCAGGGTGACTTTGGCACCGGCCTTGGCGGCGACCAGGGCCGCCACGAGCCCGGCGGTCCCGGCGCCGATGACGACGAGATTGCGGTCGAACCGGCGCGGTCGCTTCCAGGCGCGAGAACTCATCGGCGTTTCACCATGAGCTTGATGAGGCCCCGGGCGGCGAGCGGCAGGCAAGCCAGCAGGACCAGGGAGACGAACACCCCTGGCGACAGTATGCCGGAAAGGCTGGTCAGGTGCTCGAGCTGCGTGCCCGCGTTCACGTATACCAGCGTCGCCGGGAGCATCGCGGCCTGACTGACGCCATAGAATCGCAGCACTGGGAATGCCGTGACCCCGAACAGCAAATCTACCACGAAGAAGGGGATCGCGGGCACCAGGCGCAGACTGAGCAAATACAGCCAGCCGTCGCGCGTCAGCCCCCGGTTGACCTGCTCCAGGCGTTTGCGGAAATGACGCTCCACCCAGCCGCGGAACAGGTAACGGCTTGCGAGCAGGGCCAGGGTGGCGCCCAGCGACGACCCGAACGACACCAGCACCGTTCCCTCTACCAGACCGAACACCGCGCCGCCCGCGACGGTCATGATGATGGCCGGGCCGACCGGGTCCCCGAGGTAGATGGAGAGCAGCAAGAGGTTGCCCACCACTGCCACCACGATCATGGCGATGCGTCCTGTCGCAAGATGGCGCGGCGCCGGGTCCAGCGTGTCATTCCGGCAATCCCGCGCCGATAGCTTGGCGACGCTGGCCAGCGTGGAGTTGATGGTGGACCCGCCCGTCATCAGCATGACGGCGTTGAATGCCAGCAGCATGGCCAGCCCGAACGAGGCCGGGACCGTGACGCTGGTCGGCTTTCCCAGGCCGAAGGACAGGCGCTCATCGCCACCATCCACACGCCCGCAGGCCGCCCGTCATCCCGCCGCCCGTCATCCCGCCGGCCGTCGAAGACTGGGCAGCGGCGACCCGCCGCGGCGTCACCCCCCAGGTGAGCGCGCAGAACGCGAGCAGGACGAGCCTGGGTGCCGCTGTTTGCAGACGTCCTACTCCTTGCAGGTTCGTGCAGGCTCCTTGCAGGTTCGTGCAGGCCGACCGGCTTCGCCCGCCCGAAAGCTAGGCCTCGTGGCGCCACCGGGGCATTGGGACCCGGCGCCTGGACGGGAGGGACCCGTCCAGGGCCGGTGATGGAAGCCAAAGTTTATGCAGCGGCTACCGAGTCGGCGACATCGATGGTCCCCGTGCCGGGGTCTCCCGTAAGATTCGAGTTCCGGCGCAAAGGTTACGGCACCTCGATGCATCCTTCAGCCGGTCGGTGCGGGCCTCACATGGTCGGTATGGCCGCAATTTCGCGGGCGACATCGGCCAGGTTCTGCCCGACGACGTCCGGCGCGGCCATCGTGGCGGGGAAACTCTGGCCGCGGGCGACGAAGCCCGTGAGCAGCCCGGCGCACTTGGCCCCGTGCACGTCCCAGGCGTGCGTGGCCACCAGCGCCAGCTCCGCAGGTGGGACGCCAAGCGCCTCCGCGGCATGCAGATAAAGTCCCCGCCGGGGCTTCCACTGCCGGATCTCGGCAACGGAGATGACGCGCTCGACCTCCGAGGCGAGCCCCGCGCGCCGGAGGAGCGCCTGCGTGGTTTCCGCCGCGCCGTTGCTGAGGGCGGCAACACGCACGTCCGCGCTCCTCAGAATACGGAAAGCCTCGGCGGCGTCGGGATGGGGGTCGAGCTGCCCGAACCCGTCCAGCACCGCATCGAGCCCGGGCTTGCCGAGCTCTCGCCCGTGCTCCCGTGCGATCTCGGCCAGGGTCGCGGCCGCGATGTCGCGGAACCCGGCGTAGGTGTCCGTCGCGGCCAGTGCGAAGGCGTCCCGCAGAATGCGGGCAAACCACGTCTCAAGGCAGGCGCCTGGCATGCCCTGCGCAGAGAGAAGAGGCCGCAGCGTTTCCAGGGAGAAGGTGGTCTCGACGATATCGAACGCAACGGCGCGCGGGCGAGCTGCCATGGGAGCCTCCACATCAGTGAGGACGTGCAACGCCCAGGCGCCACGGGGTTCCCGTGTTTGCTTTCCCGGCCTACTGCGTCGCCTCCCGGGAGATGTCGCCCAGGAGCTTCGCGAGGCCCTGGGTGGGCTCCGGACCAAGGCTGAGCCCGTGCCGTCCGTAGACGTGTCGACCGACGAACTCGGCCGAGTTGTAGGTCAGCCAGACCTTGCCGCTGTCGTCCTGCCACACGAGGGCTTTCAATGGGAGATCGATGGCCAGGGTCGGATTGGTTCGCATGGCGGGGGTGCCGCCTTTGGGATTTCCAAAGATAACGACCGTGCGGGGGCGGAGCTGGAGCCCGGCAGCCTCGGCCGCGGCAGCGTGGTCGAGCTTGGTGAAGACGGTCCATCCCTTGGCCCGGACCGCCGCCTCGAAGCGCTCGATGGTCTCCGCCGCGGGGTGGGGGCTTGCGACGGTGACGAGACCGCTCTCGGTCGCGGGTGGCGCCTGTGGCGGCGTGGATTGCTGCGCGCGGGCGGAGCCGATTGAGCCTGTGCCGAGACACGCCAAGATGGCGATCGGGGCCAGCCATGTCGTTCTGTCCATCGCGGTCCTCCTTGGGTTCGTCGCCCATATGGGTCCGTGCCGCGCATTCGCGTAGGAGGCTGACGCGTCTGGGAGCGACTGGAGCAGCATTCGGCCGAGACGCAGGCATTTGGGCGGCTCGCCGCCGCCACTCACGAACGGGCGGACGCGGCGTGGGCGCTCTGGATCGGACACTTGCCCGCGAGCGCCGCACCTTTATGATCTGGGCATGCGGAGGCGACTGGGGTCTGGTGGCCTCCCTGGTCTTCAAAACCAGAGACCCGCCTCCAAGCGGGTGGTGGGTTCGATTCCCATCCGCCTCCGCCCACCGCATATGGCCAGTTGCAAATGCCATGCGCCGTGGCGCCTCTGCCCGCTAGCTGGGGCCCGGGCAACACGGTGACGGTCGTCGACCCGTCGCCGGTGCCCACCGCCGCCTCGCGAACGGCGCCACGATCGGCTTTGTCGATGTGCCGGGGCATGAGCGCCTGGTCCACACCATGATGGCCGGGGCCAGCGGGGTGGACCTGGCCTTGCTCGTGGTGGCGGCCGATTACGGGATGCCGCTCTTTGGAAGGAAGGTGCGGAGATCGCTTGCTGGGGCCGCGCTCGACCCGCCGCGTCTGACCTTGCTCGCCGAGCGACTCGGAACCGACCTCGCTCCGCTGCGTGAACTACTCGACAAGCTCGCCCGCCTCGGCTTAGGTGCACCGTGCTTCGGCAGCGTATTATTTGCTTCCCGATATCTCGGACCGACTTGCCGCCACAGCACGCGACACCGCGGCCGAGAGCACGGACCAGGTTTTGACCGTCGGCCGCTTTCGAACGAAAACCGGCATCAGCCGGCACGCGACCATGCCGGTGCTCGAATTCTTCGACCGCATTGGGATTACAAAGCGGATCAACGAGGGACGGATCATGTCGACAGACCAGAAAGCTTAGGGCTCAAACCGGCATGGGGAGCCAAGCCCCCGACGGGGTTGTCGGTGTAGGCTTTGCTGATCGCCACCTCGCTGTTGCCGGCTCAGGGTCATCGCGGCGGTTCTCCAGCCCCAGTCGGCAGCGTGAGCCATATGATCCATGCGCCGACGCCGGCCTCCTTGATCGGTTCGCTCGGACACTGCTCCAGATCTTCGTCCCGAAACAGCAGGGCGTACCGACTGCATCGGTGCTAAATGGAAGGGTCTCTCAGGGCAATCGGGAGAGGCGGGCGATCAGCAACTCGAAGAACGGGTCCGCATCACCTCGCCGCAACACGAACGCGTTGGCCGGTTGGGCGCTCTGTCGACGGTCTGCCACGGTCATGCCGAGGGTTAATTCTCCCGTCGTCTCGACAGCGATCGAGAGCGCGTCGCCGTCGAAGAGGTCGCGCTGCAGCAACCTCGCGATCACGCACGGATCATGCATGGCAGGGGCTTGATCGGCCTCGAACAGGTCGCAGACGGCTTGCGCACAGGCGGACGGGATCGTCCGCAGGCGGCGCATCACGGGAGGGGTGAGCCGAATTTGGTGGGTCAGGTCGAGCGGGATCACCGTGAGCGGGACGCCGCTGTCGAACACGACCCGTGCGGCTTCCGGGTCGGCATAGACGTTGAATTCGGCGCTGGCGGTAATGTTGCCGCCGCCGTCGATGGCGCCTCCCATCATCACCACCGCCTCGATGCGGCTGGCGATGTCGGGCGCTTGCACGAGGGCGATGGCGAGGTTGGTGGCCGGGCCGAGAAGGCACAGCGTGATCGTGCGTGGCGGTTGCGTCCGGAATGTGCGGATGAGGAACGCGACTCCGTCCTCGTATTGCGCCGTTGCGAGGGGGGCGGGAAGCTGGAGCGACCCCAAACCGGTGGGGCCGTGCACGTGCGCGGCATGAGTCGGCGCCCGTGTCATGGGTCGGCTGCATCCGGGGTGGACCGGTATGTCCGGTCGCCCTGCTAGTGCTAACAGCGCCCGCGCATTGCGCTGCGTCATGGCCAACGGCACGTTGCCGTGCACGGCCGTGAGCGCGATCACATCGAGTTCGGGGCTGGCCAGCGCCAGCAGGATCGCGATGGCGTCGTCCTTGCCGGGATCGGTGTCGATAATGATACGACGGGTCATCGCGGCAGCATTTCCGGTCCGAACGAGTGTGGTAGCAGTTCGCGCAGGGTGGTCTCGATTAGGGTCTGGCCACCGGGTCCGACCATGCGGACACGAGTATCGGGTCCGCCGAATTCGCGCAGTTTCTGGCGGCAGCCGCCGCAAGGCGGGCAGGGGGCATCCGGGCCGGCGACGGCCAGTTCCACGACCCGGCGATGGCCGGCCAGGATCATGGCGGCGATCGCGCCCGCTTCGGCGCAGGTTCCCTCGGGATAGGCGGCGTTTTCCACGTTGCAGCCGGCGTGGATCGTGCCGTCGGCGGTCAGCACCGCCGCGCCGACGGCGAAGCGCGAGTAGGGCGCGTAGGCGGCCTGCCGTGCGGCGATGGCGGCGGCTGCGAGCGGGTCCATGCTCAACGTTCCTTGACATAGGGCTGGCCGCTCGCGGGCGGCGGCGTTGCGCGGCCGACGAACCCGGCCAGCAACAGGATCGTCAGGACGAACGGGAGCGCCTCGACCGCGGCATCCGGCACCACCCCGACCAGCGGCAGCGACACACCCTGCAATCGGATCGCGCCGGCGTCGAGCACGCCGAAACCGAGGCAGGCCAGCAGCACCGGCCAGGGCCGCCAGTGGCCGAGGATCATCGCCGCGAGTGCGATGTACCCGCGGCCGGCGATCATGTCGCGTTGGAAACCGGCCCCGTCCGCGATCGCGACCGACGTTCCCGCCAGTCCGCACAGCACGGAGGCGATCGAGACGCCGGCGTAGCGCAGGCGGGAGACCGAGATCCCGGCCGTGTCGAGCGCGCCCGGGTGCTCGCCCGCCGCCCGCAGGCGCAGGCCGAAGCGGGTGCGTTGCAGCACGAAGGCGGCGAGTGGCACCGTCGCCAGCGCGACCATCGTCAGCGGTGACAGGCCGAGCCATACCGGCCGGAACCTCGCCGTGACCGGCAGCGCCGGCGTCTGCCCGCCCTCGCGGAACAGCATGAGCGCGAGCGTGGCCGTCAGCCCCGAGGCGATGATGTTGATCGCCATGCCCGAGACGACCTGGTTGCCGCGCAGATCGATGCAGGCATACGCGTGTACCAGACCGAGCGCCCAGGCGGCGAGGAGGGCCGCGAGCAAGGCTTCCACCGGGCTGCCGGTCGCGGCGGCGACGGCGGCGGCGGCGAACGCGGCGACCAGCATCTTGCCCTCGAGCCCGACATCGATCACGCCCGAGCGTTCCGAGAACAGCCCGGCCAACGCCCCGAACAGCAGCGGCGTGGCCAGCCGCAGCGTCGCCCCCAGCAGCGCCGCCGCCTCGTTCATGCCGCCACCCGCCGCCGGCCGAGCACCGACGCCAGACCCGGCCGCAGCAGATGCCCCATCGCGCCGGCCAGCAGGATGATGAGCCCCTGCACCAGGATGACGATCTCCGACGGCACGTCCGGCACGTCGAACGCGAGCTCGGCCCCACCCTGGGTCAGCGCGCCGAACAGAAGCGCCGCGAGCACGATCCCGATCGGATGGTTGCGGCCCATGAGCGCGACGGCGATGCCGCTGAAGCCAGCCCCGCCGGTGAAGCCCAGCAACAGGCGATGCTGCGCGCCCAGCAGCTCGTTGACCGCGACGCCGGACGCCAAAGCGCCCGACAGCGCCATCGCGCCGACCACCATGCGGACCTGGTCGACCCCGGCGTAGCGCGCGACGTCCGCGCTCTCTCCCATCACGCGGAGCAGAAACCCCCACGGCGTCCGCCAGACCAACAGCCAGACGCCGAACGCGGCCAGCAGCGCCAGCGGCAGGGCCAGGTTGACCGGTGCGGCGCTCCCGAACAGCCCGGCCGGCAGCACAGGCAGGCCGGATGTGAACCGCCGGGTTTCCGGCGCCATCGAGCCGGGCGCGATCAGGACGTTCACGAGCAGATAGACCGTGAGCGAGGCGGCGATGAAGTTCAGCATGATCGTGGTGATGACGATGTGGCTGCCGCGCTTGGCTTGAAGCCAGCCGGGCAGGGCGCCCCAGGCCGCGCCGAAGAGTGCGCCCGTGACGATTGCGAGCGGGACGCAAGCCCAGGCGGGTCCGCGATCGGTGCCGAGCATGGCCAGTGCCGCGCCGATGCCGGCCAGGCTGGCCTGGCCTTCCACGCCGATGTTGAACAAGCCGCCCTGGAAAGCGACGGCGACTGCGAGGCCGGCGAAGACCAGGTCGGTAGCATAATAGAGTGTGTAGAGGAGGGCGTCGATCGAGCCGACGCTGCCGATGAAGAGCGCGTGCAGCGTGGCGGCCGGGTCGCGGCCGAGGGCGGCCATGAGGGCGGCGGTGAGCGCGAGGGCGAGGCCGAGGTTGAGGAGCGGGAGCAGCACATGGTCGGCCCAGCCGGGTAGGGGAGGGGGGTTCGGCCGGGTCATGCGGCGGCGATCCCGGCCATCAGCAGGCCGAGTTGGCGTTCGTCGGCGTCGGCGGTGACCTCGCCGGTGATACGGCCGCCGGACATGACGATGATCCGGTCGGCCAGGGCGCGGATTTCGTCCAGCTCGACCGAGACGACGAGGACGGCCTGGCCGGCGTCGCGGCAGGCCAGGAGTCGTCGATGGATCGCCTCGATGCCGCCGAGATCGACGCCGCGAGTCGGCTGGCCGACGAGCAGGACGGCGGGTGTGCGCTCCATTTCGCGCGCCATGATCAGCCTCTGCTGGTTGCCGCCGGAGAGGAGCGCCGAGCGGGTCTGGGGGTCGCCGGGTCGCACGTCGCAGCGTTGCATCAGGTCTTTAGCGTGTGCGGCGACGGCGGCGGGAGAGAGCAGGCCGGATCGGCGCAGCGCCGGGTCGTCCTGGTAGCCGAGGATGGCCGATACGGCGGCGCTCTGGCGGCGGAGCAGGCCGTGGCGGAGCCGATCTTCCGGTACGTGGGCGATGCCTTGGCGCCGCAGGGTGGCCGGGTCGAAGCGGCGGCCCGGAAAGAGGGGGTGGCCGTGCAGGTGGATCGTGCCGGCTTGGGGGATGCGCATGCCGGCGAGGGCTTCGAGCAGCTCGCCCTGGCCGTTGCCGGCAACGCCTGCGATGCCGACGATTTCGCCGGCGCGAAGGTCGAGATCGACCCCATGGACGCGGACCGTACCGACTGCATCGGTCACCACGAGCCCGCGCGCGGACAGGATCACCGGGCCGGGCCGGGCCGGTGGCCTGGGCGGCGGCGCGGCGAGTTGGCGGCCGATCATCAGCGCGCCGAGGGCGGCGGGCGAGGTGGCGCGGGTCTCGTGGGTGGCGACGACCGTGCCGGCGCGCATGACCGAGACGCGGTCGGTCACCGCCATGACCTCGCGCAGCTTGTGGGTGATGATCAGCACCGTCCGGCCTTGCGCGCGCAGGGCCGCGATGATGCGAAAAAGGTCGTCGGCCTCGCGTGGCGTCAGCAAGGCGGTCGGTTCGTCGAGAATGAGGATCTCGGCGCCGCGGAACAGGGCGCGCAGGATCTCGACCCGCTGCTGCTCGCCGACCGAGAGGCTGCCGACGCGGGCGCCGGGATCGATGGCCAGGCCGTATTCGGCGCCGAGCCGGGCCAACTCGGTGCGGGCCCGGCGCTCGGCGAGCCCGAGCAGCCTGCCGCCCTCGGCGCCCAGCATGACGTTCTCGAGCACGGTGAAGCGGTCGATCAGCATGAAGTGCTGGTGGACCATGTCGATCCCGAGCGCGATCGCGTCGCGGCTGTTGGCGATGGTCACGGCCCGGCCGCCGATGAGGATCTGGCCAGCATCGGGCTGGTAGAAGCCGTGCAGGATCGACATCAGGGTCGACTTGCCGGCGCCGTTCTCGCCGATGATGCCGTGCACCGTGCCGCGCTCGACGATGAGGTCGACGGCGTAGTTGGCATGGACGGCGCCGAACCGTTTGGCGATGCCGTGCAGCTCGACGGCGGGGTTCAAGGTCTGCTTGTCAGTCCGGGGCGACGCGTCAGTCCGGGCAGGAATTGTCGGTCATGTAGTCGTGGATCTTGAGCTTGCCGGAGACGATGTCGGCCTTGGCCTGGTCGACCCGGCCGCGCATCGCCGACGTCACCGCCGGGGCGTTGTCGTCGTCGAAGGCGAGATCGACGCCGCCTTCGGCAATGCCCAGGACAGTCGTGCCAGGCTTCCAGCTGCCGTCCTTGGCCGCGCTCAGCGTCTTGCTGACGGCGACGTCGAGTTCCTTGAACATGCTGGTCAGCACGTGGCCGGGATGCAGGCGGTTCTGGTTGCTGTCGACGCCGATGCCGTATTTGCCGGCGTCGGCGGCGGCCTGCAGCACGCCGATGCCGGTGGCCCCCGCGGCCTGGAAGATCACGTCGGCGCCGCGTTCGATCTGCGAACGGGTGAGTTCGGCGCCGCGCACCGGGTCATTCCAGGCCGACGGCGTGCTGCCCGTCATGTTCTGCAGCACGGTGATCTTCGGGGTTCACTGCGCGCGCACCTTCGACGTAGCCGCATGCGAAGCGGCGGATCAGCGGCACGTCCATGCCGCCGACGAAGCCAACGGTGCCGGTGGCGCTGCGCATGCCGGCCATCATGCCGGCCAGGTAGCTGCCCTGTTCTTCGCGGAACAGGATCGATTGCACGTTTGGCGCCTCGACGACGGAGTCGATGATGACGAAGCGGAGCTTGGGGAATTCGGCGGCGATGGTCTTGACCGCGCTGGCCTGGCTGAAGCCCACGGCCACGATCGGGTCCTGGCCGCGGCGGGCGAATTGACGCAGGCCCTGTTCGCGCTGCGCGTCGGCCTGGGGCTCGAATTCACGGACGGCGATGCCGGTCTGCTTAGTGAAGGCGTCGGCGCCGGTATGGACGGCTTCGTTGAAGGATTTGTCGAACTTGCCACCCATACCGAAGACGATGGCAGGGTCGATCTCGGCCGCGATCGCGGGGGTGGCGAGAAAGGCTGCGAGTGCGGCGACGAAAGATTTCATGGCAGTCCTCGACACGGGTCGGGGCAGCCTATGTCAGTGATGGCGCCGGCTGCAACCGGCGGTTCGACGGGGCGCGGAAAGGGTCCCCCGCCGGTGCGGAACACCGGCGGGGGAGGGGATCACGGCTTGGCGGGCGTGGACGCCGTCATCACGTCCGGGGTGGCGACCGCGTTGGCTGCGCTGGTGGTCGTCGGGCCTTGCAGCTCGGGGAAGTTCTTGGCCATGCTGACCCCGTAGAGCGGCTTGAAGACGCCTTGGTGGCAGGTCGCGCAGCCGACTTTGGCGACGTCTCCCTGCTTGCCCAGCCGGACCGCGGGAAAAACGCCTTGTAGCGAGTTGAGGTACTCGTTGTTGACGTCTCGCACCATTCCGATGCCGTGCCAGGCGGTCACGCGTTGCGGCGTGCTCTGCTCCCAATCGCCGAAGCTGCGGCTGTTGTGGCAGTAAGTGCAGTTGACGCCGAGCGACTGGGAAAAGTGGATCATGAGCGCGTAGGTCCATTCGGTCTGCTTGATCGAATGGAGGTTGTTGGCCGGCAGCGCTTCGGTGCCCTGGACGCGGATGTCGGCGGCGTTCTCGAGGAACGGGGTGAACGGGTCGTAGGGCAGGGAGGAATTGTTGATTTGCGGCGAGGCAATGTTCTTGCCGACATTGGTTTCCGCCGCGCCCATGAACTGCGACGGGCCGGCGTCGCTGAACCAGATGTTGTTTGGCACCGGGTTGCCGCGGTGGCAGGTGTAGCAGGTGACGCCGGTGGCGGCGACGTGCGGCTGCCAGTCGGCGTTGACGTGCTGGACCATCTGGATCATGCGGCGCGCGACGACCTTGGTGTAGACGCTGTCCTCGGCCATGTTGGCGACATTGTGGCAATAGGCGCAGCCCTGCTTGGGCGACACCCATTGCGTGATCGACACCATCAGCCGGGTGAACTGGCCGACGCTGATATTCTGCAGCACCTGCACGTTCTTGTAGACGGCGCTGGCCTTGGGCCCGGCCGGGCCGGGGTTGGGCAGCGAGACCGGGACGGCGTTGTTGGCCAGGTAGGTCTTGAGTTCGCGCGGATTATAGTTGGTCTCCATGGCGGTGCCGCGATAACCGCGCTGCACCGTCTCGAGCGGCGGGCGCTCGAAGTTCAGCAGCATCGCGAACGTCAGCAATGCGAGGCCTACCACGCCCACCAGCACGAAAGCATTTCTAAACGCGTTTTTCATGGCGTGCCTCCGCGGGCCGGGTCGACGATCTGGCCCCAGACGAGCGGGTAGGGCGGCGCGATGCCGTGCTTGACGCCCCAGAGATACCAGTTGTCGACGACGGTGCCGGACAACAGGATGCCGATGCCGCCGCAGACCGGGCAGAGCACGGCGAACCACCAGGCCCAGCGATGGATCGATTCCGCCGTGGCGCAGAAGCCCATCGTCCAGCGCCAGAACAGTGCGCCGCGCTCGAAGGCAGTGCCGCGATCGACGATCTGCTCGAGTTCGCGCTCACCGCCGAAGCGGCTGATGGCGAGCACCGTCGCGCCATGCATGGCAAACAGCAGGGTCGAGCCGTAGAGGAAGACGATCGAGAGCATGTGGAACGGGTTGTAGAACAAGTTGCCGTAGCGGATCGAGAATGCGGCCGTCCAATCCAGATGCGGGAAGATCCCGAACGGCACCGCCTCGGCCCAACTCCCCATCAGTAGCGGTCGGATGAAGCCGAGCACGAGATAGAGCCAGATCGCTGCCGCGAACGCCCACGCCACATGCGTCCCCAGCCCGAGCGAGCGCGCCCTGGTGTAGATCCGCACCCACCACAGCAGGATCGAGACGGTCAGGAAGAAGCCCGCCATCAGCCACCAGCCGCCTTGGGCCAGCGGCGGAATGTGCAGACCGTAGGCCGGTGCCGGCGGCTCGAGTGCCAGCCACGGCAATTGCCGCAGGAACTCGATCGGGCTCCAGTTCACCGACGCCCACATGTTGAGCCCGATGATCTCGAACGCGGCCAGGCCGAAGATGAGCGATGCGATCCCGGTCACGCCGAGATAGATCGGTCCCACCTGCGCGTCGCCGATCATGCCGAAGAAGTGAATGAAGAACGGCTTGCCCGTCCGAAGCCAGCTCGTGCTGGTCAGCGGCACGCCGGCATAGGCGGGTCCGCGCACCTGCACGCGGGTAAAGATGTTCTGGTATTGGGCCATGGTGTTCCCCCTACTTCCAGATTGGCAGATTGAGCCACCAGCCCCACCATTCCGGCCATCCACGGGTCCAGAACGGGCCGCTGATGATGATGCACACCGCGCTCCAGAACCCGGCCGACAGCGCCAGGAACAGGCCGAGGCGGTGGATCCCCAGCGTGCCGATCGACCAGCCGATGGTGTCGCGGAAGAAGGTGTTCTCGTGCTCGGCGGTCTTGACCACCTCGCCCTTGCCGGGGTTGGCGGCCGACAGCACCAGCCCGCCATGCATGGACAGCGCAAGCGTCGTGGTGAAGAAGAACGTCACCGCGAGCATGTGCGCCGGGTTGTAATGGAAGTGCAAGTATTGATAGCCCGTGTTCGAGACCCAGTCAAGATGGCTCAGGATGCCGTACGGGAAGCCGTAGCCCCACGCACCCATCAGCACCGGCCGGATCACGACGAGCGAAATGTAGGCGAACACCGCGACGCTATAGGCGAACGGGACGTGATAGCCCATGCCGAGCTTGCGGGAGATTTCCACTTGTCGCAGTGCCCAGGACACGAACGCGCCGATCGCACAGATCGTGATGACCTGCCACAGGCCGCCCTCCTTGAGCGGGGCGAAGCCGAGGCCGTAGCTGAGGTCGGGCGGCGCGATGCTGATGCGCCAGACGTTCCAGGTCGGCCCGATCGCCGCCCCGTAGATGATGAGCAGCGTGCCCAGCAACGAAAAGAATATCGTTGTCACGCCGAAGAACCCGACCCAGAACGGCCCGACCCAGAAGTCGAACAGGTCGCCGCCGACCAGGGTCCCGCCCCGGACGCGATATTTTTCCTCGTAAGTCAGCATCGACATGGTCGCCTCCCTTCAGTTCTTGGGCCGCCGCAGGATGGCAGCCGGGCTGGACACGCCAACCCGGCCACCATCCCCACAGGCTATTTCGGCGGAGCTGCGGGCAGCGGCGCCATCTGCGCGGCCGTCGGACGCCCTGCGCCCTCCAACCAGTTGAAGCGGCTCGTGCTGAGCAGGATGAAGTGGATCAGCAGAGCCAGCACGAACAGGAACGTGAAGAGTGCGACCAGCACTCGGCGGGGATCGAAGAGCAACCATACACGCCACATGATCTCGTCTCCTATGCCAGCAACGAGGTGACGGCGGTCAGGCCGTCTTGGAGCTGCGAGTAGCCGTTCGGCCCGGGCAGCCACGGACGCCACATCCACACCAAAATGTGTGCGACGACGGCGATCGCCGTGAACACGATGAAGCTCGTGACGAAGATGGAGTGAAACTCCCTCGCCTCCGAGTCTGTTAGGCCCGACGTGGACCCTGTTCGAAGTTGGACATCAGACATGTCGTGGATACCTCCCCATCCCGGGTGTCACCGCACCATCCCCGCGCGGCTGGGGTCTTCCGTGGCAGGCGTGGCGCATCTTCATGCCGCCATCCCCGTCGCCCCGGCGAGAGCTTGCGCGACGCGGGTCTCGGTGACCCGGCCTTCGCGCGCCAATCGAACTTGTTGTTCCACCCGGTCGCGCAAATTCTTTGCGGCCGAGATGCGTACCAGGAAGGGTTGCGCCTCGACGTACTCGTCGAGCAGCGCGACCGCGTCATCGTCCCATGGCACGGCATTCCATTGTCCCTGCGCCACCGGCGTGGGGTCGACGCGGTCCATGTCGGTGCTGAGCGGCAGCACGTGGAACAGCGCGTCGAACAGCGCGTTGCAGAATTCCTGCACGATGTAGGTGGCGCCGCTGTAGCCCATGAACGGCGTTCCGGTGTGGCGGCGGATTGCGGCGCCCGGGAACGAGGCCGGAATGAACATGCAGCGCGCGCCGAGTTCGGCGGCATACAGCCGTTCGTTGTAGGAGCCGTAGAGAACCAGCGGCGGCGTCGTGCGCAGCGCCTCCCGGACGGCCTGGTTGTCCGGCTTGGCCCCGGCCGTGCGTTCGAACGCGAAGGTACAGGGCAGGCCCATCTCGCCCTCGAGAAAGCTGCGCAGGCCGCGCGCGTAGGTGCTGGTGCCGACGACCGCGAACGAGGCGGTGGCGAAGAAATCCTGCGTCACGCTGCGCCACAGATCCCACACCGGCTTGATCGTCGTGTGCTTCTCGCGCTCGATGAACGGCTCCGGATCGAGGCCCACGAGGTCGCCGAGCGCGCGCAGGAAACTGGTGGTCGCGAACAGGCCGATCGGCGCTTGCAGATACGGCCGGTCCAGCTCCTCGCACAGCAGGCGCCCGAATTCACGGTAGAGGCAGATGTTGACGTCCGCGTCGGGCAGCTTGACGACGTCCTCGAGGTGCGCGCCGAGCGGGAAGACGACGTTGATCTCGCAACCGATGCCCTCGACGAGGCGGCGGATCTCGGCCAGGTCGGACGGCATGTTGAAGGTGCCGTAGATCGGCCCGATGATGTTGACGCGCGGCTTGGCGCCTTCGGCACGGACGCGCGGCTTCGGCTTGCTGCGCTTGGCGCCGAACTCGGTCCACAGCCAATACAGCGCGCGGTCGGCGGCCTGCCACTGGTCCTCGTCGATCGTGCGGGGCACGAAACGCAGCACGTTGCTGCCCTCGGGCGTGACGCCGCCGCCGATCATCTCGGCGATGCTGCCGGTGACGACCACGGCCGGCACGTCCTGGTCCTGCGTCGCCGCAGCCCGGCGCAGCGCGCCCTCGGTGCCGTGCATCGACAGGCTGTCCTCGTTCAGCCCGGTGACCACGATCGGCAATTCGTGCGGCGGCAGCCCGTCGGTATAATGCAGCACCGCGGTGACCGGCAGGTTCTCGCAGCCGACCGGGCCGTCGATGATGACGCGCAGGCCGCGCAGAGCTGTGAACGCATAGACCGCGCCCCAGTAGCCGCCGGCTCGGTCGTGATCGATCACCAGCATGCCTAGGTCCCCACCGCTTCGGTCGCGCGCGCCTTGGCTTCGCGCAGTTTGCGGTAGCGGTCGCGCGCACCCTTCGGCTCCTGCGGCTTGCTGGTGAAGCCGTAGCCGGCGGTCTCGCCGGTGCCGACGCCGGCGAAGAACGACTGCATGCGGGCGAAACGATCGGCGCCGCGGGTCTGGGCGGCGACGATGGCGGCCAGGGCGCCGGCGCCGGGGGCGCCGAACAGCGGCCGGGCCGAGACCATGTTGGTGAAGTAGAGCGCTGGGATGCCGCTCTCCTTGGCCTTCTGCACCAGCGGCGTGGTGCCGACGGCGAGATCGGGGCGGACGTCGAGCATCGCGGCAAGGTCCTGCTCGAGGCTGGCGCGGAACTGCACGTGGACGCCGCGCGCCTCGAGCCACTGGCGGTCGGTCTCGCTCCATTCCGTGCGCGGGCAGGCGGTGCCGACATAGGGGATGTCGGCGCCGGCCTCGATCAGCAGCCGGGCGACGAGCAGCTCGGAGCCTTCGTAGCCGGAGACGGTGATCCGCGCGTTGATCGGGTGCGCGGCGAGGGCGGCCTGGATGGCGGGCAGGGTCTTGGCCTTGGCCGCGTCGATCGCGCTGGCGGCAATGCCGGCGGCGTGGCCGACCGAGTCGAGCCAGGCGGCGGTGCCTTCGAGCCCGACCGGCGCGGAGCCGATCACCGGGCGGCCGGCGGCTTGGAATTCGCGGACGCTGGCGGTGTAGAACGGATGCACGGCGGCGGCGACGGCGCAATCGAGCGCGCCGTAGAGGTCACGCCATTCGCGCGACGGGGTGGGCGGCGCGACGCCGAGGCCCATCGGCGCCAGCATCGCGCTCAGGCCCGGCGGGTCGGCGGGGAAGAGTTCGCCGATGAGGGCGACGGTGGGCAGGGTGGCCGCGGTGCGGGGCCGCGCGACCGGGCCCTGCTCGGCCTCGAGGCGGGCGAATTTCAGCATCGCGCCGGCCAGCACGTCCTTGGCTTCGGCGTGAGTCGGCACGCCGAAGCCGGGCACGTCGATGCCGATGATGCGCACGCCGTCGATCTGTTTTGGCAGCCGGTCGAGCGGGACCCCCGATGCAGTCGGTACGCACAGGTTGATGACGACGACCGCGTCGTAGTCGGCGGGCTTGGCGGTTTCGTAGACGGCGTCGCGGATATCCTCGAACAGCTGGCCCTTGACCAGCGTCTCCGAATTGAACGGGACGTAGCCGACGGTGCGGCGGGCGCCATAGAAATGCGAGGTGAAGGTCAGTCCGTAGACACAACAGGCCGAGCCGCACAGGATGGTCGCCGTGCGGCGCATGCGCAGGCCGACGCGCAGGCTGCCGAAGGCGGGGCACATCGATTGCGGCTGGTCGTGCGGGCCCTGCGGGTAGTCGGCCGCCAGACGCGCCATGACCTCGCTCTTGCCAGCCGCACTCGCCGCGGTGATCAAGGTCTCACGTCCGCCGTGGCAGCCCCCGTCTTTGGCAAGATGGCCCATGCTCACACGCCCTCGTAGATGACTTCGAGGGAGGGCTTGGAGACGCTGCCGGCGGCGCACATGTCCTCGGGCGTGGCCGGCGTCAGCACGACGTTGCGGCCGACCGCGTCGCCCTTGAACAGGCCGAGCAGCGCCTCGTGCGAGAGCGGCGAGGGGCGCACCGGCGGCGCGGACGCCACTTCCGCCGCCAGCGTCTCGAACACCGAGGCCCAAGGGCTGTCCGGCCGGCCGATGATCTCGTAATTGGCGGATTTGCGGCGGATGTCCTCGTTGGCCGGGATCGCCGAGAGCACCGGGATGCCGACCGCGTCGGCGAAGGCCTGCGCCTCGCCGGTGCCGTCGTCCTTGTTGATCACCATGCCGGCCACGCCGACATTGCCGCCGAGCCTGCGGAAGTAATCGACCGCGGAACAGACGTTGTTGGCGACGTACAACGATTGCAGGTCGTTCGAGCCGACGACGATCACCTTCTGACACATGTCGCGCGCGATCGGCAGCCCGAAGCCGCCGCAGACGACGTCGCCGAGGAAGTCGAGCAGGACATAGTCGAAGCCCCAGTCGTGGAAGCCGAGCTTCTCGAGCAGCTCGAAGCCGTGGATGATGCCGCGCCCGCCGCAGCCGCGGCCGACTTCGGGGCCGCCCAATTCCATGGCGAACACGCCGTCGCGGATGAAGCAGACGTCGCCGATGCCGACCTTCTCGCCGGCGAGCTTCTTCTTGGACGAGGTCTCGATGATGGTCGGGCAGGAGCGGCCGCCGAACAGGAGCGACGTCGTGTCGCTTTTCGGATCGCAGCCGATCAGCAGCACCCGCTTACCCTGCTGAGCCATCATGTAGCTGAGGTTGGCGAGGGTGAAGCTCTTGCCGATGCCGCCCTTGCCGTAGATCGCGATGATCTGGGTCTCTTTCTTGACCGGGCCGGTGGCGGGCGCATCGGGCTCGATCGCGGCTTCGGCGCGGAGCGCGTCGGCGATCTGGCTCATCTGGGGCGCGGCCGGCTCCGTCGGGGCGACAGTGGCGTTCATGGGCGCGTCCTCCAATCCAGGATCATTTTCAGGCAGGCCGGGTCTTCAAAGGCGGTGCGGTAGGCGCCGGCGGCGTCGGCGGCCGGTTCGCGATGGCTGATCAGCCCGTCGAGGCTGAGCTGGCCGGTGGCGGCGAGGTCGCGGACGGCGACGAGGTCGGCCGGCTGCCATTGGGCGGCGATGCGCAGCCGGGCTTCGCGCATAAAGGTGGGCGGGAAGGCGAAGCTGAGCCGGTCGTGATAGAAGCCGGCCAGCACGATCTCGCCGCCGGTCGCGATCCGCATGACCAGGCTATCGAGCAAGCCAGCGTCGCCGCTGGCGTCGTAGATGATGCCATAGTCGCGG
>JAABUX010003976.1_pt1 | contig 19103 bp, 17 predicted proteins | sample 5561851 | NCBI WGS metagenome assembly JAABUX01 (sample SAMN10711883, study PRJNA513361) | rock metagenome | isolation source: Antarctica rocks | place: Antarctica: Victoria Land, Richard Nunatak red sandstone | collected 2016-01-03 | reverse complement strand
CGGCTGCACGGCCTGTCAGCACTCGACGCCCTGCGCGCAGCAATCGCAGGCAAGCCGCTGATGCAGCCCGGCTAACAAGCCAGCCTCAAGCACTCCAATAGGGAGGTGAGCAATTACATCGTAGATGCCCCAGGGGGTACCCTTTACTCCAAGTGGAGCGTAGACTGCTCCATGGATCCGATACATGTCAGGATCAAACTCGACGACCGTTTCGCTACCGATGATCGCAGTGCATTTTATAAGCGACATGTACAGACCTTCGTCCCCACAGCTCGGGCCACGTGCGTGACAGCATCATAGGCTGCTGATGACACCGTAATAGCATCAATTGAGGGCCCAACTCGCGATCCTGTATCGTTCAACGGCCAGTCATGCTGCCCGCGGCACCTGATCACGGATCGAAGTGCCTATATGCAGGGTCTCTTAACGGGTCACAGCCCTGCCGCTCGACGTGGCGAACCAGTGCGCGGCGGTGTTGCAGAACGCTATCGTCCCGGTGCCGGCCGCGGCGGCCTCCCCCGGATTACGTCCGTCACTGACGAAGGCCGTCTGACCCGCGACGCAGCGGGCAGGTAGTTGCGCCATGAGATAGCTCTTGAGACCGACGGGGACGGCCGCGGTGATCGCGGTGCTCGTCATCACCAGGGAGCCGGTGAGGCCACCGGCGTCGAAGGACAGGGCTGGGAAACTTTCATGGAACAACCCGCGAGTCTGATCGGCGTAGAGGCTCCCCCAGCGCGAGGTCGCCTCGGACGTTCCGGCATACCACCGCAGAGTGCCATTCGATGGTGTGGCGGCACTCATCGCGAGCGCTTGGGACGCGTCGGTCGCGCCGGTCAGGTTGATCGACGACCGGGCATGCCTGCCGAGGTCGGTGTAGGCATCCTCGGCCTGATCCTTTGCCGTGACGACGAGGTCGGTAGGGCCAGCTGCCTGGAAGCTGTTCGTGCCGGTGTTGCTCTGGTTGCCGACGAACTGCCTGATGCCGGTGGGGATGGTGACGCTCGCGGCACCGCACTGATTGTTCTCGAAGTCCGGGTGCGACGATGCGTGGAGCGATGCCGACCCGTCCTCGATGCACGAGATGACCGGAGCAGCTATGGAGTTGTCGGCGACCAGGATCTGCGCGCCTGCGGCGTGAACACCGACATCGCCGTAGGCTATCGAGTTGCCGGTGATCACGCTGGCCTGGTTGTCGTAGATCGAATCATGCTCGACATAGATGCCGTATCCCTTATGCGCGGCATCGATTGCATGACGGGCGCAGCCGGAACAGGACGGGATCAGGACGTTGTTGGTAAGCAGGATGTTGTCGGCGTTGGTGGCATGGATGCCATAGTAGTCCTGAGCGAGAGGCCTGGGCCAGCTGCCGGCCAGGATCTCGGTGTTGTTGACCATGACCTGCCTGACGTTATTGAGATAGATACTTGAGAATACACCGTTGAGAGAGCTGTTGGTCAGGGTGAAGGAGGCGGATGCATCCTGTGTCGGAGCCTCCCAGTCGATCGTCTTGCCGTTCTCTCCCAGGTTGAGGCCGGATGCGTAAACTCCCTGCATGTTGTGACCGTCTATCCCGATCGCCCGGTATGCGCCCTGGTTGAAATAATCGGTGATCCACGCTTGGCCCATGTAGTAGTCCTAGGAATTTCCGGTACTGACCAGGTGAATTCCGACCGAATGTAGCGGCGCCACGCCCTGGTTCGACCATTGCGTGCCGCTGACGTGATTGATATGGGCGAAGGGAGCCTCCACCAGCTCGATGCCGATGTTCCAGCCCTGTCCGGTCGAGTTTCTCCCTCCGAGCCCCGGTGCGTTGGCGTACCATCGGATGTCGAAGATCGTCTGATCCGACGACCCACTCGTGATGCTGCGGGTCGGAATCGGCTGATTGATGCGCAGGGCCGTACCCGTGAAGACGTTTCCCGGCGCGTTGTTGACCAGCGATAGATGCTCGACGTCGACCGCAACGGACAATCCGACCGCCGGATTGGCCAAGCTGCGCGAAGGGCTGGTCTGGAACTGCTGCGGCAGCTCGAAATCGAGGCCGCCATCGGCGACGTTCCATTGCAGCTCGGTACAACTGGCCGTGTCGCCGTAGAGCCCGATCGCGGCGTTCGGCCCGGTCGTGATCTTCAGCTTGGCCTTCAGGATGTATTTGCCGCAGGGGATACGGATCCTCGCGCCGCTATTGCTCGTCAGCGGTCTCGACACGTCGGTTGCGAACGCGATGGCGGCCTGGAAGGCCGACGTGTCGTCCGTCGTGCCGTCTCCTTTCGCTCCGTAGTTGCGCACGTTGATGTCGTCGAAGCGGTTCGGCGGGCTGCGCCTGTTGATCGAGCGGGCGGGAGGCTGCGCCGGGTCTGCCTGAGCCAGCGCCGCCGTCGGCAGCAGCACCGATGCCAGGCACGACAGTCCGACGATCGACCGGCTGAGCGTCGCCGAGATCCAGGAATGCCGTTCCAGGCCGCCCATCCTGTGCTGTCTCGAAGTGGGCGTTTCATGTGCAGGCGCTCGCAACCTTGCAGTCCGAAAGGACGGCAGCTTGGCTAGCGCACGGCACTGACAAGGCTGTCCCGCGGCCGGGAAGTGATGGCTGCCGCTATGGAAGCGGCCCGGTCTGGGATCCTGTCGGCGGTTGGCAAACAGGTTGCCCAGCAGCAGTGCGAGGCTGGAGGCTGCAATTTGCCCGCCTTTGATGGGTAATGGCCAACCCGTTGCCGGAACTGCAGGATGACAGCCGGATGAGATCGGAGACTGATGCCGTCGGGATCGCAGCTGATCCAATGTCAGGCGCCGGGGGTCCAGAAAGCGGTCTCCAGGCGCACGGTCGTGCGAAAGCTGCGCAGCAGCATCGGATACCGGGCGTCCGCACCGTGCGACAGCGCCAGCGCGTCGAGACGCTGGATGCCTTCGTTGGCGAGCTGCACGTAGTGTGAGCCGCCGTATATCTCGATCCATGGCAGATAGGCATTATCCTGCCTGAGCGTCGCGGGGTCGGCGGCCAGGCGCAGGCCGATCTCGGCATAGCCGGCCAGGCAGGCGGAGAGGGAGACCAGCAGGTCGAGGATGTCGCCACGCTGGCCGCAGTCCAGCATGAAGCGGGTGTAGGCCAGCAGCTCCAGCGACTCCGGCTGTTGCTGCAGGTCGGCCTCGCTCAACCCCCACTCGCGGCAATACGCGATATGCAGCCCGATCTCGGTGTCGAGCAGGTCGGTCAGCAGGCGCGCGGTGCGGCGCATCCCGGCTATGTCGGGTTCCTTGTAGACGGCGAGTGCGTAGGCACGCGCATACTGGATCAGATAGAGGTAGTCCTGCACCAGGTAGGTTCGGAACGATGCCGTCGGCAGCGTGCCGGCGGCCAGATCCCGCAGGAAGGGATGGTGGATGTAGTCGTTCCATTCTTGCGGACAGTCGGCCCGAAGGCGGGCGAACAGCGTGCCGGCGATCAGGGTCGGCGCGCTCATGTGGCGATCAGCCGGCGATACAGGTGCCAGGTCGCGTGTCCCAGGATCGGCAACGCGACGGCGAGGCCGACGAAGGCGACCAGCGAACCGAGCAGGACCAGCGCGCCGACGATCACGCCCCACAGCGCAAGCACCACGGGGTTCTGCGCCACCGCCTGCAACGAGGTGCGGACGGCGACGACGACGTTGACGTTGCGGTCGAGCATCATCGGGAACGATACCACCGTGATGCCGAGCACGATGCAGGCGAACAACAGGCCCGCCAGGTTGCCGCAGATGATGAGAAACCAGCCTCCCGGCGTGTTGAACAGCATGTCGATGAATGCCGGCATGCGGCTGATCATGACATCGCCCAATGCGGCACGGTAGATCGCCTCGGCGACCATGATCCAGATCACGAAGATCGCGACCAGCGCCAGCGCCAGCACGACGATCGATCCCAGGGCAGGCGACCGCAGCACGTCGAAGCAGTTGCGCCAGTCGGCGGGCTGGCCACGCTCGCGTCGAAGACTGATCTCGTACAGGCCGATCGCCGCGATCGGTCCGACCAGCGCGAAGCCCGAGATCAACGGGTAGAACAATGGCAGCAGGCCGTGGCCGGTGGTGAGTTTCCACAAGATCACCGCGACGACCGGATAGATGATGCACAGGAAGAAAAGCTGGGTCGGGTGCGCCCGGAAATCTTCCCACCCCAGTGCCAGTGCCGCCCGCAGGTCGTCGGTGCCGATCCGTCTGATGGCAGGCACTGATGACGGCGAGATGCGATTCTTAGGCAACTGCTGGGAGTAAGCCTGGTCGATCATGGTATCGCCTCGCGATCACGACCCATCGTGACGCCAGGAGGCCATGCTGTCCAGCGCCGCCCGTGGAGGCATGGGGTCGGGATGGGTGAATGGTGCGACCCGGCAATCGTGATCGATGCCTCATGTCAACTTGGCCGCGTCGAGCGGGTTGCCGACCGAACCCCGGGCGCCTCCGTCCTGCGCGCCGGCACGACTGATCTCCCCTCCCGTCATCGGCCCGGGCACGCCGGTGGTGAGTGGGAAGCTGATCGGCAGGTCGCGCAGGCGACGCAGCGCCAGGAACGCGAAGCACTCCGCCTCGATCGCATCGCCGCGCCAGCCAAGCTGTTCGGCGCGCTGCACTTCCAGATCGGTACGGCGTGCCAGCTCGCGCAGCATCACGGGATTGTGCCGCCCCCCACCGCACACCACCAGGCGGTCGGGTCGTGACGGCAGCAGGTCGAGCGCGCGCGCGACGCAGCCTGCGGTGAAGGCGGTCAGCGTCGCCGCGCCGTCCGCGGCAGCCAGCCCGTCGACCATCGCATCGGTGAAGTCATGACGGTCGAGCGATTTCGGATAGGGCCGGCCCAGCCAAGGATGCGACAGCAGCTGCGCCAGCAGCGCCTCGTCGATCTGTCCCCGCGAAGCAAGCGCGCCGTCGCGGTCCATCTCGCCGAGGTCGTGTCTGGAAACCCAGTCGTTCAAGGGGCCGTTGCCCGGGCCGGTGTCGAACGCGATTACCGTACTGGCGCCGTCCCAGCAGGTGAGGTTGCCGACGCCGCCGAGGTTGAGCACGGCACCGGCACGGCCGGGTGACGCGCGCCGCAGCAGCGCCACGTGATACAGGGCTGCGAGCGGCGCACCCTGGCCGCCGGCCCGTACGTCGCGGGTGCGGAAATCATGCACCACGTCGATGCCGAGCCGGTGCGCCATCAGCCTGCCGTCGCCGAGCTGCCTGGTGTCCCCCGGCCGCCCAACGGTCGCCGCGCGATGCAGTACGGTCTGGCCGTGGAACCCGATCACCTCGATGTCGGATGCCGTCAGCCGGTTCTCGTCCAGGAAGCGCGCGACCGCATCCGCCTGCGCCAATGTCAGTGCCGTGGCCGCCTCCTCGAAGATGGCCGGTTCCGGACCCTCGAAGTTCCAGGCACGCGCTTCCCGCACGCTGCGTTCGATCAGCGCACGCAGCGCCGGCGCGTAGGAAGCCAGCGTCCACGGGCCGAACTCGCAGATGCGGGCGCCGTCGCTGCGGATCAGGGCGATGTCGATATGGCCGTCGAGCACCGTCCCGGTCATCAGTCCCACGGCCCATCGCCCGGTCATGCCGCTCGCTCCTGCTGTCGTGCCGGCACGCTCCGGACGGGCCGCGTGCCTCTCTCATCCGTCATCGCACGGCGCCACGCAACCGATGTCGGATCAAGACGAGCGCGCCAAGCAGCCCGCCGTGACGCCCCGTGATAGGAGGTCCGTGGCACCGGGCACACCCGGCGCGCCTTCGTCCGCGCCAACTCGATCCGGCAACCGATGTGGGCGAACCTACGTCGAACAATACCTGACCCACCCTGGAGGAACCACATGACCCACCGCCGCACCAAGCCTGCCGATGCCAGACGCACGTATGGCGTGCTGGCCGGTCATGTCCTGCAGGGACGCGAATATGGCGGCGGCCGATCGCCGCACTACGAGATCCTGGTCCGGGCCGACGCCGAGTACCGCATCGCGGTGAACGTGCGCTCCGTCGATGGCAGCGACGTGCTCGCCTACCTGGATACCGCATTCACCCACGCGACGCGTCCCGACCTCGCGGCACTCGGCGCCGGACCGGCCGGCTTCACGCCGCTGCGCATCGGGCCGGATGGGGAGGGCCTGGACTATGTGCATGACGGCCTGTTCCCGCTCGACCGGATGATGTCGGTGCCACCCGACGGCGGCAGCGGTGCGCTCAGCCCGCTGCTCGATGCGCAGATCACTGCTGCGGTCGCGGATGCCGGCTCGGTCGTGCTGGCGTTCGGCGAGTTCTTCGAAGGTCCGGGCAACGATGCGACATTCGGCTTCTCGCCGGAGAAGGGCGTGCACGACATCCACATGATGCAGGGGAACTCCGGCAAGTTCGCCGACGACAACCGCGCGCGCGGCGATGGCGCGCTGTTCCTGCGGTCGAGCGGCGGCGGCGTCGTCGTCCTGTTCGTGCGCTTCACAACGCAGTCGATCAGCACGGACCCTTCCACCGGCGCCCCGCTCACTGCATGATCCACCCGACTGTCTCTAGGAAAGAAACGCCATGCGCCTGCTGATCGCGCTTCTGCTGCCCTGGCTCACCTTCTTCACGATCGGCCGACCGATCGCGGGGATCATCTGTCTGGTCCTGCAGGTCACCGTCATCGGCTGGGTTCCCGCAGCCCTGTGGGCGGTCTACGCGCTGGGCCGGTTCCGGTCGATCCGCTGAGCCGTCAGGAACGGTCAGGACGACGGCTTCGTCTTCGGCAGGCCGGCGAGGGTGTCCCGCGCCGTGCGCTGCGCGTCGGGACCGGCGCCCTGGAGCAGCACCTGCCGGAGCCACGGCTTCGCGGCGGCGAGATCCCCGCGAGCCGCCGCACTCTGGCCGGCCTGTAGATAGAGGTCCGCGGCCTGCCCGGGCAGGCCGGCCCCGCGCAGGGCGACTGCGGCAAGTGCCAGGTTGTCCGCCATGTCGTGATAGTCGAGCTGCGTGCGATGGATTTCCGCCGCGCGCTGCGCGAGGTCCGCGGCCTGAGGGTATTGGCCGCGCAGCAGATCCAGCCGCGCCGTGAGCTCGTCATGGTCCGCCTGCCAGTCGAGGGACGGCTGCTTCGGCTGCCCGAAGCCGGCCAGGGCGGCGGCCACGCCCGCCTGGTCGCCGCGCGCATCCGCGACCAGTCCGCGCACGTAGCTCGCACGGGCGACGGTGGCAGGATCGCTCGCGGTGCTCTGCGCGCGCGCCGCCAGCGCGTCCGCCTCGCCGTCGCGGCCAAGCCGGTGCAGGGCCGCCGCCTGCACCAGGTCCAGCTCGGCGAAAGCCGGGGTCGCGCGCGCCTGCAGCGCCGCGCGGGTGCGCAGCGACGTCTGCAGCGCCGGCATCGCGGCGCCGTCGGCCAGTTCGGCCACCGCGAGGTCGTAGCCGCAGTCGCCGATCGCCTGCGCGTCGTTGCGTGCCAGCGCCAGCGTGAAGGCGTGCCGGTACTGTTCCACCGCCTGCTTCGGACGACCGAACGCCAGCGACTGCCGGCCGGAACGCGCGGCCTGCGCCAGTGCGGTGTCCTCCGGCGGCGCCGGTGCATGATGGCCGCCGCCGCATCCCGCGAGCAACAGGGCGCCCGCCAGCGCGACGACCCGCGGCGCGGCCCGGACCCGCCGGTTCACGGCCGCACCTCCTGCGGCGGCAATCGCAGCGGGTCCGGCTTCACGGCCCCGCTGCCGCCGAGCAGCCAGGTGCCGCGCAACTGCGTTACCAGCAGTTGCAGCTGCTCCGCCGTTGCCTGCGTCTGGGTGAGCAGCGCCGGCAGGTTGCTGATGCTCTCGGCGACGTTGTGCGCGATGCCCGGCAGTTGCGGCGTCGCGCGCTTGAGGTCGCCGGACATCGACTGCACGTTGGCCAGCACGGCGTGCGACTGGTTCAGCAGCCCCGGCACCCGTTCCAAGATCGGGCCGAGCCGCGCGATCTCGGCCTTGAGCGTCGCCACGGTGTCCTCCGAGCGGCGGATCAGCGTGTCGTCGGTGAGCAGCCTGCCCGCGGAGCCCTGGCCCGCCTTGATGTCGGTGATGATCGCGTCCAGCGTGGTCATGGCGTGCTGGGCGTGCGCCAGCGTCGGCAGCAGCTCCGACCTGACCTGGTTGAGCGTCGCCGTGATGGTGTCGGCCGGGTTGGGTTCGGCGGTCGCCGTCAGCACCGCGTAGTCCCAGTCCATCGGGATGCCTTTGCCGCGGGTGATGTCGACGTAGGCGGCCCCGGCGACGCCGTAGCGGCGGCGGATCGTCGCCTTGCTGTCGCGCCGGATGAAGGCGTCGGTCTGCCGCTCGATGGTGGCGAGCGCGTACATCTCGCCGTCCGGATTGAGCACGATCCGGTCGACCCGGCCGCCGTGGGTGCCGAGCACGTCGATGTCCGCACCGGTGGCGAGGCCGTCGAGCCCGCTCTGCGGCAACACGATACGCAGCTCGGAATCAGGCTTGAGCCAGCGTCGCAGCACGCCGGCCTCGAAGATGGCGCCGAAGAACAACGCCGCCGCCAGCACCACCAGCAGGCCAACCCACTCGTCGGTATGGCGCAGGCGCAGCAGCCGGCGGGTATCGTCGGGGCGTCGGATCTGCAGCATCTACAGGTTCCGCATCGGGGTCAGTCCATCCGCGAGAAGCTGCAGGCGATGGGCGACGGGGAAACCCTGCGCCCGCCAGAACGGCATGTCGCGCGTGAAGCAGATCGCCGCGGCGCCGCCGTCGAGCGCATGCGCCAGCAGTTCGAGCAGCGGCGTGGTGATCTCCGCATGGTCCGCGGTGATCGCGCTCTCCAGAAGGAGCAGTCGCGGGTCGCCCAGGAACGCGCGCACGCAGGCGCTTCGGATCAGGTCGCCCTCCGAGAGCCGGTCGGGCCGGACCAGCGGCAGCCCCGGAAGCCCGAGCTGCTGGGCCAGCGTGATCGCCGATTGCGCGATCGACGTTTCCGGCTCGCGCGTGTGATGCAGCCGCGGCATCATGATGTCGACGTGGGTGCGCAGCGTGCCCATCCAGGCGGCCTTCTGGTGGATGCGGCCGATCCGCCCGCGCAGCGCGAGCGCCCGCTCCTGGTTGAGCTCGGTCCAGTCGAACGTCATGAAGCGCACCGCGCCGCCGCGAAGGCCTACCATGCCGCTGCACAGGTCGGCGAATGCGCTCGCCCGCTCGGGATCGTGCGCCTCGATCAGCACGCACTCGCCGGGCATCAGCCGCAGCTCCAGCGGCGTGTTGGGCAGCGCGCTCTCCTCGAAGAACGACAGCGCGGACAGCAGCTCCAGGATCGGCTGGCCTCGCGACGACATCTGGCCGGGCGGCGACATCAGACGGTGAGCGTGAGCAGGATGTTGGAGATCATGACCACCAGGATGCCATGCACGAAGCCGCGGGGCAGCAGGTTGGCCAGCTCGTCGTCGGGCGCCGCGGTCAGGCCGGTGAGGCAGGAGCTGAGCCCGACCAGGAAGCCCACCACGAGCAGCTTGACCGGAACCAGCATGTAGTCGCGCACGGTCATCGCCGAGAGCACCCTGTCGAGAAAGGTCCACAGGCTGTCCTGCACGTTGCCGACCGCGCTGCTGACGACGAAGCCGAACACCAGCGCGGTGGCGGCGAAGATCATGCCCAGCGTGAAGCTGCTGAGGGCGAAGGCGAGCGTGCGCGGCAGCACCAGCAGCAGGAACGGGTCGATCCCCTGCGACAGCATCGTGCGCACCTGGCCGCCGGTCTGCATCATGCCGAGCTCGGTGACGGTGAGCATGCCGCTGCGTCCGAGCAGGATCAACCCGACCAGCATCGGCGTCAGCTCGCGCACCAGCACGGTGACCAGGATCGATCCGGTGAGCTGCGCCTCGCCGGCCACGCCGAGCCAGTACAGCGCCTCGTAGACCATCGCGAAGCCGGCCAGGGAGGCGGTCACCAGGATGGTCGCGAGCCCGCCGCCGGTGGCCTGCCGCATGGTCAGGTTGAACTCCTGGCGCACCGTCCGCCGCCACGAGATCGGGCGGACCGCCTCGCGCAGCACGCCCCAGCTGGCGGCGGCGAGCATCAGCGGGAAGCCGAGGCGCACGCGGGTGAAGCGGCCCACGGTAGCGAGCCTGGAGGCGAGCGCACCGACGATCAACGCCGCCGGCCGAAGTGGTGCGAGCCGGTTCATCGGCGGCCGGCCAGTATGAAGGTGCGCGCGGTGCCGATGCGCGGCACGTAGAACACGCCGCGCGGGCGGAACAGGAAGATCTGCCGCAACTGCGCGTAGGCGCGCTCGCTGACCTGGACGGTGCCGACGTCGATGGCGCTGCGGGCCATCAGCTCCGCGGTGTGGATCACGTCGCCCCACAGGTTGAACAGGCGCGGTTCCTGTCCCAGCACGCCACCCAGGGCCGCGCCGAAATCGATGCCGATGCGAAAGGCCGGCTCGATGCCCGACTTCGTGAGCAGGGCGACGCAGGCGTCGCGCGCCGCGAGGGCCGCGTCGGCGAGACGCACCGCCGCGGTATCGTCGGGTGTCGCGGTGCAGCCCGCCGCCGCCACCAGATGATGTCCGGTCAGCTTCATGTAGGGCAGCGCGTAACGGGTCGCGATCGCCTGCATCGCCTGCGCGATCTCGTCTGCGAGGGCGGTGAGGTCGGCCGCATCGGGCCGTGCGAGCGAGACCGCATCGTCGAAGCGGATGATCATCGCGGCGACCGATGGGAAGACATGGGCGGCGAGCTTCGAGGGGTCAATCCCGGCCGGCGCCAGCATCGAGCTGAACGCCTGCTCGCCATCGGCCGCCGGTATCAGGGATCTCTCCTGCGTCGCCTCGGTCTGCGCCGGATCCGGCGGCTGCCCGGAGGCCTCCCCGGACCCCTCGGCCAGGTGGTCGTGGCCGGCCATGCGCATCGCCGCGATGCCGGACACCGCTTGGGCGAAATTGCGTGCCCGCGTGGATTCCTGTGCGTCCTCGAGCAGCACCGCGCCGGCCAGGCCCGCCGGCCCGCGCACCGGCAGGACCAGCAGCGTGCGGCTGCCGAACGGGCGCATCAGCAGGCGGTGCAGCTCGCCGGTGCGCACGTCCGTCGCGGCATCGGAAACCTCGAACGTCTCGCCGCCGTCGAGTGCGCCGAAGAACCGCGGCAGTTCCGAACGCGACAGCTCCAGGCCCTCGACTTGGCCGCCCTGGTGGTGGTCGCCCTGCTTGGGGTCGCCCTGCTTGGGGTCGAAGGAGTCCTCGCAGTGCAGGATCCGGCCCTCCCCGGCGAGGCGCCAGATGCTGGCGCGCCGGGCGGCACTCATCTCGACCAGGCTCTCGGTCAGCCCCGGCGCCGGCTGGCGCGGGTCGAACAGGCCGGGCTGGGTCGCCAGAGCCGACAGCTCGCGTCCCTCGCGCGCGCCGATCTCGCGCTGGTGGTTCAGCAGCCGTGCGGTGCGATCGGTGCGTCGGTTCTGCCGCACCAGCAGCAGTCCCAGCAGGGCGGCGAGGCCGATCGTGATCAAAGAGAGCAGGAGCCCCTGGCGGCTGTTGTTGTCGGCGGCGTTGGTGAAGTCCGCCTCCGGAGCCGCCATCAGCAGCACCCAGTCCTGGCCGGCCGCCGGCAGGCGCGAGGCGATCACGACGAAGCGCCTGAGGCCGATGGTGATGGTGCGGCTGCCGTAGCCGCCGACGCGGAAATGGTCGTAGGCGGCGGTCAGGGCGGGATCGTCCAGGCTGCCGGTGGTCGCGTGCACGGCCTGCAACGCGTTGGCATTCGCCGGTTGCACCAGTCCGGGTGCGGCGATCACGTCGCCATCGTGGTCGACGATGGCCGCGTGCCCGGTATGGCCGATAGGCAAGCTGGCCAGGAAGCCGGACAGCGCCTCCAGCGTGATGTCCACGCCGAACACGCGGTCCATGTCGCCGGCCTGGGTGAAGCGGATCGCCGCGGTGATGCCCGGCGCGCGGGTGGTGTAGAAGATGTACGGCCGGGACCAGTACACCCCGTCGCTCTTGAGGGCGCCCTGGTACCAGTCGCGCTTGCGCGGGTCGAAGTCGTCGCCGGGCGCGAGCGACCGGTCCAGCACTTGGCCGCGCGCATCCAGGTGCACGGACGACACCTGCCGCGCACCGGGAATGTTGATGATCAGCTTTGTATCGGTGCCGCCCTTCGGATCACGCCGCACCATCGTGAAGTCGCCGTTGCCGTCGGCGGCGTAGAAGCCCTCCAGGTGCGGCACTTGGCTGAGCATGCTGCTCGCGAAACCCTCGATGGCGGAACGCTCGTCGGGGATCGCGTTGCGCGCCACCATGTCGCGCGCGATCAGCGCCGCCTGCGTCGCCGGGCTGAGATAGTTGCTCACCTCGCTGCCGATACGCGCCTGCAGTCCGCCCAGCACCGCCTTCGAGAGGATCAGCGCGCCGGCCCGGTTCACCTGGTAGGTGTAGAGCGAGATGCCGAGGATGGAGAGGATGACCAGCGCCACCCCGAGCACGGGCACGCCGACCCGCAGCAGGACCTGCCGGCGGCGCGTGACGCGGGTGCGGCTGATATCGACGATCTCGTCGATGGGCAACGATCCGTCTCCCCGGCCGCTGGTGATCGCCGGGTCTCGTCGGCGTAGCGGCAGCCTGCCACAGCGGATGTGACGCTGCTACCGCACCGACGCCCGGCGCTGCGCCGCATCGCTCAGCCTGCCGGCCGGCCACGCTCCTCCGGCCACGCCTGGTATTCCGGCCGCCGGGCATCGCAGGCGGCGTCTCTCCGGTCGATGCGCCCCGGCCGATGACGGGCAGGTGCCGAGGCGACGCCCTAGAGCATGATCACTTCGATCATGCTCTGCTTGACTGAGCAAAGAGCAGCTTTATCAGCTGCCTGGGATCGCGAAGCGATTCCAGTCAGACTGACGCTGCTCTAGTTCTTCTGGTTGTCGGTGCGCCGGATGAAGTCGGCGGCGTTGTCGTGCAGCAGCTTCAGCGCGTCCTCGTGCGCGTACACCATGTGACCGGACTGGTACTGCCTGATCTCGACGTTGCCCGCCAGGCCATGCGGGATCGGCAGGTGGCGCATCTCCTCGACGCCCTCGAAGTATGGCGTACCGAGATCGAAGTAGCCTGGTTGAGCTGCACCTTCAGCTTCGGGTTGTACTTCATCGCCGCGGCGAGGTCGGGCAGCACGTTGGGCACGCCGCGCACCGGGTACATCGCGTTCGGCGGCTGGTGGGTGAAGCTCCAGTCGCGGATGATGTGCACGATCTGCTTGTATTCCATGTAGCCGTCGCCGTTCGGGCCGCCATCGCCGTAATGCAGCACGTCGCGCGCATAGCCATTGAACGCGGCGATGTAGGCCGACGACATCGCCGCCGATTGCGGGTCGTAGTCCGGCCGCTCCGCCAGCGGGTCCATCGCGAAACCCGAGAAGCGGCTGTCGAGCCGGCCGGTGATCATCGCCTGCGGGCCGAGCAGGGTCTGCTCGAACTCGCCGCCATTCACACGCAGGTCGGCCTTCTCGATGTAGTCGACGGGCAGGCCGGTATAGTCGTGCAGCCTGCCTGCGATCCGGTCGCGCTCGGCGTCGCTGATCGCGGTGCCCTGCTGCAGCGCGTGGGTGTAGTCGTTGAGCGCGAAATGCTCGACCTCGTCGAGGAAGTGGCGCAGGTCGCCCGGCTGGTTGCCGCCCTGCGCCAGCTTGTGGTGGTAGAAGGCGGTGGCAGCGAAGCTCGGCAGTGCAAGGATGTAGGGCTGGTCGACGCTGGGGTTGTATTGCGGTCCGTCGATGCTGTTGTCGTAGTCGAGGATCTGCGAGAGCAGCATGACGCCGTTCAGGTCGATGCCGCGCTCGTCCTGCAGCCGGTTCGCAACGATCGCCGAGCGCGTCGTGCCGTAGCTCTCGCCGAACAGGTATTTCGGCGAGTTGAAGCGGCCATGGCGCGCCAGGAACTGCGCGATGAAGCTGGTGAAGGCGTCGGCGTCGGGATCGGTGCCGTAGAACGCCTTCTCCTTGTCGCGGCCCTCGATGCGGCCGAAGCCGGTGCCGGGCGCGTCGATGAAGACCAGGTCGGTCGCGTCGAGCAGGCTGTCGTCGTTGTTGACCAGCCGGTAGGGCGCCGCGTCGGTGTGGGTGTCGTCGGCGGTGATCACGCGCCTGGGTCCGAACGCGCCCATGTGCAGCCACACCGTGGACGAGCCCGGGCCACCGTTATAGACGAAGGTGATCGGCCGGTTCTCGGGCCTGACGCCTTTCTTGAAGTAGGCGACGTAGAACATCGACGCCTCGGCGGTCGGGTTCTTGGAGTCCGGCTTGGCGGTGTCGCTGCCGTTGGCAGGATCGGCATCGTCCCAGTCCTTGGGATGCACCACCAATGTTCCGGCGATCGCCTGGTAGTCGATCTTCTGGCCACGGACGGTGACCGAGCCGTCCGAGCTCTTCTGCTGCGCGGTGAAGTGCGGCTGCTTCGGACCCGTCCCGGCCTTGTCGGCCGGCGGCGGCACGGTAGGGCCACCCTCGTCGGCGGCACGAGCCGTGGCCAGGCCGGCAGAGCAGATTGCAGCGAAGGCGACGGCGCCGAGAAGGGCTCTGTATCGAGGCAAGGCAGAACTCCAGGAAGGGATCAGGGGACGCGTCGACATCTTCTTGAAGGGTAAGCCAGGCCATTGCAACGCGCCGCCGGCACGGCCGGATCGCCGAACAGCGGCGTCAGGCGCCGACGATGTCGCTGAAATATCGCCCTTCCACGATGGCGATGGCGATGTCCGGCGTCAGTTCAGGGTCGAATTTCCGTGCGAACAGGTGCCCCGTGCCGGCTGCCTGCCGGAACTTCTCCGCCGTCAGCGCATCGCGGCCGAAACTGCCGCGTTGCGGATCGCCATGATCGACGAAGACAGGCGTGCCGACCACCTGCCGGCCCAGGGACGACAAGGCCCGCTGCTTGTTGCCCAGCAAGGTCTGGATGCAATGCTCGTCGGGGGCCTGCAGGAACCGGAAATATTCGACATGCGCCTGCGCGTGCATCTCGTCGATGACGAGATCGATGGCTGCCCTCGTCAAGGCCCACCAGGAGGCGCCGTAATAGAACCTGTCATAGAGGGCCGGCCGAGGCGGCAGGCGCGCGAGGATGCCGTCGGCTATCTTCATCGCGTTGCCGCGAAGATAGTCGGCGGTGTGCCCGCTCACGCCATATTTCTGCATGACCTCGTGATGCGACCTTGGGCTCACCAGGGCATCGTCGAGATAGCTCGCGTTCTGGAACCGCCAGGCCATGATGTTGCCGTTCGCCTGGCGCTGGACCTCCGCCATGGTGAGACCGCGCAGGCCTGGATCGTTCGGTATCTCGTAGAGGTCGATATGTTCCCGCCGCTCATCCAGCAGGACTGCTTCAAGGGCGTCACTCGGACATAACGGCAGCGACTCGCCGGAGAGCATGACGGCCCGGCGAAAGCCCGGAGCGACACGATAGGCGGTGTCGATCATCTCGCGGATCGCCAGGAACATGCTGAACCCGGCCCAGTACACCTCGAAGCGGACATCCGTCAGCGAGGCATGCGCTGGCAGCGCCAGTCCGGACGCATCGGTCTTCGCATCCAGATGGATGATGACGCGAAAGCGTGCGTCCAGGAGCAGCAGAAGCCCCCTCAGGGCCTCGATCCTGCTCGCCAGCACCAGGATGACGACCTGCTGGCTCACCGGACGAGCCGCATCAGAGCAGCATCGGTTCGATCGGAACGCCTCGCGATCCCGATCGACCAATGAAGCTGCTCCCGGTCAGGCAGAGCATGATCGGATTGATCATGTTCTAGCTGCGCATCATGATCACGATGAGCTGGGCGGGATCGCTCATGCTGTAGTCAAGAGACACGACCTTCAACCAGGGCCAGTGCTTCTCGATGTAGTCCACCGCTATCGCGGCATCTCCATAGGAGATGTCGCCGTCGAGAGCCTCGATGGACCGGTTCGGCGAGAAGCCGAACCCGCGTGCCGCGTAGGATAGCCGAAGCTCCTCGTAGGTGCCGTCGACGAAGAATTCCAGTGGACGGATGGTCGCGATGAAGACCCCCTTGGGAGAGAGCGCCCCGGCGCAGACCCTGGCGGCGAGGGTCGCGGACTTCTCGGAAAGGTGCGTGAACACCGAGAAGGCCAGTATCAGGCCGAACTTGTTCTCGAACGGCAGTTCCGTGGGATAGGAGGACACGCTCTCGAGGTGGGCGCGGACACCCAGGCCGCGCGCGATCTCCAGGATGTGGTCCCAGGCATCCACGCCGAATAACTGGCCCTCCGGCACGAACCGGTTGAAGAGCCGGATGATCCGGCCCCAGCCGACGCCGTAGTCCAGGATGTTCGCCCTCGAGATGGAGCGTCCGCAGTGCCTCTCGTAATGGGCGATACAGGTCTTCACGAACAGGACGGATTGCCGGAGCAGTTGCTCCCCCGATGATCCGACCCACGCCGCCTGAAACTCATCGCTCGGCATCCTCGGAAAGTGCCTGTCGATGTTCTCGTATCCCGAAGTGGCGATACAGGTGACGATCCCGAACACATCCAGCGGAATGTCCGAGAACATGGCCGGGATGTCGTGCGGCTCGGGACCGCCGAGCCTCGCATCGATATCGCGTAGTCTCGATCCGAATGGTTCCTGGCGCAGGATAGGATGCATGTCGTCTCCACGTGCCCAGGACCGTTGGTGGTGATCCGCATCCTGCCCGGGATGACCGTTGGCGCAATGGACGATGAGGTCAACCGGTGCCTTCGCCTGTCGTCGCCCGGAGGCTGCCCGGCTGGCGGCACGCCTCATGCAGGAGTCCCTCACGCAAAAGCTGCGGACGGTCGATCACGACCTGCCCGCCGCCTTCGCCGGCACCGCGGCCGCGGTGCCGGCCGGGCGCCTATCCGGCGATAGGCCCGTTACGCGTCGAGCCGGGCGTCATCAGCACCTTGATGCTGTCCATGCCGTTGGCCATGCGGATCGCCTCGTCCCAGCCGTTGAGGTCGTACTCGTGCGTCACGATGCCGTCAGAGGTGACCAGCCCGCGGGTGAGCAGGTCGATCGCGATCGGATAGCAGTATGGGCCGAGATGCACGCCCCGCACGTCGAGCTCCTTGCGGTCGCCGATGATCGACCAGTCGACCGAGGTCTCCTTGCCGAACACCGAGAACTCGACGAAGCGACCGAGCTTGCGGATCAGGTCGAGCCCCTGGGTGACGCCGGTCGGCGAGCCGGTCGCCTCGATATAGACGTCGCAGCCATAGTCTCCGGTGAGCGCCATCACCTCCGCCCGCGCGTCCTGGCGGCTGGGGTTGATCGTCACGTCGGCGCCGTAGCGCTTGGCCAGGGCCAGGCGTTCGTCCGACATGTCGATGACGATGAGGCGGCGCGGCGTCTTGAGTTTGAGCACCTGCACCATCATCAGCCCGATCGGGCCGGCGCCGGCGAGCACGACCACGTCGGCGAGCTGGATGTCGCCGCGCTGCACGGTATGGATCGCGCAGGAGAGCGGCTCGATGATCGCCGCGTCGTTGAGCGGCATCTCGTCCGGGATCACGTGCACGCGCGAGGTCGAGGGCAGGCGCATGTATTCCGACATGCCGCCGTCGGCGACGTCGCGCTGGAAGCCGAAGATGTTGTGCACCTCGCACATCCAGTACGACCCGGTGCGGCAATAGTGGCACTTGTCGCAGGGCACGATCTGCTCGGCGATGATGCGCTGCCCGGCCGTGACGCCGAAATGCTCGGCCGCACCCTCGCCGAGTTCCTCGACCACGCCGTAGAACTCGTGGCCCGGGATCACCGGCGGCTTGATCCAGCCCTTGTTCGGCTCGGTGCCCCAGAACATCTTGGCGCCCTGCCAGCACTTGCAGTCGCTGGCGCAGATGCCGCAGGACGCGATGCGTATCACCGCCTCCCTGGGCCCGGCGCTCGGGCGCGGCACGTCGCTGACCCGGTAGTCCTCCGGGCCGTGGCAGACGATGGCGGTCATGCGTGTGTTCGATCCGGACATCGGATAACTCCTGGTTGATGCTGGTTCAGGCGGCCTGCGCTTGCCGGTATGCACGCCGCCATGCCGACGGGGTGAGCTTGCGGTGCAGCAGGAACTGCCGGTTGAAGTTGGAGAGGTTCTTGAAACCGACCTCGAAGCAGATCTCGACGATGCTGCTGTCGGTGTGCAGCAGCAGGTCGCAGGAGTGTGCGATGCGCTTCTCGTTCACGTACTGCACGAACGGCTTGCCGGTCTGCCGGTGGAAGGCGCGCGAGAAGCTGCTCTGCGTGTAGCCGCTCAACGCCGCCATGTCGGCCTCGCGGATGTTGCCCGCCAGATCGCGGTCGATATGCAGCAATACGTGCTCCAGCGCCTTGTGCACGTAGTCGCGGGCGCAGGGCTGGTATCGCGCGCTGGAAAGGCGCCTGCGTCCGGGCGTCTCGGCGATGATCCGCATCAGCCTGAAGAACAGTTCGAGCCTGGCGGCACCCTGCAGCGTCTGCAGGCCGGTCATCAGCGGCCGCGCGTCGGCGGCGGCGCCGGCCGGATACTCCAGCCCGCCGAGGCTGTCGTCCAGCACCTGGCTCAGCCCGGCGAGTTCCGGAAACGTCTCGATGCAGCGGCGGATGAACGCCTCCGGGAACTGCACGATCATGCTGCGCTCCAGCACCGTCTCGCCGGTCGCGACGTCGCTGATCCAGTTGTGCGGCAGGTTGGGACCGAGGAAGGCGAGGTTCCCCGGCGAGAACCGCCCGACATGGTCTCCCACGAAGGCGCGGCCGGAGGTGGAGGTGACCAGGTGGATCTCGTATTCAGGGTGGAAGTGCCACTTGACCGTCTCGAACGGATAACCATGTGACCACGCCTTGAAGGATTCCTGTGGCTTGAGCTGTACCAGCTCGCGATACAGACGCATCTGAAGCTGTTCGACCTCCCCGCGTGGCATGGGTCTGTCGCCCGCCATTACCAGTTGCTATAATAGCCGTTCGGCCGCCAGGGCCGCTACCGCCTATTTCCCCTCCGGCTGATACTATTATGCCCCTCGAGCGTCCCATACCGGTAGCGCGCTGCCCGTCGCACCTGCAACCAGCGATTCTAAATGGCCGTTGAGAGTGGTGGATTTCCCTGTGTCGAGAGGTGTGGTTCAAGCTCCGGATGGAGACTTTGGATATACTTTTCGCAGGTGTGCGCTCGGCCTGCGCGGCGTTCCCC
>JAABUX010003975.1_pt1 | contig 19103 bp, 25 predicted proteins | sample 5561851 | NCBI WGS metagenome assembly JAABUX01 (sample SAMN10711883, study PRJNA513361) | rock metagenome | isolation source: Antarctica rocks | place: Antarctica: Victoria Land, Richard Nunatak red sandstone | collected 2016-01-03 | reverse complement strand
CGTGGAGGGCGTGGGCCTGGCGGGCGAGGCGGGCGCGGTCGTCCTGGACGTTGAGGGGGACGTGGGCGAGGGGGACCTGGGTGGCCAGGGCGCGGCGGAGGGCCTGCGTCATCCACCAGGCGGCGTAGGTGGAGAAGCGGGCGCCGCGGGCGGGGTCGAAGAGGTCGATGGCGCGGAGGAGGCCGAGGGTGGCTTCCTGCACGAGGTCGTCGAAGGGGAGGCCGCGGCGGTCGTAGCGCCGGGCGAAGGCGACAACCAGGCGCTGGTTGGCGGCGGCGAAGGCGGCGCGGGCGGCAGCGTCGGCGGTGAGGGCGTGCTGGTCGAGGGGCCAGACGGTCAGGGCGGCGAGCACGCGGTGACGTGCGTCGTCGGAGAGGACGGGAGGCAGAAGGGGGACGAGGGCAGCGTGGAGGGCGTCTGGGGCGAGGGGCAGGAGGGGGACGAGGGCGGCGAGGACGGCGGCGGCGGCGGCGCGGGCAGAGACGGCGGGGGGCAGCTCGCGGCGCAGACGGGCGGCGAGGTAGCGATGGGCCAAAAGGTGGGCGCGGCGGCCGGCGCGGATCGCGGTGGCCAGGGCGCGCTCCTGGTCGGCGGTGAGCAAGGCATGGGCGGTGGGCGGCGCGGTCATGCGAACTCCTGGGTGGTCCCGTGTCTCTCCAGCGTCTCTAGGAGCAGGGTACCAGGCCGGTCGCGTCTTACTCGTCTGCTCATCCTCAGGGGACGATCAGCCCGCGTCGGCGTGGGGAGCGACGTCGGCCTCGGCTCTGATGATATCCAGCTCGCTACGCAGGCAGCCGTCGCGGTCGATGACGTAGCCGCCGGCGATGACGTGCCCGCCGCGCACAAAGTTGCCGCGACGGTCCACCTCGCACAAGAGAAAGCGGGGACGCTCCATCTCGGGCGGCAGCGCGCCGGGGCGGGCGAGGGCGCGCAGCAGCCCCGTCACATCGTCATAATCGGCGGCGTAGTCGACGCCGTCGACTCCCCACCTCCCTTGCCACACCAGACCGCCCTGTGAGCGGTCGTAGCGGCACGTGTCGGCCTCGTGGTACCACCAGCGCCGTAGGCGCCGCCAGCCGCGCGCCAGTCGCCCCGCTGGTGGGGCGCTCTCCCATCGTCGCGTCGGTGTCATTGTCTGTCCCCCTCTCTGTCCCTCTCATCCTATCCCCGGCCCCGTCAGGCCGGCAAGGCCGGCGTGGGGGTGCTCCCCTCTTACTCGCGCCCACGCCGCGCTGGACGGTAAGCCGGAGCGAGAGTGCCTGCATACGGACACGCGCTGTCCTGCATGTGCTGCCCAGGCCCTCACCGGTGAGGGCCTGGCCGAGGAGGGCTCGGGTGCTTGCGTTATGTCGAGTCCATCACGGGCCTTGAGCGCGCGCCGTTCTCCGACGAGGCGCCGTCCTCCAACGCATCGGCGTCGTTGCCGGTGCGGGGTGCGGGACCCGGCACGGCCCAGGCCCAGGCCCAAAGGACGGTGCCGCCGTCGCGGGCCGTGCCGATCAGGCCGTCCGCGACGCGACGCGCCTCCTCCTGTGTCGCGTACGACGGGGACACGTGCTCAACGAAGGGGAGGAACCCGGCCGCCAACCCGGCGTGCGTGAGGGGCGTGTCAGCGCAGTAGGCCACCTGCCAGCGGTCAGCGTCGGCCATGGGACCGTTGTCCTGTTGGTCACTCCCGTGCAGCATGATCCCCTCCTGGTCGTCGTGGTGGGCCGTGTGTATCGCTCGTCCCGTGGTCGAGCCGATAGGATTTGTGGCGCTCATACCAGGCGGGATCGGCGGCACGCAGCCGTTCCCACTCGGCGTCGGCACAGGCCGGGCACACCAGGAGGCCGCCGGTCGGCTGGCCACAGAGCGGGCAGCGTCCCGACGCGCCGCGTGCCCGATACGGTTCACGCGGGTGGGGTGCTGCGGGCGTTGTCTCATCTTCAGCCCACATACGATCAGCCCTCCCACGGATGTCCTGCCGCACGGCGGATAGTGTCTTTGAGCCAGGCGAGATCCGCTTCCAGGATGCGGAGCACCACGGCCGGGTCGGCGGTGTCGAGCTGACGGGGCTCGCCGTCGCGGCCGGTGTGGAGTTGGATGATGCGGAGGTCGCGCAGTCGAACCTGCCCCGGATCAGTTGTCTCCTCCGTCCTTTTTGTGGCTGGGTCCTCGTTGGAGTGGCGCGGCGTGTGACTCGCAGGTGGTGTGTCTACAGACGTTCCTGCCGCCCCGAGTAGGCTCGTGTCCGCCACATTATGTGGCAGGTTTGGTAGGCTTCCCAACGCATCGTCGACAACCTCGACCTCTCGGACAAATGCCGAGGGCGTCGCGGCTGCCACATTATGTGGCATCGATGGAGGTGCGGCCAGCACGGCACTGGACATCGCAGCGTGTCCGTTGCCCTTGCGAGTACCCTCCACATCTTTGACTCGAATGTGCTCGCCGGCCTGGGCTCGCGCCAGCAGGTCTGTCCGCGCCGCTTCATCGTCCAAGTCGGCGATCTCCATAGCGACGGTCGGACCAATGGTCCCCTGCGCGACAGCCGCCTCTATGCGCGGATCGGTGAGCAGCTTGAGCTTGTTGTCCACGTAATTGTGGGCTTTGCCCAGGTTTTCGGAAAGGGCACGTCTAGATAGGTCAGGATGCCGCTCAAGTAAGCGCCTGAACGCGTGGGCCAGCTCGACATCAGTGAGGTCCTCGCGCTGGATGTTCTCGGTGAGACCGATTTCCTCCATGGCGTCATCGTCAAGGTCTCGCACGATGGTTGGAATCGTGGCTAGGCCGGCCAGTTGCGCAGCTCGCCAGCGGCGCTCGCCTGCCGCGATCTGGTAGGTCTCATCGCCGCCCGGCGCCTTGCGCGCGAGCAGCGGTTGCAGCACTCCCCGTCTCTTGAGCGACGCGGCCAGTTCGCGCAATGCCTTCGGATCGAACGTGGTGCGCGGCTGGAAGGGGTTGGTGGAAAACAGGGCGATGTCGATCTCCTGGGGTGCCTGCGCCGGCCCCTCGTTATCGGTCGGGGCGGGGTTGCCAAACAGGTCAAAGACATCGCGCCGGGCGTAACCCTTAGCCACCGACCACCTCCTTTTCAAGAGTGCGAGGAGTGAGCCCCCACGCCAAGATGAGGCGATCCGCCAGCGCCGTGTAAGCCTGGGCGGCGGGATGCGTCGCGTTGTAGACCGTGGGCGGTACGGCCGCAGCCGCGGCGTCGCGGATGACCGTGGCGCGTGGGACCTCGCCGAGCAGCGGGAAGCCTTGGGAGGTCGCGACCTCCTGGAGTTGTGGCGCGTACGCCCTGTCGTGCGCTGTCCGTGCAGCTGTCATCGTTAGCACCAGTCCCGCAATGTGGAGATCGGGATTGAGCTTGCGATTCTTGACCCGCGCGATGGTTTGCAGGAAGAGCGACAGGCCACCGACAGCCAGGTAATCAGGCTGCACGGGGATGACCACTTCCTCGGCAGCCGTGAGAGCGTTGATGACCAGGAGATTGAGCGCCGGTGGGCAGTCAAGCAGGATTGCGTCGTAGGCGCCCTTCGCGGGCACCAGGAGTTCGCTCAGGACGTATTCGCGCCGTTCGGTGTTGAGCAGCGCCAAGTCAGCCGCGGAGAGGGTTAGGTTCGCTGGCAAGAGGTCAAGGCCGACCGGGGCCAGATGGACGATCATGCCCTCTAGGGTCGGAGCCTCGCCGTCCTCAAGGATTCTCTCCATGGCTGTCCAAACTGTCTGTTGCGGCTGCCGGACGCCAGCGGCTAGGGTGAGCGACGCTTGGGGGTCAAGGTCCACCATCAGGACCCGCAAGCCACGCGTGGCCATGCCGGCGCCTAATGCCCATGTCGTCGAGGTCTTGCCCGTCCCCCCCTTGTGATTGGCAATCGCGGCGATGATGGTCTTGCTTGTCACGTCACTCATTGTTTGGCCACCGCGGCAAAGCTATGCGTCCAACTATACTGTGTCATTGGCTCTCCTCGGCTGTGTCCGCCTACGTCACCATCTCTGTTTATTATGTCAATTGTCGTCGTCGGCGCGCGCCTCTCTCTCCCACCGACACTGATCCTCGTACAACCCACGGAGTTCGTTCCGGCAGGAAACGCACGTCGTGACGCCGGGAGGGACATCGGCCAGGCCGCGCGGCCACAGCGTCGCGGCGTCTTCGTCGGCGAGCGCCCACTCGACGGGCATGGCCTCCATCTCGGCCACCAGGACCTCGGCGCCGCAACGCGGGCAGCGTGCGCTCGGGATGCGCCAGGCCATTACCCCGTCCCGTCCGCGTTGATTGTTGCCATCTCATCGCCGACGGGGGGCGCGTCCAGCTCCCCGCCCTCGGCGCGACGCACCAGTTCGTGATGCAGCGCGGCCGCCTCGTCGCGCCCGATCGCCTCCTTGGCCGCGAGGGGCGTGCGGCCCAACGCGCAGCGGGAGACCGCGGCGGTCCCCGCGAGGACGAAGAGAGCGGGGTAGGAAGGCTCTCCCCCGCGCTCATAGGGGGCTGCGGTGTTGACCGCCCAGACCTCGACACGTCCGAGCCACTCCCGCTTCACGTAGGAGATCATGGCATTACCCGGCACTGAGGCACGCGCCAGACGGCCCAGTAGCAGGGGGCTGAGCGGACGGCGACCTCGTGCGCGCCGACGGCGGCCGCGTCGAAGACCAGCATCGCAGCGATCAGCAGATGGAGTGGGGTAAGGCGGCGGATCATGGGGCCTCCTGGTGATAGAGTGTGCGGTAGAAGCGCGTGGCCAGGTCTATCTCTAGCGGCGCGTGCTCGGCGTCGCTCGGGGCGCGCTGGCGGTAGAGCGCGGCCGCGTCGAACTCGTGGAGGGTCGAGCCGGCCTGTGCGTCGCCGGCGTCCTCGTCCTCGTCCTCGCCCTCGCTACTGGCGTCGGCCGACGGCGGCGCGACGGGGATGGGCAGGGCGAGGTAGCCACGGTCGTCCAGGGACGCGTAGACGTGGCCGCGCGGGACGGGATAGATAGCCCACTCGCCGGTCTCGAAGACGACGAGGGACGCATCCTGGCCGTGCCGGTCCCACCAGACGGCCCGGCCCAGCACGTCCTCAATGTGAAGATCGCGAACCTCCTCGAACGTGCGGGACAGGCGCTGGTCGTCCAGCAGCCGGCCGCGGGGCGACGTCGGGAGCGGCCAGAGACGGGCGAGCCGCAGGCGCTGGATATCCATCATGAGTGCGATGGCGGCGAGCTGCTGATCGCAGTCGTCGCAGATCGGCACGCGGCCGTCGGCGGTCGGGCGGTCGTAGCGCGCGACGTGCGGGTCGATCAGGCGCAGCTCGGCGAGGGGCTGGGCCAGGAGGTCGGCCGGGTCCACGTCCCGTGCGCAGCGCGGGCAGCGCGTCGTCGGGGCAAGGCGTGGGTCCGGGGGCACGGTCTGCTGCATGGAGGCGTGCAGATCAGTCCATCTGGCGTCGTTATCACTCATGGGTCTTCTCCGCGCCCGTGGGAGCGTCGGACGCCGTATCGCTCGCGGTCGCTCTCTGTGCCTGGGCCTCGGCCACCTTGTTCAACATGCGCAGTCTCTGCCGCGAGGGCTGTCCGACTTGCCCCAGGTTGTTCGCACGGTAGGCGTCGATCGCGGCCTGGGAGATGAGGCGGACGTTCGGGCTGGCCAACTCGGACTCCAGGCGGCCGCGCCGGATCGCGGCCTGGACCGTCACGCGGCTGATGCCCAGCATCTCAGCGGCCTGGGCGGTCGTGAAACGGGGAGTCGTGTAGAGGGGATCGTCATGTTTTCTTGGCATACTCACAGCGTACCGCGCGGCGTGGCGTTCTGACAGGAAAAGCATGTCGGGCGATGCTATTGCGGGCGTCATCGTCGTCATTCTGGCCACCTCCTTTCTCCCGTGGCGGCCGTCAGGCCAAGGGCCAGGTGCCGCGCCTCGCTGCGACACATCTCGCGCACGGCCGGTCCCCAGGGGCGGCCGTGCCGGGTGACGAACAGGACGCGGCGGCAGTCGCGGCAGCGCACGATCTCGCGCGACGCGGCGACGACCTGGCGCACGCCGTCCACGTCGGTGTCGGCGTGCGCCTCCTGCCGCTCGGGCGGGTCGGGGAAGCGGTGCGTGTTCTCGCGCGCGCAGGCGCGGGCCGCCTCAGCAAGGGTCCAGTGGTGGCCCGTGTCCGGCGCCCAGGGGGAGTGGATGCGGCGTCCCATGGCGGTCTCCTTTCCGTGGGGCCGCCGGCGCCGGCGGCCCGTCCTTGTGCGTATCGTGGTTAGGCGGCGTGTCCCCGGCGGTCGGCGTCGTCCTCGTAGGTCGCGTCGAGCGTGGCGTGGATGGCGCGCACCATGTAGCGGAGGCAGCCCGCGTCCTCGGCGGCGCCGTCCAGGCGGGCCGCGATGGCGGCGACGCCGTGCATGACCGTGGAATGGTCGCGCTCTCCGAGCAGTGCCCCGATCCGCTCGAAGGGGAAGGGCGCGTTGCGGGTGGCCAGGGGCCAGCGCAGGCGGACGCGCATCGCGTGCATGGCGACCTGCCGGGCCTCGGAGATGTCGCGGGTGCGCCCCGGTGCGCAGAGCTGGGCGAGGGGCACGCCGTAGCCGTCGACGACGGCCTGGCGGATGCGGCGGGCCTCGGCGAGCTGGGCGCGTTGCAGGCGACGGAGGGCCGCGCGCTGGCCGGCGTCCAGGCCGTCAGACGCGGGCTGCATCGGCGGACCCCTCCTCGTGGTCCTCGTGGTCCTCCTCGCTGGTGGCGGCGGTAGCGGCGTCGGGTCCCAGGGCGTCGAGGCCGTCCCGCATGCGCGCGACGCGGGCGCCCTCGCCCTCGCCCAGGGCCTCGAAGGCGGCGGCGAGCAGGGCACGGTCCCAGGGGCCGATCTCGTCGTCGCCCCGCTCCTCCAGGGCGTCGAGGGCGCGCGAGGCCCGCTCGATCATATCCTCTGAACGGGCCTGTTGCGCACGGAACAGGCGGGCGATCTGGCGGCACGCGGCGGGCGTCGGTGTTATGTCAACGGTCTGCATCGGTTGTCCCTCCTAACTAGTCCCCTAGATCGGTGTCGTCGGCGTCCTCGTCGGCGTCGCCCGGCTCGGGCATCCCCAGGACCTCGCCCACGGGGCGTAGACCGGCGAGGTCCTGTAGCTCCTGGCTGACCTGGCCCGGCGTGAGCGCGCACAGGGCCTCGATCAGCTGCGCGAAGTGGTCATGGTCGATGGCGGCGAGATCGCGCAACTGCGAGCCCTGGGGAGCGTGCGGCTCCAGGGCGGTCCAGGCGTCCCTGGCTTGCGCGAGCCAGGCGTCATGCGGTTGAACGATGGCCCACGGCATTGATGCCTCCTTGTCCGTTCGTCGGTTAACCGCTGCCGTCACGGCATGGTCCCGTCATAGCGATAGTCGTCGGGGCGCTGGCGGGCGCCCACCAGGTCGTGGGTGTTGCCGGTGATGGCGGCGGCGAGCGCGGCCAGTTCGTCGGCGTACGTCTCGGTCTCGTCGCCGCCGATACGCACCGGGTCGCCGCCGCCCGTGTCCCACTCGACCGGACCGGGCGCATAGCGGGCCAGGATGTAGCCGGAACCGACGCCCTCGATGTCGGCCCAGGTCGCCCCTAACGCGGCCAGGCCGTCGATGAGCGCGTCATGCTCGCGCCGGGCCGTGTCGAGGTCTAGCAGGCGGGGGGTCAGATCGTGGGCGTGGCAGGAGTCGCAGGCGACGGCGAACGTGTCCGGGTCGATGTCGACAAACTCATCGGCCTGGTAGGAGGGCCAGGGGTCGGCGCCCTGGAAGGCGGCGGGGTCGCCGGTGGCCAGGGCACGGGTGGTCACGCGGCAGGCGCGCCGCTCACTGTAGAAGATGCGCAGGTCGGGGTTGCCGCAGTGCGGGCAGACCAGGGTGAGAGCGGGCGGCGCGGGCGTCGCGGGCGGCGTCGCGGTGGTCTCGGTCATCGTGGGGTAGTCCTTTCGGGAGAGGCCGGGGGCGGGACGCGCCGTGCAAGGGGGCGTCCCGCGCCGGCGATGAGCGTTAGTCTAGGCGGCGGGTCTGTCCGTAGCGGGGGCGTGGGGCTGAGGCGCGCACGGGTCAGGCGCGGCAGCGAGGCGTGCGGCGAGGTCCTGGAAGGCGGCGCAACGCGGATCGCCGGCGAGGTCGCCGTGGGCGAGGCAGCGGTGAAGGGCGGCGGCGGCGTCCTGGAGGCGGGCGGCGGCGAGGGCCAGGCGGGCGGGGCCGTCGTCGGAGCGGAAGGGCGCGCCGTCGTCCAGGTCGCCCAGGGTGCGCGCGTCCGGCGCGGGTGGGGTGATGAGGGGGCGACGGCAACCGGCGCAGGGGCCGGCCGCGTCGGGGTCGCCGGCGTGGATCGGCTGCACGCCGGGCACGTCGCCCCTGGCGGGCCAGCCGCGCGCCGTGTCGCCGTCGTCGAGCAGAAAGTCGTCGTCGACGCAAGCGAGGCAGACCGGGTGTCCGTGCAGACGGTAGGCGATGGGCGGCTGAGATGTGGCTGTCATGATGGGCGCTCCAGTGAGGGGCCGGCTGCCCAGGGGCGTGGCAGCCGGCTATCTAGCGGTGACACCAGTGTCGTGGCGTGAGGGCGTCCGGGCGCTGGGGTTGGGGTCTCGGGGGCTTACCCGTCCATCCGGTCGATCACGGCGCGCGCCTGCGCACGCGTCGCCAGCGATCCATGGTGAGCGAGCTGGCCGCCGCTGGCGTAGCGGTCATGCTGCCACGTGGCGTGCTCCACGGGGACGCTGACGATCTTGAGCGGGCCGACGATCTCCTCGACCTCCGCGCCGAAGCCCAGGTAATTGTCGGTGGCGGCGGCCTTGACCAGGAGGTAGCGGCGCACCTGGGCGTTGCGGCGGGCGACCTCAGCCACGGCGTCGGCGAGCGGGACCGTCATCCCGTCGGGACGGTTGCGGGTGCGATCCCAGATCATGCCATAGTCCGGGTCGGCGGGGTGGGGGCGGGCCTCGTAGCGTGGGGTGTCCATCGGGGTGTCCTTTCCGGCCGGCCGTCAGCACGATGCGACGGCCAGCCGCTCGCGGGGTGTTAGAACGGCACGGCGTCGCCCAGGCCGATGCCGATGGAGAGGGCCACGGCGCGGGGGGTGACGGGATCGGCGGTGAGCGGGCGCCAGACCGTGCGGGTGGCGCGGTAGGCGCGGTCGAAGGCGTCGTGATGGGCGGCGCACAGGCCGGTGGTCTCGTCGCTGTGCTTCCAGCCGTCCACGTGGTGGCGCTCCGTCGCAGGCGCGGCGCACGCGGGCCACTGGCAGGCTCCCAGGGTGGGCGTGGCGCGGCGGGCCTGGGCGCGGGCCGTGTCGCCGGCCGCGTTGCGGCCCAGCACCGGATCGTGCCCGAACTTGGCGCGGTAGGTCGGAGCGAGCTTCGTCAGCAGGTACTCGCCGTACCCCAGGTCGAGGGCGGCCTGAAAGCCCAGTTTACCGATCTCGCTCATCCAGGAGGTTCCGCGCGCTTTGACCGTCGCTTGGCCGCCCAGGCTGGCGATACGGCGGCAGTGGGCGGCGCGGGCGGCGTGCGCCTCGGGAGAGAACGGGGCGCGACGGGTGCGCGCCGGGGGCGGCATGACCGGGGGGACGAGGGAGAGACGCGGGGCGGGTGCGCTGGCCTCTGCTACCATTGGCGTAGACCTCTGCGTAGGGGTCTGCCGGCGGGCTGCCCAAAGCTCTTGTCAGGGAGGGGGGCAGCCCGCTTCTTTGTCCCTACACTCTTATTATAGCATGCGGCTATATACAATCGCAAGCGCAAAATGGGGCGAATTTGCGCCCGATAAGGTGCGGCCGTTGAGTGTGTGGCGCGGCTGAGAGAGGGGCGCGGTGTGGCGCCCCTCCCCCAGGGGATTAGGCGGCGTGCGCGGCGTCGAGCGCGGGTGCGATCTCCTCCATGAGCGCGACGACGCCGGCACGGATGGCATCCAGGTTTGCCGCGAGCGTGGCGCGCGAGACCTTGTACAGCGAGAGGTAGGTCGGCGTGTTCGGCGTCGGGATCGAGAGCGCGGCGCACACGCAATAGGCGATACTTTCCGCTTGACATTCGGCCTGTTGGGTGGTGAAGGTGCGGCGATCCTCGGCGCGGTGGACGCGCTCATGCGCCCATTCGTGGCAGAGGGTCTTGCAGAGGTTGCCGGCGGGGTTGCCCTGCTTCAAGTCGATACGGCCGTCGCCGTAGCTGACGCCGTTGGCGTTCCAGACAAGGCGATCCTTGAAGCTGACGGAGAGGCCCCCGCGCTCGGCGATCTCGATGAGGCGCCGGAGGAGCAGGTCGTACCGTTCGCCCTCGACGGCATGAACGGTTAGCATGGGAAGGTCGTCGCCGTCGGTATCAGCCTGGTCGAAGACCCAGCCCGTACGGAAGCGTAGGGCGATCACGGCGTCGTCGCCCGCGTCGGTCTTGCCCTTGATGGGAGCGGGGCATAAGATGGCGATGCCTTTGGCGCCCTTCTTCACTTGGCGGCCGACGGCCTGCCAGGCGCGGTAGCCGGCGACGCGAGTGGCGTCGGGGCGCTGGAGGGCGATCAGGGCGCAGTTGTGGGCGCTGTAGGAGTAGAAGCGGCTGACGGTCTGGAGGTAGCGGGTCAGGTCGGCGCTGTGGGCGGCCTGGTCGGTCTCGTCGGCGAGGCGCTGCATCCAGGCGTCGATTTTGGCGAGGTTGTCGGCGGTGGGGTTGGGGCGCGGCGCGGTGGTCATCGGTCATCACTCCATCGACTGAGGGGGGAGGGCTGGCGGAAGCGCCAGCCCTCGGGGGGGTGCTACCAGGCATGCCAAGGGGCGGGCAGGGGGAGCGGGGGCGGCGGGACGGTGGCCGCGTCCTCGGTCATGGCCTGCTGGTAGGCGTCGCGGTAGACGGTCAGCCGGGCGATGGCGCTATCCAAGAGAGTGAGCAGGGTGGTATCGTCCAGCGGGTCCGGGGAGGTGAGCACCTCGGTGCTGCCGATGGGGGAGCAGGGGCGGAAGGTCACGGACACGGAGACGTCGCCGCCCTGGACGTCGGCGCTTGGTACACTGCGGGGAGCGGGTGCGAGAGCCATTGCATTGGTCCTTTCGCGCTCGGGCCGGTTCCGTCCTGACAACGGAACCGGCCATTTCTGTCTGTGAGGCTAGCGAGGGCCGAACGCCTCGTGCTGGGCGGTCATGCCTTGAGGGCGGACGATGAGGGCGCGGGAGCGGATGCGGTCTAGCTCCGCTTGCGCCTCGACGCAGGCGCGCACGTGCCAACAGGTCTTGACGTGCGTGCAGCTCTCGAAGTCGTGCTGACCGGCCGGGCAGTTGCAGATGGGGTGCTCCCTGTCCCGTACGTCGGTTGTATAGACCTGGCCGGGGTAGCTCTTGCTCGGCACCTCGAAGACGCCGACGACGCGGGTGGGCCGGGGCTGAAGGGTGATCGCCTGTGCTTGTTGCATTGGTGTGTGTGGCCTCCTGACAGGGCGTGTAGTGGATGCAGGGACCGCGTGCCCTACGCCCTCATTATAGCACGCGGCTACATACAATTGCAAGGGGAAAACGGGAGAAAACGCGGGTAAAAGAGGGGCGCTTGTCGGCGGGGTCGGGGGCGCCGGGCGCCGGCGTGGCCGTGGTCCCGCACGCGCGGCGCGGTCCCTCGCGGGCGGTGTGGTGGCCGGTGGCGGCCGTGGGTGTCTCCAGGGGCGCTGTAGAGGCCCCTGGCGGCCGTAGGCGGGCGTGGGGGAATGGGTGCGCCTGTGGCCCTGGCGGGGCTCCTGGGGGCTGTGGGGGCTGTGGGGGCGTCGGGAGGCCGGCGACGAGCTGGGCCGGGGGGGGTCTCCCCGTTCTGTCACACCGGCGCGCGTGCTGGGGGGCCGGTGTCAGCGGGATGAGGGGACACCTGTTACCGACGGCGGGCACGACATGAGGGGACACCTGTTGCCGACATGAGGGGACACCTGTTGTAAGATTCCAAAGTTAGTGGGCCGGTTTCAGGCGTGAGAGAGGGCGCTATGCCAGGCACCATGAGCGGGTTTTACCGTTCACTGTGGGCCAACGCAGCACGAATTGCCACAAAACATGGGCCAATCCGCATAACTCGTCCTTCGCGCTGGTAGGACCTGCTATCGTGGCGAGCATGGGAGTAAGGGTGCGCATCATAGATGCTGGCGGAGGAACGATGACCCAAGGGTACCGTTAGTGGGCCGTCTCTACCTGACTCCGGGGACTCGCTATCTGCGGGACGGGCGCGTCTATGTTGTGCGCCAGCTCCTGCTCGACGGTCGGCTCCTCGTCGAGGATCAATCCGTCGGCGGCCAGACCGTTGTCGCACGCGACGAACTCACCGCTGCCTGGGGGGAGGGGACGCTCACGTTCGAGGTCCATGGCCCATGGAGCCTGTCTGCGGTGGACACATCACTGTCCACGACGTACACGATCTCCGATTTCCAGCAGTTGCCGGAGGCGCAACGTGCGGAGGCGTGGCGCCGCTACGCGCTGATCCGTCCGCTGCTGGCCCTGCCGACGCCCGAGCGGACCCGGCGCGCTATCGAGCGGTACCTTGCCGACGCCCGAGCGCGGCAAGAGGTGGGAGCGGAGGTGGGGGTAGGGGCAGTGAGCCGCACCAGCGTGGAGCGCTACCTGCATGCCTTCGAGGCGAGTGGGGGCGATATCCGCTCCTTGGTCCCGGCGACGTTATTGAGGGGCGGCGCGGATCAGCCGCGCCTGGATGCGGAGTTGGAGGGGATCGTCCAGGGCGTGCTTGCGGAATGCCGGGCCGCGCCAGCGTACCGCACGGTGCGGGACGTGTACCTCATGGTTGTCAACCGGGTCCGCGACGCCAACCTCGCTCGGCCTGCGACGGATGCGTTGTCCCTGCCGGGGCAGACCACGATCTATCGGCGGGTGCGCGCCATCGACGCGACGGCCGTCCTGCGCCACAGGCCGGGTCGCGCTGCGGTGCAGGCGGATGCCTCTGTCCGACCCGGCCCGCGACCCGTACGGCCGTTGGAGCGAGTGGAGCTGGACCATACGCCGCTGGACTTGATCGTGGTGGACGAGGAGGACCGGCTGCCGATCGGGCGGCCGACAGTGACGCTGGCGCTGGACGTGTACAGCGGGTTGCCGACGGGACTGCATGTGGGATTCGAGCCAGCCGGATACGCAGCGGCGGCGCGCTGCCTGTTGCACGCGATCCTGCCCAAGGAGGACGCGCGGGCGCGCTACGGGACAACGCATCTGTGGCCGGTGTACGGGCTGCCCGAGACGCTGGTGGTCGATCACGCTCCCCATCTGGTAGGTGGAGACTTGGGAGGCGCATGCGGCCAGTTGGGCATTCGGCTTGACCCGTCGCCGGTGAAGCGGCCATGGTTCAAGGGGGCGATCGAGCGACAGTTCCGCACACACAACACGGGCCTGGTCCATACACTGCCGGGTACAACGTTCTCGAGCGTGTTGCAGCGCGGGGAGTACGACGCAGAGGGGCAGGCGTGCATCGCGTTGACGCGGTTCCGGGAAATCCTGCATGTGTACCTGCTTGATATTTACGCCCAGGACTGGAACCGTGGCGTGGGCGGCGTGCCAGCGACGCGCTGGGCGGAGGCCGTGGCGACCGGGTGGGCGCCGGCGCTGCACCACGACGCGGCTGAAGCGCGTATCCTGCTCGGGCGCACCGCTGTGCGCACCATCCAGCGCGCGGGGATCGACCTTCTGTGCCTGCGCTATCAGAGCCAGGAGTTGAGCGACTTGCGCCACGCCCTCCCGAGGGGCACACCAGTCACGGTGAAGTACGACCCGGAGGACCTTGGGATGCTGTACGTCCGCGATGCTCGCGCGGAGCGCCGGTGGTTGCCGGTACCAGCCATCGATCAGAGTTATGCGGGGAACCTCTCGCTGTGGAAGCACCGGGTGATCCAGGGCTATGTGCGGCGAGCGATGGGACGGGAGGTCGACGTGTACGCGCTGGCAGACGCAAAGGCGCGCATTCAAGGGCTGGTAGAGGACGAGTTTCGGCGCACACGGCGGGGGCGGCGGCGTATGGCAGGGGCGCGTTTCCTAGGTGTCGGCGCGGTACCGCCGGTCTCGGTCCTCACGGCGCCGAGTACGTCCGCGCTTCCCTCTCGGCCTGCGACCCGTTTATCGCCGGGGCCGGCTCCGGCATCTGTGGATGCCGCGGCGCGCACTGCGGCTGTTGATCGTGACGCCCCCGACCCCGCCGATGAGGATGCCGCAGCGCGCGCTGCGGCTGTTGATCGTGACGCCCCCAACCCCGGCAATGAGGCGGGCTGGGGCGCCGATTATGGTCTCCCGCGCGAGGGTCGTCGCGACTCATGGCGATGAGGAAGGGATGGGCATATGGTTCTGTATGACGGATCGAATGACGCGGTGGCGCGACGGGAGCGCCTTGCCCAGTTGGAGAGCATTCGCATCACGTATCCGCGGTGGCAGCGCGTGGTCGACGAGATCGCGCGCTGCCACGAGATGTCCGGCCTCACTGCGGAGCCGCAGTGCCTGCTGTTGGTAGGGCCGACGGGGGCGGGGAAGTCGACGCTGGTGGCGTCGTACGCGCGGCGCTATTTGCCAGTGGTGGACGAGGCAGGGATCGGACGGCCGGTGGTGCGAGCGACGATCCCGACGCCGGCGACGGTGAAGGCGCTGGCGTCGGCGTTGCTGGCGGCGCTGGGGGACCCGCGGGCGGCGAGCGGCACCGTTGGCTCCATGACCTATCGGCTGACGCGGTACTTCCGGGACTGCGGCGTGGAGTTGCTGATCCTGGACGAGCTGCAACACTTCCGGGATCGGGACAGTCGGCGGGTGCTGGAGAACGCGAGCAACTGGCTCAAGACACTGATCAAGGAGACGGGGGTGGCGTGTGTGCTGGTGGGGTTGCAGGGGGAAGCGGAGGAGGTGGTGCGGGTGAACCGGCAACTGGCGCGGCTGTTTGGGGACGCGCATGTGCTGCTGCCGTTCGCGTGGGAGGAGGAGCAGCCGGAGACGGTGCGGGAGTTCCGGACGTTCGTGGGGCTGCTCGACGGGATGCTGCCGCTGCCGGAGCGCTCGGGCCTGGCAGAGCGCGACACAGCACGGCGGCTGTACGTGGCCAGTGAGGGGATTGTCGCGTACCTGATGGAGCTCATTCGGCGCGCCACGCAGCTCGCAGTGGCGCAGGGGCAGGCACAGCTCAATGGGACGCTGCTGGCAGCGGCGTTTGAGCAGCGGCTAGCCGGCACACGGCGCGGCATCATGAACCCGTTTGTGAGCGATCCTCCGATGAGCGAGGCATCTCCTTCGTGAGCGACGAGGATGCCGTCGGATGGCGCTGATCAACCGGCTGCGGCCCGTGCCGCTGGAGAGCCTGGACAGCCTGCTGCAGCGGCTGCGGCTGGCCAACCATTACCAAGAGCGGGCGTGGCTGGGTGACCTGCTCGGGCGTCACCCGGCGCGGCCCGACGTACTGCGCCGGGTGGCGGACTTCCAGACATTGAGCGTGCTGACCGGGCTCGACCGTGACGCGCTGATCGAGCTGACGCTGCACCGGTTCGCGCCGTGGTACGGGGTGGCGCAACGCCCCCCACGGCCGGTGCTGCCAGCGGTACTGCCGATCGCGCTGTGGCCGGACATCAGCGCGCAGGGAAATACGCGCGCAGCGCCGGCGGTGTGCCCGGCGTGTTGGGGCGACCAGCAGGTCATCCTGTTGCCGTGGTCATTGCACCACCTGACTGCGTGCCCGCGACACCAGGTCCTGCTGCATGATCGATGTCCGGGGTGTCATGGGAGGGTGTGGCTCGACGTGGAGCGGGTGGACTGCGGGCGATGCGGACACGCGATCGCCGAGGTCGCGATGCGCTCGATCGCGGCGGACCCAGACGATCGCGGCGGACCCAGACGCCAAGGAGTTGGTTGCGTTGCTCTGGCAGGTGACGGGGTGCGCGGAGAGGCCGGGCCTTGCGGCCGGACCACCGGTCGCGCGAGATCATCCGCTGTGGCGGCTGGGCACACCGGGCGTGCTCAAGGGGTTGTGGGGCTGCGCGCAGGCGCTCGTCGCGCGGGATGGGCCAGTGGAAGCCGGCGGCACGCGGCTGCGGCTGCAGGTAATGGAGATCGCGGATGTGCACGAGGCGCTTGTCGCGGCGTGGCGGCTGTTGCGCGACTGGCCGATGCCTGGGGACGAACGGGACGGTGGGGTGGGCGCGGGAGAGGCGCCGCAGCGGGGTGGCACGCCGCCATTCCCCATCGTGCTAGGGGATTGTGCATGGAAGCCGGCGAGCGCGGGCTGGTTTGGGCTCGTGCAGGAGCGCACGGCCGAGGGGTATTCATGGAGCAGGCCCGATCTGCCAGCGTGCCCTGCGGCGCCCTGTCTGCAGCGATCGGAGCGGTGGGGCGGGGAGGACCTATGGTTGGGTTTGGAAGAGGCGGCCATGTACTGTCAGGTTAGCCCGCACGATCTCGACGGGCTGACGAATGCAGGGCTGATCCAGCCCACGTTCGGACCCTTCTTAGGGGACGCGCCGTGTCGGTGGTTCTACTCTGAGCGGACGTTGCGGCGGGGCCTCGACACGCTACTCGGGCATCTGCCGGTGCGGGCGCTCAACAAGATAGGCGACCCGATCGGGGACCTGGCGTGGGCGCTCACATATGGCCAGGGACGGATCGCGTTAATCGACCTGCTGCGCATGGTCCGGGCGGGGACGCTACCGGCCTTCCGCGCGCGAGCGACGGTGGAGTTGTGCGACGTGTGGTTCGAGTGCGCAGCTATCATGGGGTACCTGGAGAGGCTCCAAAGGTAGAGAAGGGCACGTTTGGATGCCATCGTCGCTCTCCGGCGGTCTGCACCGTGGACCGACGCTGGACCGCTTGGGGACCATGCTCTGCGGACGCCGGGCACTGTGGAGAACGTGACCACGGGTTTGGGAGCCTTGCGACGAGAGGGGCATGCGGAAACGGGCGAGGGGACGTCTTGTGGAGTCGCCCAGGTAATACGGTAAATGTGGCTCAGGTAATACGGTAAACCGCCCAACAACTTCGGAAACTTACATCGTCTGACGCGCTGTGGGGGCCGCTGACGGGCGCGGGGGGCGCGGTGGTTCCTTATGGCTCTGCGGCGCGTGGGGCGTTCCTGGGGGCTGTGGGCGCGTCAAGGCACGGCGGGGCGTGCGCGGTGTGCCAGGGCGACGCGGTGTGCCGGCCTGGCGGGCGACGAGCTGGCCAAGGTGACGAGCGGGGCGGCGCGGCATCTGCAGACGGGGTGCGCTGTGGTCAGCCGCGGCCCGGTGAGGTAGGGGCCACCATGTGCTAGGGTCCCTACCTGGTAGAGGGCCACTGTATGCCGGGGTAGAGGGCCGTTGTAAGATCCCACAGTTGGTGCGCCGATCCCAGGCGTGAGCGACGGTTGTAGGTTTCCACGCGAGATGCGCCAATGCGAGGCGTGCGGGTCGTACTATTCCGCGCGAGATGCGCACTTGTTCCGCGCGTGGTGCGCCGATGCTGCAGAAGTCCCACCGATGCTGCGCCTATCCCGCGTGGTGCGGTGGCGGACGACGCGTGATGAAGGCGGCTGTGTGGGATCGGTGCAGGATGGGCGGAACAGGCGCGCATCTCGCGTGGAACAGGGCGCACTTCGCGTGGAATCTTACATCTGCCCTCCTTTCCAGAGTGCTCACCGCTGTTGCTTACGATGATAGATGGCCGGGAGCGGCGATGTCAAATCGGACGGCATCCGTCACCGATGGGACCGGAATGTGTACCCCTTCCTCTCCTCTGGCGCGTTGTGGGGGCCGCTGGCGGGCGGTTCAGGGCGGTGAGCGTCCTTGTTGCGCCTGACGCGGCCCTAGGGTGCTCCTGGCGGCCGTGGGGCGTGGTGGTGGCTCCACGCGGCCCACACAGCGGGTCCACGCCGCCAGCGCGCGCGGCGGGCCAGGGGGCGGGTGTAAGTTTTCACATTAAGTGCGCGGGTCCCACACATAAATCGAGGTCTTAAACCACGCTCAGTGCGCGGGAATGGTCACATTAGGTGCGCCGATCCTGCAGAAACGTCACATTAGGTGCGCCAATCCGCGCGGAGTGTGTCCGCGCGGATCGCGTCCGTGGCGTTCCTGTCGAGGGTATGTTGAGTGTGGATGAGAGGGCTAGCGGGGCCTGGAGGAGGGTGTTGTAAGATTGCACATTAAGTGCGCCGATTCTACACCTACGTCGGCCCTCATTCGCACATTAGTTGCGCGGCTTTTCGCACAGTGAGTGCGCCAACCCCCTCCTTTTCGCGCATTAGGTGCGCCGATCGGCACACGCAGCACGATGGAGGAGTGTGTTCCCGTGGGGCGGGCGGGGCCGTTTGCACGCGTGAGGTGCGCTTGAGCGAGGCCTGGAGGCCGGGCGTCAGGGGACGGGCGCAGCTATTGTGCGAAAAGTGGCGCAGGCTGAATGCGAAACGGCGCACTTAATGTGCAATCTTACACCCCCATCGGAGGTCAGACGCCCGCCGTCAAAGGCGGCGTCCAGGGCCAAGGCGGTGGAGGTGGCGAACGCATAGGATGCTGTGGCAGACTGAGGCGGCATGGAGGTCTCCTTCGCTCGATCGGGTTGTCAGATACCTCGACCATAGCGCAGTCGGCCTCCCTGCCGCAACCTCATGAATAATCCAGGCTAGGGCTGTCATTGATCGCTTTATTTTTCCAGGTAGCTGATCATGCCGCCTTTCCACCTCCGCCAGTACAAATAGACGTTGCAACTAGTGAAACATGCAGGTCTGTGCGTATCCCTTGCGATGCGTAGGAGGGCTTTCACGTCTAAATCGTCATAGACGTTGTGGAAAGGCGATGTGATCAAAACAGTGCGTTGCCTGGAAAGTTTTCGTGATCAGCGACAAGGGCCCCAGGGGACACGCCGTTGAGCACAAAAACAGGAGCAGGACCTTGTCCAGATACAAGAGACGGAGGGAGAGGGCGCGGACCCCGCTGTCCCCGTCCGCTGCGCAGCGGGCGCTACCGCCGACCCCAGGCGCTGCTGCCCCCCCTCCGCGCTTTGGGGTCGTCATCCAGACGCGGTCGTTCCGCGCCCTGTGGCTAGCCCAAATCTGCGCCCAATTAGCGCAGAACCTGACCTGGATCACCCTCGGCGCCTACGTGGCCTCCACAGCCAGCACGGGCAAAAATACCCTCGTGGCCGCCATCACCGTCAGTGCGCTGCTGGCACAGCTCCTCCTGAGCGGGGTGGCGGGCGTGCTGGTTG
>JAABUX010003974.1_pt1 | contig 19103 bp, 27 predicted proteins | sample 5561851 | NCBI WGS metagenome assembly JAABUX01 (sample SAMN10711883, study PRJNA513361) | rock metagenome | isolation source: Antarctica rocks | place: Antarctica: Victoria Land, Richard Nunatak red sandstone | collected 2016-01-03 | reverse complement strand
TACCTCTCCCGATGTAGGAAGTCGTTGCCGGTGGTGGACCACAAGTTCAGCTCGGAGGGCACCTTGGGCAGCAACTCGGCGATAGCCGCGACGTCTTGCGGAATAGCGCAGGCGGTCCAGAGGCACAGCCGGTTGGCGAGCTGCCCCTCGCTACTTTGCGGCCCATAGTAGTGATGTCGGGTCAAGCCCAACTACAGATACTGCCAGCCCTGTCAGTCGCCGCTCCAAGTGGGTTCTGGGCTGTCGTCAGCCCCGATCTCCAGAAATGCCGTGCTCAGGATGCCCAGCACGGCGGCCATGCGCTCCAGCACGACGACGGTGGGGTTGCGCAGACCGCGCTCAATGCCGCTGACGTAGGTGCGGTCCAGCCCGCACAAGTCTGCGAACTCCTCCTGCGATAACCCCTTGGCTAGCCGATACCGGCGCAAGGCTCGACCTACCCGCACGCGCACGTCCATGGCCAAGTGGGACGGCGTTGCAGATTATCGGACCACGGACTATAGTCCACATGTGACGATGCTTCCGATTGAGGACCGCATCGCAGGCGCAGGAGGGCTGGACATGGCCATCATGGATGCTGCTGTGGCTGGGAGTTGGGCATCGTGAGCGGCAGCGAGGACAGGATGCCCCGCATTACCTCTGGCGCGATCGTGGGCCTGGTGGTGGCGGTTGTGCTGACGGTAGGGACAGGCATGGTGGGCTGCCCGATCTACCAGGTCTGGCACGCGCAGAAGGCCGGCGAGGCTGAGTTGGCGCAGGCCGACCAGAACCGGCAGATCGCGGTGGCGCAAGCTCGGGCCAAGGCGGAGAGCGCGCACTTCGAGGCCGACGCCGAGGTGACGCGCGCCACGGGCGTCGCCAAGGCGAACGAGATCATCGGCAAGAGCCTGCAGGGCAACGAGGCCTACCTGCGCTACCTCTGGATCAACGGGCTGGAGCAGAACAAGAACGCGGTGATCTACGTGCCGACCGAGACCAACCTGCCGATCCTGGAAGCCGGGCGGCTAGGCCGGCCGCTGGCGGCGCCGTAAGGGCAGGCGCCGGGATGCCTGCAACGGGACTTCCCGACACGTCCGGGGCCGCGGCGCTCCGCCGCCTGCTGGACTTGGCGCGCGGGGACAGCGGACAGTGCCGGAGCGTGGCAAACTTCCTGCTCGCCTGGTGGAACGCTGCGGACTGCGGCGGCTGGGACCTGGCAGAGCTGTGGACGGTGGACCGCGCGGTCCGCGACGACATGCTGCTGGTGGCTGCCTTCGTTGCCGCCAACCAGGAGTATCCCGCCTCGTATGGCCTCGGGGCGGAGTTCGAGGCGCTGGTGGCGTGGTGGCGGCCCAACATGGCCGGCTGACGGGATGCCCAAGCTGTGGATCATGTCCGACCTGCACCTGGAGACGGTGCCCTACCCGGAAGCTTACCGGCCGCGGTGTGCGGGCTTTGACGTGCTGGTGGCGGCCGGCGACGTGCAGCACGGCAGCGCGCGGGCGGTCGCCATGGTCGCGCGGCTGGCTGCGGGCAAGCCTGCGGTGTTCGTGCTGGGCAACCACGAGCTGTGGCACCGGGAGCTAGGCGCGGAGCGGGCCGTGGCACGTCGCGCAGCAGCGCGGCACGGGGTGACGCTGCTGGACAACGCGGAGGCCACGCTGGCAGGCGTGCGCTTCGTGGGCGGCACCTTGTGGGCCGACGGCCGGCTGGGCGGCCAGGACGCCACGCCAGACCAGGCCACGGGCGAGTTGGTACGGGTGGCGCAGGACGGGGGCGGCGCGCGGCTGCTGACGAATGGGGACCATGCCGTGCTGCACGCCCGCACGCGCGGGGTGATCGAAGCGGCGCTGGCCGGCCTGGGGGAGGGCCGGTCCGACCTCCACCCCGCCGGCTGCCCCCTTGTGGTGGTGACGCACCATGCGCCGCATCCGCTGTGCGTGCCGGCGGCCCTACGGCAGAGCTGGGCGGCGGGCAACTCGGCGTCGGACCTGTCGCACCTGACCGACTCCGGACAGGTCGCCTTGTGGGTGCATGGGCACCTGCACGAGTCGGTGGACCTGGTGCGACCCGGGGGCATGCGCGTCCTGTGCAACCCGGCGGGTCCGCGGTTCAGCAACGCCGCGTTCCGGGATGACTTGGTGGTGGAGGTGTGACGGCTGGGGCGGCATGGGTGCTGGCGTGGTCAGGACCGTGGCGGCGTCCCCCGATCCATTCCCGAAGTTATCCACGGTTCGCTGTATGTCTCTGGCCCAGGCAGGCAGGGCAGAACCGCATGAAGGGGAGCAGGCGCGATGTCTGACGACGGCAGGGCAGGGGTGGACATGACGGGGCAGCCTGACCCGGAGGTGGTGCGGCGCGTGGCGTATGAGGGCTTCTGGCCGGCGGACCAGCTGTCCCCGCTGACGCCCTTGGAGGCGTGGCATGTGCTGCAGGGCTGGGAGGTGGCACCGGCGGCCGGGATGACGCCCGAGCAAGCCATGGCGATGCCTGGCAAGGTCGAGGCCGAGGGCGGGTGGGTCCGGCTTTGGCAGTCGTAGCACGGCGCGCGATGCACCAGGGGCTGTCCCGGGACCCTTGCCGCCCATCTCGGCCCCGTTGCAGCCAACATGACACCATCACGAAGGAGGACAGGGCATGTCTGACCCAGGAGCGCCAGGGACGCCACCCGAGCAGGAGAGGGAGGACGGGCAGTATGACCCTGCCTCTCTTGCGGTTCTGAAGGGCCTGGAGCCGTCCCGCCGGCCGTGGCAGGTGCTGCTGACCTGGACCGGGGCAGAGCCGCCCAGCGCGGGGCTGTGCGATGCGCTGGGGCGCATCCTTGACCTGTTCCCGGACACGAGCGGGCTGACGGTGCATACGGCGGATGGCGGCATCATGGCCACGCGCGACTTCCATGGCGATTACACCAAGGAGGTGGACGACCTTCTGGCCGGGCTGTTCCGTGCCAACCCGGCGGTGACGGGCGTGACCTTCCCGGCCACCCCGACCCGGAGGGCGCACACGGCAACGCCGGACGACCCGTTCTGGTCCTGCCTGGGCAAGGCGGGCGCTGGCATCACGGCGGCGATGGCGGCGGGCAGGATCACGCCCGAGCGGGCCGTTGAGCAGTTCAAGCGGCTCTACGCCGCTGACGCTGGGGCAGAGGACCCGACCAGTCCCGGGGCTTGAGGAGGAGGAACGCGTCATGGCGGACGACCCGGAGGAGCGCGCCGGCCTGGACCCAGCTGCCGAGGGTCCGTTCTCGTTCACGACGCTGCCGCTGCGCGAGGTCGAGAACCTGGTTGACTTCATCCTGTGGGACACGCCGACGTCGATGATCCCGACGCCCGAGCGGGTGTGCCGGCTGCTGGCGGAGCTGCTGGCGCGCGACGATGCCGGGCACCCGGTCGTGGTGGCAGCCATCGCGGAGGCGTGGCGGTTCCTGGACCCGGACGGGGCGACCCGGCACTGAGCGTGGGGACGGCCCATGCGTCAGTTCGGGTTGAGCAGTCGCAGGATGGTGGCGACGACGACGGCCTCCTCGCGGGACGTGGCGGTGCCGAGCAGGTGGTGGCCGTCGGCGCTCTTGGGGATGCCGACGACCAGGCTACCGACGGCCTCGACGGTGCGCAGCCTGCCAGCCTCGAACACCGGCAGCGCGTCCTCCTGCAGGCCGAGGCTGAGCCATCCTGCCTTTGTCATGCCGGCACCTACTTCGGGACCTTGATGGTGCCGTCCTGGATGCCGGTGGCGATGCCGGTGAGCAGCTGGGCGTAGTGGCGCAGGTCGGGCAGGCGCGCGGCGAAGCTGTCCATGCCGTTGGGCCCAGCGGCGTCCATGAGGGCCTCGAAGTCGTCCATGCGGTCGGCCATGGCGGCGAACAGGGCGATGCCCGCGAGGCCGGTCAGGCGCAAGTAGCGAACGCGGGTGTCCAGCTCGCGGGCCATGCGTTGCTGCTTGGCCGCGGTCATCCGGTTTGGCCGCCCGTGGCTTGAGCCACGGCCGCCGCGATCCTGTCCCGTTCGGGGTCAAGCATCGGTGCTGGGGCACGACACGCGCGAGGTGGCGCGTGCGGCGCTGGTGGAGGGCTGGGACCGGGAGCGGCGGCAGGCGCCGGAGCGGAGCCGTGTGATCCTGGCGTCCACGCGCGAGGACGTGGCGGCGCTGAACGGGCTGGCGCGGGCGCGGCTGCGGGCGGCTGGGGCGCTGGGCGCCGAGCACCAGGTCGGGACGGAGCGGGGCCAGCGCGCGATGGCGGTCGGGGACCGGGTGATGTTCCTGCGCAACGAGCGCGGGCTGGGCGCTGACGAGAAGGGCCGCGGCGGCGTTGCGGTGAAGAACGGCACCTTGGGCAACGTGCTGGCCGTGGAGGCGGGCGGGGAGCGGCTGACGGTGCGGCTGGACGGGGCAGTCAGCGCAGCAGGGCAGACGGGGACGGGTGCGGTCCCGGAGGTGACGTTCCATGTGCGGGACTACGCGCACCTGGACCACGGCTATGCGGCGACGGTTCACAAGGCGCAGGGTATCACCGTTGACCGGGCGCATGTGCTGGCGTCGGGCTACATGGACCGGCACGGGGCCTACACGGGTCTGACGCGGCACCGGGACGGGGTGGCGCTGCACTACGGGCGGGACGAGTTCGCCGACGCCGCGGCGCTGGCGCGCACCTTGGGCCGGGAGCGGGCGAAGGACACCAGCCTGGACTATGGCGGGGGCGAGGACCTGGCGCGAGGCTACGCCGTGCGGCGCGGCCTGGCGCCGGAGAGCAGCATCGTGGTGCGGCCGGCGCCGGAGCGGGAGAGTCCTGCCGCGGCCGAGCCGGCACCGACGCCAGCCCGGCGGGGCATGTTCGCCGGGCTGAAGCTGGGCACCGGGCCGGCGGCAGGGCGCATGCCCCAGGCACCTGGGGCGGCAAGGCTGCCTGGCGGGCCGACGCGGGCGGAGGATGCGCTGTCGCAGGCGGTGGGGCGGCTTGCGGCGGGGGTGCAGGATGCGGTGCGGATGCGCGAGCAGGACCTGCCCGTCCTGGCGCACCAGCACCGGGCGCTGCTCGACGCGCAGGCGGCGGTGGAGGCGGCGCGGCCGGGGTTCTGTGCGGACCTGACGGCTGCCTTGCGGGACGGCCCCGGGCTGCTTGGCCTGGCCGTGGCGGGGGCGGCCGGGCGGGCGGCGCTGATCGGGGCGGCCGAGGCGGTGCAGGCCCGGCGGCAGGAGGCGGCCCGGCGCGCGGCGGAGCAGGAGCGGGAGCGGCAGGCGGCACTGGCCCGGCGGGCGGAGCTGGACCCGGTGCGAGCGCAGGTGCTGGAGGGACGCATGGAGGCGTGGTGGCGGACGGAGAAGCCCGGCGCCGCGGCGTGGAACCGCAGCTGGGTGCCGGCGGCTGAGGTGGCGGCGGCGCGGGCGGCATTGTCGCAGCAGGTCGAGGCGCTGCCGGATGCCGAGCTGCGGCGGGAGGCGGCCGAGTGGGCGCGGCAGGCGCAGCAGGAGCGCGCGGCCGAGCAGGAGCGGGCGGCGCTGCGACCGCGGCCATCGGGTCCGAGCATGGGGATGTAGGCCGATGGCGGATGGCATGGCGCGGCAGGGGCCGGAGAATGGCAGCGAAGGGGATGCGACGCAGGCGTTCGAGGCGCTGCGGGCGGAGGTGGCGGCGCTGCGGCGCGGGGTGGAGCTGATCTACAAGCGGCAGCAGGACGCGGCGGGCGCGGCAGGGCCGGCGGCGGCGGATTACAGCCCGACGCTGGGCGGGATGGCCAAGACGCTGCAGGCGGTCGAGGGCCGGCTGCAGGCCATCGAGGGCAAGCCGGCGATGGCGCTGACGCCGTCGCAGTTCGAGGCGGACATCCGGGCGGCAGGCGGCTGGGCGGGCGAGCAGGGCGCGTCGGCGGTGCGGATGGCGGCGTCGGCACTGACCGAGGCCAGGCAGGAGTTCGCGGGCGTGCTGGCCGGGGCGCGGGCGCGGCGGCGGCAGCAGGTGTGGGTGAGCAATGCCGCGGTGTTCGGGGTGCTGGGTGGAGCGCTGCTGTGGTTCATGGCGGCGTCCATGCCATGGAGCGTGGGGCACCGGCTGGCGGCGGCGCTGGTGAGCACGGGCGGGCGGTGGAAGGCTGGGGAGATGCTGATGTACGAGGCTGATCCTGACGCATGGGACCGGCAGGTGCGGCTCAGCAAGGCGTGCCCGCCGGACACCCTGATCGAGCTGTGCGAGGCGGCGATGGTGGTGCGGACCATCCCGTCCGGGCCGGCTGCCCAGCCCGCACCTGAAGCGGCAAGGACAGTGGTGCCGTCCGCTGTGGCGCTGCCACCGCCATCATCACGCGGCAGAACAGGAACAGGCCGTTGATGGGCGGTGAAAGCTACGAACGCTGCGACAGGGTGCGGCCTGTTCATCATGGCAGCAAACCGACCAGCTCTTCAGAACGGGCAGTAGGTAGTTTCCGAACCTATTACGGTGATCTCACGTAACATACACACTGAGGCGTCGCGGGCGCTGCGGGCGTCTGTGATCCTCTAGGATAGTTCCTGGAGGACGTTTCTTCACGTCACGTCATGGAACCGGCTCCTGGCCATTTTGGTGCTCAGCGCGGCAGCTTTCGCCCTGTTGAGTGAAGAGGGCCAGCCCCGTCGTTTGCTGTCGAATCCTGCCTTGCTCCAGCTTGAACTGTCGAGCCTTGATCCTCCCACTCCCACCCAGACTGCCGGTCCCGTCAGGTGTTAGCGAACTGTTGCGCGGTTTGCATTGCTGGTCGCGGGAAGCAGGCAGGCAAGCCAAAGCTGACAAAAACCAACGGGCCGTCGCTCTTGCTGATGCGGTATTCGGTCCATGACCTTTGGAGCGAGAGCATGCCAACAGCACCCGTGCCCGACGATGAGAACGAACGCTTGGCGGCCTTGATCGCGCTCGACATCGTCGGGACGGGGCGCACGGTTGAGTTCGACATCTTCCCAACCCTGGCGAGAAGCCTGTTCTCGACCTCGATCGCCGCCATCTCCCTGGTCGACGATGATCGGCAATATAAGTCAGCGTTGGGCCTCGACGCTGATCAGCGCCATGGTACGCTGAGTTCTCATATTTCTCCTGGATCCGGTATCTGGGCTGATTAACACCAACGATCGTCCACTCGAACAAAACTTGTCTCGACCGCGCCGCCCAGAAACTACATACTCAAGTTGTTTCAACCTCGCACAGACTACCCGTCCATGTCACGCTGTCTAGAAGGATGCCCTGCTCTCGCGGACGGCTACAGTCGGGATCGGAAGTCTCGATGGATGTCTTGCTGCCGCTTGCGCCTGCTTTCCATGCATACGTTTGAGGCACCACTTTGGATGGGGTTTCAAGCAGGTGGCAGGACGGTCCCACTCACGCTTCAGCGACCACCATCAGCCTCATCCTCGTCTGTGAAAGGCTCCAGAGATGATCAACTCAGCGATAGGTCGCCTGACTGATGACGGGTGCGTTCCTGACCCGGCCACGGCGCCAGCACTGCAGGCGCTCCTCGCCCACCACCTTGCAAAGTTTACGCGGCCGGATGGCAGCTTCAACCAGCATGCCTCGCTGCCTATCCTGATCGAGTCGAATGCACGCGCACTCACGGCAAGCTATGCCCAAGCGGCCCAGTTCAGAGCCGTGCTGGAGAACATGGCTCAAGGGGTTTGCCTGTTTGACGGTGAGCAACGCCTTATCGTCTGCAATCACCGTTACGCTGAAATATACGGGCTGCGGGCGGAGCACGTGCAGCCCGGCAGGCACGTTGCGAGACATTGTGGAACAGAGATATCGGGTTCAAACCACGCCCGCCATGCCCTCGGCCGAATACTTGCAGTGGCGGGACGAGGTCGGTCAAAGCCAACAGTCGCACAACAGCGTCGTCGAGCTGCAGGATCGGCGCATGATCGCCATACGCCACCAGCCGATGCTGGACGGAGGCTGGGTGGCGACACACGAGGACATCACCGACCGTCTTGAGACCGAGCGGCGGCTGGTCTACCTGGCCCGCCATGACGTCATAACCGGCCTGTCCAACCGAACCATGCTGACAGAGCAGCTTGAGGAGGTTCTCAGTCGCTCATCCCGGGCGGCTCCATGTGCGGTATTGTCTCTCAGCCTGGATGGTTTCCGGGCTGTGAACGATACGCTCGGACGCCAAGTGGGCGACGAGCTGTTGCGCATCATGGCTGGCCGGCTGCAACAGCGCCTGTGCCACACTGATCTGCTGGGTTCGCAAGGGGCAAACGAGTTCGTCATCGTGCAATGTGAGGCTAGGCAACCGGACGCTGCAGTCCACCTTGCCGAGGCCTTGCTGGAGCTGGTCGGCGAGCCCAGCACGATCGAAGGGCAGCAGGTCGTGGTCAAGCCTCGCATCGGTATCGCGATGGCGTTCACGGTCGGGCAGGACGCGGATGCCCTGATCAAGAATGCCGACGTTGCGCGGCAGTGGGCAAAGACGGATGCTTGCGGTCATTTCCGCCTGTTCGAGCCGGAGATGGATGATGTCGTGCAGACACGACGCCGGCTGGAGATTGATCTACGCGACGCGGTCAGCCGCATGTCGTTCCAAATACATTACCAGCCACAACTCAACCTCCGGGCAAGACGTATGTCAGGCTTCGAGGCACTGCTGCGCTGGGACCATCCGGTGCGTGGCTCCGTTCTGCCTGCCGGCTTTATTCCTTTGGCCGAAGAAATTGGATTGATTGGCAGGATCGGCCGATGGGTCCTCGAGCAGTCATGTGCCCAAGCGGCATCCTGGCCTGACGACATGAGTGTGGCAGTCAACGTCTCGGCCGTCCAGTTGCAGGACGGCACGCTGCCCGGCATCGTCGCTGCCGCCCTGGGCAGCAGCGGCCTGTCGCCCTCCCGTTTGGAGCTGGAGATTACTGAGACCTGCATGGTGGAGAACGCCAGCACTGCTGCTGCAACGCTGAACGAGATACGTGCCACCGGGGTGCGCATCGCCATGGATGATTTCGGCACGGGCTACTCGTCCTTGAGTTCCCTCCCTATGCTGCCATTCGACAAGATCAAAATTGATCGTTCTTTCGTATCGAAATTGGGGGAGGCTCCTGCCCACACCGCGATTGTCCGCGCCATCGTCGATTTGTGCGCCAGCCTGGGTGTGACCTGCATTGCAGAGGGAGTGGAAACCGTGGAGCAGCTTGCCATGCTGCACCATGAGAGCTGCAATGAGGTTCAGGGCTTCCTGCTCGGGCGGCCAGTCCCAGCGCAGGACGTTCCCAGTATGCTGCATGCATTTTCGGAGCATCAACGAGATTGGATTGGGGAAGTTTTGACCGCTCGTTCAAGCGTTGCAGTGTCGGCCAGGCCTAACCATCCTGACATTTCGTTTGCCGAGATTGTGCAAACGGCGAACGACGTCATCATCGTAACCAGTGCGGACCTTGCTTCCCCCGGGCCAACGATCCTTTATGTGAACCCGGCCTTCACTCGGCTGACAGGCTTCGAGGCGCACGAGGCGGTTGGCCGGTCGCCTCGCATCCTGCAGGGGCCTGGCACCAACCGCGGGACGTTGGACGAGATTGCCGCAAGCTTAAGGGCCGGGCAGGAGGTGCAGCAGAAAGTGCTGAACTATGCCAAGTGCGGCGCGCCATACTGGCTTGACCTCCGGATCGTGCCTTTGCGGGATGGCGCGGGCAAGGTGATACAGTTCGTGGCGGTCGAGCGGGACGTGACGCTTGACAAGCGCCGCCTGGACGAACTGGAGTATGTGGCTGACCGGGACACGCTGACGGGAATCCCAAACCGCCGCGCCCTGATGCGCACCATGGATGCTGAGCTGCAAGCCGCGCGGTTACGGGGTGGAACCGGCCCATGCTTGGCTTTCATCGATGTGGACCACTTCAAGCGAGTCAACGACGAGTTCGGGCACGCAACGGGCGATGCGGTGCTGTTCGGGATCGCAGACCGATTGACCGAGAACGTGCGGCGCATGGACATGGTCGGCCGTATTGGCGGGGAGGAGTTTGCGGCATGGATGCCGGCGATCACCTTACGCGAAGCCGCGGCCATTGCTGAGCGGTTGCGTTGTGCCATCGCTGCGGAACCGTTCGCCACGCCTGCTGGGCCGCTGCGAGTTACCGTCAGCATCGGCGTGTCCGAGGCGGGGCGAAACCAACACAGCCTGACCAACATGATGGATCAGGCAGACCACGCGATGTACGCAGCAAAACAGCAAGGCCGCGACAGGGTTGCGACGGATCCGGTCTTGCCTGCCTCCTCCTTGGTGCAATGAGGAGTGTTGGTGCATGGACGGGCTTGGTGACCTGGCGTCAGCTGTGCGACTACTTTCGTTTCATGCTGTTCAAGCACAACGCCGCCCGCCGCCGTCGCATTCCGCGTGCCCGCTACCGCGTCACGAATTGGGGGTCCGGCAGCGGCGGAACCAAAAGTGCATTTCAGCTCATGGCATCACAGAAACCAAGGCTGACCAGGTTTTGCAGGTCATAGATTGATGCATGAGCTGCTGTGTTTGGGTGCAGTCCAACGACCACGCCCTAGGCCAGGAGCAGCCCTTTCGCATCAAACGCTCGTTTGATGTAGGGCAGCCGTAGATCCCTAAATCCCGCCCCTCAAGCGTCCCCTGGCGTGCATCAACCGGTGCATCTATCTCTGACCAGCAAACCCACTGCTCAAATAGGCTGGAATGCACTTCCGGTTCCGCTGCTACCTGACCCCCAAGACCAGCTCCGGTCCGTGTCCCAAGCTGGACCGCCTGCCTGGCCGCAATAGCCCGGCACCGTCCTTTGGCCCACGCTGCAGTGGCACGGCTTGTCACCGCATGGCAGCGCGGGGTCACAGTCGGCGGCGTGCCCGTGCTGGTGTCCGACACCGACGCACAGAGGTTGACACGGTTCAGGCTTCTCTACCCTCCGAGTGAGGGATGCCGCATAGGTGGGCGGGGTGCCGACGCTTGCTGGCCAGAGGATCCCGCAGGTTGTGATCCGCCACGCAACGGGCGGAGGAGCCCGAACCGGGACAACCTCAGGCTCTGGATCAGAGCTTCTGCCGAAATCTTGATCGGGCACCTTGCGGCGGCACGCCTTCCCGGTTGCATTAAGCTCGCGCTAAAGTAGCAGCCGTGACTCGAATTGTGCACACCCCTAATTGGCAGCGTGCGTGCCTAATTGGCAGCGTGCGTGGACATGAGCAGCTTTGACATCGGCGGCTGCGCCAGCCTGCTGATCCAGCAGCATGGCGAGTGGGCGGAGTGGAAGGCCACCGAGCGCGCCGTCGCCCTGCTTGGGACCGAGGACTACGAGGGGGTGGAAGCCTTCCTCCTGGTCGCTGAGGCCATTGCCAGGTTGCAGTGCACAGACGCAGCTTACCGTGGGTTGCTGCACTGACGCAGTCTCGGTGAGGGCTACCTCGCTCCGGCCGGCGCGACCCTGACGCTGGCCAGCAACGCACGCCGACGCATCAGGGATGGTGCCCAAACACAGGCATCACCGGGACGGGGCGGGCTAAGGCGTTCCCTGTTCCACTTCACGTCCCGGCCTCCATTGCGATGCCTGCGCCGTCCGCAGCCGGTGTGGAACCATCGCCGGTGCAGCGCTGGCTGGTCCGACCAGACACGACGGCCTCCAGGCCCGGCCGGTCCAGCACCCGGATGTGGCCGCGGCGGGTCCGGATCAGTCCGGCCCCCTGCAACGCCGTCGTCGCCACCGTCACGCCGGACCGGCGCACGCCCAGCATCGCCGACAGCGCCTCATGCGTCACCGGCAGGTCGTCCTCCTGCATCCGGTCGTGCGCCATCAGCAGCCAGCGCACGCAGCGCTCGGCCAGGGTGTTGCGCGCGTTGCTCGCGGCGGTGCTCATGACCTGGCGTGTCAGCGCCTGGACATACTGCAGGCAGGCGTCGCGCAGCGCCGGGCATGCCTCAAAGCAGCGCAGCAGGTTGGCGACCGTGATGCGCAGCGCCGGACCCGGCACCTGCACCATTGTGCAGCCGTACGACGCCGACCCGCCCAGCAATGCCAGGCCGCCGACCAGCCCCTCGCGCCCGATCATGGCGACCTGCACGCCGGGGCTGCCGTCCTCCGTCTCGGCCATCAGGGAGGCGATGCCCTCCTCGATGAAGAACACGTGCTCGGTAGCCTGGCCGCTCTCGATCAGCCGCTGGTCCGGCACCAGCCGCATGCGGGTCAGCAGCGGGCGCAGCCTGCTGAACTCCTCTGGCGGCAGTCCGGCGAGGATGGCGTTGGTCGTGCGGAACTGGCCAGATGTCAGCGTCATGTGGACGTCCTTCAGCCCCCTGGCGAACGGTGCGGAATGCAACACCCGGGAGTCCGAGCTGACATTAGCTGACAGACCCTGCCGCTGGTGTGACATAACGCGACCGAAGCAATCACGTTTTGCTGCACCGCAGCAACGTAGAATCAGCATTATGCAAAGGAAGGGGAAGTCAGCGAAAAGCAGCGGGGTAGTCCCGGGGCGGCGCCCGGGGCCGGGCGGGGGTGAAGACTTGGCGAGAGGCAGTTCAAGCACCTCACGCGGAGCGCCGGCGGGCGGGCGAATACTGGCCGAAGCCGTTGCGCTATCAGTTCTGAACCGTGTGCCAAACCCACACAGGCTGGACCAACTTGCGGTATGATCCACCCTATAAACCACGACATAGGGAGGCACGGCGGGCAGATCGCGCGTGCCCGTTGCTCGGCCGAATACGATCCGCCACCCGCCAATCAGGGAGTATCTCTAAATATGGATGCCGCTCTCCCTCTCTCAACCAAGTCCGAGATCGGGATCATCGATGACACGGGCGAGCGGGTGGTGGCGACGGGCACGATGCACTTGCGCTTTGGCGTCGACGGCCTGATCCGGCTGCATGCGGACGACTACACCATGCTGGGCCAGGTCGGACGTATGTTCGTGCATTTCAACCTGGAGCGGACCACGAACCGCGTCGAGGAGCGCTACGCTCTGGTGCCGATTTGGCGAGCTGGTTTCAGGGACGGGAACGGGGGCGAGGTACTTCCAATCGTTGATGTCAGGCGGTTCCGGACTGGAACCTGCACCGAGGTGCTGCAGCACGTCCCTTTGGCCAGCGTCACGGCCGAGCAGCTTGCCCTTTCTCTGCCGGGCATACGCAGTACGGAACAGCTGATGGCGGCACTGCTCCAGCGCTACGGCGCAATGTTCCCCGGCCTGGACGAGGCGCAGGTCATGGCGCGTGGCTGCGCGATCACGCGCTTGGTGCTGAACGGGTGAGTGGCTGTGTTTGGCGCTGCCCGTCCCGCGGCAACGGCCAACCCACGCATGATAACGTCCTTTATCATGCGTGATGCGTTGCGCCCGTGGCAAGGCATGTGTAGCCTTGCACTATGACCGTCATGGTGCCCATCCCCGGCGAATTGGCCGCCCGCTTCGGCTCCGAGGCCGAGCTGGGCCGCCGCGTGGTCGAGGCGCTGGCCCTTGAAGAGTATCGCGCCGGGCGGATCACTCCTGCCGCCTTGCAGGGGTTGCTCGGGTTCGCAGACCAGTCGGAGCTTGACGGCTTCCTCCGGGACCGTGGGCTTAGGACGGCGGATCAGCAGCCCGAGAGCGGTGGCGACCGCACAGCCGCCGCAGCCGACCTGGTGGAGCGCTTCAAGGCCTTCCGGGCCGGAAAGAGCCTCGGCGGCCTTGCCATCAAGGACCTGATCGTGGAAGGCCGCCGGTGAGCCTGGCTTGAGCCTATGCGTCCTTGATGCCTCGTTCACCTTCCAGTGGCTGTTCGAAGATGAGGCTTCGGCCGAGGGCGACGCCGCACTGGCATCCATCCGCCTGGGCGGGGCCGCAGTCCCGGCGCTTTGGCCGGTGGAGATCACGAACGTCTTGGGCCTTGCCGAGCGGCGGGGCCGGCTGACCCCGGACGGCGTTGCCGGCGCCCTCGCCCTCCTGCGGCCGCTGCCGCTCGACGTCGCGGCACCGCCGTCGCTGGCCGAGGCTGTAGGCGTCCTCGATCTGATGCGGCAGCACCGCTTGACCGCCTATGACGCGACATACCTGGACCTGGCCGCCAGGTTGAAGCTGCCGCTGGCCACCAAGGACCGCGAGCTGCTCGCCGCGGCGCCGCTTGTCGGCGTGCCCTTGTTCGCGCCGTCACTGTGAACGACCTCGCCAAAACCGCAGGGCCGGCCGCGACGGTGCAGGGCAGCGGCTTGGCGATGCTTTCCTCCCCTGCCGTCGTCCCAGCCCTCGTCGCGCAGCTCGGCGACCACGCGAGCTGGCGCTACGTCGAGTTCTTCACCGCCCACATCCGCAACCCGAACACCCGCCGGGCCTACGCCCGCGCCTGCGCCCGCTTCTTCGGCTGGTGCGAGGCGCGCGGGCTGGCGCTCGCCAGCATCCGCCCGTTCAACGTGGCGGCTTGGGTCGAGGGCCTGCAGCAAGGCCACTCCGCCCCCGGCGTGAAGCAGCAGCTCGCCGCCGTGCGGATGCTGTTCGACTGGCTTATCACCGGTCAGGTCGTGCCGATGAACCCGGCCGCGGCGGTGCGCGGCCCCAAGCACGTCGTGAAGGTCGGCAAGACGCCGGTGCTGGACGGCGCCGAGTGGCGCAGGCTGGTGGACGCCATCCCTATAGATACCGTGCGCGATCTGCGGGACCGGGCGCTGATTGCGACGCTGACCTACTCCTTCGCGCGCATCGGCGCGGCCCTGAAGATGCAAGTCGAGGATCTCCGGCCGCAGGGGGCCGGCTGGACCGTCCGCCTGCACGAGAAGGGCGGCAAGCACCACGCGATGCCGTGCCACCACGCCCTGGCCGAGGCGCTGCACGCCTACGTCGCCGCGGCCGGCATCGGCGAGGACCGCAAGGGCTTCCTGTTCCGCACGGCCCGCGGGCATGTCGCGACCATACTGTCCGAGCGGCCCATGGCCCAGCCCGACGCCTGGCGGATGATCCGGCGCCGCGCTGCCGCGGCCGGCATCACGGCGCCGATCGGCAGCCACACCTTCCGAGCGACCGGCATCACCGCCTACCTCGGCAACGGCGGCGTGCTGGAGCACGCCCAGGAGATGGCGGCGCACGAAAGCCCGCGCACGACGAAGCTGTACGACCGCACGAAGGACCGGCTCACCCAGGACGAGGTTGAGAAGATCAGGCTGTGAGGGACCGGCGGGCCGCGCGCGCTAGATGGTCGCTGGTTCGACGAATGACCTCGCCGATCCAGCTGGCAAGCTGTGCCTTGACCAGCATCTCGTCGGCGTCAGGACGCCCCAGGTCGGCATACACGTTGGTGCTGCCGTCCTCGACGGCCACCTTGGCTATGCCAGGTTGGCCGTCTCGATCAACCGGCACGCGCCATGCCCCGCCGGACCTGGACGATAGGGCTTTCCTCCTTTTCCGGGTCAAGCACCTCCAGCAGCCGTGCGGCTGGGCCGGACGGGCGCTTGGCACCCCGCTCCCATTGCGCCACCGCCGACTTGTCCACGCCCAGCAGGCGCGCGAACACCGGCTGGCTCATCCGCGCCGCCGTTCGGATGCGCTGAACCTCGGCGCCGCCGTAGTCGGGCCGTGGGGGTAGGCACAGCACGTCAAGGTCGCGCATCGTCATCGCGTCCACCGCGCCTACGCGGTGCAGCGCCGCCCCGAGCGCGTGTGCCGTCGCAAGTACCTCATCCTCTACCGCGTGTCGCGCCGGGCGGCGCCCGGCGGGAGCCTTGGCCATCGTCTGCATCTTGCCCTCCATCGCCTTCGTCCCCCTCGGCCGACCCTTCACCGCCGGTCCCGCCTTCGTCGCTGTCACCTTCGCCCCCATCGCACATGACCTCCTTCGCGTCGCCTGCCGCCAGAAGCGCGCCGAGCTGCATGTCCGTGGTGGCCACGAACGCCGCAGCAGCCTTCGACAGCGCCTCGTGCCCGGCCTGCGTCAGCGTCGAGGCGGTGTTCTTCGCAAAGCAAAATGCGAACAGCACCCGGTCTTCCCTGGGCCGCCGGTAGGCGATGATGGCCCGGTAGCCGCCGCTCTTGCCGCCGCCCGGCCGGGCCAGGCGCTTCTTCCACAGCCCATCGCCAAGGCTCGCTTCCCCTGCCCCAAGCCGGCCGGACAGCACATCCCGCGCAGCCACGCACAGGGCGGCATCGGGCAGGCGCTCCTTGCGGAGCAGGCGGGTCACCTGGGGCAAGGCAAACACTCTCACGAAATGCCTGTAGCACCAAGTGCTAGGGCCGTCGTCCCGTTTCAAGGGCTGCCGGTCCGCCGTTCTGGGCGTCTCCCCCGCGTGGTGGGGACCGGGCCACTGCCCGCTGCGCTGCGCTCCCAGAGCCGCGAAGCCGCGTCTCCGCCCTTCGGGGCAGTGTCCCTGACGCGGCGTTCTGGCGCCAGACGGCGCCCAGCGAGGGGAACCACAGGGCGCCGCCCTACGGTTCCCCTTCTGCACGCCGCCTACAGCACGGCAGGGCCGCCCCGGATCGCATGGCCCCAAGCGGCCATGCGCCCGGCGCAGTCCGGCCGCGCCCGGCCGCATGCACACCCCTCCCTACCCGGTCTCGCCGACGGGCAAGGAAGCAGCGGGGCTGCTTCCGCTGCCAAAAGGAGGACACACCATGACCAGGAACAGGACCCACAGTTGGCCGAGCTTGGCGCGGCGTTCCTGTGCACCGACCTGACGCTGGCACCGGAGCTGCGGCCCGACCACGCTGCTTACGTCGCGTCGTGGTTGAAGGTGTTGCGGGGAAATAAGCGGGCGATCTTTACGGCAGCCGCCAAGGCGCAGGGGGCGGCAGACTGGATGCACGCCCGCCCTGCCGCCGCGTCGGCAGGGCGGGCCGAGGACGTGGCCCAGCCCCGGACAGGTCGGAAGCGGAACGATCACGTTTGAGCGGCGGGCTTCTTCGCAGCCCGATTGCTAGACAGCTGCTATCTAGCTTTAAAATATGTCTAGCTGCTATCTAGTTTATGCTAAGACATAGGTATGACCGCAGTGATCGCCTTTGTGAGCCAAAAGGGAGGAGTTGGGAAATCGACGCTCGCTCGTGCCCTCGCTCGTGAAGCAGCGGCGAGCGGCCTCAAGGTGAAGATCGCTGACCTTGATCCCGACCAGGCCACCATCATTGACTGGCACAAGGTCAGGACGCAACGCGCCTTGGAACCTTCGTTGTCCGTAGAGCTGTTCCGGACCGTCGCTCAGGCCCTGGCTAGCGGCGACGGCCATGATCTATTGGTCATTGACGGTCCCGCCAAGGCCAGCGGCGGCACAACCGAGATTGCCAAAAGGGCAGACCTGATTGTGCAGCCTACTGGCGCGGCACGCGATGACCTGAACCCGGCGGTCCGCGTGTTCCATGGCCTTATTAGGCTTGGAGTGCCGCATAGCCGGCTCATCTTTGCGCTGAACCACATCGGGACGGAGAGCGAGGCAGAGGCCGCCCGCGCCTTCATCATTGAAGCAGGCTACTTCGTGCTGCCAGGCTATCTGCCCGAGCGTCCAGCCTATCGACTGGCGCAGAACGAAGGATACGCCGTCACAGAGACCCGTTTCCACGGTCTCAAGGAACGCGCCGACGCGCTGATTCAGTCGCTGATCGACAAGGTGGCTGGGGGCGAGGTGGGTCATGGCTGACGCATCCAAGCTCAAGGGCCTGCGGCGTTCCGGGTTGGGCGCCCCGCCGCCACAGGACGAGGCGCGTATAGACCTTGCACCCGAGCCGCCGCGATCTGCACTTCCCAGCACCGAGTCTGCCGCTGCCGCGCCACAGTCGCAGCGGGCCGCAGTACCCCAACCCGGTCGGATGGACGGCCGGACAATGCGCCGGTCCGGACGCACGGTGCAATTTGCAACGCGCGTCAGCCCGGAGTTCGACGAGCGCATCCGGCAGATCGCTATGCGGGAGGGGATGCTTCTCGTGGAGGTGCTAGAGCGCGCCCTCGACGCCTATGAGTCCAGCCAAAAGAAAGTTTATATCTAGCTACTAGGTGGCAGCTAGATAGCAACGCTTAGAAGCCACCCGAAAACTAATAGTTGGCCGGCACTCAGCCGAGGACCTCGACAGTCTCGCTCAGGCGAGCGCGGCGACCGACACGGTGGCGCCGCACTTCGGAAAAGGCCGCCCGCAGTTCGTCCTCGTTCTTCCGCCACCACGCCAACTGCACGCCCGTGACCTTGCGCCCGGCCTTCACCGGTCGAAAAGCGACGGAGAAGTCAGCCAAGCCGTTGACCTCTTTGGCAGCGGGCTTGAGGCACCAGGCATTAAAGTTGCCGAAGGTCGCCAACTCATCTGACTTGACGCCCAGGAGTTCCCGCAGCTCGCCGAGGTCGAAGACCTCCGACCAGCGGAACTGGAGGTTGCGGCGCTTCTCACCGATTTCATAAAGCGCAAGGGCGTACTTGCTGGTGAAGGCGAACATTACCTCCTTGCGGAGCCGTCCGAAGACCCGGCTGTCCAGGATGATTTGGCGTAGGTCAGCGTCGAAGCGGTAGTAGAGCAGCCCTGCTGCATCGTCGTGCTCGGTGGTCCGGGATAGCAACGTCACCTTCATCACGGCCGGCCGCCCATCCTGCACTACCCGTACCCGCACGATCGTACGCATTAGGCGGTCGATGCTGTCGGCCAGGCGCTCCCCGCCTTCATGGTTTCCCCGCAGGTCGGCCTTGGCGATGCAGTGGGTCGTATCGTCGCCGATCTTATCCCAAGCGTTGGCGATGAGGAGGTTGTAGATGCGCCGGTCGCTGAGCGTGAGCGCCATGTCCAACACGTCGATGAGTTCGCCTGGCTTGATCATCGAGCCGGGAGCCGGGCGTTGGTCAATGGTTCGGACGGTGACAGCGGACATAGCAAGGCGTTCCATTAGGTCTCAAGGACGCTAGCCTAAGAGTTGCCACACCCCAAACCTAAGAGTTGGCGGGTCCGAGCCTGGTGATTTGTGGAGGGTTCCAAGCCATCTACCCCAAACCTAAGAGTTACCAGCGGGCCGCCGCTCGACGGCCACCCCATCCCTAATCTTAGGCCACCCCATCCCTAATCAAAGGCCACCCCATCCCTAGTCTGAACCAACCCGATTCCTAATAGATAAGTGGAATTTCATTCTGAACTCAACTACTTACAGTCTATGAACATAGAACAGAAGAACAAAGAGAATCTACGGTGTGGAAAACTCCGCTTGTGGACAACACTGCCCCGGATCGCATGGAGAAACACCTTACCTCTC
>JAABUX010003970.1_pt1 | contig 19124 bp, 18 predicted proteins | sample 5561851 | NCBI WGS metagenome assembly JAABUX01 (sample SAMN10711883, study PRJNA513361) | rock metagenome | isolation source: Antarctica rocks | place: Antarctica: Victoria Land, Richard Nunatak red sandstone | collected 2016-01-03 | reverse complement strand
CCTTGGGCGACTGCTCCCATAGGGCGTCCCAGCTTCCGACGTCGGACCAGCCGAGGTCGGCGGGGATGACGGCGGCGCGGGTGGTGCGCTCGGCCACGGCGTAGTCCAGGCTGATGTCGGGGCAGGCGGTGAAGGCGGCGGCGTCGAGCCGGATGAAGTCCAGGTCCCGCGTGCGGTCCTGGACGGCGCGGCGCACGGCGGCGAGCACGTCAGGGGCGTAGCGGCCCATCTCCTCCAGCAGGGTGGCGGCGGTGAAGACGAACATGCCGCTGTTCCACAGGTGGCCGCCGCCGGATACCAGGGCCTGCGCGGTGGCGGCGTCCGGTTTTTCGACGAAGCGGGGCAGGGCGTGGACGCCGGGGGCGTCGTCGAGTTCCGGGCCGACTTCCAGGTAGCCGTAGGCGGTTTCGGCGCGGTGCGGCTTCATGCCGAAGGTGACGATGCGGCCCTGCCGGGCGGCGACGGCGGCGAGCGCCAGGGCGGCGTGCAGGGCGTCGGTGCGCTGGATGGCGGCGTCGGCGGCCATCATCCACAGCACGGCGTCTGGGTCGGTCTCGGCGGCGAGCAGGGCGGCGGCGGCGATGGCGGGGGCGGAGTTGCGGCCCACCGGCTCCAGCACGATGGCGGCATCGTTGATGCCCGCGGCGCGCATCTGCTCGGCGATCAGGAAGCGGTGCTCGTGGTTGCAGACGACGATGGGCGGGGCGAAGCCAGGGCCGATGCCGCGCAGCGCGCACTCCTGCAGCATGGTGCGGTCGGACACCAGCGGCCATAGCTGCTTGGGGAAGCTTTCGCGCGATACCGGCCATAGGCGGCTGCCGGTGCCGCCGGATAGGATGACGGGGACGATCAGGGCCGATGCTCCCGGAACGTCCGGCACAGGCGGGCGGGGTGATGCGGGGGTGCTGTCCAAAACTGACCTTGGGGGCGGAGGCTGCGTGAAGATGTCCCCATACGGGGTAAAGCCGCAGCGGTCCAGGACCCAGGCTTCCCTTCGATGGCTGCCTGCCGCCAAACCGGTCCCTCGAACGGGAGTTGAACCGACCTGGGGCCGCCGGTGCAAGCAGCGCTTCTTGCGACGGACCCGGAAGCGGCAAGTTGCGCGAGTGATCCGGGTAGGGGCCGCAACAGCGTGGCCTGGCCCTGCAGCCTAATCAGCGTGGAAACGCCGGTGCCCAGGTAGCCGAAGCGGCAACGGCTGCGACACAAAATATAATCCGTCACCGCAGGCTGAGAAAGGATATGCCCTCAAAATGCTGGCTGGGTTTCATAATATTCACGATACATGTGGGAGACAAGGGATGCTGGCGTACGCAACGGCGTCGCGCTATCACCGAAGCGGCCTGGTGCGGCTTGATGACCGGGCTTGGTGCGCTGGACATCACGGGAGCTGAGATGACGCTGTTGAAGAAGCTGGCTGGCCGTGGAGCATCGCCGGTCAAGGCCCTGAGGGCTGTCGGCGACCAGGCGCGGGATGCGAGGAACTGGCAAGCGGCCTCCGATGCCTACCGAGGTTACCTGGACGCGCATCCTGATGATGCGGATATCTGGGTGCAGAACGCCCATACCCTGAAAGAGCAGGGTCTGCTCACCGAAGCTGAGGCTGCCTACCGCAGGGCGGCCGCGATTGCTCCAGCGAACGCTGACGCGCGCTTGCATCTGGCGCACCTTCTGAAGAAGCTGGATCAGCCGCGGCAGGCGGCCGCGATGTTCCGCGAGGTGTTCGATCTTGCCCCGACGGGAGAAATCATATCCGAGCTGCAAGATCTTGGCTATGGCTCCGATATCAAGCAAGTGGTGGAAAGCCGACCTGTGCAGATCGCAAAGGATGGGCGCTACCTCGAGATGAAAGACCTGTTTCAATACTTGTCCCTGCATACCACCGTGACCGGGATCACGAGGGTGACGCTCGGCCTGATCAACTACATCCTCGAGGAGCTGGATGAGGCGGAGGCCGCCTCGTATCATTTCGTGCATCAATATGGCGATGCCGAAGGCGTGCTGCTGATCACCAAGGTCAAGATGCGGCGCATCGTGCAGATGGCCATGAGCGACACGCCTGACATGCCGGCGATGCAGGCGCTCATCGGCGACATACGGGCGACGTCACGGCTTATTCAGCTCGAAAGCGGAAACCTCTACCTCATCGTCGGCGCGTTCTGGGAGTTCGTGGCCAACCCAAGCTGGATCGGCGGCTTGCGGCAGAGGGGCGTGATCGTCGGCGCGTATATCTATGACCTCATCCCGATCACGCACGCCCACTACTGCATGGCGGCCCTGACGGACGCCTTCACTGCGGCATTTGCCGAAACCGCGCGCCTGCTGGACTTTGCGTTTACTATTTCGGAGTTCGTGGCGAAGCAGGTTACGGACTATACCGCCCGCCACCACATCAAGCCGTTTCCGACGATCGCGGTGCCGCTCGCACATGAGCTGCGCTTCGAGGCCGAGCGAAGCCGCGGCCGCCTGCAGGTGAGTTCGAAGCTCGATGAGCTGGAGGACGCCCCATTCGTGCTATGCGTCTGCACGATCGAGGCGCGAAAGAACCATATCTACCTGTTTTATATCTGGCAGCGTATGATCGACGCCGGGTTGGATGTTCCTGACCTGGTGTTCGTCGGCCGGCCCGGGTGGCGAGTGCAAGACCTGATGGACCAGGTCGATGCGTCGCATATGCTTGGCGGCCGGCTGCACATCATGTACGGGCTGTCGGACGAGGATCTTGGGGCCCTATACGACCGGTGCCTTTTCACGGTTTTCCCAAGCTTCGTCGAGGGCTGGGGCCTGCCCGTCGGTGAAAGCCTCGCCCGCGGGAAGGTTTGCGTTGCGTCGTCCACCAGCTCCATCCCGGAGGTTGGCGGCGAGTTCGTCATCTATGTCGATCCATTCAACCTGGACTCGGGCTACAAGGCGATCAGCGGCCTGATCGGCGACCCGGCCTCACTGGCCCGACGTGAGGCAGACCTGCGCGCAAGGTTTGTCGCGCGGACGTGGAAGGATGTCGGGCAGGACTTCTTCGGCAACATCAATGGCGTCATCGCCGAGCTTGGCCGCAAGAAGGGATCCCGCACGGTTTATGCCCCGACCTTGGACGGAGGCGAGATTCTCGACGTCGCGGATATGCATAATGTGGGTGCGGGCGGGGCGGCCTACGTCGCCAACCCTTCGCGGCTCGCCTTTGCAGAGGGGTGGCGTGCGGTGGAGGTCTCCGGCACCTGGATGCTGGACAGCACGAGCAAGCTGCGTGTGCAAACCAACTGCCCGCCGGGCCGCCAGTTGGCGGTATTGCTCCGTGTCGGGTCGTCGCCCTGGGTCGATAAGGGCAACACTGTGCGGATATCGGCATCCGGTCCTTTCTCCAAGCGCCGCGGGCAGGACAAGGCCATCTACACGAGTCCGATGCGCGCCGATGCCGATTGGTGGGTGAGGCTGAAAGGTGAAGTGGACAATCTAGGCTGTTTGACCATCTACATCCGCATCGATGGTCAAGTTGCCCCATTGGATAAGTTCTCCGTGCCCGTAGCGCTTCGGGTGCACGCCGTGGGTTATGCCATGGTTGATGACGTCATCGCGCGGCTGACCCTGCTTGAACAAGCATTGCTGACGTCGAAGTAAGGCGTCTGGTTGATCGCCGCCTTAAGCCGGCACCACGGGATGGCTACCTGTCCAGGGTGGCCATCCTTGCCGCTGCTAGAGGGATGATGAGATAACCAGCCTGGTGATGCAGCCGCTGAAGCCGTCGTCGTTGGTGAGGCGGACTTCGACGTCATCATGGTGCTCCTCCAGCGTGAAGGGCAGCTCGAAGCATCGGGCCTGTCCCGCGGACAGGGAGACAACCACCTGCCGGCTGGAGACAACCTTGGCGCCGGTCTGCACGCATACATCGATCTTCCCGCGTCCCTCGGCTGGCTCGTTGCCGTCCAGCCATAGGCGCGCGACGTAGTCTCCCGGGGCAAGCGGCACGTAGGGACCGAACAGCGCGTAGCCTGGGGCTGCACGGGTCAACTGGATGCCGTTGGGCGTCCTGTGCCCAGTGATCGAGCCGAACCTTGCATCCGTTGCCGTGACCTCCAAGGGTTCATCGCTGCGCCGCAGCTCCCAGGTCGCCGGCCCCGGCAGTGCATGACGCGTGCCGCTCCATCCGGTCGCCGCCAAGGCTTGCTCGAAATACTCGTTGTTGAAGCCGAGTTCCATCCAGCCGAATTTCCTGATCGACCAGAGCGACTGCCCATCCATGCGCAGGCCCCAAGGGACCGGAAAGTCGGCCAAGATCGGCTCTGCACCGAGATAGACGCGCCCGCCTGGCTTCAGGGCGTGATGCAGGCCGCGCAGCAGCTTCAAGTGGTCAGCCGCATGGTGGAAGCACTCGAAGAATACGATGGCATCGTAGGGCTGCTCCACGGAAGCAGCCCAGCCGAAATCCGCGTTGACCACGTCGATCTCAAGGCCGGTCTGGGCTGCCCGGGTTCGTATAAGGTCACAGAACCTGGACTCGACATCGACGGCGGTGACGCGGTGCCCGAGTGCCGCAAGCGCAAGGGTGAGATTCCCCCAGCCTGGTCCCAGTTCCAGCACCCTCGACCCAGGGGCCAGGCGCAGCACCTTGAGGAACTGACCAATCGTGATGAGGTGGTCCCCGGCAGTCGTGCAGCTTCCGGTTGAATACGGAAATGGCCGTGCGATCGCTGCTGCCAGGTCGAATGGCGTGTGCTCATTCTTCAAGGCGTAAGCCCGCCCAGAGATGCGTTCGTAGAACGCCATCTGGGCCGAATGGTAAGCCTCGCTAAGCGGGTCCGCGCCCGCGGCGGCAAAGATGCCGCTGGGGGCCATCTCGAAGCGGGTGAAGACCTGGCGGAGATCGTCGTCGGTCGCCGCCCGGTCACACTCGGCAAGCATTGCGTCAAGTTCGTCCAAGCTGCTGATTGCTCGCATACCGCCCTCATGCATCCCATTTGCAGTGGTCATCAGACCGGGGTCCCACCGGCGAACCCAAGCGTCCGGACCTGCAGGAGCAAAGCGTTTGCAGCCTGGGCGCTGAGGCGTCCACCTGTCCCACGATATCGCAGAGGATATATCGGCCTTCATGCGCCATGGGGCCTGCACCGCTTGTGGCCGCCGATATAGGTCCACCCATCACGAGGTGTCCAGTCGCTTGCTCCCCACGCCCGCCGCGGCCAAGATGCCGGCTTCGCACCGCCACCTCGCACCCTCATGAGGCTTCCATGATGCCCGCCACCCGGCATAACGACCTGCAAGCCGCCATCGCGGACGCCACGCGCCGGGTCGAGCCGCACCTGATCGCCATCCGCCGCGACCTGCACGCCCACCCCGAGCTTGGCTTCCACGAGGTCCGCACCGCCGGCATCGTCGCCGCGGAGCTGGAGCGGCTCGGCATCCCGCACCGCACCGGCGTGGGCCGGACCGGCGTCATCGGCACCATCACCGGCGGACGCCCCGGCCCGACGCTCGCCATCCGCGCCGACATGGACGCGCTGCCCATCCAGGAGCGGACCGGCCTGCCGTTCGCCAGCACCGTGGACGGCTACATGCACGCCTGCGGCCACGACATCCACACCAGCACCTTGCTGGGCGTGGCCGCCGTGCTTGCCGGCATGGCGCCGTCGCTGTCCGGCACGGTCCGCCTGCTGTTCCAGGCGGCGGAGGAAACCCTGGGGGGCGCGGCGGCCATGATAGCCGATGGCGCGATGGAGGGCGTCGATCAGGCGCTGGGCTTCCACAACTACCCCGACATGCCGGTCGGACGGCTTGGATACTGCCGCGGCGCGTGCCTGGCGGCGTCCGACCGGTTCGACATCACCGTGGCCGGGCGGTCCGGCCATGCCGCGCATCCCGATGACGCGGTGGACCCCATCGTGGCCGCCGCCCACCTGGTCACGCAGTTGCAGACGGTGGTGTCGCGGGAGCAGCGGCCGCTGCACCCCTGCGTCGTCACCGTCGGCGCCATCCATGCCGGGACCGTGCACAACATCATCCCCGACGCCTGCCTGGTCCGCGGCACCGTACGCACCCTGCACGCCGCGGCGCAGGACGTGGCGGAGGCGGCGATCCGGCGGCTGTGCGCCGGGCTGGACGTGGGGATGCGGGTGGCGTGCCGGGTGGAGTACGAGCGCGGCGTCCCGGCGCTGGTGAACGACGACGGCGTGCTGGACCGCACCGTCGCCAGCGTGCGGGCGCAGCTTGGCGACGTGGTGGACGAGGGGGAGCCAAGCCTCGGCGGCGAGGACTTTGCCTTCATGGCCAACCTGGCGCCGGCGTTCCAGCTCCGCGTCGGCTCCGGCCAGCCGGGGCGGCAGGACAAGCTGCACAACTCCGCCTATCAGCCGGACGAGGCGTGCATCGGGCTAGGGGTGCAGGGGCTGGTGCGGGCTGCGGCGGATTACCTGATTTAACGGCCTGGCGGCCCCGCATGAAAGTCTGCGTCTTCGGTGCGGGCGCCATCGGCGGGCACCTGGCCGGGCGGCTGGCCCGGGGCGGGGCGGTTGTCTCGGCCGTGGCCCGGGGCGAGCACCTGCACGCTATCCAGGCGGACGGGCTGCGGGTGCAGGCGCCGGATGCGGACATGCACGCCCGCATCCAGGCCAGCGCGGACCCGGCCACGCTCGGTCCGCAGGACGCCGTGATCGTTGCCGTCAAGGCGCCGGCGCTGCCGCAAGTCGCCGCCGCTATCGGCCCGCTGCTGCGGCCGGATACTGCCGTCGCCTTCGCGATGAACGGCATCCCCTGGTGGTACTTTCACGGCCATGGCGGTGCGCAGGAGGGCCAGCGCCTGCCCCGCCTCGATCCCGGCGGCGCTGTGTGGGATGCGGTCGGGCCGGACCGTGCGGTGGGTGGCCTGGTGTATTCCGCCTGCACCGTCACCGCGCCCGGGGTCGTGCATGTGGACGGGCGCAGCCGGCTGGTGCTGGGCGAGCCATGCGGTCCCGCCCTGCCGCGGACGGAGGCATTGGCGGAGGCCCTGCGTGCGGGTGGCCTGCAGGTGGACGTGACGGACCGCATCCGCGATGCGGTGTGGGCCAAGCTGCTGCTGAACCTGGGCAGCGGTCCCTTGGCGGTGCTGACCGGTTGCGCGCCTCGGCGTTTTTATGCCGAGGAGGCGATCTGCAACGCGACGCGCCGGGTCCTGGCCGAAGGCGCTGCCGTCGCCCGTGCGATGGGCTGCCATGCGGCCCCGGACGCCGAGGGCCAAATCCGCAACGGCGCCCGGTCTTCGCATCGCAGCAGCATCTTGCAGGACCTCGATCTAGGTCGGCCGATGGAGATCGACGCGCTGCTGAGCGTGCCGCTCGACATGGCGCGGGCGCATGGCGTGGCGACCCCGACCCTGGACCTGCTGGCGGCGATGGTGCGGGCACGGGCGCGGGAGGCCGGCCTCTACCCGGACCAACCCTCTGCTCCCTCCTCCGGAGAAGGGCCGGGGTTGTAGGCGTTGACCTAGCCGGTCGGAGGCTATGCCTTGTGGTGGCTGGCTTATGACGCCTGGCCCAGCACCCAGCCCTCCCACCGCTGCACCCAGGGGTCGTCCGGCATGGTGTCCGCCCGGCGCCCAATCAGCACCTGAACGAGGCACAGCAGCCCGAGCATGCAGTCCAGCCGGTCCTCTCCCGCCGCATCGGCGCCGAAACCAGCGGCGAGCCATGCGTCCAACGCCGGGGCGGACCGCACCTGCAGCCCCGCCATCCGGTCCCGCAAGGCAGGCGCCAGCGCCAGCCGGTCGGCGTGGCGGCGCTTGCTGCCGCCCATCCGCAGGCCAAGCTGACGCATGGCCTCGGCCGGGTAGGTTTCGGCCACCACGATCCCTCCCCGCTGCGCCGCCGCCAGCAGCGGCAGCAGCGCCCCGTCGAAGGGCCACAGCGCCAGTGACGGTGAACCGGCCCGGACTGGATCGACCAGGGCTGGCAGCAGCAGGTCCCGCCAGGCGGTGATGGCGGCCTTGCCGGTCTGGTTGGCGCCCAGGGTCCAGAACAGCGGCGCCCCGGCGGGGCGGTCGGCGGTGGCGCGGTCGCAGGCGCGCGACAGCCCGGCGGCGGCGTCCAGCCCCAGCGCCAGCGCATGGGACAGCCGGGTCATGCCGCGCACGCCGCGCATCGGGTAGAAGGGGCGGGCCGCCGAAACCTGGTCCAGCGCGCCGCACACCCGGAAGAAGTCCGGCCTGTCCGCCAGGCCGCGTAGGAAGGCCGGGAAGTCCGCTGCACCGCCGGCGTGCCGGGCGGCATAGTCGCGCGGCAGGCCGATCGGGAAATCCACGCCCAACGCGACCGGCGCCCCATCGGACCAGGCGCGCAGCCGGAACAGCAGGGTGGCGAGATCGCCGACCGGCATGACGTCCGCCGTCCAACCAGGAGCATTTGGCCCAGGAGCATCCGGCGCAGGAGCATCTGGCGTAGAAGCATTCGGCGCAGCCAGGGCCATCCACCGCTTGCCGGCGTCCATGCTCCAGTCGGCATGGACGGCGTACGGCGTCAGAGCGGCTTGTGCGCCTTGTCCAGCAGACGCGCGATCAGGCCGGGCTTCTTCGGCGGCGGGGGCGGGGCGGCGGCCTTGGCCTCCTCCGCAGCACGCTTCTGCTTCAGGTCGAGCCACGCCTCCAGGGTCTTGCCGGCCTTGGCCGCGCGCTTCTGCTCATAGACGCGCTGGGCGGGGGTAAGCGTCTTGGTCTCAGCCATCTTGGTCTCCGCCATGGGGGGATGCTCCGCTGCTGCCCCTGTTTTGGCCATGTCGGGATGCCCGTTCAAGCCTCCCCGCGCCGCCGCATCACCCGGGCGCCCACCGCGCCCAGCCCGGTTTTGATGGCGATGCCCGCCACCGACAGCAGCCGCCGTGCTCGGCCTCCGCCTTTCAATCCGGGCCGAAGCTGATGCGGTCTGCCAGGTGGGCCGGCGCGGCGTCCTGGGCGCTGGCCGGTGCGGCAGGCGTCCAGGCGGCGAGAGGTGCGGCGAGGAGGGCCAGGTCGGTCAGGCGCAACATAGGGCCTCCAATCGGGTTAAGGTGCGGTAGATAACGGAAGGTGGGGTATGGCGGCACCACGGGTGAAGGCGAAGCTGTGGGTGCAGATGGCGCTGCGGATGGGCGACATCGATGGGCGGCCCGGCGCGGTGCTGCGGGGCGGCGACGCCGACGCTGGCGGCATACTGGTGGTGCTGCGCGGGCGCGAGGGCCTGTGCGTGCTGTCCCAGGTGCGGGCCGGGGAGGGCGACGTGTCATGGATGCGGGCGACCGGTCCCGGCGCCGTGGACCAGGCTGCCGCAGATGCCTACGTTGCCCGCCAGGTCGGCAGGGACCCGGATTTGTGGGTGCTGGAATTCGAGGCGCCGGACCTGTTGCCGCCGTTTGAGGCGCGGATCATCTGACTGATTATCTGGCTGGCGGTCATTGCTACATCTGCTCACGGAACGGTGTGGTAATTCTGCGCTGTGGGTTGTGGCTTCAAGGCCACAAGCGAGCCTTAATCGGCCACACCCACCTCGCGTTGGAGGCGAGTGGTGATAATGTGCGTTCACCGAGAGGCGGGGGACGAGTCCCGCAGGCCCCCGGATGCGCTTACGACCAAGTTATTTACCGAGGAGAGAAAGAATGAAGCTCCGCAGCGCGCTACTGGCCGCGACCGTCCTGGCCGCCCCTGTAGCTGCCAAGGCTGAGGCGATTGACGGCCTTTACATCGGCGCCGGCGCCGGCGCCAACTTCTTGCAAAACCAGACCATCACGGGCGTCGGCTACCCGCAGGCGAATGGCCGGTTCCTGCCTAACCTGCGCGGCTTCGGCAACAACGTGACGGCGAAGACGGACACCGGGTTCATTGGCGTCGCCAGCTTCGGCTATGGCCTGGGCAACGGCTTGCGTCTGGAGCTGGAGGGCAGCTACCGCCAGAACAAATTTAACTCCCTCACGAACGCCGTGAACACCTCGCCCGCCGGATCGTACCGGAGCCGCCTGTCGGGTGGCGGCGACGAGATCAAGTACGGCGGCATGTTGAACGTGCTGTATGACTTCGATCCGAACGTGCTTGGCCTGGGCTTCTTCCCGGCGGCGATCACGCCTTATGTCGGCGTCGGCGTCGGCTACCAGTATGCGCAGGACCAGAACGTCCGGTTCTACGGCAACCCCGGCCCGGTGGTCGGCCAGCCCGGCGGCTACAACTCGCTGCTGCGGTCAACCAATGGTCAGGGTTCGCTTGCTTACCAGGCAATCCTGGGTGCGGCGTTCCCGATCGAGGCGGTGCCGGGCCTGGCGATCACGGCAGAGTACCGCTTCATGGGCCTGGCCGAGACGCGCAACTACAATTACCAGTACTTCGCGCCGGGCGTGGCCACCCGCGCCAACGTGCGGTTTGACAGCAACACGGACCTGAACCACAGCGTGCTGGTGGGCGTGCGCTACGCCTTCAACGCAGCGCCGCCGCCGGTCATCGTCGCGCCGCAGCCGCCCCCGCCGCAGAACCGCACTTACCTGGTGTTCTTTGACTGGGACCGTGCGGACCTGACCAACCGGGCGCGGCAGATCATTGCCGAGGCGGCGCAGGCGACGCAGCGGGTGCAGACGACGCGCATCGAGGTGTCTGGCTACACCGACAGCTCGGGCACGGCGCGCTACAACCAGGGCCTGTCGGTGCGGCGGGCGCAGAACGTAGCGGCCGAGCTGGTGCGCCTCGGCGTGCCGCGGCAGGCGATCACGGTGCAGGGCTTCGGCGAGACGCGCCAGTTGGTGCAGACCGCCAACGGCGTGCGCGAGCCGCAAAACCGCCGCGTCGAAATCGTGCTGCGCTAAGCCGGACTGCCTCAACGCTGCAACGAAAGGGGCCGGTCCACGTGTGTGGGCCGGCCTTTCTCGTGCTGGGCGCTGTAGCGTAATGGCAACATGCCATCACAATGCCCCGCACCATGCGTCACCGCCGGCCCGGTGGCATTATGTTGCTGGTTGGGGCGGCGTTGCTGCCAGGAAGCCGGCCCGCCCACCGGACGAACAGGAGACCCTATGATCCGCTTGACCCTGCTGGCCGCCACGATGCTCACCCTGACTGCCATGCCCACCCTGCTTGGGGGTGCCGCGCAGGCGCAACCGGTGACGGGGCTGTACATCGGCGGCGCAGTCGGCGCGAACTTCATGCAGCGGGAGTTCAACCAGGTCTATCGGCTGAACAACGGCGTCCGCACACTCGACCGCGGGCAGACCTCGTTCGACACCGGCGGGACCGGCGTGGCCAGCGTCGGCTACGGCTTCGGCAACGGGCTGCGCCTCGAGGTGGAGGGCGACTACCGCTACAACAGCATCAACCGCAGCCGCACCCTTGGCGTGGTGGCGACGCAGGGGCGGGAGGAGAAGTATGGCGGCATGGTCAACGCTCTGTTCGACCTGGATGTCGGCAGCCCCTACGTGTTCCCCTACATTGGCGCCGGCGCCGGCTATTCCTGGGTGGACCGGCGTACCTATGAGACGCTTGGGAACTCGCCGGTCGTGACCAAGGGGGTGGACAGCAGCTTCGCCTACCAGGCCATCGCCGGGTTGTCGTTCCCGATCCCGCCGGTGGTCGGGCTGTCGCTGACGGCGGAGTATCGCTACTTCGCCTTGGCCGACCAGCGCCAGTTCGGCCTGCGGGTGAATGGGCCGCTGCCGGGCAGCGGACGGGTTACAGTGTCGGACAACTATAACCATAGCCTAATGATCGGCCTACGTTACGCCTTCAACGTGGCGCCGCCGCCGGTGGAGGCTGCCCCGGTCCCGGTTCAGCCGCCGCAGAACCGCACCTACCTGGTGTTCTTTGACTGGGACCGTGCGGACCTGACCAACCGGGCGCGGCAGATCATTGCCGAGGCGGCGCAGGCGACGCAGCGGGTGCAGACGACGCGCATCGAGGTGTCTGGCTACACCGACAGCTCGGGCACGGCGCGCTACAACCAGGGCCTGTCGGTGCGGCGGGCGCAGAACGTAGCGGCCGAGCTGGTGCGCCTCGGCGTGCCGCGGCAGGCGATCACGGTGCAGGGCTTCGGCGAGACGCGCCAGTTGGTGCAGACCGCCAACGGCGTGCGCGAGCCGCAAAACCGCCGCGTCGAAATCGTGCTGCACTGACCATCTCTCTGGTCCAGACGTGCAAAGGGGGCCTTGGAGGCCCCCTTTCTCGTTGACCCAGGGTGGAGCCGCGACGTTACGACCGGCGGCGCGACCGCGACGGGGCGGAGCGCGTGCTGGCCGCGGTGGCGCCGCACGCGGTCACGTTGATCGGCTGCGCGACGGACTTGCCGGCGGCGAATTCGGCCAGCTCGCCGCCGCTGTGCAGCGCCATCACCTCGTCGAACGCCGGCAGGTTTTGCGAGCAGAACTTGTTGCCCTGCTTGTTGCCGACCTGTGACTGGCTGTTGGCCAACTGCGTCACGTAGTCGTCCTGCTGCTTGCGTCCGGTGCGGCCGTTCACGCGGGTGAAGTAGGCGCCCAGCGCATGGTCCTGCGCCGCCAGCTCCGGCTGGTACTTGCGGACGAAGGCGTTGTAGCGTTCATCGACGCCGCAGGTCAGGGCGACGACCAGCAGCCTGGTCTTCAGCGCCGTGATGTCGAACGAGGCATGGTCGGCCGGGCGGACGCACTGCGCCGCGGCCAACGGGGCGACCGCAACCTGGCCGGCCACGAGGCCCGCCGTCAGCAGGCCAAGAACGGGAAAACGCATTGCGGGGACTCCAACCCAGGAATTCGGGAGCCGGGGGACTGCATCGCCCGGCATATGGGGTAAACCGCCTATCGCAGTGGGATGCAACAGGAAAGCCCGGTCCGCCCCGTCAGCCCGCCGCGTCTGGCAAAGCTGTTGCATCAACAGCGCAGATTGCCATGCGGGCGTGACGCTGCGATGACACGCAACCATGCCAGATCTCGGTCTCTCCTCACCCTACCAGGCCCGTCCGATGCAGCCAGACCCGTTCGACTCCTACGACCCCGGCGCGTTCTTCTGCGAGCTGACCGCCCGCGACAACGACGGCGGCGCGGCGGCGCTGGTCCGCAACCGGCTGTCCGCCATTGGCCTCGACGCGTTGCGCGCCCGCGCCAAGCTGGCCGAGCGCGACCTGTTCAACCTGGGCATCACCTTCACGGTGTACTCCGAGGCGTCGGCCATCGACCGCATCCTGCCGTTCGACTGCGTGCCGCGCATCATCCTGGCGCGCGATTGGGCAGTGCTGGAGCGCGGCGTGACGCAGCGGGTGCAGGCGCTCAACCTGTTCCTGGGCGACATCTACAATGACCGGAACATCATCCGCGACGGCGTTGTGCCGGCCGAGCTGGTGTACGGCAACACCAACTACCGGCCGGAGATGGAGGGCTTTCCCGTCCGTTTCGGCACCTATGTCCATATCTGCGGCATCGACATCGTGCGCGACCACGAGGGCAAGTTCTGCGTGCTGGAGGACAATGCCCGCACCCCCTCCGGCGTGTCCTACGTGGTGGAGAACCGGCACCTGATGCTGCGCGCGTTCCCGGACCTGGTGGCGGGCATGAAGCTGCGCCCGGTGGACGATTATGGCCGCCGGCTGCGGAGCGCGATGGACGAGATCGCGCCGGAGGGGATTAGGGACCCGCAGGTGGTGCTGCTCAGCCCTGGCATCTACAACTCGGCGTACTTCGAGCATGTGTTCCTGGCCCGCGAGATGGGGGTGCCCCTGGTCGAGGGCGCGGACCTGACGATGGAGGACGATAAGGTGTGGATGCGGACCACGGGCGGGCTGCGCCGGGTCCACACGATCTATCGCCGCATCGCCGACGACTTCCTCGATCCCAGCGTGTTCCGGGCGGACAGCATGCTGGGGGTGCGCGGGCTGATCGGGGCTTGGCGCAAGGGCAACGTGAGGCTGGCCAACGCGGTCGGCACCGGGGTGGCGGACGACAAGGCGATCTACGCCTACATGCCGCGCATCATCAAATACTACCTGGACCAGGACGCCATCCTGCCCAACGTCGAGACCCACATCTGCGGCGAGGCGGAGGGCCTGGCTTATACCTTGGCCAACTTCGAGAAGCTGGTGGTGAAGCCGGTGGGGGAGAGCGGCGGCTACGGCATCACCGTAGGTCCGCGCAGCAGCAAGGCCGAGCTGGAAGCCGCCCGCGCGCTGCTGGTGGCGGACCCAGCCAACTGGATCAGCCAGCCGATGATCAACCTGTCCGTGGCGCCCACCCTGACCGATGCCGGGCTGCGGCCGCGCCACCTGGACCTGCGGCCGTTCGCCATTACGGGGCGGGACACCTGGGTGCTGCCCGGCGGGCTGTCGCGGGTGGCGCTGAAGGAGGGCAGCCTGATCGTCAACTCCTCGCAGGGCGGCGGCAGCAAGGATACCTGGGTGCTGGCGGAATGAGCATGCACCATACCCCGCTGCTGACGCGGGACGCCGAGGGCCTGTTCTGGATGGCGCGCTACCTGGAGCGGGTGGAGAACCTGGCCCGGCTGATCGACGTGACTCAGACGTTCGAAAGCCCGGGGCGAGAGGCGGAGTCATGGGCGGCGCTGGTCGCCATCAACTCGGACGGGCCGGGGCTGGAGAAGCGCGGGATGCCGATCGAGGCGGACAGCGTGAAGCGGTTCTACTTGCTCGATGCCGAGAACCCCAACAGCATTCCCGCCTGCATCGAGGCCGCCCGTACTAATGCCCGCAAGCTGCGCCCACTGATCTCGACCGAGATGTGGATGCAGCTCAACGTGTTCCACCGCAACGTCATGGCCATCGACCCGGCGGAACTCGACGGCGACGCGCTGTCCCGGCTGTGCCGGCAGATCAAGGAGGGCGTGCAGGCCCATACCGGGATCACCGAGGGCACGTTCTTCCGCGACCAGGGGTGGCACTTCTACGAGTTGGGCCGGCTGATCGAGCGGGCGGACCAGACGACGCGGCTGCTGGACATCAAGTACCACCTGCTGGTGCAGGGGACGGAGGAGGAGCGGCGGCTGGCCGAGCTGACGCAGTGGAACGCGGTGCTGCGGGCGGCGGCGGGGTACCATGCGTTCCGGCGAGTGGCGGATGCCGGGTTCGAGCCGGCGGACGTGGTGGCGTTCCTGCTGGCCGACACGTCGTTCGCGCGCAGCGTGGCGCTGTGCGTGGGGGGGATGGATTGGCACCTGGGGCACCTGCGGTCGGCCTACGGGTTGCGCGACACGGCGGGTGTGCTGGAGCGGCTGGAGGAGGTACGGGGGATGCTGGACGGCTCGGTGCAGCGGCTGCTGCCGCATGGGCTGCATGACTACCTGGATGGGTTGCAGGGCGGGCTGATCGGGGTGGGGGAGCTGATCGGCACGGCGTTCTTCCGCGACTGGCGGCCGTTGCGGCAGAAGCAGGAGCAAGCGCAGGGCGTGTAGCGGCGTAGGTCGGCACGGCGTTAGGGCCTTTCGGCATGCCATGGGGCGCTGACGGGCTGTCGGTTGGGGGATGCCGTGCGAGCAGGCACTGCTGGCAGGGGAGCGGGCGGCTGTCACCCCGCCCGATCCGGCAGGGGTGGCCCATAAGCGCGCATGAACAGCGCCACGCCACGCGCGACGCGCTCCGGCAGGCTGGCGCGGATGGCGTCGGCGTCGATCCCGAGCGAAAGCTGGAAATTCGAGAAGCCCTGCCATAGCCCGAACAGCTCCTCGGCGGCCTGCTCCGGGTAGGCGGCCAGCAGCTCGCCCCGATGCGCGGCGGCTGCGATCAGCCCGGCCAGGTTGGTGCGCGTCTGGCCGGGACCGTGATCGTAGAAGATGCGGGCCAGGTCGCCATGCCGGCGCAGCTCGCCGGCGATGACGGCGTAGAAGTCAACCGCGGGCTTGCTGGTCAGGAACCCCATCAGCCCCAGGCCGAACGCCTGCAACTGGTCGGCGACCGGGAGGGGATTGCCGCCGGGCTGCGGGCGCTGCGCGGCCTCGATGCGCTCCATCTCGCGTTGCACGGCGGCGCGGAACAGAGCGGCCTTGTTTGGATAGTGGCTGTAGAGCGTGACCTTGGAAACACCGGCCCGGGCGGCGATGGCCTCGATGGGCGTCGCCTCGATGCCGCGCTCCAGGAACAGCGCCCAGCCGGCATCCAGGATCGCCACTGCCTTTTGTATGTCGCGCGGGCGTCCTGCGCCTTTCACGCGCTCAACCTATTGACCCGCGCAGGGCCTCCCGCCATTAATGAACGGCAGCGTTCATTATAACGGAGGCGTGAGCTATGGCGTTCAAGGGTCGGTGCTTGTGCGGGGCGGTGGCATACGAGTCTGATGGCCCGGCGGTGTTCATGGGCAACTGCTACTGCACTGACTGCCAGCGGGAAAGCGGCACGGGCCATATCACGGCCGTTGCCGTGCCGGACCCGACGTTCCACCTGACCGGGACGACGCAGGACTTCACCAAGCCTTCGGATAGCGGGCAGACGATCCGCAACACGTTCTGCCCGGTGTGCGGGACGACGGTGGTTGCCCGTCCCTCGGGCCTGTCGGGGTTGGCGCTGATCCGGGCGGGGACGTTGGACGACTCGTCAATGGTCGTGCCGCAGGTCAGCATGTATGTCGCCTGCGCCCCGGCTTGGGATGTGCCGGCGCCGGGACCGGTGGGCTTCCCGGGAATGGCGCCGCCGGGCCCATGACGATGGCCGGCGTCCCGGTCGCTGCCCGCGCGGCGTATGAGTGGGATGCGCCGGGGATCATGCTCGGGATGTTGGCGGCCGGGGCAGCGGTTGTCTTGGCGGCAGTGGTGCTGGGCTGGCTTTGGCCGGGGCGTGCCGGCGCTATCCTTACTGTGATGGTGGCTGTGTGTGGGCTGGCGCCGCTGGTGCTGGGCAGCATGATGGTGGCCTACGGTCTTGCCGGTAAGCTGCGGATGCGGGACCGGATGCTTGACGCCGTGCCGTGGTCCGGCGGGGAGCAGATGCTGGATGTCGGCACCGGCGCCGGGCTGTTGCTGGTCGGCGCGGCCAAGCGGCTGCGTGGCGGGCGCGCTGTCGGCATCGACGTCTGGGCCGCCAAGGACCTGTCGGATAACAGCCAGGCGTCCACCGAGCGGAACATTGGGATCGAGGACGTGGCGGACCGGGTGAAGCTGCACACCGTGGACGCACGGCGGCTGCCGATGCCGGACGGTTCGTTTGACCGCGTGATGTCGTTGCTGTGCCTGCACAACATCAAGGGGACGGCGGAGCAGCGGATGGCCTGCCGGGAGATTGCACGCGTGCTGCGGCCCGGCGGCACCGCGCTGGTCGGCGATTACGTGCCGACGACCGGGTATGCCGCCGCGTTCCGGGAGGCCGGGCTGCGCGTCGTCAGCACGCGGCCTTGCTTCGGCACGGCGCTGTCGCCGATGTGGCTGGTGGTGGCCGAGAAGCCGGTTGGACCGTAGCTGTTGGCCTCCCGCTTGGTGCGACGGTCCAGCAACGGGTGTGGCGGCACTGTGCTGACCTTTGCCGGGGAGGCGCGCAGCCCCGCGGGCGCGCGGCGATGATCGACACGCCGCAGGCCGTGCGGGCAGTGGCGCGGCCGTGCGCGGCAGACACGATCTTCTTGGCGGTGACGTGCCATCGGGCGCTCAGTGCTTCGTGAGGTTCACCGTGCAGGGCCGTACGGTCGTCCTGGTCCCAATACCCCGAGCGCCGTCGAAGCGGCTGTCGATCCGGTAACGATAAGGGGTGCCCGGCGGCGCATGACGGCTGTCGAAGGCAGACCCGCCGGACAAGCCTTGTATGTTGAGCAAAGAGCTTCCGTTCCCATCCAGCAAGCCGTCGATGGTCATCCAGTTCGGCTGATCCGGCATGCCATCCTCAAGATGCAGCACGCTGTTCTGCACCCTCCCTTGGAGGCGCCGCGACCAGCCGCGCACGCCGCCGGGCATGGCATCACACGTCAGGATGGCATTCCAGTCTCCATCGTAGGCCCTCGACGCCGCTGCTGCGGCAGGGACGCCCAGTGCCGCAATCCTGCGCTGCGCGAGTTCAGCGAACGTTCCGTTTGGGAAGCGGTGCAGGTAGGCGCGGAAGTCTGCCGGGTCCTTGCTACTGGCCACGGATTGCCAAAACGCGCCGTCGGCGTCGAAGGCTGGCGATGGCGCAATCGTCACCGGCCCGTTGAAGAAGTAGAAGCTGCCGGAGATCGGCGAGGAGGCGAGCCAGGGTTGCTGCTCGCCGCCGGTGGCCCGTTTGACCAGCAGCCCGACCTGGTTGAACACCTGGAATACGTCCATGCCCGGCTTGCGGATGGCGTCCGCGAGTGCGGCGGTGTAGGGGCTGTTGGCGCTCCTGCCGTCGGCGGCCACGTTGCCGGGCTGGGTGGCGTAGGAGATCAGCGTGCCCTCCGGCGCGTGCATCTCTGCCAGGCCGCCCTGGGCGCCGCGGATGCCGCGCGACGTGAAAGGGTTGTTGCGGCACGCGTCGAGGATCAGCAGGTTCAGTGCGGTCCCGGCGGCCTCCATCTGGCGCAGGACCAGGGTCGCATCGACCATCTGGAAGTCCAGGTCGCGCGTGCCGGTCGGGTTGGCGTCTACTGGGACGAGCCAGTTCACGCCCTGCACCTGCATCCCATGGCCGGAGTAGTAGAACAGGGCGACGCTGGCGCCCGGCAACGCGCGGCCGAACTCCTGCACGCTGCGCTCGAACTGGGCTTTGTCCAGGTCGAGCAAGGGGCCGTTGCCGATCAACGTGAAGCCGGCAGCCTGCAACGTGCGGGCGATCAGGCGGGCGTCGTTGGCGGGATTGGCCAGCCTGTCAACATTCCTGTACCCGCCATTGCCTATGACCAATGCGACCCGCCTGCCGTCCGACGCTTGCGACTGTGCAAAACCCACGGCACAGGACGCCAGGAGAAGCATAGCGACCGATAGAACCTGCAACGTTCGCTGCGTCGTCATCGTGCCCTCCGGCCCCGGGCTTGCCGGTGTGCTTGGATGAGACAGTATCCAGAATGCACGAGAGAGAGTAGCCTTTCCCTCGACTGCAAATAAGGCCAGTCCTGCGGAGGCTGCCCCGGGCACCGCCGATGTCGTGGCTGGGTTCTGGCCCGCAATGGACATACATCAGGGCTGTTCAACGCTGCTGGATAGGCGGCATTGATGCTGCCCTACCGCCTATGAGGGGCGATGTGAGGCGGCTGATCGCAAGAGGGGTTCCCGAGCCGGCTCGTGTCTGACTTCCATGGCGGCA
>JAABUX010003969.1_pt1 | contig 19128 bp, 16 predicted proteins | sample 5561851 | NCBI WGS metagenome assembly JAABUX01 (sample SAMN10711883, study PRJNA513361) | rock metagenome | isolation source: Antarctica rocks | place: Antarctica: Victoria Land, Richard Nunatak red sandstone | collected 2016-01-03 | reverse complement strand
GGAACGACGCGCAAGCCCAGCGCACGCCCGCAACAAGGGTGTTCAGAAGCTCCATCCGGAGCTTGAATCACACCGCACGGCACAGCGGAACCCACAACCGTCAACAGCCACTTAGAATTGCTGGGTTGACGGTGAAAGCCATGCCGTCGGCGATGGACCGGGGCGGGATGCCAGACGCGACGACTGGCTGGCCGACCAGGGCTGGCGCGTACTGCGGTTCACCAACCGCGAGGCTCTAGGCAACCTGGACGGGGTTCTTCAAAACATCAGCTTGGCGCTGCTTGGCCTCCCTCACCCCGGCCCTCTCCCGGAGGGAGAGGGAGGAGAACAGTGACCCTTCTTCAGATTCGGAACGTGACCAAGACCTTTGGCGGCGTCGCGGCCAACGTGGACATCAGCTTCGACGTGGCTGAGGGCGAGATCCTCGGCCTCATCGGACCCAACGGCGCCGGTAAGACCAGCCTGTTCAACGCTATCTCCGGAGAGGTCACGCCCGACCAGGGCACCATCGACCTGGCGGGACAACGGGTCAGCGGCGCCGGGCCGGTGGCGTGCGCACGGGCCGGCATTGCCCGAACCTTCCAAGTGGTCCGCAGCTTCGACAGCATGACGGTGCTGGAGAACGTCATGGTCGGCGCCTTCGCCTGCACCAGCAGCCCGCGCGTCGCGATGCGGGCGGCGGGGGATGTGCTGGCGTTCGCCGGGCTGGACCACCGCGCCGACGCCCCGGCGCACCAGCTCACCCCGCCGGAGAAGCGCCGGTTGGAGATCGCCCGGGCGCTGGCCACGCAGCCCCGCCTGCTGCTGCTGGACGAGATGCTGACCGGCCTGACCCCCACCGAGGCCGCCGGCGGCGTCGCCCTGATCCGCGCCGTGCGGGATCGCGGCGTCACGGTCGTCATGGTCGAGCACGTCATGGAGATCCTGCTGCCCCTGGTCGATCGTGCCGTGGTGCTGAACCTGGGCCGCGTGCTGATGCAGGGGTCGCCGGCCGAGGTCGTGCACCATCCGGACGTGATCCGCGCCTACCTGGGCGACCGCTATGCTGCTTAGCCTGGAGGGGGTGTCCGCCAGCTACCGCGGCTTGAAGGCATTACAGGGCGTCAGCCTACAGGTGGCGGCCGGGGAGATCGTCGCCGTCGTCGGCGCCAATGGCGCAGGGAAAAGCACCCTGCTGCGCGCCATCGCCGGGCTGGTGGCAACGGAGGGCGGCATCAGCTTCGACGGTCAAAGCCTCGCCCGCGTCGCCCCGCACCTCATCACCCGGCGCGGCGTCGGCCTGGTGCCGGAGGGCCGCCGGCTATTCCCGCGCCTGTCGGTGCAGGACAACCTTCGTTTGGGCGCCTACGCCCGGCGCGGCGACCCGGCGCGATTCAAGCCGCTCGACCTGGTGTTCGACCTGTTCCCCCGCCTGCGGGAGCGCCTGTCGCAGCGGGCGGAGACCCTGTCCGGCGGGGAGCAGCAGATGCTGGCCATTGGCCGCGCCCTGATGACCCAGCCGCGCCTGCTGATGCTGGACGAGCCGAGCCAGGGCATCGCCCCCAAGCTGGTCGATGACATCCTGGCCGCCGTGGGGCGCATCCGCGCGCTGGGCACCACGGTGCTGCTGGTGGAGCAGCGGCTGGCCGAGGCGCTGGACCTGGCCGACCGCGCCTACGTGCTGCAAACCGGGCGCATCGTGATGGAGGGTGCGGCGCGCGACATCGCCGCGGACGCCGGCGTGCGCAAGGCCTACCTTGGCGTGTAGCAGAAACTCTGCTCCCTCTCCCTCCGAAAGAGGGCCGGGGTGAGGGGCCTTGGCTGCGGAGCAAGGAACAGCACGCGCCGTTGGACCGCAGCCATATTAGGTGAACGTGGCGCTTACCCGCCCTCTCACCCCGGCCCTTTGTCAGAGGGAGAAACGAGCCATGACAATCGACTACGAGACGTTGCTCAACTACCATCTGCCCGACGTCCGCCAGCACGTCACAGCCCGCGACACCATCCTGTATGCCCTGTCGGTCGGTTTCGGCCAGGACCCGCTTGACCCGCGCCAACTGGACTTCGTGGACCATCACCGCGCATTGCGGGCCGTCCCAACGGCGGCCGTGGTGCTTGGCCATCCCGGCTTCTGGCTCACCGATCCAGCGACCGGGGTCGATGCGGTGCAGCTCGTGCATGGCGAGCAGGGCATTGTCATGCACCACCCCCTGCCCACCAGCGGCGAGGTGATCGGCCGTACCCGGGTGACCGGCCTGGTCGATAAGGGGCCGGGCCGGGGCGCGCTGCTCTACACCGAAAAGCAGCTCTTCCAGGCAAGCACCGGCGAGCGCCTCGCCACCGCCACCAGCACCACCTTCCTGCGCGGTGATGGCGGCTTCGGCGGCCCATCCGGCCCGGTCCAATCACCCCATCCCATGCCGGACGGCCCGCCGGACTGGACCATGGACCTGCCGACCCGGCCGGAACAGGCACTGCTCTATCGCCTGAACGGCGATGGCAACCCACTGCACGCCGACCCGGCCTTCGCTGCCCGTGCTGGCTTCCCCCAGCCGATCCTGCACGGCCTTTGCACCCTGGGCGTCATCGGCCACGCGCTGCTGGCCACCCTGGGCGGCTACGATCCGGCACGGTTCCAGGAAATGCACCTGCGCTTCACCGCCCCAGTCTTCCCGGGCGAGACCATCCGCACCGAGGGATGGCACGACGGCAGCTTCCGCGCCCGCGTGGTGGAGCGGGATGCCGTGGTGGTCAACAACGGACGGGCAGTGTTCGGCGTGTCATAGAACGGTCATTGCGAGCCGCCCTTGCGGCGTGGCAATCCAAGCACCGCGAGAACAGCAGTTTCGGCCCTGCAGCTCCTGGATAGCCACGCCGAAGCCGGCTCGCCATGACGGGTTCGCGGCCGGACGTCAGCCCTTCAATGCCCGATCCAACACTTGCACTGAATGCACCGCCTGCCGTCCGGACAGGTCGCCAATTTGGTGCCGGCAGGACGTGCCATCGGCCACGATCAGACCCCCTCCGCCGCCGCTCGCACCGCCGGAAGCAGCGCGGCCTCCGCCATGGCGCGCGATGCCTCCTGCGTCTCCGCCTGGTAGCCGAACGCCCCCGCCATCCCGCAGCACGACGACGCAATCGGCTGCACGTCCAGCCCCGGCACCCGCCGCAGCGCCGCCACGGCGTCCGGGAAGGCGCCGAACGCCTTCTGGTGGCAGTGGCCGTGCACATGCGCCCGCGGGGCCACGGCGTGCAGGTCCAGCTTGGCGTCGTGCCGCACCAGGAACTCGCTGAGCAGCATCGCCCGGCCTGCCAGCGCGTCGGCCTCGGCGCCGGGCAGCAGGGAGGCGAACTCGTCCCGCAGGGTCAGCAGGCATGACGGCTCCAGCCCGACTACCGGCAACGGCCCGGCCAGCGCCGCCAGGGTCCGCGCCGCCTCCGCCCGAGCCTGGTCCACCAAGCCAGCGGATAGGTAGGTACGCCCGCAGCATAGCGGCCGCCCCGTATGCCCCGGCAGCACGGCGCGGAACCCGGCGGCGGCCAGCACCCGGACGGCGGCGCGCAGGTTCTCCGGCTCGAAGTAGCGGTTGAACGTGTCGGCCAGCAGCAGCACGTCGCCGCGCCGTGCCGGCGGAGCGGCTGCCTCGGCATCACGGAACGGCCGCCGGCTCCACTGCGGCAGGCTGCGCTCCGGCGCCAGGCCGATCCGGGCCGACAGCCGGCGCAGCGCGGGCACCCGGTTCCGAAGGTTGGCCACCGGCGCCATGCGGGACGCCAGCACGCCCAGCCGCGGCAGCTCCGCCACCAGCCGGGCACGCAGGCTGATGCCATGACGGGCGGCGCGGGCGGCCAGGGCCTCGACCTTCATCTTGGCCATGTCCACGCCGGTCGGGCACTCCCGCCGGCACGCCTTGCAGGACACGCAAAGCGACAGCGCCTCGGCCACCCCATCCGATGCCATCGCATCCGGCCCAAGCTGCCCCGTCAGCGCCAGACGCAGGGTGTTGGCGCGGCCCCGGGTCAGATGCGCCTCGTCCCGCGTCACCCGGTAGCTGGGGCACATGCTGCCCGCGTCGAACTTCCGGCAGGTGCCGTTGTTGTTGCACATCTCCACGGCGGACAGCATGCCGCCCTGCGGTCCCGGATAGGCCGACCAGTCCAGCCGGGGCTTGAACGCCGGGTCAGCCGCATAATCAGGGCTGTAGCGGAACAGGCTGCGGTCATCCATGCGCGGCGGGCGGACGACGCGGTTGGGGTTCAGGACGCCGGCGGGGTCAAAGGCGTCTTTCACCGCCTCGAACGCGCGGACGATACGCGGGCCGAACATCGCCTCATGAAACTCGCTGCGGACGATGCCGTCGCCATGCTCGCCGCTATGCGATCCCTTGTACTCGCGCACGAGTGCAAAACATTCCTCGGCGACGACGCGCATGGTGCGGACATCGGCCGGGTCCTTCATGTTCAGCACCGGGCGGACGTGCAGGCAGCCGACGCTGGCGTGGGCATACCAAGTGCCCTTGGTCCCATGCCGGGCGAACACGTCGTTCAGGCGTTCGGTGTAGTCGGCCAGGTCGTCCAGGCCCACGGCGCAATCTTCAATGAATGAAACGGGTTTGCCGTCGCCCTTCATCGACATCATGATGTTCAGCCCGGCCTCGCGCACCTCTGCGATGGCGGCCTGGAACGCAGGGTCCGTGGCGCGGACGACGGCGCCGGGCCAGCCGAGATCGGCCATCATGCCGTCCAGCTCCGCCAGCTTGGCCAGCAGCGGGCCGTCGTCATGACCGTGGAACTCGACGATCAGCAGGCTGTCGGGCTGGCCCCGCACCATGCGGTCGATGGTGGGGGCATAGATCGGGATGCCACGGCCCAGGTCGATCATGGTGCGATCGATCAGCTCCACCGCCTCCGGCCCCAGCGTGACCAGGTGGCGGGACGCCTCCATCGCAGCCCGGAACGTCGGGAACTGGCAGATGCCCAGCACCTTGCGCGGCAGCACCGGCTGCAACGCAAGCTGCAGCCCGGCGGTGAAGGCCAGCGTGCCCTCCGACCCCACCAGCAGCCGCGCCAGGTTGCCACGGCCCTCGCGCCGGGCGGTGGGGGTCAGCGCCTCGATGTTGTAGCCACCGACCCGGCGCAGTTGCAGCGGAAAGCGGGCGGCGATCTCCTCTGCCTCGGCAGCGCCCAGGGCATGCAGACGCAGGGCCAGTTCCCCAGGCGGCGCGTCCGGCCCGAAGCGGTGGCGGCTGCCGTCGGCCAGGATCGCGTCGATGGCCTGCACGTTGTCCGCCATCAGGCCGTAGCGGATACTCTTGGACCCGCAGGAGTTGTTGCCCGCCATGCCGCCCAGGGTGCAGCGGCCATTGGTGCTGGGATCGACGGGGAAGAACAGCCCGTGCGGCTTCAGCGCGGCGTTCAAGGCGCCCAGCACCAACCCAGGCTCCACCAGCGCGGTGCGGGCGGCAGCGTCCACCTCCACCACCCGGCGCAGGTACTTGGTGCAGTCGATCACCAGGGCGCGGTTGACGGTCTGTCCGCACTGGCTGGTGCCGCCGCCGCGGGGCAGCACGGGCACGCCATGCTCCCGCGCCACCGCCATCGCCGCCGCGGCAGCGTCCACCGTGCGCGGCGCGACGACCCCCACCGGCTCGACCTGGTAGATCGAGGCGTCGGTCGAGTAGCGCCCGCGGTCGGCTCGGCTGAACAGCACATCGCCGTCCACCTCTCGCCGCAGCCGCTGCGCCAGGCGGGGGTCGCCCAACGGCGCCAATCCGCTTGGGGCAGAGGGCGCGAGGCGCAGGTCATCCGGCAAAGGTCTGCGCTCCCCTTGGAAGGGCGGCCTCGGCGGCAAACGTCCGGTCCGGACGCATCCAGAACGCCGCCACCACGCCGACCACCAGGAGCCTCATCGTGCCCCAGAACGGCAGCGACCAATTGCCGGTCCGGTCGATGATGTAGCCGAATACCAATGGGGACAGGATGGCGGCCAAGGCGGACCCGGTGTTCATCAAGCCGCTCGCAGTGCCGGAGTAGGCCGGGGCGATGTCCATGGGAATGGCCCACATCGGCCCGATGGTCAGCTCGGCGAAGAAGAACGCGCCGCCCAGCGACAGCGCCGCCATCACGGGGTCGGTGATGAACAGGATCGGCGCCGAGCATGCCAAGGAGCCGAACATCCCCACGATGACAAGGTCCCGCCGTGCCCGAGTCAGCGATCCAGTGCGGCGCAGGATGGCATCAGACAGCCATCCGCCGATGGCATCGCCCAGCACGCCGCCGCCGAACACCAGGGCGGCGAACAGTGCAGAATTCTTCAGGTTCAGCTTGTAGGCGTGCAGCATGAACTGCGGCACCCAACTCAGGAAGGTCCACAGGGTCCAGCCGTAGCAGAAGTACACGAACGTCACGGGCGCCATGCGCCGCAGCAGCGGTCCCCATGGCGTCGGCCCACGCTGCGCCGCAACGGTGGGCAGCGGCATCCGCTCAAGATCGGCCGCGGTCACGCCAGGATGCTGCCGCGGGTCGTCCCGGTAATACCAGGCCCACACGAGGACCCAAGCCAGGCTGATCAGGCCCGTAACGACGAACGAGCCGCGCCACGACACCAGGGCGATCAGCGCGACGATGGCCGGAGGGGTGATGGCATTGCCCAGGCGGGCAGCAGCGTGGGTGATCCCCTGCGCCCAGCCGGACTTGCCGCCGGGCAGCCAGGTGGACATCGCGCGGGTGGCGGTCGGGAACGTCGCGCCCTCCCCCAGTCCCAGCAACATCCGCGCAGCCAGCAGGGTCCATAGCCCGCCGACCAGTCCGGTCAGCACCGTCGCCACCGACCAGGTCAGCCCACACACGATCAGGGTGCGCCGGGCGCCGAAGCGGTCGCCGAACCAGCCGCCGAGCACCTGGCAGACCAAATAGGGGTAGCCGAACACCGAAAATGCCAGGCCAAGCTGCGTGTTGGTCAGCCCGAGATCCAGCTTCAACGCCTCGGCGGCGGAGCTGACGTTCACGCGGTCCACGTAGGTGATGAAGTACATCGCGCACAGCAGCAGCAATACGTTGCCGCTGGGCGTCAGCCGCCGGATCGCCATCCTGTCCCTTCCGATCCAGGCCTCTGACGGGCCTGGTTAAGCCGCCTTCTGGACCGCCGCCTGGTTGCGCCCGGCCAGCACGTCCATCGCCGCCGCCACGCCCGCTTGTCGGTGCGGCACGCCCGCGGCGGAAAGGCCCATCTCCACCCCGCCTAGGGTCCCCAACAGGGACAGGTCGTTGAAGTGGCCGAGGTGCCCGATGCGGAACACCCGGCCCTTCAGCTTGCCCAGGCCTGCGCCGAGTGACATGTCATAGTTGTCCAGGATCACCGCCCGCAGGTGGTCGGCGTCGTGCCCCTCCGGCATCACCACCGCGGTCAGGATGCTGGAGTGCTCCCGCGGGTCCTGGCACAGGATGTCGAGGCCCCAGGCAGTCACGGCGGCACGGGTCGCGGCGGCATGGCGGTCGTGCCGGGCAAAGACGTTGGGCAGGCCCTCCTCCATCAGCATGGCAAGCGCCTCCTCCAGCCCATACAGCAGGTTGGTGCTGGGCGTGTAGGGGAAGTAGCCGGTGGCGTTCGGCCCTATAATCTCCTGCCAGTCCCAATACGAGCGCGGCATCCCGCCCGCCTTTGCCGCCGCCATCGCCCTGGCCGAGATGGCGTTGAAGCTCAGCCCCGGCGGCAGCATCAGCCCCTTCTGCGAGCCGGACACCGTCACGTCCACGCCCCAGGCGTCGTGCTGGTAGTCCATGCTGCCAAGCGAGGAGATGGTGTCGACCATGAACAGCGCCGGGTGGCCGGCGCGGTCGATGGCGGCGCGGATGTCCGGGATGCGGCTGGTAACGCCGGTGCTGGTCTCGTTGTGCACGACCATGACGGCCTTGATGGCGCGGCCGGGTTCGGCGTGCATGTCGGCGCGCAGGCGGGCCTCCACGTCGGCCGGGTCCACGCCGTGGCGCCAGTCGCCGGGCACCCAGTCCACCTGCAGGCCAAAGCGCCCGGCCATCACGCGCCACAGGGAGGCGAACTGGCCCGTCTCATACATCAGCACGCGGTCGCCGGCGGTCAGGGTGTTGACGATGGCGGCCTCCCACGCGCCGGTGCCGGAGGCCGGGTAGATGACGACGGCTCCGGTGGTGCCGAACACGGTCTGCATCCCGGATAGGACGGCACGGCCGAGACGGGCGAACTCCGGGCCGCGGTGGTCGATAGTCGGGCGGTCGATGGCGCGCAGGATGCGGTCGGGGACGTTGCTGGGACCTGGAATTTGCAGGAAGTGCCGGCCGCTCTTGAACGCCATGGGGGTGCCCCGAGAATGAATGCAAAATGGTCATCGCATAGGACGAGGCCAGGCTGCAAGTCTGCTCCCTCTCCCTCCGGGAGAGGGCCGGGGTGAGGGAAGCGGCAAGGGCCTAACTTACCCGTTTCAAGGACGAACTCCGCCGCCAACTTGCGGGGTTCGGCGCCCGTGGCCTCCCTCACCCCAACCCTCTCCCAGAGGGAGAGGGCGCAGCAACGGCTTTGCATGCAATTCCGATGCGGCTATATGGCGTCGCCATGGGCCAGCCCGCCAGCAACGTCATCCAGGCGTTCCCACCAGCCCCGTCGCTGCACGCCGGGCTGCTGGAACGCTTGCGCGTGCTGGTCAACGAGGGCGACCTGCCTCCCGGCGCCCGCGTGCCGGAACGCGAGCTGTGCGCCCGCTTCGGCGTGTCCCGCACCCCATTGCGCGAATGCCTGAAGGTGCTCGCAGCCGAGGGGCTGGTGGACCTGCTGCCCAACCGCGGCGCCCGGGTGGCAACCCTGGGCGACGAGCACCTGGTCCACCTGTTCGAGGTGATCGCGGCCCTGGAGGCCGAGGGCGGGCGGCTGGCCTGCCTCCGCATCCAGCCAGCCGCCTTTGCCGAGATCCAGGCCATGCACTACCGCATGCACGCGCATTACCTCCGGGGGGAGCTGCCGGGATACTTCGCGCTGAACCAGTCGATCCACGCCGCAATCCTGCTCGCCGCGGCCAACCCGGTGCTGACGGCGGCGCATGCCGGGCTGGCCGGGCGGATCACCCGTGCGCGCTACTTGTCCAATCGCATCCACCGCGACCGTTGGCAGGCCGCGATGAACGAACATGAGGGCATCCTGGACGCGCTGGGCCGGCGGGACGGGGCGGCGCTGGGCACGCTGCTTTCGCGTCACCTGCAGAACAAACGCGACATCATCACCGGCGCGCTGCGCGGAGCGGAGCCATCGCCGTAGCAGACGTTCGGCTCGCCGGGTTCAGCGCCCGCACCCCCCTGGCGGAGGCGCTGGCATGGATTGGAACGTCGCTGGCCGCGCTCGGCACGGAACGCGTACAGACCAGCACGGCCGTGGGCCGGATGCTGGCGTCGCCCTGCGGCGGGGCGGCGTGGCCCGGCACGGACCGTGCTGCGGTTGATGGTTACGGCATCCAGGCCGCCTTGACCGAAGGCGCGAGCGAATACAACCCATTGCCAGCCGGTGATGCGATCCTGGTCGCGGCGGGCACCTCAATTCCGCCGGGCTTGGACACCGTGGCGCCCTACCCCGCCCTGCATCGCAAGGGTTCGGTGCTGGAGGCGCTGGCGCCTGTGGCCCGCGGCGCCGGCATTGAACGCCGCGGGGGCGATGCAGGGCCAGGGTTCCAGGCGCCTGCCGGCTTGTTACGGCCGGAAGCGGTGGCCTTGCTGCAGCTCATGGGGGTGGAGTGGGTGGAGGTCGTCCGGCAACCGAACGTCGCCATCGTTGCCGCCGCGCCCAAGATCGGACCGGACGTTCTGACGCCGTTGCTGGCGCGCCTGGTCGCAGATGACGGAGGCATGGCAAGCTTCCACGTTAGCCCGGCCGCTGTGCCGCCCGGCGCCGACTTGGTGCTGCTGGCTGGCCGATCCGGCTGCGGCTGGGACGATGTCATGTTGGACCAGCTCGCTGCGGCAGGCGGCTCGCTCGACCAGCATGGCATCGCAGTCCGTCCAGGGGACTCCGCGGGGTTGGGCTGGTTGAACGGGGCGCCGGTGCTGCTGCTGCCAGGGTCGCCGGCGTCGGCACTGACGATCTACGACTTGCTTGCCGGACCCGCCGTGCAAACCTTGGCGGGGCGGGCAGCGGTGCCGCGCGGCGTGCAGCGGGAGGTAGTATTGGACCGGAAGATCACCTCGGCGGTCGGGTTCACCGACATCGTGCGAGTGAAGCTGCACGGTGGACGTGCAACGCCGCTGGGACCAGCCGACGCGGGCGGCCTGGCCCGCGTCGTGCTTTCGGACGGTTGGGTGCTCGTGCCGGAGGGCCAGGAGGGGTTCCCGGCCGGCAGTGCCGTCGTCGTCAACTGCCGGCCAGGCGCGGCATGACGGTCGTCGTCCCAACGCTACAACGGGCAGCGCGACAGGACCAGTTCCTGGATGTCGTGTCGCGGGACGAGGCCGAAACGCGTTTCCATCGCCATCTCAGCCTGACCCCGTTAGGCACGGAAATTATTGCTCTTGATCAAGCTCGTGGCCGGGTGCTTGCAGTTGACGTGGTGGCGCCGGTGGATGTGCCGGGATTCGACCGCGCCGGGGTGGATGGCTTCGCGGTGCGTGCCGCCGACACCGTGGACGCGACCGATGACGCCCCGGCTGTCCTGGCGCTGAACCCGTTGGTGCTGACGCCGGGCGTCCCGGCCCGGGAAGCCGTGGCCGCCGGAGCCGCCAGCGTCATCGCCACGGGCGGCATGGTGCCCCGTGGCGCCGACGCCGTGGTGATGGTCGAGCAGACCGACCTGCGCGACGGCCCGGTGCTGTCCGTGGAAATCGCACGCCCCGCGGCGCCCGGCGCCTACATCGCCGCCGCCGGGTCTGACATCGGCCGGGGGGAGACCGTGCTGCGCCGCGGCCGCGTGCTGTCCTCGCGGGAGATTGGGATGCTGGCCGCCGTCGGCTCGGCGGAGGTCGAGGTATGGCGGCGGCCGCGCGTGGCGATCTTCTCGACGGGGGACGAGCTTGTTGCGCCGGGCTGCCCGATCCGGACGGGCCAGGTCTATGACAGCAACGCCGCCATCCTGGCCGCCGCAGTCGAGGAACTGGGCGGCGAGCCAGTGCGGCTGGGCATCATCCCGGACGATCCCGCGGCGTTGGGTGCGGCCTTGGATGCAGCGTTGCTGGCGGGGGACATGGTGCTGCTGTCCGGCGGCACGTCTAAGGGCGCCGGGGACCTGGCGCACCAGGCGGTCGCGCGGTTGGATGCGCCAGGGATCGTCGTGCACGGCGTGGCGCTGAAGCCCGGCAAGCCGCTCTGCCTGGCCGTGCAGCACGGCAAGCCCGTCGTCGTGCTGCCGGGCTTTCCGACGTCGGCCATCTTCACCTTCCATGAGTTCGCGGCCCCGGTGCTGCGTGCCTTCGCCGGGCTGCCGCCAGCCCGGCGCCAGACGGTCGATGCAACCCTGCCGCTCCGCATCGGGTCCGAGCGGGGCCGCACGGAATACGTCATGGTGTCCCTGATCCATGGGCTGAACGGCGAGCTTGCGGCGTATCCCACGGCTAAGGGATCGGGCGCCGTCACCAGCTTTGCCCAGGCGGACGGGTTCTTCGTCGTTCCGGCGGGGGTGGAGAGCGTGGCGCAGGGCGCCCCTGTGCAGGTCCACCTGATTGGCGAAGGCGCGCCGGCGGCCGACCTCGTGGTGATCGGCAGCCAGTGCGCCGGGCTGGACCTGCTGGTCGGGATGCTGGAAGCGGAGGGCTTGGCGGTGAAGTCCCTGGCGGTGGGCAGCACCGGTGGGCTGGCGGCGGTGGCGCGCGGGGAGTGCGACGTGGCCGGCGTTCACCTGATGGACCCGGCAACGGGCCTATACAACACCCCATACCTAACTGACTCCATGACATTACTGCCCGGCTACGGTCGGCTGCAGGGCATCGTGTTCCGGCCGGATGACGCGCGCTTCCAGGGCCGGGCCACCGCCGACGACGCCATGCAGGCTGCGCTGGCCGATCCGGACGTGATGATGGTCAACCGCAACGCTGGCAGCGGGACGCGCATCCTGATCGACCGCATGCTGGGCGGTGCGCGTCCGCCGGGCTATGCGGGCGGCACGCGGTCGCACAACGCCGTGGCTGCGGCAGTCGCACAGGGCCGTGCGGATTGGGGCGTGGCGATCCAGACGGTGGCACGGGATTACGCCCTGGGCTTCCTGCCGCTCCAGGCCGAGCAGTACGACCTGATTGTGCCCACTGCCCGGCTGCACCGCCCAGCCGTCCAGCGCCTGGCCGCCTTGCTGACTCAGCCCGAGGTGCGCGAGGCATTGCGGGCACGGGGCTTCGGAGCATGAGCATTCCGCCGAGCCTGGGCGTCATCTTGGCCGGCGGCTTGGCCCGGCGCATGGGTGGGGGTGACAAGGGGCTGCATCGCGTCGGTGGGGAACGGGTGCTGGACCGGCTGCTGCAGCGGATGGCGCCGCAGGTCGCGGGCCTGATCATCAATGCCAATGGTGACCCAGCGCGGTTTGCGGACCTGGGAGTGCCGGTGGTGGCGGACAGCCTGCCGGACCGGCCGGGGCCGTTGGCAGGCGTGATTGCGGGCCTGGACTGGGCGGTGGAGCACAGGCCCGGGGTGGAGTGGATCATAACGGCGCCGTGGGATTGCCCGTTCGTGCCGATGGACCTTGTGGCGCGGCTTCATGCCGGGCGTGGTGCAGCCGACCTGGCGTGCGCGGCGTCCGGCGGGCGGGCGCATCCCGTCGTGGGATTATGGGCGGTGTCGATGCGCGAGGCGTTGCGGCAGGCCGTTTCGGAGGGCTTGCGAAAGATCGACGCCTTCACTGGGCGATACCGAGTCGCTGAGGTGGAGTGGCCAGTGGGGGCTATTGATCCTTTCTTCAATGTCAACACGGTGGACGATCTACAGGAGGCGAACCGGCTGGCTGCAAAAGCCGGATAGGAGCCACGCGCCTTCTCCCTTTCAGGGAGGAACGAAGGAAGTAGACTCGCGCCATATGCGGCAGCCCTGCCCTCAGCGGCGCTAGGCACTCATGCAGCGCTCAAAGTACTCCCCCCTCATACGGCAGGTATCGCACAGCCGCCCCAGGCACGACGGCCAGCATATCCTCCGCCAGTTCCGCCAGCCCGTCCGTCCGCGTCAGCGATGTAAGGATGCCGGCCCCGTCCACCGGGTGCTTATGCAGGTGCAGCGCCCCGTCCGGCCCTGGAACCGCACGGACCCGCACATATTCCCGACGCCCCGCCTTCTTGCGATAGCTGAACGCGGCGACCGCCGGGCAGCCCGGCAAAGTCTGAATGGCCGCACCGCCCAGCACCGCGATCAGGGCGCGCGCAACCTGGACAAAGGTGACGAAGGCCGCCACGGGGTTGCCGGGCAGCCCGATGAACGGCACCCCCGCCACCTGCCCCATCGCCACCGGCCGCCCCGGCTTGATCGCCAGCCGCCAGAACGTCAGGCTGCCCACGGCCTGCACGGCATCGCGCACATGGTCTTCTTCCCCGGCCGACACCCCACCGGAGGTCAGCAGGAGATCGTGGTCCCGGCTCGCTGCCAGCAGCGCGGCCTCGATCCCCGCGCGCTGGTCGGGCAGGATGCCCAGGTCGGTCACCTCCGCCCCAGCCCGCCGTGCCAAGGCCGCCAGCAGGATGCGGTTGGCGTCATAGAGCTTGGCCGGCCCCAGGACGCTGCCGGGTTCAGCCAACTCGCTGCCGGTCGAGAACAGCCCAAGCCGGACCGGGCGCCGCACCGGCAGGTCGCGCAAGCCCAGTGCGGCGGCCAGCGCCAGGTCCTGCGGGCGCAGGCGGAGACCGGCCGACAGGGCGACAACACCTGCCGCAATATCCTCGCCTTGCGGTCGGGTGTTTGCGCCGGGCTTCAATCCTGGCGGACACCGGACCTGCCCGGCCTCCACCTCGACATCCTCCTGCATGAACACCGTATCGGCGCCGGGCGGCATGGCGGCGCCGGTGAAGATGCGGCGGGCGGTGCCGGGGTGCAGCGGCTCCGTCGCGGCCGCGCCAGCCGCCAAGCGGCCCGCGACCCGAAGGGTGGGCCCGGCGCCCAAGTCGGCCAGCCGCAACGCATAGCCGTCCACGGCGGAGTTGCGGAACGGCGGCAGGTCCATCGGCGCAACCAGGTCCGCGGCCAGGATGCGGCCGTCGGCCTCAGCCAGGCTTATCCGTTCGGTCCCCGTCACCGGCCGGGTCTCCGCCTGGATCAGCACCAGGGCGGCATCCAAGGTCAGCAGCTTGCCGCCGAACGCGAAGCAGTCATCCGAGAGCTGCGCCATGCCTGCTAGCGCCTGAAAGCCGCCGCGACGGGCACCGCTGCCGCCTGCATCACGGCGGCAATGCCGGCCACATCGTCCAGGTCCAACACGCGCAGCGCGCAGCCGGGCTGGGGCGTGTCGGAAGCGATGGCACAGATGGTGGGGTCGCCGGGGTGCAGCGGCGGCTTGCCCACCACGCCGCGGAAGACCTCGATCTTCGGGTGCGCGTCGCGCTTGAAGCCTTCCACCAGCACCAGATCCACCGGCGCCAGCAGGCCCACCAGCTCCGGCAATCCCGGCTCCGGCGCCCCGCGGTGCTCATGCATCAGCGCCCAACGCGCGGCGGAGGCCACCAGCACCTCATGCGCCCCGGCCTGCCGATGCTCCCAGGAGTCCTTGCCAGGCTGGTCCACGTCGAAGCCGTGATGCGCGTGCTTGATCGTCGATACCGTGAGACCGCCGGACGTCAGCAACGGGATCAGCCGGCGCAGCAGCGTGGTCTTGCCGGCGCCGCTCCATCCCGCCAGCCCGATCACCCGCATGGCGACCGATGGGGGAAGGCGTGCGTTGCAGGCGGCATGCCGCCGTGTAGCAGGGGGAACGCCTCCCCGCTACACCGCTGGCCTTGCCGCCGCCGCCATCTCCTGGCTGATCGCCCGCGCCTGGGCGTAGCGCAATGGCCGCAGCACGCCGACTGCCAGCGCCACAACGACGAAGTTCATCACCGCCGCCACCAGGAACACGGCATACCAACTGCCGGTGGACGTCTTGATGATGTTGGCGAACGGCACCAGCAGCGCCGAGGCGCCCTTGGCGGTATAGAGCAGGCTGGTGTTCACCGTCGCATACTTCGGCCCGAACGCATCGGTGCAGGTGGACGGGAACAGGCTGAAGATCTCGCCCCAGGTGAAGAAGATCAGCCCGGCGAACAGCACGAACAGCCACGGACTCGCCCCCAGCCACCCCAGCAGCAAGTAGGCCAGCCCGCCGACGGTGAAGGCGATCACCATCGTCGGCTCCCGCCCAATTTGGTCGGACACCCAACCGAAGAACGGCCGGGCCACGCCGTTCATGATGTTGTCCACCACCAGCGCCACCGCCAGCGTGGATGCGCCCAGCATGAACATGGAGTCGCCGATGCCGAAATCCGACGCGATCAGCGCCAACTGCGCCGTCGCCATCAGGCCGCTGCTGCTCACCATGACGAACATGATGTACAGCAGCCAAAAGATCGGGCTGCCCAGCATCTCCCGCGGCGTAAAGCTACGCAGCGACTGCGGCACCTTGCGGGACGGGGCGGGCGGCAGCGCCTCCCCCGGGTCCGGCGTCCGCAGCAGCCAAGCGACCGCCAGCAAGATGGCGCCCTGTGCGACGCCGAACACCAGGAAGGTGTGCTGGTAGCCGCTGCTTGCGATCATCGCCTTGATCGGGATGACCGTTACAGCCGCCCCGGCACCGAACCCGGCCGCCGTCAGGCCCACCGCCAGGCCGCGCCGGTCCGGGAACCACTTCACGGCGTTGCCCACGCAGGTCGCGTAGATGAACCCAGCGCCGATGCCGGACACCGTCGCACCCAGGTAAAGCATCTCGATCGTGTCGGCATAGGCGTTAATCACCCAGGCCAAGCCGACCAGCAGCCCGCCGCCGGCCACCACCAGCTTGGGGCCGCGCCGCCCGCCGAGCTTGTCCACCAGCCAGCCACCGGCCGGGGTCAGCCAGGTTTCCAGGGCGATGAAGATGCTGAACGCCCACTGGATTTCTGTCTGTGACCAGCCGCGCGCCTGCTGGATAGGCTTGACGAACAGTGTCCAGCCATATTGCAGATTGGCGATCAGCATCATGCAGATCACGCCGAAGACGAGCTGCCACCAGCGCAAAGACGGTGGTGGCCGTTGCATCTCCACCTGCATTACCATTCCCTTGTCGAACTGATACGATCCTCTGCTGCCGACAATGGCTGGTAAATGCCCTCCGTGCTAGGCAAAAAGTGTTGCAAAAGAGAGAATGTGTCTCAAAGCGTGCGTCGCCTTCATCCGCGGTGAGTTATTGTTGCGGTACTGAACTGATACGACTCTCTGCCGCCGGCAATGGCTGGCAACTGCCCTCCGTGCTATCCCCGCAGTGCCTTCACCATCGTGCTGCCCAGGGCGGCCGGGCTTTCGGCGACGTGGATGCCGGCCTGGCGCATCGCTTCGAACTTCGCCTCCGCCGTGTCCTTGCCGCCGCTGATCACCGCACCGGCATGACCCATCCGGCGGCCGGGAGGCGCCGTCACGCCGGCGATGAAGCCCACCACCGGCTTGTTCGTCTTGCTGGCGGCGATGAACTCCGCGGCGTCGATCTCGCTTTGCCCGCCGATCTCGCCGATCATGATGATGCTGTGCGTCTCGGGGTCGGCCAGGAACATTTCCAAGACCTCGATGAAGTCGGTGCCCTTCACCGGGTCGCCGCCGATGCCGACGCAGGTGCTCTGCCCCAGGCCGGCCGCCGTCGTCTGGCTCACGGCCTCATAGGTCAGCGTGCCGCTGCGGCTGACGATGCCGACCGAGCCGCGGCGATGGATGTGGCCCGGCATGATGCCGATCTTGCAGGCGTCGGGCGTGATGACGCCGGGGCAGTTGGGGCCGATCAGCCGCGATCCGCTGCCGTCCAGCGCGCGCTTCACGCGGATCATGTCCAGCACCGGGATGCCCTCGGTAATGCAGATGATCAGCGGGATGCCGGCGTCGATGGCCTCAAGGATCGCGTCTGCGGCAAACGGTGGCGGCACGTAGATCGCGCTGGCGTCGGCGCCCGTCGCCTCCCGCGCCTCGCCGACGGTGTCGAACACCGGCAGGTCCAGGTGCCGCGTGCCGCCCTTGCCCGGGGTGACGCCGCCCATGACCTTGGTGCCGTAGGCGATGGCCTGCTCGGAGTGGAACGTGCCCTGCGCACCCGTGAAGCCCTGGGTGATGACGCGGGTGTTCTGGTCGATCAGGACCGACATTATGCGGCTTCCTTCACGGCGCGGACCACTTTCTCGGCAGCGTCGGCCAGGTTGTCGGCGCTGACGATCGGCAGGCCGGACTTGGCCAGGATGTCCTTGCCGAGAGCCACGTTCGTGCCCTCCAGCCGCACCACCAGCGGCACGCCCAGGCTGACCTCGCGGGCGGCGGCCACCACGCCCTCGGCGATCACGTCGCAGCGCATGATGCCGCCGAAGATGTTGACCAGGATCCCCTCCACGTGCGGATCGGACAGGATGATCTTGAACGCCGCCGTCACCCGCTCCTTGGTGGCGCCACCGCCGACATCCAAGAAGTTGGCGGGGCTGCCGCCATACAGCTTGATGATGTCCATCGTCGCCATCGCCAGCCCAGCGCCGTTCACCATGCAGCCGATGGTGCCGTCCAGCGAGATGTAGCTCAGGCTGTGCTTGCTGGCCTCCAGCTCCTTCGGGTCCTCCTCGCTCTCGTCGCGCAGCGCCTCCAGGGCAGGCTGCCGATACAAGGCGTTGTCGTCGAAGCTGACCTTGGCATCGAGCGCCACCACGTCGCCGGCCTCGGTCACCACCAGCGGGTTGATCTCGACAATGGCGCAGTCCAGCTCGACGAAGGCGCGGTACATCGCCAGCACGAACTTGGTGAACGCGCCGACCTGCTTGCCCTCCAGCCCGAGGCCGTATGCCAGCTTGCGGGCGTGGAACGGGAAGACGCCGGCAGCCGGATCGACGGCGACGCGCATGATGCGGTCGGGCTGGGTTTCGGCGACGTGCTCGATCTCCATGCCGCCCTCGGTGCTGGCGACGATGGTGATGCGGCTAGTCTCGCGGTCCACCAGCAGGGACAGATACAGCTCGCGCTTGATGGCGCAGCCGGCCTCCACGTACACCCGGCTGACCCGGCGGCCAGCCGGGCCGGTCTGCTTGGTGATCAGGGTGTTGCCGATCATGGCCTCCGCCGCCTCGCGCGCCTCGGCAGGGGACTTGGCGAGCCGCACGCCGCCCTTGCCCTCGGGTGCGCCCTCGAACTTGCCGGCGCCACGCCCGCCGGCGTGGATCTGCGACTTCACGACGAAGACGGGGCCGGGCAGCTTGGCGGCGGCAGCCTCCGCCTCCTCCGGCGTCCAGGCGACGAAGCCCTGCAGGACGGCCACGCCGTAGCCGCGCAGCAGCTCCTTGGCCTGGTATTCGTGGATGTTCATCGCGTCGGCTCCGATCAGGGCGGCGGGCACTGCACCGTGACTTGAATGCCTCAGCCCCTTCGCGGCGGCAACCCTGGGCGTCGCCAGGCTTTGGCGTGCGGCAAACGGGGACTGCGCCGATGAAGGCTTTTCTACTCGTATTCGCTGCCATCGTGGGAGTGCTGAACGCGGTTCAAGCAGGCTGCAGTTCCACACTCGGCAGGGCGATTGGGCCGATGCCGGCGGCGGTTGCCATCGGCTTCGTGGCGTTGCTGGCCTACTTTGCCGCTGGCGCGGTGTCGGGCCAGTTGGCTTGGCCTGGCGCGGTCAAGATAGCCGCGGCGCCGTGGTGGGCCTGGACGGGCGGCTTGATGGGCGCTGCGTTCGTGCTGTCGCAACTGTTCGTTGCGGAAAAGGTCGGGTCAGGGACGTTCATCGCCCTCACGGTCACGGCGTCGGTGGTGGCGTCGCTGGTGATCGACAACTACGGGCTGGTCGGGTTCGAGGTGCATCCGGCGGGATGGGCACGCATCGCCGGGGCTGTGTTCATGTTTGTTGGTTTGGGTCTGATTGCGCGCTACTGAGCTCGACTTTGGCCATTTCCGGTCATGCGCTGGTCCAGAAGTGCGGCTCTGAGGCGATGTAGTCGAGGGCTTTGCCGAGCGGCATGGTTGCGATGCCGAACGGCCCTGAGGCGCCCCAGCGC
>JAABUX010003968.1_pt1 | contig 19129 bp, 22 predicted proteins | sample 5561851 | NCBI WGS metagenome assembly JAABUX01 (sample SAMN10711883, study PRJNA513361) | rock metagenome | isolation source: Antarctica rocks | place: Antarctica: Victoria Land, Richard Nunatak red sandstone | collected 2016-01-03 | reverse complement strand
TACGTCTCGCTAGGGGCGGACGGCGCGGCGGTCGGACGCGCCATCGCCACCCCGCACCACCCGCAGAAGCGGGCCTCGACGTTAGTCCGTTGACCGCAAGCGTGGCAGTGCATCTGTCTTATCCTTTCTAGCTATTAGCCATTAGTAATTAGCCGTTAGCCATTAGCTTGTGATAGGCCATTCGTCCCAGGGTCAACAGGCCCCTTCTTCCGAATGATTGCAACGCGATTAGGCGACCCTGACCAACCGTCCCACTATGAGCTATCAGCAGGTGATCCCTCATCCGGCTAATGGCCAACTGCTAATAGCTAACGGCTAATAGCTAATTGCTCCGTTCAGCGCACCAGGGTGACGACCGCGGGGGTGCGGTTAAACATCCAGAACGAGAGCGGGAGGCACAGACCAAGGGTCAGGGTCGCAAAGCCCCACGCCGCCAGCAGCCACAGTCCGCTGGCCCACCACCCCACGGTCAGGAAATAGAGCGCGCGCAGCAGGAACGGCCGTTGCAGCGGGCTCCCGTAGCTGACCAGCACCAAGCCGTTGGACACCATGACCTGCGTCCGCGTTTCCACCGGCTTGAGCGTGACCACCTGTGGCAGCTGGTTGAGCATCCAGAGGCCCAGCGGCAGGCCCAGGATCGTGATCATCAACAGCCAGGCAACGACTGTCCAGACCGCGCCAAGCCATAGGCCGACCATCAAGAAATAGAGCGCGCGCAGCAAGATGGGTACGCCGCCGCGCTGAGCCAACACCACGACTGGCTGTTGCGGCGCGGGGGCCGGAGCGGGAGTCGTCACCATGATGTTGTTGATGATTTGTGGGGCGGGCGCGTAAGCGGGCGGGTAGGCATAGCCGTAGGACGGCGCATGACCGGACGGCGGCGCCATCGGTTGCATCGGCGTCGGTGGGGCGTGGGCGGGCTGGGGCTGATAGATGCCCGCGGATGGATCGGCATACCGCGGTTGCGGTCGCGGTCGCGGTTGCGGTTGCGGTTGCGGTTGCGGTGAACGATATCCTGTCGCGGTCTGTTGTGCCTGAGCCGGCGGTTGTGATTGCCATCGCGCGGGGGCCTGTCGTGGCGCCCGCGGGCGTGGCTGCCAGGATGTCGGCGCCTGGGATTGTACGCGCTCCGACGCCTGTGGTTGCGCCCATTGCGGTGTGGTGGTCGTCGCGGCCGTGGCCACGTGAGGTTTGGGCCGGTAGGTCTTGTAGGTCGGGGGCGGAGCGCCGGGACTCTCGGCCAGGGCGACACCGCACCAGGCGCAGAAACCGGCGCCGGGCGTGGTTTGTTGGCCGCAGGCATGACAATACATCGCGAGTCTCCTGATCACTGTGACACGTGACCGGTGCAACGATTTCGTCGCAACTCTGTCTAGGGCCATTGTGGACGACTTCGCGGGTCGCGTCAACTACAGGCCTCATCAGGGGATGCGCACCTTGACATCGTGGAATCCGACCTGCGACTGCGGTCGCATGGCACACGACGGACACTGCGGTGTCAGCCTAGGGCCAGGAGCAGGGTGACGACGACTCACGCCCGACTGCAGTCGGCCCGTGGTTTGCCATGCGACTTCAGTCGCAGGCCAGGTCCCCAGCGAGCAAAATTGGCGCGGGGACGCAACTGAGCAGGGCCGGGTCGAAGCGGTCGAGCAGGTCGCGCGCGGTCAGGGCTGTCCCCGCCGGGACGAGGCCGCTGCTGGCCGCCAGCGCCCCGACCACGACCTCGGGCGCGATGCCGCGCTCACGCAACGGCCCGACCCCGACGGCGCCGTGACGCTTGGCCAGTCGCTCGCCTCGCGCGTCCACCACCAACGGCACGTGCAGGAAGCGCGGTATCGTCTCTCGATGGTCATGGCCAAGTGGTCCGAGCGGGTCGGGGGCGTCAAGCGTGTCGAGCGCGCGGTAGAGCAGGATCTGGCGCGGCGTGCTGTCCAGCAGGTCCGCCCCGCGCACCACGTCGCCGATGGCCATGGCGAGGTCGTCGGCCACGACGGCGAGGTGGTAGGCCGGGACGCCGTCGGAGCGGCGCACCACGAAATCGCCGACGGCCTGAGCCACGTCTTGCGCGACTGTTCCGTACAGGCCGTCCTCGAACCTGACCACGCCCTCCGGCTCATCGGGGACGCGGAAGCGTATCGCTGGGGGACGGTCGCCGGCGCGATCACGCTGCGCGGCGCGGCGCTCAGGATCGCGACAGGTTCCCGGGTAGCGCGGACCCTCCTGGCCGGCATGGGGCGCGCTGGCCGCGCGCGCAACGTCGGCGCGGCTGCAATAGCAGGGGTAGGCCAGGCCGGCGTCGCCGAGCCGTTGGAGGGCGTCGGCGTAGCGATCAGCGCGTTCGCTCTGGATATAGGGGGCGTGGGGACCACCGCAATCAGGACCTTCGTCCCAGTCAAGTCCCAGCCAGCGGAGGTCGGCCAGCGCCGCGTCCGCCGCGCCGGGACGGACGCGCGCCCGATCGAGGTCCTCCACGCGCAGCACGAAGACGCCGCCGACATGGCGCGCCAGCAGCCAGGCCAGCAAGGCGGTGCGCAGGTTGCCCAGGTGGAGCGGACCGCTCGGCGTGGGAGCGTAGCGCCCGCGGTAGGGCCTTCGGGAAGCCTCGCCGCTTTGATGATGGTCGATGATGGTCACGAGCTGTCAGCCGTTCGTGTCGAGCGAGTACGTGTTTCGGCCACCGATGGACGATTAGATATTACTTCGTCGCCACGACGACCATGCGCCGGCTGCCGGCAGTCAGCTCTTGCCCGTCTTGATCGTACCCGGAGACCTGGGCAAAGTCGGCCTGTCGCAACCATGCGCTCAGTTTGGGATAGGTCAATAGGCGCACGAAGAAGCGCATGCGGCGGACCTGTCCATCGCGCACGATGATGCGCTCGGTGTAGTTGCGGCCGGTGGCAACATCGTAGCGCATGCGGTCGATCATGAAATTATCCTCACGCTCCACCACGGCCGCGTGCTGATAGTGCCGCAAGATGTAGTCCCGGTTGTTGAGGTCGATCAGCAGCGTCCCACCTGGTTTGAGAGCGCGGTAGGCCTGCGCGAGCACAACGCGGTTATCCTCGTCGTCGAAGTAGCCGTAGGCGGTGAACCATTCAGGATGCCGTCGAAGCGATCGATCCACGGCAGTGAGCGCATATCGCCCGCGACGTACTCGACCGCGAGGCCTTGTCGCGCCGCGTCGTGCCGCGCCTGGTCGAGGAAAGCGGGGGTCACGTCGAGCCCCATCATGGTACAGCCGCGTGCGGCAAGCGGATTCGTGATCCGTCCGTGCCCACAGGCAAGATCGAGGACGGCCGCGCCCGCGCGCAGGTCGAGCAGACGCCAGATCAGGTCGACGTCGCGCGCGGTGCGCTCCGGGGTCAGCAGGGGTCCATAGAAGTACCCGTAGTCGGCGGCGTCGAAGACCGCCTCCACGTCAAACCGCCCCTCGCTCACTGTCCAGCCTCCCGATACATCGAGTTCTGGCGCGCTCCCCAACCGACCGCAGTCGGCGTCTGTTTGCCATGCGACCGCAGTCGCAGGCTTTGCCCTTACTCCCCTCTCCCACCGTCGAGAGAGCACGCTGGACCGTCGGCCTGCGGGTAGGGCCAGGGGGGCCAGTCGTCACAGGTTGGGGGTGAGGGGTACCGCGCCCTCCGTCGTCCCAGCGGTCAACGCACGGTCCGGCGCCATGCGCTGCTGCAGCCAGCGGTAGCCATCCTGCAGGAACAGGATTTCTTGCAGGCGCTCCTGCTTCTGCGACAGATCCTGGCGCAGCACGCCGAGACGCACGCGGCTCTCCATCGACCCGGAGTCGGCGCTGTCCTCGGCTTCATCGATCCGACGCTGTGCGACGGCGATCGCCTCTTCGAGCTGGCGCTGCTCGCCCGCCAATTCGGCCTGCCGGTAGGGCAATCGCTGCGGGGTGGCCATCAGGACGGTGTTGCCGGAGCGCGTGCGCGGCGGACCGACTAACTCGCCGGCCGCCGTCGAAGCCACGGATGACACGGAGGCCACACTACGCGGCGATCCGGCGGGTCCATCGAGCGACATCGTCGACGCGCCATCCGTGGATGGAGGCGGCGTGGAAGGAGCCAGCTCGGTTAGCGGCGTTGACAGCGTTGGGAGCGACGCGCCAATTGCGCGTGGTAGGGCGCCGTCATCCTGTGTCGATGGCGTAGGGGTTTCAGGTGGGGACACCTCGGGTGGCGCCGCCATGTGCTCGACGGCTGGAGAAGCGGACGCGGTGAACCGTATCCCCTCTGTCTGAGCGGTCACTGTCGGAGTGGCGCCCGCGCCTGTCTGGGCGGTCACTGCTGGAGCGGCGCCTGCGTCGGATACAAAAGGGGGCGTGATGCCGGGAACGAATCGTACGCTATCCCCTGGGGCCAACCGTGTCGTTGTAGCCGCGGGAGATGGTGGAGACATCGGCGCGGGCGTGGGAGGCGCTGCCGCGGCGGTGGCGCCCGTGGCAGCTTGAGGATGACCTGGAGACTCCTGCGTGAGCGCGGAGGAAGGGGTTGGCAGCGACGCTGTTTGTGTCGTCGTCGCCGTGCCCCATGCCGGTGAGGCGGGGACGGACGCCGCCGCCACTGGTGGCGGCGCATTGCCCACCGGCGCCGCGCGCTCCAGTGGCCGCGTGTACGATTGAGCGGATAGGGCTGCCGGTTGCGGTTGAGCGGATGACACTGCCAGTTGCGCCCCTGGCTGACCCTGTTCCTGCCGCCGCGCCTCCGCGCGTGAGCGATTGGCGGACGAATTACCGCGCAACGTCACAGCGAACACGATCACGACGACGAGCAACACGACGATGAGCAAGACAAGGATCAGATCCATAGAATCTCCGGTTCGGGCTAGTCGTTGGTCGTTAGTCATTAGTTTGCCGAGTAAGCTCCGGTGGGACGTACAATCAGCCGCACAGCCAAAGACTAACGACTAATAACTAACGACTAACTACTGATGAATATGGATGGTCACGTTGGCGCTTGAGCCAGGGATAAGAGTTTTCCCTTGCAGGCCGTCAAGAGTAATCTGCACCGGGATACGCTGCGATACCTTGGTATAGTTGCCGCTGGCGAAGTTGTTCACCGGGAGCAGGCTGAACGTGCTGGCCGTGGCCGGGATGATCCGCCTCACGTAGCCGTGGAAGGTCGTGTCGGGGACCGAATCGACCGTGATGTCGACGCCCTGGTTGACCTGTACATCGTTGATGTGGCTCTCGTCGACGTAGGCGGTGATAGAGACGTTGGGGTCGGTCACCAGGGCGATAGCCTGACCGGGGCCAACCTCCTGTCCCGGCTGCGCCGCGATGCTGATCACATTGCCAGCGATCGGCGCTATCGCGTTTGTCACCGGTCCCGAGGCCGCCACACTCCCACTTCCGCTCGCGCCACCGCTGCCCGCCCCTCCAGACGACGTACCATTACTCCCAGACCCGCTGGACGACGTGCCGCCGCTACCCGACCCGCCGGACGACGTGCCGCCAGCCGACCCGCCGGAACTGCCGCTGCTGGTGCTCCCGCCGCCCGTCCCGCTGCCGCTCGCCCTCGTGGCGCCCGCGCTGCCGCTGGTGGCGCTACCGCCGGGGACCGGACGTAGCGTGGCAACCGTCGCGCCCTGCGACACCTGCTGCCCGGTGGTGACCTGCACCGCGCCCACGATGGCCTGCGCGGGCGACGCCACGTTGACGGTGGTGGCCGTGACCTGGGCATCGTCGGTCGAGTAGAAGTAGTACCCCTGATGCCAGACGTAGAACAGGATCAGGCCGATCAGGATGATGATGACCAGCCCCAGCGTATTGATGATGGCCACGCGTCCGATACGCATGATAGTTTCCCTCCTCTTCACCTTTGTTTGTTAGACGCGCGACACCCGCCGCTGTTTGTTATACACGGGACACCCACTGCGTTCATCGAGACAACAGCGCCGTCGCGAGGCGGCCTCCAGTGGGTCCGCTACCAACACGACGAGCTACGACGAGCTACTACAAATAGTGTGTCTTGCCCTCGTCCTTGAGGCGTTCCACGATCCGCTTGACGTCTTGAGCGCGGTCGGCCGGCGCCACCAACAAGGCGTCCGGCGTGTCGACGACGACCATGCCGTCCAATCCCAACGTCACGATAAGGCGGTCGCCGCGGCTGTAGACCAGCGTATCGCGGGTATCCACGGTCATGGCGTTCTCGGCCAGCACCACGTTCTCGCCCCTGGCCGCGGCCAACTCGTCGCGCAGGACGTCCCACGCGCCAACATCGGCCCAGCCCAGGTCGGCCGGGATGGCCAGCAGTTCACCGGGCTCGATGTGCGAGAAGACGCCGTAGTCCACGCTCATCTTGGGGATGCGGGCGTACTCTTGCGCGGTCACGCGCTCCTCATCCGGGGTACCCATCGCCGCCATGATACGCCGCAACGTCTCGTAGGTCTCAGGCGCGTAGCGGCGGTACAGGTCCAGGATGGTGGCGCTGCTCCAGACGAAGTAGCCCGTGTTCCAGAGGTGCGTACCAGCGGCGAGATAGTCGCGGGCGTGCTCAAGGTCGGGCTTCTCGGCGAAGCGTTGGAACTCGTAGGCCGTGAAGCCATCCTGGTCGGCCACAGCCGCGCCGATCTCGACGTAGCCGAGTTGCGTGCTGGGAAAAGTGGGGCGCACGTCGAGCATCACTCCGGTGTCGCGCGCGGCGGCCAGGGCGCGCGCCGCCTCGAGCGAGCGATGGAACGTGTCCTCGTGACGGATGATATGATCGCCTCCCCACAGGGTGGCCAGCGCGGTTCCCGGAAAGCGGTGCTCGATCACGGCGGCGGCGTAGCCCACCGCGGCCAGCGTGTCGCGCATCTCCGGCTCGGCGACGATATTGGCGGCAGGAAGCTGGGGTACCTGAGCCCGGACCGCCTCGATGTAGGAACGCCCGGTGAAAACGAACAGGTTGTCGATCCCGAAGCCGCGCTCCAATAGACCGATCATGTGCTGGAACAGCGACTCCGGCCCCGTGAGCGGCTGGAACTGCTTCGGCGCGTCGCGCCTGCTAACCGGCCACAAGCGGGAACCCGTGCCCCCGCTGAAGATGGCGATCTTGATGTCCTCGCCGCCGCCTGCTTGCCCCACCACCATCTCCCCTCTCACGCCGCCGTGTCCGCGGCACCTCACCCCGACGCCCACACACGGCTCAATCCCTGCTGATACTCAGACTACTGCTTGTATGCTACCGCACAATCTGTTTGGGAGGAATGCCATGGACCTCTACCTACTACGCCATGGCGAGGCTGGCGAGGCGCCGCGCGACGAAGACCGCGAACTGACCGAGCACGGGCACAAGCAGGCGCGCGCCGTTGCATCCGGTCTGGCCGCGCTAGCGCCGCGCCTGGACGCCTTGCTGTGCAGCCCCTTGCCCCGCGCCATCCAGACCGCGAATCCCGTGGCCACGACGCTGCGCCTCTCCATCGAACAGGTCGAAGCCCTGGCGAGCGGGCGAGCGGCTGGCGAGGTCCTTGACGACTTGAGCAGGCGCAGCAGCAACCGTGTGCTGCTGGTCGGGCACGAGCCCCAACTGTCCCAACTGGCCCTGCACCTCACCGGGGGCCGCGTCCACATGCGTAAGGCTATGCTTGCCCAAATCACGGTACTCACCCTCGAGCCACCCTATGGAGACCTGGAATGGCTACTCTCCTGGCGTCACCTGCAGCGGATTGGACAATAGAGGACTATAGGGATACCTAGTAATTGAGGTGGTTCGACCTCTTACATTGAGGAGTCGGTTGGGGCTGACACCTACACCTCGCTATAGCTACCTCTGATTGGCGCACGGCAGTCCACAACGTACCGCTACGGATTATCAAGAATGTCGTGGTTACCAATCCAACGCCAAACGATGTGGGGATCTCCTGGACGCCGTTCTGAACCGTAGTGGGACGTAGCGCGACCATCGTCCGCCCAGATCATTTCGAAGACGTTAGGATAGCCTTGAACGCTCTTGACTCGTAAGCCCGCGCGAAAGCCGTGTCCTGCTCGGAGATCGTTTACCATCTTGGCCATGGCTCTTAGGAACCTCTTTTGCTCGGCCGGCGTCAACGTGGCGAACTCGCGCAGGAATTGCGCGAGTTCGTCATGTGTCGGCATCCGTCTCTGCCTCCGCGTGGACGTCCCGCCAGACTTCTTCGATCACGGCGTCGCTTACCCCAAGATGGCGAAACCACTCATTTGTCTCGAAGTAGCGGGGGTCGCGGTCACGATCTCGCAACTTTTCGATCCATTGAGCAAGTAATGTATCAAAAGTTTGGCCTCGTGTCGCTGCTGCTTGCTCGATCGTCTGATACTGCTCGTCGGAGAGTTTAATCGCTTTGCTCATCAGGCAGTCCTCTTATAGGTATCCTCGCGCGTGCAGTAGCTCGGCGTTGAGGATGGCCCCACCGGCTGCGCCCCGGATGGTGTTGTGGCTCAGGGCGATGAACTTGTAGTCCAGCAGCGGGCACGGGCGCAAGCGCCCCACGCTGACCGCCATGCCGTGACCGGCGTCGCGGTCGAGGCGCGGCTGCGGGCGGTCGGGCTCGTCGCGCACCACGATGACGGGGTCGGGCGCACTGGGCAACCCTAGCTCCGCTAGCGGAGAACGGAACAGGGCCAGCGCGTCACGCACCTCGTCGAGCACGGCCGTCACGCTCAACCGGACCGAGACGCACTCCAGGTGCCCGTCGGTCGTGGCCACGCGGTTGCACGCGGCGCTGAGGACAAACGGCGCGTCGACGAAGCGCCCATCCCGCCATGCGCCCAGGATCTTGCGCGGCTCGCTCTCCAGCTTCTTCTCTTCGCCGCCGATGAAGGGGACCACGTTGTCCTGGATGTCCATGGAGGGAACGCCCGGATAGCCCGCGCCCGACAGCGCCTGCAGCGTCGTCACCATGACCTGCCGCAGGCCGAAGGCGTCGTGCAGCGGCTTCAGCGCCAGGGCCAGGCCGATGGTCGCGCAGTTGCCATTGGCCACGATATATCCCTCCGAGTGGCGGCGCGCCCGCTGGACGGCCAGAGCCTCCAAATGGTCGCCGTTGACCTCCGGGATCAGCAGCGGCACGTCGGGGTCCATGCGGTGATTGCGAGCGTTGGTGGAGACGGCGTGACCGGCGTCGGCCAGGCGGTCCTCTAGCTCGCCGGCTACCTCGGCCGGCAGCGCCGAGAAGACCAGCGGGCTGCTCAATTGCTCGTCCAGACTCTTCACCACAAGGCCGCCAACACCCGTTGGCATGGGGGTGGGCAGGTTCCAGTGGCAGGCCTCAGCGTAGGGCCGGCCAGCCGAGCGGCCCGAGGCGGCCACCTCGCGCACGGTAAAGAACGGGTGCCCGTCCAGCAGCTGGATAAAACGCTGGCCCACCGCGCCCGTGGCGCCCAAGATCGCAACCGGAATCATGCCTCTGTGCCTCCAAAAGCCGTTAGCCGTTAGTAATTAGCCATTAGCCGACGGTTGCTGTCCGTCCCCGTCTTGCTCGATAAACTCGCGATGGACCGCTCGCAAGGCATCGTGTACCCTGTGTGCGCCGTCCCCGCCTGTACCATCGTCGTGGATCACGCACGAAATGCTGTACTCCGACGAGCCCTGGGCGATGGCGCTGACGTTGATGCCCACGCGGCCCAGGACGCTGAAGAAGCGGCCCGCCATGCCGGGCGTGCCGCGCATCCCGCTGCCAACGACCGTGATGATGGCCATGCCGTTCTGTGCCCCAATGGCGTCGACGTCGTGGCGGCGCAGTTCGGGCGCGAAGGCCTCGCGCAGCGCCAGCAACGCTGGCGCGACCTCGGACCGCGAGATGACCAGCGCGATGTTGCTCTCGCTCGACGACTGAGAGATCATCAGCACGTTGGCCCCGGTCGTGGCCACCGCGCCGAGCGTGCGCGCGGCGATGCCGGGCACGCCCAGCATGCCCAGTCCCTCGACCGTGACCAGCGCCAGGTCGCGGATCACCGTGACCCCCTTGACGGCGCCGCTGCCCGACGCAGCGGCGCCGATCAGCGTGCCGGGATGCGCCGGGTTGAATGTATTCTTGATGCGGATGGGCACGCCCGCCGCTACCGCTGGCACGATAGTGCGCGGGTGGATCACCTTGGAGCCGAAGTAGGCCAGCTCCGATGCCTCCACGTAGCTCAGAGCGGGCAGCGAGCGCGCTCCGGGAACCAGCCGAGGGTCGGCGCTCATCACGCCATCCACGTCGGTCCAGATCCAGACCTCGTCGGCGCCGACGGCCGCGCCGATGATGGCGGCCGAGTAGTCGGAGCCGTTGCGTCCCAGGGTGGTGGTCGCGCCGGCAGGGGAAGCGCCGATGTAGCCGGTGACGACGGGGACCGTCCCCGCGCGCGCCAGGTCGGATAGGCGCCCGGCGCGCGCGGCGGTGGCCGCCATGTCCGGCGCGGCGTTGCCGAACACGTCGTCGGTGACGACGATCTCCTCGGCGCTGATGGCCTCGGCGGGCGTGCCCCCGGCGCGCAGAGCCGTCGCGACCAACTCCACGGCCAGCTTCTCGCCGTACGAGGTAATGGCGTCGAGCGAGCGCGGCGAGAGTTCGCCCAGCAGCGAGACGCCAATCACGATGTCGCGCAGCTCGGCGAAGTAGCGGTCGAAGCGCTCGCGCACCGTACCCACACTATCCGCTGTCCTCTCCCCGTCAACGGACGCCGTCTCCAGCCCGGCCAGGGCCTCCTCGTGTTGGCGTTGCAGCGCCGCGACTCGCTCCAGCGCGTCGGCCTGGGCGGCGCGGCCGCCCAACGCCGTGCGAGCGATGGCAAAGAGTCGGTCGGTCACACCGCCCATCGCGCTGCTGACCACGATCGGCGCGGCAGGCTCGGATGGACTGGCCGCCGACGCGACCAATTCGGCCACCCGCTGGATACGCGCAGCATCGGCCACCGAGCTGCCGCCAAACTTCATCACCAGCACTGATTAGGCTCCTACTATGAAGATCCTATGGCTCGTCAAAAATATCGTGCGTCCCGATGCGGCGCCAGATAACATGTGGGTCTCCCTCATGCACCGGTGCACCGTACTGGAAGGTTGCGCGGCCATCCGGCGCCCACGTCATTTCGAACACGCCATCTTTTCCTTGTACGCCTCGCACACGCAAACCAGGGCGGAAGCGGCCTACCTTGAGATCGCTCAGAAATCGCGCAACAACTGTATCAAAGGTGTCCTTCCGAAGGTCCGTCAAATGGTCGTATTCGCGCAAGAAACGTGGTAGCGCCTCATACGTCGGCATGGCGCGTGCGACGCTCCTTTAAGGCGGCCAGAAACTCTTCGCCGCTCATGTAGATGGTACCGCGTCCCGCGGCCAACTCCTCGTCCGCGTCGCGCTCACCCTCTTGCCACTCGGGTGTCCAAAACCATTCCTGCGACGGGTCGTGATCTTGTGGCTGGCCCTGCTCAGCCTGCACGCGGCTTTGCTCGTCATGGTCTTCCCGGTGTGCCGTCACGGTTCTTCTCCCATTATATATGGCATAACTTCTGTTTTGCCGCTTGCTACATCACCCCGCGACCTTCGTTGCGGACCTGCGTTTGACAGCTCATTGAAAATGTCATGCATCGGGCAAAAGGCGGGCGTGCAGGAAGGCTAAGAACTCCTCGGTGCTGTTTTGCCGAAAGGTGCGGCCGGCGGCAATGTCTTCGTCGGCTTCACGCTCACCCTTCGGCTTCACGCTCACCCTCTTGCCACTCCGGAGTCCAGAACCATGCCTGTGATGAATCGTGTTCCTGACTGGTATCTGTGTGTACCACGTTGGATTCGGCCTGGTCCTCGCGTCGCGCAACCATTGTATTCTCCTTCCCAACCCTTTTGCCTTGTAACCGCGACCATCACGCCTCGCTACTGCAGGCAAGTGCTACCGGCCATGTCTTATAGCCATGTCTTATAAGGGTAACACGATGCCTCTTTGGTTCTCTTCGCGCCGTCGTTCTTGCTACAAGCGGCCTGTCTCGCTGCTCTCGTACCGTGCGGTCGTGACGGTGTGCAGTCCGCCCCACACTCTTCTTGCCCTAACTCATCCTCGTCATCGCGTCGCCTACCATCTTCATGATACAAGGCGGCCCCGTTCGCCAAGTGGAGGTAGCCTCTGCCAGTGCTCGCCTATAACGAGCGTTCCGTCGCCGATGCCGACTCTGCAAAACCGGATATCCTCGCCCTGTGCTACCATGACCCTGTCCCGACCTCCCGCCGCGTCCTGCGTCTCCCACACTCCGCGCTGAGAGCGAAGAAGGAATGTCTATGACCGTATCGGCCGACCGCGCGGAGCGCGTACACTTTGGTAGGCGCCGGGCAATCCTCTTTTCGACCGCCTGCTCGGCGCTACTCGTCTGTACAGCGTCGGTACATGGAAGCGCAGGCGTCTATGTATCTCCTATATTCCCTATATTTAGCTCTACATCTCCTACATCTATGCCTATGACGACCAGGGTGACGACAGGATTCTGGACCGCAACGCCCCACGCCATGACGGCAACCAGTGGCTGGGCGTTGCGAGGCGTGGCGCTGGGACGCGATGGGGCGCTGACCCTGGCGCCGGTCGTCGCACTGGCAAATTGTCACGATGTCGCCATCGACGGTGGCGTCGCGATGTACGACCCGCATGCCCGCTTCTGCGCCGGCCACGACCCTTATCCCGCGGGCGCCTACCACGGGCGCGACTACTACGACGGTGGCCAGTTCCACGCCGGCGCGCTGCTCTCGCCGGTCCGTCACGCGGCGCCCTTCGACCATGCCACCGTCTCGTGGGCCGCGGATACGCCGGTCGGGACCTGGCTGCAGGCCCACCTGCGCGTCCTCATGGCCCCCGGTTCGTGGTCGCGCTGGTACAGCCTGCCGGTGTGGGCCTCGGGCGCGAAGACGGTACGCCGGCACTCGGTCGACGGCCAGGACGGCGATGGCGTTGCTATCGAGGCCGACACGCTGGCCCTCCATGGCGCCGCCACGGCCACCGCCTACCAGCTGTCTGTCACCATCTTCAGGGGCATGCCCTCTGCCCCAGACTCGCGGGTATCGCCCGCGCTGCGCCGCCTCTCTATCGCCCTGTCGCACAGTTCCAGTATCGCTGCGGACGCGAGCGCGGGAACGGGTGCGACACCAATGGAGGGCGCTGCGGCCAGCTGGGCGGGCGAACTTGCCGTGCCGGCGCGCTCGCAGATGCTGGCCGACTACCAGGGATTGGGTTATGGAGGGGGTGGCGAGGCCTGGTGCAGCCCCACCAGCACGTCGATGCTGCTGGCCTACTGGGCACATCGCCTGGGACGGCCGGACCTCGTCGTCTCCGTGCCCGCGGCGGCGCGCGGCGTCTACGACTGGACATACGACGGTGGCGGTAACTGGCCGTTCAACGTGGCCTACGCCGCCTCGTTCGCGGACATGGACGGCTACGTGGCCCGCTTCCCCTCGCTGGCCGCGCTCCGGCCGTGGCTGGCCGCGGGAGTCCCACTCGCTCTGAGCGTCTCCTTCGGACCGGGAGAACTGCCGGGCGCACCGTTGCCCTCCACGCCCGGCCATCTGGTGGTGTTGCGCGGCTTCACCACCACGGGCGATCCCATCGTCAACGACCCCGCCGCCCCCGACGACGATGCGGTACGCCTCATCTACCCCCGCGCCGCCTTCGAGCGCGCCTGGCTCACCGGCTCGGGCGGCACGACGTACGTGATCTTCCCACGCGCCTGGAAGGTACCGGGGGTGGGGGCTGGGGGCTAGGGGCTAGGGGCTAGGGGCTAGGGGCTGGTTCCCTAAGATACATTGCCCCTGCTGCCAGGGTCGTTTATTGCGGGCCTCTTTGTTCCGCCACAACGACAAAGTGGGACTCAGCCGTCGGTGAGCGGAACGATTACTCAGTTCCACGCCCGACTACATGCGTTGGAAAGACATCGTCCAGACAATTCGTGTATGCGCCGTCCGCACCCCTCCGCGCCGATCCCGCAGCTGCTGATCCAGGCTGATCGTGTAGGAGGCCGTGCTGGACAGGAGCTGGCCGGACGCGACATCGAATACCGTGCGCCCCACGGCCTGGCCGGCCCCGTGCAGACGCAGCGTCCCGCGCCCGGAGGTCGAAAAGGTCAGCGTGTACGCAGGGCGCGCGGCGCTGGCGATGATTGCCTGAATCATGCCTCCGGTACCCCGCGCCGGCCCACTGCTCAGGAGCGTATTTGTTGCCGCCGGGCGTGCGAGCACGTCGGGTGTCGCCGGCGTCATGACCTCGATAAGGCGCGAGGGTGTCGTCCACCGTGCTCCAGGGCGAGCGGCCCCGAGGGCAGCGTCCCCAGCGGTAGAACGAAGGCTTCGTTCACAGCCTCGACCATCGTACCGCTCACGGCGCCATCCGCCGCGATCCGCACGGTCGCGGTCTTCGTCGTCGTCGGGCTTGTCGTCGTCGTTCGGCCGCGCGTTTCCGCCGCGTGTAGGATGCTCACACTCACTGCCACCGTAGCGCGCCCCTGAGAGTCGACGGACAGGACGCGTTCGCGTACAGTCGCGCTCTCGCTCGAGCGATAGAGCGTGGTAAACCCGTCTTGGATACTCAGATCCCCCGTCGCCGTCGCCCGACCTGTCGCGATGAAGCGGTAGGCGAAAGTCTGCCCATAGACGAAGCGGTAGCGGAGGGCGACGACGCCCCCGCCACCGTGGGCCGCCGCATGGGCCGCGGCAAGGGGAACGAGGGCGAAGGAGGCGAGGGCGAGAGCGCGGATTGAGCGCGGCATCGGAAGCCATCCTTTCGGCGACGTCGTCCGTCGCACATGCGTCCAAGGCGCCGCCTATACCTATCATTGTCCAAGTCCGACACGTAGCGCTGCTGGATGTAGTATGCAGCAATGATGGACGGGATGACAAACGGCGTGGGCATAGCGCCTAAGCGGGTGAATATGGCGTCCCACCACAGGGCATTGGGCTTTGGTTAGTGACACCTCCGCTGGCTGAGCAATGATCTATTGATCGTGCGGTACTAGCCACTCAGTAGATGGATTTGCCAAAGGCGCTCCAGGCCATCTCGGCGGCGAGTTGGCCGGTGAGATTGTGGCGGTCGAGGATAGGGTTGACTTCGACCAGGTCGAGCGAGGTCAGGCGACCCGTCTCGGCGACCATCTCCATGATGAGGTGCGCCTCGCGGTAGCTGACGCCGCCGTGCACCGGCGTGCCTACCCCTGGAACGTCGCGCGGATCGAGCACATCGAGGTCGAAGCTGACATGGAAGCCTTCCGTGCTCGTCTGCACGATCTCAAGAGCCTGGCTCATCACGCTAACCAGACCCTGGCGGTCGATCTGCTGCATCGTAAAGACGGCGACGCCAGTCTCGCGCAGCAGGCGCTTCTCCTCCTCGTCGATGTCGCGGGCGCCGACGATGGCGACGTGGCGCGGGTCGAGTTTGGGCCCTCGCCCCAGCAAGTCGACCAGGCGCGGGTCGCCGACGCCGCACAGTGCTGCCAGCGGCATGCCGTGGATATTGCCCGAGGGTGTCGTCTGCGGCGTGTTGAAGTCGCCGTGTGCGTCGACCCACAGCACGCCGAGACGCCTCTCGCGGTCCGTCGCGGCCACCGCGACCGAGCCCAGGGCCAGGCTGTGGTCGCCGCCCAGTACGATGGGGATGCGTCCATCGGCCCGCGCCGCGCACTCGCGCTCGGCCAACCCCTCCGCTGCTGCAACGCACCCATCAAGGTGTCGCAGACAGGGATCGCCAACCGCCAGTTGCTCCACCACGGCGACGTGGATGTCGCCCAGGTCCTCCACGTCGTGGCCAAGCCGCTCCAGTCCAGCCTGCAGGCCGGCGTAGCGGATGGCGCTGGGCCCCATATCGACGCCGCGTCGCCCCGATCCCAGGTCGGTCGGCACCCCGATGATGGCCAATCGGGCCGTCGTCTTCGCCTTTGATATGGACCGCTGCCCGTCGTCTTCCCGTCTCTGCTCACCCATTGTCTTGCCTAACCCCGTCCGTTTCAGGCGCGCCCCATTGCGCACCTCAGCCTGCACGATACCGCATGGCGCCGTTCGCCGCTGGCAGACCGTCGCCGCCCGACGCCAAAGCGCTGTTGTTGCTGGTCGCGTGCCTCGAGGCACGGAGCAATCAATCGGGCGGCATCTCCTCGGGCGTCGACTCCCAGGCGAAGAATGCGCGCGGCAGCGGAGCAATTGCCCGATCGACCAGGGCGCCCGCGAGGACATGCCGGCGGGATAGGTCCGGTTCGCGCAGGTAGGCCCGCAGCAGCGCCGCCGCGTCGCGATCTACCCGTTCCAGGTCCTCAGGTAGCCGCTTCGGCTTGGGCGCCCCCTACAGGCCGTAGCCCGTGGTGAGCCGCCCTACAGTACGTTACAATGGAGGGCGGACAGGCCGCAGGCAGCAGTATCTCCCCTATAGCTGCCTATGTTCCTATCTACAGCGTCTACAAATGGCAAATGGGAGGGTTGAAGAGATGATCAGAAGGTACGTTGCCCTATCTCACGCTGCCGTCGCCGTGCTCGTCGCGGCGACCTGCTCGCCGATTCCGGCGATAGCCCGTGGCTCCAGCGCCATATCCGGCAGGTCCGGTATGACCACGGCGGCAACCTCGGCGAGTGGCGTAGGCCATGAAACGCTGCGCATCAACTTCGGCGATTTCACGTCGAGGGCGCAACTCGACTATCCCCTTGGCAGCGGCAAGTATCCCACCGTGCTGCTGATCCCCGGTTCGACGCCCGAGGATATGAACGCCGACATCGTCGACGGCGCGAACGGTCCTCCGCTCTCGCATATCTTCCTCGACATTGCCCGCTACCTGGCTCCGCGGGGTGTGGCCGTGTTGCGCTATAACAAGCACTACGTGACGAGCCTGCATCAGGTCGACTATCAGAGCTACTATACCAAACTCGACCTGCAAGGCATGCGCAACGACGCCGAGGCGGTGCTGGCGGCGGCGGAGCGCGACCCGCACGTGGACGGCAGTCATATCTTTGTCTATGGCTGGAGCGAGGGCAGCACCGTTGCCGCGGCCCTGGTGGCGCGCCATTCAGAGGTGGCAGGACTCATCGTACAGGGACCGGTCGCCCGCTCCTGGAGGGCCACGTTCACCCATCAGGTCGTCGACGTCGTCGTGCCCTACCTGCGGCGCCTGGCGCCCGACGGGCGGGTCACCAACAGTGTGCTGCGCCGGGCGGCCACGGGCAACGGCGGACTGGTGGCGCGGGGCGACGCCATCTCTTTCTTCGCCCAGCCCAGCCAAATCGCGGGAGCGCCGTCGATCAACCCGATGCTGGATCAGAACCACGACGGCGCTGTTGACATAAATAGTGAGTTCCTGCCCGCGCTGCCGCGCATCATGGACTACCTGCTCGGTCCGCTCGGTCCCCTGGGCATCTATGGCCCGGACCGCGCCCTACCCAGCCTCGTCGCCGCGGCGCCGCGCCTGAAGCTGCCCATCTTGATCCTGCAGGGACGTAACGACGCCAACGTGCCGTTCCAGGGCGCGGTCGAGTTGCGCGCAGCCCTGATTGCAAGCGGCAACCGGGACGCCACCCTCGAGCTGTATCCCGGCCTGGGCCATACGCTGGGACCCGCCCGCGACGCGATCGACGACAATTTCCGGCCGATCGCCGCCCACCCGCTGGCCGACCTCCTGTCCTGGTTGGCGCGACACGGCGGCGCGGCATAGGGCTCAATACGTTACGTTCGGATAAGCTGACGGCGTTCGTGACGGGAAATCGCTGAGGTTGCCGGACTGCTTCAACGTTTGCGCTCACGGATCGCCCTGTTAGGGACGTCCATCTTGCGCGAACGTTGACGCAGTGATGTGGTAGACAAAACTGTCTCGGCCGCCCCCGTCGGACCTTGACCCCACACGGACTCCGCCTATTTTTTCCACGGCTCTCTGCGAACGCCTGTTTTGTGGGCCAACAAGAAAGATCACGGTGTTGACGAACCTGAAAGCGTGCCGTAGCATGAGCTGTTTCATCTCCCTGTTGTAGACGCCGCCCCAATGGGACCTAGCCAAGAACGTCCAACCGATGTCGATCTCGCCTTTTTCCTCGTCGTATCCGTGGAATCGCGACGACCCGATGACCTGACTATCTTTAGAGTCAATGGCGAGCAATGCTCCACCGGATGCCAGGGCCTCGCGAAAGAACGCCTCGAACACCTGTTTTTCGTAGCGATCTTTGCTTGGATGTTGTTCCCACAGAAGCGGATCAGCGGCTACAGCGTAGAGATCATGAAAATCGTCTGCTCGAAGCAGCCTAAGTTCGACAAGCTCGCCTTTTAAGGTGGGTTGGAGATCAAAAGACATATCGATTCCCTCCTCAAACTGTGGATGTATGATTCTTATCTACCATATCTTCCCGCAACCCGTACGGTCCAGCGTTTCATGCCCGACACCTGTGAATAACGACGTAGCGCGGTATCGTCACTTTGCCGGGCGCCGGTATACAGCCCCTCGAAGACCCATCATCTGGTCAGGTCGGGAGCATAACTGTCCGCTACAGGATGTGTGACCGGCTACAATGCAGACACGGCGCATGAGGCGGACACCAAGCATCTATCCACAAGGGCAATGGGCATGTCAGCGCGTGGCGCTGGGCTCCCGCTGCGGATAGGTGGGCATAGGATGGTAGAGGAGGATAGAGCGATGGGCGTGCTCACGCATGACGTGATCCTGCGCGAGATCGAGCAGGGCAGGATCAGGGTTGAGCCGTTCGAGCCGGACCAGGTCGGCCCAGCCTCTATCGACCTACACCTCAGCGCGACCTTCTGGGTGTTCGAGAGTCGGCATACCCTGCATGAAGTCTCAGAGGAAAGCGACTTCGAGGCCATGACCCGCAAGGTTGAGAACAGCACGGGCATTGTCTTGCAGACCGGCGAGACCGTGCTCGGGCTGACCACAGAGCGGGTCACGCTCGCTCCCTCGCTCTGCGGCTGGCTGGAGGGACGCAGCCGCTTCGCCCGGCTTGGGCTGGCCGTGCACGTCACGGCAGGCTTCATGCAGCCGGGCATTGACAACCACCAGGTGCTGGAGATGACTAACCTTGGTCCGACGCCCTTGTTGCTCCGCTCAGGCGTGCGGGTGTGCCAGCTCATCGTGGAGGAGTGCACAGGCGAAGCCTTCTATCGCGGACGTTTCGCCAAACAGTAGGCAGTGGACAGTGGACAGTGGACAGACAATAGGATAGGGGAGGGGCGATGCGGATGCAT
>JAABUX010003967.1_pt1 | contig 19132 bp, 22 predicted proteins | sample 5561851 | NCBI WGS metagenome assembly JAABUX01 (sample SAMN10711883, study PRJNA513361) | rock metagenome | isolation source: Antarctica rocks | place: Antarctica: Victoria Land, Richard Nunatak red sandstone | collected 2016-01-03 | reverse complement strand
AGATCCTCGGGAGCGTGGCGGCTACATGAGCCGATTGACAGGGAACGCTAGTCCATATAAGGGCGATGTTGTTGGGGCTGTACGTGGGGAAGCGGCTCATCGCACGCAGGTAACGGGCGAAGCCGTCACTCGTGAGGGTCGCCGCGATGCCGCGTTCAAGGGTGGCGAGCACATCGCGCATCTGCGAGTTGCCCGTCGCATCACGGTCAGGGGTGGCAGCCGTAGGGCGGGATGTCGTGGTCGCTGTAGTCGTCGTCATGGTTGGTCTCCTCGATAGTATCTGTCCAGTCCCGCATGTCGCGGAACTCGACAAGGCTCACGTCCGGCAGGTGCAATCGCTCGCGCATATCGCATTCGAGGCGGTACTCGTTCCAGAGGTCGGCGGGCAAGCGTCTCCCCGATGGAGTCGGGGTGTGACGGGTCGTCGCGCTCCACCCCGTATAAGCGGCAGGAATGGTGGGAAACTTTCCCGGCGCGGGTGGCGCGGCGTCCAGCGTGAACACGGCCTGAACGTAGGGCACAGCGACGCCTCCCCTTAGCATGGTGTCTAGTCGGGAAGGGGCGGCATTACACCGCCCCTGTCGCCGGGAATTACGCCGTGGCTGCGACCGCTCGCGGTTCCTCGACGGGTTCGTATGGGTTGGCAGGAGTGGCGGCTAATGGGCCGTTCTGCTCGTCGGCATCGTCAGGGGTGGTGAGGGGGTGGATGGTCTGGATGCGGTCAAGGCGGAAGCTCTGCCACGACCGCCGCAACGTGCAGTAGCACCACGCCGTGATGTGGTACTCCTTCGTGAGCGTTACCGAGGTGGGCCAGAGCACCCGCGCGGTCTGCTCGCCTTTCACATCGTGGTAGGACACCACGACCGCCGACGCATCGCGCATCGCCGCAATGGTGAGGGCAAGGGTGTGACGGGAGACGACGCCATTGTTATAGCGACCATAGAGTGCCTCCGCAACGGGAAGATCGCGCAGGGGCGTCTGCGGGTTGATCGTGGTGGGGAAGGGCGTGCCGAACTCGGTGCGCACGGTGCGCAGGGAGAGATGCCGGATGGTAGACTGGTCACGCATGGGGAACCTCCAATTCCTCGTGCCCGCCCCGGAGTGTTGCCGCACTGCCGGGGCATCGCTATGTCAGTGCATCGCTGACAACTCAATGATAAGCGATAACGCCTATCTTGTCAAGCCTTATCGTCTAACTTAGATGGTCAGATAGGGCGTTAGACGGTATCATCAGAGACATGGAGGACTACCTGACACTTGAAGAACTCGCCGTGTTCCTTGGCCTCAAAAGTACGGGGAGTTTACGTGTGCAAATCCAGCGGGGGGCGATCAAGGCAACACGTATCGGCAAGCGCACCTTCGTGATTAGCCGTGAAGAGGCGGAACGGTACAAGCGCGAACGGGGCGCGGGGCCGGGACATCCGAAAGTGAATGACGAGAAATCGTAAGAGCCGAGATAGAGGGCGCACAGCCAGCAGAGCGATTCACTACATGCCACCTCCATGCTACTCTGTCGCGATTACTGCTACCTACCGCTGTAAAACTTCTCATTTGTCGCAAAACAATGATTTGCTACAGGCAGATCTAAGGAGGTACACATGATACGCATCCTTGTGCTCGGTGGCACTCGCTTCATCGGCCCTGCGGTCGTTCATCACCTATATACTATGGGACACGCCGTGACCCTGTTCCACCGGGGACAGTCGCGTATTGACAACCTCCCCGACCTCCCCCGCCTATACGGTGATCGCGGACGGCTCCCGGATTTCCGTGACGCTTTCGCACGTATCGCCCCCGATGTCGTTCTTGACATGGCACCCGCAACCGAGGATGACGCCCTCATGGTGAGCAATACATTCGTTGGGGTTGCCGGTCGCGTCGTCGCAGTCAGCAGCAGCGATGTGTACCACGCCTTCGGGGTAATGAATGGTACGGAGGACGGCGACCCCGATCCCACGCCGATCACGGAGAACGCGCCGCTACGACTCAATCTCTACCCTCATCGCCACGACACCGCCCCCTCACTGGGCGACGAGCGGCGTTGGAAACGGGAGTACGACAAACTCTTCGTGGAGCGTGTGGTCATGGGCACCGAGGATTTACCGGGGACGATCCTGCGCCTTCCATTCGTGTATGGGCCGCGCGACTACCTGCATCGCCTCTGGCCATACCTCCGACAGATGGAGGCGGGGCAGACAACAATTACGCTCGATGCACGGAAAGCCGCGTGGCGGTCAACACACGGTTATGTGGAGAATGTCGCGGCGGCAATCGCGCTCGCTGTGATCGACGACCGAGCGCGGGGGCGTATCTACAATGTGGCGGAACCCGACGCCCCGACCGAGGCGGAATGGATCGCAGCGATTGGACGTGCGGCGGAATGGGGCGGGGAAGTTGTCGCGGTGCTACCGGAAGAGTTGCCGGAGCAGCAACGAACCACGATGAACACCGCGCAACCATTCGTGCTAGACACCACGCGGATTCGACGGGAACTGGGGTACTGCGAAGAGGTGCCGCAGTATGATGGCTTGCGAGCAGCGGTGGTATGGGAGCGGGCGCATTCCCCCGCCTAAGCGCGCCGTTCCTCCTTTTTCCTCTTGCTCAAATCCGTTCTAACGATAACGTCACGACATTCGTAGTTGCCGCCGTAACCCTTCGAGTCCGCCCACGACAATGCGCCAGAACGCATCATCCATTGGTACGGGTGTCCAGTCGTCGTCATCCTCCAAGTACCAGCACGGCGTCTTGCCCGTGCGCTCGGCCTTCGCCTGCATCTCGCGCATCTCGATGCGGGCACGATGGTATGCATGGCGCAGGTTTTCCCGCTCGTACCACGCCAAGTCGTTGTCGCTCAGGGTGAGGTCGCGCTCATCCATCGCTCGGTCCTTTCTGTCAGCATACATTCCGGCGGCCCCTGCCGCTTGCTTTCTCCGGCGCATGGCAGTCAAGGCCAACGAGCGAGCCGTGGCGAGCGTGCCTTGACGGCTGTGCGACCCTCTCCCTTGCGGCAGGGGCCTCTTCCCGGAATCGTGTGCGGTTCGTGCTTTTGTTGTTGTCACCGACCGATGCGACGCAGGAGTCCGTCGTACTCGCGTTCGGTGAGCCAATTGCGTAGCAAGGGGAGGGCGGCAGCGGGCACCGCGAAGTACAGCCGGGTATCACCTGTCGCCATCAGCACATGCCCGCTGTCGTACGGGCCACCCGTGATGCGTGAGAGCGGCGGCACCGACAGCTGCATCTCCCACTCGCGCAGCTTCCCCAACCACTCGTCGAGTGGCACGGGTCGCCCGATGATGAGTATCTCCCCACGTTCCCACGCCCCGTCGTCCAGCATTTGCACCGTCGGTGTCTGATATTCCCGCATCGTTATTCCCTCATTTCATTACTGGTTGCCTGCACCTGCAAACACGTCGCGCACCCGTGCCCGTGTGTCGTCGCGTCCTTCACGCAGGTCGCGGTCAGTAACGACCTGCACCGTCCACCCCTCGCGGGCATAAGTTTCCGTGCGCCGCTCCTCGCGTTCGGGCATGCCCCGTTCGAGAAAGAAGGCCGCTTGATGCGCGCTGCCGTGAACCTCGATGGCGAGTTTGCGGTCGGGGACGGCGAAGTCCGCGTAGACGCCGGGGGAGACCTTGTACTCGCGCTGGTAGTCGCGCCCTTCCTGTTTGCCCAGTTCTCCTAGCAGCACCGCCATCTCCCGTTCGGGGCGCGTCGGTTGCTCCCGGCGGTGATTCGCAAGGATGTCCGCCGCGTACTCGCGCCCATACCGTTCCGCCGTGGCGAGGTAGCCCTGTCGCCCCGCCGCGCGCAGGCTCTCCGTGCTCCGGTGGCTCTGGGCGAAGCGCTGGTGTTCGGGGTCCCGGAACTTGTCGCGCCCCATCGCCTCCCACGCTGCCCGCTGCTCCGTCGTGGGTTGCAGCGGCTGCCGTGCCCCTCCGGTCGATGGCTTCTCCCGGTCGTCCCCCCAGTCCGGCATCACGGTACCCCCGCAAACGTGGTGTGTACGTCCGTGGCGGTCATCGTGTTCCCCAATAGCCCCTGCCGTCGCGCAAGGGTGATGAGGTCGCCGTCTTCGCCGCCGAGCTTCGCGCGAATCGCCCCTTGCCGCTTGCGCACCGTGGAGGCGGCAATGCCGATCCGGTCCGCGAGCTCGGCACTCGTTGCCCCCGGCATGTCAGCCATTGCCACCAGAAGTGCAATTTCCGCCGCTGTCAGTTGCTCCGGTACAGTGTTCGTCACCGCCTCACTCATTGAAATCGGTGTTTGCACGGCAATCTGCGTGTCTGGCTCCGGCTCGGTTGACGGCACGGTGATCGTTGCAACCGTTACGGGATTCGGAGGAATGGGTGGTTCAGCTTCTTCGGGTAGGTGTTCGTCTCTCGCACCGTCGGGTATGGCGGGTTCGATGGTAGGAACCGGCAGTGGGACGGCACGCCGGAGTGCAATGAGCGGGTCCGGCAATGCCGTGTCGGGTACTAACCGAGCAAGCGTGGGTTCCTCGTAGTACCGCCGCTGGCGGGCGCGCACGGGGTTGCGGTCGCCCGCGATCACGAACACCTCATCGCGCATCGTACGCAGTTCGTCGGGGGTAATGAGCGCACGTTGCGACTCGCCCACCCCCCGGTTGCCCCGGTCGGCCCACGGCAGGAGCAGGGGCCGCGAACTGCTCCGGTTCGTGCTGTAGACCGTGGTCGTGCCCGCAAGGGCTGAGAAATACTCCGCGTCATCCCGCGTCACGCGGGCGAGACAAAGCTTCGTGGTCGCATTGCTCTTGATCGTGTCCGCGTCCTCCTCCCCGTACGCTTTGGTTAGTTGCGCCTGATCCTGCACCACGAGCAGACAGCCAATGCCCGCACTCCGCACGGTCGCCATGCGGCTCGCGAACTCCGGGATGTGCCCTACCGTGCCGAACTCGTCGAGGTAGGCCATTACCGGCACGGGGAGCGTTCCGCTCGGCGCCGCTTTCGCCAGACTCGTGAGCGTGGTGAAGAAATGCAGAAAGAAGCAGGCGGTCAGCGGTGCCAGAGTGCGGCAATATTGCGGGTCGAGGGCGAGATACAGGGCGGTTGGGGTCTGTGCGAGTTGGGCGAAGTCAATTTCGTTCGTGCCCGTCACCGCCCGCACCGCCGGGATATTCAGGCAGGTGAAGCGGGGTGGCAATTCGGTGAACACTGAACCGAGCAGCCGCTCGTTCTTCGCCATATTGGCGAGAAAGCCACGGGCGAGTCGCCGTACCTCCGGTACCGGACTCTCTCTGAGTGTCGCGCTGACTTCCTCCGCAGGCGTGCTGCAAAGCAGGTCTACGAGACCGACGAGCGGTGGCGTCACTTCCTCGGTCGCCACAAGGTGAAGCGCAGCGGCACCGATCAAGGTGCGCGCCGCGTTCGACCAGAAGGCGTCCTTCGATTCGCCCGTGTTCCGCACCCACGTCTGGGCGAACAGGTCGGCGGAGGCTGCGTCCACGACGTAAGCGAGCGGGTTATACCCGCGCGAGAGCGTAGCGTCGAGGAAATCGAGGGGCCAGAGATGGTCCGCGCCGTAGCGTGGGCGCAGGGCAGGTGTCGTCTTGCGCAGGAGCTCCCGCTTCGGGTCGGTGATTACGAGGGAGCGGGTGCCGGGTTCGGCGAGCAGGTTGGGCAGGATCACGCCGCTCGTTTTGCCCGCACCGGTCGGGGCGACGAGCAGGAGGTGTTCGTACTGCTCGTGTTCGGGAATGCTGACGAGATGCCGGCCGACGCGTCCGACTATGAGATCAGCGTGACCGGGGCGTGGTCGCATCCGGGCAAGCTCCGACCCTACAGCCCAATGCGCGCTGCCGTGGCTATGCCCCGGCTTCGCACCCCTTCCAATGAGTGTGAGCATCAGCAGGAACCAGAGGCCACGCCCGACGGTACGGAGAAAGAGCGCGACAACCCCCACGCCAATCAGCGCGAGTTCGGCACGGGCGGACACCCGTACCCACGCGTGGTCGGGGCGCATAAACCAGGTCCAGCGGACCGCGAAATCGCGGTGCAGCCAGTCGCTGAAAGTCACGCTTTCCGGATTCGACGACCCTCCATATGGTCGCGGGAGCGCAAGCGTGCCAATTGATGCATCGAGCCGGAACGCGGGGTACGCCGCGAGGAGTTCCACCTCATGGAATTGCTGCAGGAGGTGTGCAACGACTACGTCACCCGTACGTACCCACGCCACAATTCCCACAATCAGCAGCAGAGGAATGATGAGTGCCGCAAACCGCTTCATCGCTCAATCTCCCCACGCCCATCGTTAATGGCACGCTCATGCCGGTCGGATTGACTCTGGGTAGCGGCGCGGTTGAGCGCCTGCTCCCACCGCGCCCGTTCCCGCGCTTCGATCTCACAGTAGGTCGCCCCGTCTTCCTTGATACGGGTATGGTCGGCGCGATCCAGTCGTACCTCGGCACGCTGTCCGTCCCGCTCACTCCCACCGCACAAGAGAATATGGACATGTGGGTGTTCGGTGTTCCGGTGTTCCACCGCGATCCAATGCAGTGTTCCCCCGTGTTCCTTCTCCATCTCGCGCATTACGTAGCGCGTCAGCGCCTGTAAATCCTCCGGTTGCTCACTCGTGGACGGGCTGAGCATCAGCCGATGGGCAAGGTAGCCTCGCGCCTGATGCGTATCGATCAGCCGGTACGCCTCCGCACGGCTTACCGCTTCCGTTGCCGTAAAGAGCGAACGCGGGGGCTCATACTCGCCCCGTGGGCGCATCTGGTAGTAGCGCAACGCGGCATGGGCGCGATCCCGGTTGCGGGTGAAGGTGTGGTAGAGGATCATTGCCCGTGCTCCCCCTGCACGCCAGTCGCGTCCAGACCCCGGCGGCTGTACTGTGCCCCGGCCCGCAACCGTGCCTCTTCGGAAAGCCGCGCCGCTCCCTGCACATCACTCGTGACCTCGGCAAGCACGGTTTCCGCGACGCGGGCGGCGCGGTGCGCGTCCTTGCCGCTCTGAACGAGCAGTGCTGCGAGGCGGTTCGATTGCCGGTCGAGCAGGGGGGCAATCTGGTCGAGGATTTCCCGCCGCGCCGTCTCGCGCACAATCTCCGCAAGGATGGGTGCGAGAATACGCTCGGTTCCCTCGTCCATATCGCTTGTCAGCGCCCGTTGCAGTAGTTGGTCGGCGGCGTCCGACTTGGAACGCACTCGGCGTGCGTGCCGCCGCGCGTAATCGGTCAACGCCTGCACCGTAGCCGTATCGAGGTACAGAATCGTCTTCTCTTTTGTCATCTCAATCCTCATTTCCCTGTGATGTCTGGGTCGTGCGTGTCCGTGTGGCATCCCGTTCCGATGCGATAACCGGGGGTGGCGTACATGTCCTTACGCTGGAACGAAACGCTGTGGGTATCCGTGTGGCAGCGCATTGGCACGGGCGGAATGCGGCATCGGTATCCGCGCCTTTATCTTGCCTTCGCTGCCACATCGAGGGCACCGGCAGTCGGGGAGACGGCAGAGAACCGCCCCGCTACGACTGCACGAGTCCCTCACCCCTGGTGGATCATCGCCGCCCCGATTCGTTTATGTGTCCAAGCGGCGCGGTGATGGACGTTGGCGACGACGATGGTGATGCAGGCGCGGGGCTGGTACTCACACCGGCGGTTGCCCGCCGCGTGCCCACCGTTCCCATCGCCGCTGCGCCGCCGGTCGTGCCTCCCGTGAAAAACGTGCCTGCCCCGCCTGATGCGGCGGTGACTACTGCGGTGCGCACCACCCGCGTTGCCGTGCGCACGTACCCCTCGAAGCTCGCGGAGTGGAGCATCAGTGGCGTACGAAACATCACGAGCAGCATTCCGAGGGCGGCGAAGGGTGCGAGCACGGCCTGTCCCACCGATCCCTGCGGCAGGTATAGACCCTCGCGGAGCGCGTCGAACAGCCGGAACTCCACGGCCCACAAGGCGGGCCAGAAGAGCAGCTTCATGCTGTGCTTGGCCCAGAGGGCACAATACCCCGCCGTTTCGGGCAGCAGCCCCAGTGGCAGCATCACGGGGCCGAGCACATAGGCGACGAGCAGAAAGGCGAAGCCCAGCATCCGCACAATACCGAGGGCGAAGAGCAGCGCGAGGGCAACCACGCCGGCCAGCGACCACAGGGGCGACGTACCGGGGATCGCTTCGAGAAAAGCGCCGAACCCGGTCGGTGCCGTGTTCACGCCCGCATGCAGGACACCCCCTGAGACCGCGTTGCTCGCATCCACGAGCAACCCGGCGAGGGAGCGGTAGAAGCCGAGTGCGAACAGCACGGCGCCGAGCCGCCCGAGGGTGGCGACGGGTGACGCTTCCCCACCGAGCCAGACGCGGTAGACCGCCGCGATGAAGAGCACGACCACGAGTGAGAGCGCGGCGAGTTGCAGCGCGTCGACCATGCGCTGCACGTTGCCCATCTGCCCGCTCGTCACGGCGAGGTTCGGGTTCACGAGGAGCCAGCCGGCGATGTTATCGCCGAACGCCTTGATACCGTCCACGCCGAGCGCCTTCCACAATCCGGCGAAGAGCTTGGCGATCCAGTCACCGAGGTCTACCGAAAAGGCAAATGGCCCCGTGCCGATCTGTACACTCGTCGCGGCGTTCCCGGTCGGCGTCGGCGTTTCCGTCGGGATCGGTGTCCCCGTCGGTGTTCCAACGACCTGCGCGTAGGCAAGGATGGTTGCCGTAGTGGGAACGGGGGTTGAGGATGCAGTCGCCGTTGTGAGTGTGGTGCGCACGCGGGCACTCGTCGAGACGGGAGCTGAGTACGCGGCAGCGGGTTGGCATCCCATGACGAGACCGATCGTGATTCCGCACATTACGATGACGCCCATGATCCGGCGTTGTCGATTCACTCTGTCCCTCCTCTGTTTTTGCGATCGTTTAGCGATTCCGGCAGGCCCACTGCTCGGGTGCCACCCATCGCCCCTGGGGGTCTTTCAGTTCGGTGTGCAGATGTGGCCCCGTGGAGTACCCCGTGTTGCCGCTGTAGCCGATCAGCTCCCCCCGCTTCACGGTGCCCTGCGCCACCTGCCGGTCGAGGTGCAGAAAGCTCCAGGCATAACCACTCGCCACCCGCACCGACTCGATCAGCGCCCCGCCAGAAGTGCGCTGCGTTGCCACGCCGTCGTCGGGGCTGTAGAGGGGCGTGCCGCTCGGCGTGCCGATGTCTACCCCCGTGTGGAAGTGGGGGTAGCCGAGCCAGGTCGGTTCGCCCCCCAGCGGCGACGGCCCCCACCCCTGCGTGACCGGGAACTGTCGGTTCCCCAGTACTACCTGTAGAGCCGCAGACGCGGCATCGGGCAGGGTCAGATTGTCAACTGACGACTTCAGCGGCAGGAGTGGCCCACAAGTGCCACTACCCATGGGGGGCACGGCGGTCACGGGTGCGCCCGCGTTGTGACGCACCAGTCCCAGAAGGAGAGTCGCGTAGTTCTCGCCGCACGGCAGCCCGAGCGCGATGTTGCCAGGGTCGGAGCACGGGTCGTAGATGCTCGCGTACTCGGCAAGGGTATTGACGCGCGGCGGGTAGAAGGTGCCGACGTACTCGAACCAGATACCGAGACCCGCACTCACGTTGGGACAACGCGCCCATGCGTGCCCGAGTGAGGACGACCCCTGCGTGCAGCCATAGCGGTCGGCGTACGGTCTCGCGGCGGCCCAGATCATGTTGCCGCCGTTGCCGGGGACGTTCAGCCCCACCGTATCCATGCCGCTCTCGAGCTGCCACTGCGCGATCAGGAGGGGATCGATGCCGAACTGCTGCCCCAGGTACAGGATCGTTTCACCCTGCCCAACGAGCGGACTGGTCGGTTTGATCGCACGGATGAGGCGCTCCACGCGGGCGGCATCGGAGGGGCCAAAGCCGAGGTCGTGGATGCTCGCCGTACGAATCGCGCCGTCTCCCGCCCCCGCCGCGTCAAGGCTCGCGGTGCCCGCGTAGTACACGGGGCCAGTGGCCTGGGCGTAGGTGCCCGCTTGGACCTCGTCGTCGGACTCGGACGGCGGTTGGGCCGCGTGCTCATAGCTCACCACGCCCGCCGCAAGGATCATCAGCAGGAGCAGTGGCGGGAGGGCAATCAGGGCAAAGATGACAGCGCCGCGCTTCATGCCCCACCCGCCTGCCGTGTCGCCCCGCGCCACTCCCGGATACCCGGTGGCGTCGCCCGCGTTTCACCATCGGCGGGCGAGACCGGTAACGCCCCTGCCTCTGGTCGCCAGCCCCCGGCAAGTGCCCGGACCGCGCACCAGACATCACCGCCGTGCGCCGCGATCGCGTCCCGCCGCAGTTGCCGCTCGGCAGGCACGGAGGTGAAGAGCCAGTACTCCTCCGGCGTCACGTACAGGCTGATCTCACCGGAGTCCGCGCCCCGGCGGGAGTGCAGATATGCGCCCGCACGCACCCGCTTCACCGTGCGCAGCCGTCCCACCATCGCCCGCTCGTCGTCCGAGAGGTGGAAGACATCCACCACTTTCGGTAGCGCGTGATCGGACTGCGCGAGCAGCAGTGACACCGATGCGTTGTCGATGACGGCCTGCCCGAGCGGCCCCTCGTAGTCGGTGACCATTTGCGAGAGATTCAGGGTGATGATGCCGTGGTGCCGCCCCGTGCGCGTCGCCTCCGCCACGAACCGCGCCGAAGCGGGGTTGTTCAGGAGGCTCCATCCCTCATCGAGGATCACGAGCGTCGGGCGCGTCGGGTCGGAGACCACCGACCAGATGTATTCAATCAGGGGGAGCATGGCGAGCGGCACGAGCCGGTCCGCGAGCCCCTTGAAGTTGAACACCTCGAGCAGTGCGTCGGGTCGCACGCTCGTCGGACCGTCGAGGAGGCCCGCGTACGTGCCCTCGCCTACGTAGGGTGCAAGCCGCTCCGCGAGTGTGCGGTATTGCTGCCGCCGCGCTGGGTCACCACCCACGTTCCCTTCCCAGGTCTCGGCACGGCGCAACCAATCGTGGAGATGTGACTCATGGGGGGCGCGTACCTCTCGATAGATTGCCCGACATGCCCCTTCGAGTAACGCACGCTCCGTCGCGGTGAGCGTCGGTACCCCACCATGCGGTTCACCAAGCAGCAGTGTGTGGAGGTCAAGCAGGTACTCGAGCTTGGTCTGCCCCGGTTCGCTCGTATGGCGCGGCAACTCCCAGGGGTTAATGCGAAAGCCGCTGTCGAGCAGCACGCGATGCACCACGGCGCCGGGCACCGCCGCCACGAGATCGTCCCAGTGGCCCGTGGAGCGGTCGAGCACGACCACGCGCCCGCCAAGCGCGAGGTGCTTCAGGGCGAACGACTGCGCAAACATCGTCTTGCCCGAACCACTGACACCGAGGCAGGTGACGTTCGAGTTGTCGAGCGTGGGGTCGTACATGTTCAGCGTCACGACCTCGTGACCGGGGTTCGAGAAGCCGATCAGGGGGCCACCTCGCGTGCCCGCTCGGTGGTGCAGAAAGGGCAGGCTGTCCGCGAGATTGGTCGTGACCGTGCGATACGTGAGGCCTGCCGGGTTGCAGGCAAGGGGCAAGGTCGTGCCCCAGACCAGATCCTGGTACAGCTGGCAGCGGTCGAGCGAGGTGCCGCCCGCGTCTCCCAGCGCCTTGCCCACCTCACGCGCCGCCGCGAGGAGGGCATCCGGGGTTCCGGCCCGCACGGTGACGAAGACCGCTGTGCGGAAGGTGCGCAGGTCGGACAGCGACATTGCCCGCAGCAGGTCGTGCGCCTCAGTGTACGCATCCTCCTGCTCGATGTCGGGGCTGTTGCCCCCGTGCTGTCGCTCGGCGAGCACCGCGTGCCGCTGTCGCAAGGTGCGGGTGAAGGCGTGTCGTTCCTTCTGCTTGGAGAGGGCCTCGATGTGCAGGGCAAACCGAAAGGCGATCCCTGTTGCCATCAGATCCCGCAACCAGCCAGGAAACGTCGCATCGGGAAGGGCGCGCAAGCTCATCGTGGTTTCGCACACCCCGTCGAGTCGCAGGGAGTCCGCGCGCCGCAGGAGGCGGCTCTGGGTGAGGCGATCCCGGAGGGTGCGCAGGTCGGCGGGCGACGCGGCGGCATGCGGCGTCTCAACCGACTGGCTCCAGGTCGGGTTCGCACACTCCCACAGGAGGTCGAGCAACCCCTGTCGTCCGAGCGGCGTTGCCACGACCTCAAGCTCGACCAGCGCGTGCGCGAGTTCACTCGCCGCCTGTGTCAGCGCCGCGATTGCCCCCGCATATGCCGTGCGTTCGTGACGGAGAAAACGACGGTCTCCGCCTCCGACCGCAGCCCTGCCGCGCGGGGCGGCGGGGCCGGGCAACGAGAGCACCGCGTAGTACCGCAGGTCGGGGATGTGTTGCCCCGCCAGTTCACGACCGTACGCTTCCCCCAGCAGGGTGACGTAGTCGGTCAGTCCCAGTGGGGGTGCAAACTGTGCGAGATGTTGCGGTACCCAGTCGTCGCCGCGCAGGGGCGTGTTGACGACGAGCAGTTGCAGGTGTGCCCCGATGGGCAGGTAGTTCAGCGACCGCGCGAACAGGGCGGCGATGCTCTCTGCCGCTTCGTCCGACTTGATGCCGATGTTCACCCCCGAACAGGCGAGGGCCACGCCGATCCGCCCGTCGAGGGTGACGAAATGGTTTTCCTCCACGGCGAGCACCGGCAGGAGGTCCGCGACCGACCCCTTACGCATCCGGGTCCTCCTCCCGTTGCACGCCGTCTACCACCGTCAGCGTTAGTGGGCCGCGCCGTGGTGCGGCGGGCAGGTATTCTGACGGGGTGACGAGCGAGTGCCAGACGCGCCGGGGCACCTCGAACAGGGAGCGTGCGCCGCTCCCCGCAAAGGTTAGCCCGAGCGGCAACCCGACAACGAGCGCGCCGATGCTCATGCGTACCGTGGTCGGGATGATCGCCGGCAGAAAGGCGAGGCATCCCCAGTACACGACCGCGCAGAGGGCAAGCACGAGCCATTGCGCGGGCGTGAAGCCGAGGATGCGCAGGGGATCGTCGAGGTGACGGGGGGTGCGATTGATCGTGCGGGACATCGACGATTCCTTCCTTACCGCCCCGCGACCCCGCCGCCGAGACCCGTGAGGATCTCCCAGAGCTTCGTGATCACAAGGGGTGCGAAGGCGATGAGAAACAGGGCTGCCCCCGCGTACAGCATCTTCTCCACCCCCTCGCGCCGCCCGAGCAGGAAACTCACGGCACCGACGGTGAACATCAGGATGCCGATGGGGGCGGCAATGGGGATCAGGAGTTGCTCATACACTTTGCGGAAGAAATCGCCCATGGCACTCGCGTCGCCCGCAGCGGCGAGGGGGATGAGCAGTTGATGCGCGAAACGGATGGACTCGATGGGAGAAAGCACAGGAGGTCTCCTTTACGGGTGGGCCAGTCGCCCAAGGGTGGCGACGAGCAGCGATTTGAGGGCACGCCGGTAATCGGCGGGCACCATGTCGAAGCTGAGGGTGCCGTTTGTGAGTAGATGCCGGAGGGGGGCGGAGTATGGCAGGGCGATCACCGCGTTCAACTCGGGCAGGGCCGCCCCGAGACGACGAACGTCGAGTGGGTCAGAGGCGGACAACGGGCCGACGCCGCGCACGACGAGCGTGAGCTCGGTGGGCACGCGCGTCCGTACCCCGATGGCATCCGGGGCGTGGTCGGAGAGTAAGGGTCCGTAGTCGCGGCCGTACCGGTCACTCGCCAGGTAATCAACCACGGCGAGCGCCTTCTGCATTGCCGCGCGGTCAGGTGTCGTCACCATAAGGACATGGTCGGCGACCTGGAGTGCGCACTGCGTCAGTTGCCCCGTAAAGCTCGTGCCGCAATCGAGGACGATCACGTTGTAGTGAACCGCGAGCACTCGGAGCACTCGCGCGATGTCCTGTGGCGAGAGCCGCGCCATCTCGCCGGGGAAACGTGGGGCAGTGAGCACGGGTAACCGCCCCCACATCGTCACGAACCCTTGCAAAAGGCCGATCCCCGTCCGATCCACCGCCGTGAGGTGGTGCAGGAGGTCCTGCAGCGTGCGTGGGTTCGCGTCCCCCACGACCGCGTCGACCGTACCCCAGTCCGGGTTCAGTTCCATAAGGATCGGTCGGGCGAGGGGCACCTCCGCGAGCACGCGGCCGGCGGTGAGGGCGACCGTGGTCTTACCCACACCACCCTTGGCCCCCACCACCGCGACGATGCGACACCCCGTCGCCATTGTCCCCATGTACGCGGTAATGCATTGGTCATGGTCGGCTTCGATTTGCCCCGGTTGCAGGTGTTCCCGCACCCATCGGTTCACGCGTGCCTGCCACGGTATTGCGGGGAAAGACGGACCCGGGGGGTAATCGGCCTCGGGAATGCCGGGTGGCGGAGAGCGATGCGGCGCTGGATCGCTCCCTGCGTCAGGTGGTGCTGTGGTTGGGCCCGATCTGCTTACGTCTCGCACAACCACGGGAGTCAGCCAGTCTTCGGATTGCACCGCATCTTCCCTTCTCATCGGTTAAATCTCCTTTCAATATGGATCACGAGCATCAGACCGAGCAGGGCAATCGCCGTGATCCCGGCAATACGTTGTGCGGTGCGCCGGCCTCGTCGTTGCCGTTCGTAGGCGGCAATTTCCGTCATCACGCGCACGTACAACCATGGCGGCGGTTCGGGGCACGGCAGGGCACGAAACCACCGTGTCCCTTCCCACTCGGGCATCTCCAATTCGGGTGATTGCCACGAGTCGTTATGCATCACGGCCGTTGGTGGCACCAATTCGCGGCAGTACCGCGTCGGAGAATGATCTCCGCTAGCGACGGAGAGCGAGATGAGGAGCGGCCGCATACCGGTGCTCCTCATGGCGCACCGTGCATACGGAGGTTGCGCCCGGTGATTTCGATCACCGCGCAGGTCTCGGCGAGCCGCCAGACCGTGCGCTCACCGATCCGCTCCGCCAACCCGTTCAGCCCGTAGTTCGTGGTGATCCAGGTCGGCAGCAGCCGTTCGTAGCGATGGTTGACGATCATCATCAGCCGCTCCTGCACCCACTCGGTCGGCTTCTCCGCGCCGAGGTCATCGAGGGCGAGCAGGCGCGCGTTGCGCACCCGCGCCAGCCGCTGCGTGGCATCGCCCGCCTCGTAGCCCTGCCGCAGCAGATCGAGCAGGTCCGCCGCGAGAGCGAAGTGCAGCGGTGCATCCCACAGGCTCCGGTGATCGGTAACAAGGGCACGCAGGGCCGCCGCGAGCAGTCCCGTCTTCCCGACGCCGTACCCACCCGTGAGGATCAACCCACGCGTTCCGTCCCAGGTTTCCAGGTAGTCCGCGATCTGCCGCAGAGCGGGGTTCGCCCGGTCGGGGAACATTTCCAGCGTGAACCCCATGCAGCGCGGGGGCAGCCCCGCCTGCCGGAGCGTGTGGTCCACGGCGCGGATCGCGGCGCGCAACTCTTCGCGTGCCCGCTGGGAGCGCATTGCCGGCGTTTCCTCGGTCGGCATAGTGGGCGGGTGCTCAGTCCACATCGCCATTCTCGCCATCCATTTCGCGTGCAGACAGGTTGCCGGGTCGGTGGACGGCAAAAGCGAAGGGGCCGTGGTCGGTGGGGTCGGGGGAGACGCTGGCATCAGGGGTTCCTCCTTTCTTTCGGTGCGTCGAGGGGAATCGTTGTGGATTGGGTGTTGGGATGGTGCTGATCTTGCCGCTCGCGAGGTCGCCGAGAAGCCAGCTCTGCCACCCTTTCTCCCAGTCGGTCTTGCGGGCGTTGCCGGGGGTTGATTGCCAGTACAGCAGGAAGCGCTCGGTCATCGCGTCGGCCTCGGTGTGGCTCACTCCTTTCCGTTCGGCATAGGCGTACAGTTCGTCCGTGGGCGTGAAATCGTCGGGGATGCGTGTTGCTAATCGCGGGGGTGGGGGCACTTGTGCCTCCCCCAATTGGGTCTGGTTTGTGGGTGTTGTTCCCTGGGTCTTCTTCGGGTGCATCTCGGTCACCAATCGCGGTGCCCCTCCGTCACCAGTCGGATGCATCTCCGTCACCGGTGCATCACTGTCACCGTTTATTGGTGCCACTCCTGCACCGACAATTGGTGTCGGTCGTGCATCGGTGCCCTCCCTGCACCAGTCGTCGGTGAGCACGTACACGTTCTGCGGGCGCTTTCCAGGCAGTCGCCGCGTCTGCACCCGAATCAGCCCGTGCTCGACGAGCACCGCGACGGTGCGGATGACTTGCCGCCGTGAGACGCCGAGCTTGTCCGCGATCCCCTGGTACGAGGGGAAGCACACTCCCTTCGCGTCCGCGTGCCGGGCGAGAGCCGCGTAGACTGCTATGCCGTATGCGCCGATGGCAGCACCGAAGTCGTCAAGCAGGGTGTTGTCGATGTGGAACCAGCCGCGTCGGCGACCGTCCCGCAGGATGTCCGGCATAATTTCCGTCCATTTCGTGTCTGTGCGCCGCTATGCCTCGCCGCCTCCCTCCTTGTGCGCTTCCAGCCAGTGTTCGAGGTCGCGGCGCAGGATGCGCCGACAGCCGCCGAGATGGACCACGGGGATCTCACCCGTGTGCATGAGCCGCCAGAAGGTGGCGCGACAGACGCCGATGGCCGCCGCCGCTTCACCGATCCGCAGGGCGATGCGTTCATCCATTCGCGCAAGAGGTGCGCTGCTGGCGTTACCGTGACCGTGCATTGAGGGGCAGACTGACACATTGCTACCCATGCGCGTATGTGCTCCTTTCTCATGAGACGAGACAGCAAGTTATCGTTTTCGCTTGTCTTTTCCTCCTTTATGCTTGATCTAGGGGACGCGATAGACCAATCACCTACACGAACCGTTGGCGAACGCGAGACTGGGAATGGTCGCGTGAGAAGCGAAACTCGCATTTCTCGTTTGTTCGCGCCGTTTCATCGTGTATGCAAGATATTTTGTCATGCGTTCTTCTCGGTGTCAAGTCCTGTATGCAGGATTTCTTGTCGAGCGTGAGAAGGATGTGTTGCATGTATTGCCAAGCGTCACGAGACAGTTAGAGTCGTCATGCAGAAGTCATTGCGTATGATCTCGTTTTGCATGGGAACCAGTGATTACCCACCCTTTCCCTCTTGCGCGCATGCGCTTCTCTCCTGTATGATAAACACCAATGAATCCTGCATGCGCGATATTGCTTCGTGCATGTATGAGAGAGGATGGTAAGGCATGGAGAGTTTCGCGACGTGGATCAAGGGGGAGATTGACCGGCTGTATCCCACGCAGGCGCAGTTTGCCCGCGCGGCGGGCGTGCGGGAGCAACTGGTCAGCCAGTGGGTGTCGGGCAAAGACATCCCGACGATGCCGAACATCACGGCGATTGCGCGTGGCCTGCACATGGACTATCGCACGGTGGCGCGTATGGCGGGCTACGATCTACCCGATGAACCCTCGCGCCGCTCCACGGACGACATCCTCGACGAACTCCGCGCCAACGCCCCGGTACCCGTGCCGATCGTGCAGCACCTTGCCGCCTCGGCAGGTACCGGGGCGCGGGTGGACGAGTACCTGTACCTGCCGCCTTCGTACCGGCAGGGAAAAACGGCAAACATCTTCGGCATCGTGATTCAAGGCACCTCGATGGTGCCGGAGATTCAGCCGGGGGACTACGTGATCTATGACCGCGACAAGAAGCCGGCGATTGACGACCTCGTGGTGGCGATTGTGGACGGAGCGATCTTCGCGAAGCGGCTGGTGAAGCACGGCAAGAAGCTGGCGCTACGTGGGGACGCGGACGGTATCACGATCCCACTGGATGAGCACGCCGAGATTGTCGGGCGCGTCATCTTCATCACCCGTCCGAAGTAGGCGACACGGGACACGGAGCGTGGGCAATGGTCAAAAAGCGTGGGCAAAATGAGGGTGGCATCTATCAGCGCGATGACGGCACCTGGGAGGCCAAGGTCAGCCTCGGCTATGATGGCAGTGGGAAACGGATACGCAAATCGCTGTACGGGTCATCGCGCGTCGACGTTCGAGGCAAACTCGAAAAGGCATTGCAGGATCAGGCCGCTGGTATTGCGCTGGATGCCGGGAAGGAGACGCTGGAACATTTCCTCAACCGATGGCTGGATGACGTGGTGAAGCCGCATCGTGCTCCGAAAACGTACGAGCAATACGAATATCTGTGCCGTGTCCACATCGCCCCCGCGCTCGGTCGCATACGCCTCGATAAGCTTACCCCCGAACGCATCCAACGATTCTTGGTCGGCAAACGCACAGGCGGTCTCTCTGCTGAAACTGTGACGCGAATGCGTGCCGTGCTCCGCGTTGCTCTCGAACGTGCCTTGCGGTGGGGCTTGGTCACGCGCAACGTCGTCGATCTCACCGATCCGCCAAGGAGCGATCCGCACGAGGTCCAGCCCCTCACGCTTGACGAGGTGCAGTCGCTGTTTGCGGCGGTGAAGGGCGACCGTTTGGAGGTTCTCTACATCGTTACCATAGCAACCGGTCTGCGACAGGGTGAACTCCTCGGTTTGCGGTGGGGCGATGCAGACCTCGAAGCGAAGGCGATCACCGTGCGCACCCAAGTGCAGCGGGTCGAGGGCAAACTCGTGCTGCGGGAACTGAAGACGCGCAGCAGTCGTGCCGTCGTCCCACTCGCCCCATTCGCCGTGACCGCCCTACGCAAACATCGCGTTCATCAGAACGCGGAACGGCTCGCGGCAGACGTGTGGCGTGATTACGACCTCGTTTTCCCGACGAGCGTCGGCACGCCCATCGAGCGCGGCAATCTCGTGCAGCATTGGCACCGGGTGCGAGAGCGAGCAAAGATACCGCCGCGCCGCTTTCACGATCTGCGCCACACCTGCGCCTCGCTCTTGCACGCACAGGGCGTACCTGCAAAGGACATCCAGGCGATCCTGCGCCACGCGCAACTTGCAATCACGATGGACCTCTACACGCACGTCTTTGCAGAGCAGCGGCAGGCGGCGGCGGATGCAATGGACGTCGCACTTCAGGCCACGGCAAAACCCGGTGGTCGTAAAGGTGGTCGTGGTAATGCAAAAGCGGGGGCATAATCCCCCACCTGCTATGCTCACTTATGGCCTTGCAACGCTGCAAAAGAAGTGGCTGGGGCGCAGGGATTCGAACCCCACCTACCTGATTCAGAGTCAGGCGTTCTACCGCTAAACTACGCCCCAATAGCGCGCTATCGAGTATACCGCGCCTCTCGGTCGCGTCAAGGGC
>JAABUX010003966.1_pt1 | contig 19135 bp, 39 predicted proteins | sample 5561851 | NCBI WGS metagenome assembly JAABUX01 (sample SAMN10711883, study PRJNA513361) | rock metagenome | isolation source: Antarctica rocks | place: Antarctica: Victoria Land, Richard Nunatak red sandstone | collected 2016-01-03 | reverse complement strand
ATGCCGTCTTTCAGTGAGCACAGCACAGACGCGAACATACTCGCGCCGCAGATTCCAAGATGACGCCCGCAACATGCACGTGCATAAGGCATGCATAGTATCCACCGTGCTTGCCCATGCAGGATCCTGGATGATCCGCAGCGTGCCACCGGCGCTGCCCTGGCGAGCCTCCTGAGGAGCTTGCTTGAGGGCATCGAGGCCCTGCCGGCGCACACGGCGGCGCGGTGCCCGGTGGCGGCCGCGCGACTGAAGCAGCTGGCACTGGCCGTGGGCCACAGGCTCGCCCAGCAGCAAAGCACAGACACAGACGGTGAGCATACGTATTTTTTGCATGTCGCAGCAACTGGCTCACGAAGCAAGTTGACTTGCGAGTGCATTGGACATGTTGAAAAGCTAGTTCGGGCTGCGCTGCTACGCAGGCGAACTGCTTGAATTGCTACAGCAGCATGTGGGAGTCGTGCCCGCAGCTGCAGCAATCTTCCAGCCTCGGCCCAGCAACCTGCCCAAGCTGCTGCGACTGCTGCTGCACAACGCGGATGACGTCCTTGCCCGCGGCGCTGAGCAGGTATGACCGGGCGGTTGAGATGTTTCAACTTTGCGTATGCTGTGCACAGTATGGCCGATGCACATTGTTTGCAGGTCGAGGAGGCAAAAGCAGCGAAGCGGGCAGAGGAGTCAGCGGCGGCAGCAGCAGCCGCAGCGAGCAGCTGCACGATCACCAGCCCGTCCAGCGACACCGCCGCCTCAAGCCCCACCCGCCAAGCCGGCGGCTGCAGCAGCGCTCAGCCCCGCCTCCTCCGTCGACATGGTCGACATGCGATACTCCCTGGATGATGATGATCTGGATGACCCAGCAGAGGAGCTCGCATCTGAGGCGTCGGGTGAGGCACCACAGCCAGATGGTCCGGCAGCCCAGCCACCAGCAGAGGAGCCAACAGCAGGACCGCCAATGCATCTCATCGAAGCAGCGAAGCACACAAGCAGCCCTACAATTGACGTGGAGACGTGGCTGCAGTCGGTGGGCCTGCTGCTGAGACAGTGTCCTTGGGAAGCGGCTGCCAAGGCTGAGGGCTCTGCTGCCCAACAGTCTCTTCTGCAGCCGCTTCTCGCCCTGCTCGGACAGCTGGTAGCCGCGGCAAGCGAAAATGTGCATGTTGAAGCTATTGTCAGCATCGTGGTGCAGGTAATCAACATTGGACCCGCTCCCTGGCCCTGGTGTACCCGTACCTTGCAATTGGCAGGATGCCTCCTCTTCTGGGAGATGGACTGAGCACTTTTCGTTCATGCACGCAGGCAGTCAATGCCGTGTGCTTGGCGGTTGACGGGCTCTGGGAAGACACGTGCTCAGCAACAGTCGAGGCTGCGCTTGCGCTTGCACATGGCAGACGTGCCACAGACATGGAGGGACAGCGCACTGCTGCAAACGGTCAAGCGACTGGCCCATCGGACGTGGTTCGATGGGTCAGTGCCATCTGGGATCGTGGACCGCACGCAGCCGCGGGCACGGCGGCAGCCTGCTTGCAGGGCCTCAGTTGGGAGGCGGCAGTGCCGAAGCTCTCAGGTGCGCCGCACGATGCTGGGTGCGGGCTATGACAACCTGGGGGGCAGAGGCGTAAGCTAGCATCCCACAGTGTCCGCGGATTGCAACCGCTGATGGGTAGCAGGGTAGCGACATGACGAAGATGTGTGCATGTCGTAGGCAAAGCACGGCTGCGCACGGCATTAGGGATGATGGCAGTTGCAAGGTCAGTCGCCGCCAGTGCAGCCGACGGGGTGGACCAGGGCTTCCTGCTGTGGTTGTGGGCACTCATGAGCAGCGACGCGGGACACACGCTGACGCAGCTGGACGATCAGGCTGCCGAGGGAGATGCTCACGTCGTATGCATGACCGAGGTGACGCCAGGCTGAGTAAACCTGTCTCCCGGAACTGCACTTCCCCAGTTGGAGGCGCGAAGGACCACTGTGCCCGTCGTTAATAGTGCAAGCGCTTGCGTTGGTATCCGCTCGGCAGTATCAACAATTGGTGCGAGCGCCTGTGCAGGCACCAGAGGCGGTGGAACAGTTTGCGACGCTGTGGGCGGCATTGCAGCTGAGCCTGGCTGTCAGCATCCTCGAGCGCTGGTCACACAACCCTGAGGCCTACCGAGCTACAAACCAGGTGAGGTCATCAGCAGGCTGAAGGCGTCGGCCGCAGGACATCTGCAGTCAGGCTGTGCCTGGGCGTACACCACTGCAGACCACTGGCTGCATCGGAGCTCGAGGGTATTTGCTGTGCTTGACCGTGTTGTAAAGTGTGTACTTTGCGTGACTCTCACCGCGGCTTCAGGCAAAGGAATGCGGCCGTGCACAGGTGGGGGATCTGTTGTCGGCCATGCGATTCTTCGAGCAGCCAGCGGTCCTGATTGAGGCTGGCCGGACGGAGGTCGTGAGCCGCATATTGATGCGCTGCGTCGCAGCATTGGGCAGCCTCGATGAGCAGCTCCTGCAGTGCGTTACTTCACGGCTGCGCTTTCGCTAAGCACAGATTGGTTTGAATTCTTAGCCCAGTCATCACGTAACTGCTTAGAGCTCATATGCGCATTTGCCATCTTGACCTCACAAAACATGTCCACAATCCGGCTTTACTGTATGTTTGATGCGCAGGGCACAGCTGGGTGCCATTGCTGGCATCATCAATCTGTGCGTGCAAGGCCAGGGCGGCGACATCGTCATGCGCATCCTGCGCTACGCGCTGCGCAAGGCCGTTCTGAGCAGCGCCCAAGCGGACCAGCAGCAAGGCATGTCCGTCACATGACTACTTGTGAGCGTTGGCGCGGCTGCTGCAGCGTATTGTCTTGGGCGCGAGCCGCATTGCTGACCGCACATGGCATGGCCTGCAGAGACACAAACTGGCACGGTCATGCCTAGCGGGAAGGCACTCGCCGAGTGCACCCACTGGGCTGCAGTGCTGGGCTGCAGCGCGGCTACAGGCGAGCTGCCAGCGGTCGGTCTCAGACTGCTCAACGACCTGGTGCACCTGCTGTACTGCAGCGGGCCGGCCGCGCTGCAGGTTCGAACTCTATCTGACATCTCCTCCCCAGCATTGAAAAGTACGCGCTACAAGTGCGGGAGGCCGTTACGTGTGCCTTGAGCATGATGCGGAGTTATATCTTTCTTTGTGTGTACAGCGATGTGCGGAGACCGTCCATCAGGCCGTGGGTGACGCTGGCGTGCGCTCTTTCGTCAGCCACCATGTGCAGAAGCCGGCTACTGAGCCAATGGGAGCCCTCTTTGTTGCTCTGCTCGCCTGCAGGTCAGCGCCTGCGTCACTCTGCCTTGCATTGTATGTCGCAATGCTGCATCCAACAGAGTTTGCGGGAAAGATGCTACAGTCGACGGGGATGGGGCGTGCAGGTCTGCTGATGTTGCGCAAGCCGCTTCGGAGGGTTTCGAAAGCACGGAGGCAACTGCGCAGACAGTATTGGATGTGCAGGTGTGGCACAGACATTGCCATGTGGACTTCGCGGTCAAAGACCAGGTCTCTTGCTCGTGCAAAACAAGACAGTGAGGTCTTTGCACACTGCCCGCAGGAAGCTGCCATGAGGGTGGGGCACAAGGCAGAGTCTTTGCCCCTGTGGGACGAGTTTGCGCTGCTTTATCAGAGGCACACAGAAGCCCTGGCTGGCCTGATAGCCACAGCAGACGTCGCTGAGCATCTGACGGAGGTTGCCACACTGTGTTCAGAGAGCCGTCCTCTCCTGTCCTCCTGGTTTACAGACCTAGCAACGCTTGTCAGCACAGACACGCCAGGTGAGCTCACCCTCAACAGACGACCCATAAATGCCTTTGCTTAGACTGATGATCATCTAACTGTCTGCATGATTGGCAGCCGTGGCCTGTTTCACTGAGCAAGTGATGCACATGCTTTTATGCACAGGACATTTGCGTCTGTTCGATAAGGCCGTCATCGCTCAGTTTGCTGGGCTCTGGCCGCCTGTCCTGGCGAAGCGACCTCCATCACGCAGCCTGGGCGCCAAGTCGGTGTCCTTTGCCGAGGGCACGCGAGGACAGAAGCCCCCGTCGAATGGCAGTCTACCTGAGGCTGCAGCAGCAGCAGACATCGCAGCTTTGGCTGAAGAAGAGGTCAGGGGTTTGCTGGCCTGCCAGCGCACGGTCCACATTTGATGAGATGCGGAATGCTGGATACATGGTGCCACTCAATGCCAACAGTCGCCTGATGACATATCTGTGCTACTGGTAGGCGCGCACTGCGGCTGCAGTGGCTGACGCCAGAACAGCAATTGGAACCTGGACAAAGCGACGTGGCAAGCAATTGGATGCTGGCACTGCAGCAGATGCCGCGTCTGTCGTAATCCCACTGCTTGCAGAGGTACGTGCCAGCGCGCCGTATGAGCCCGCTGATCATATCGGCTGGTATGGCACAGTGATTGAAGGCCAGTGTGCTGCAGGTCCAGACCAGCCTCTGGGATGTAAGCCAGCAGTGGGCTGACGAGCTCTTGGATATCGAGGCCAGAGCCAGGGAGCTGGTTGTTCGGCGGTACACGTGCGTCTCAGACAACGGCTTTCACAGTGTGCCGCTGCTTGTCACTGACTCTGTAGGTTGCATTCACTCCGGACAGCGTCAGCTATGCTGATGCATGACCGGCATCGCTGCAGGAATGTGAAGGAAGAGTCACTGGAGTTCGAGCAAGTCCAGGAGCTGTTTGAGGTCCGACCCAAGGAACATGCTTCGTATGCGGCGGACTGGGCAGCCAACCGTCAGCGGGGCCTCGCACTCATATCACACATCGTGGACAGTGCGCTGCCACACGAGCCACTGTCTGTCTTGCTGTCTGATGTCATTCCACGTCCTTGCTGGGATGCGGTGCTTGCTGGCACTTGCTTTCCTGCTTAAGCATGCGAGTGCATGGCGCACCGTCGAGTGTGTGGCCCTCACATCAGAGCGAGTGCCTGCGCAGGTCCGGAGCTGGCTGCCGCGGCGACGCAGCTGTTCTGCCTGGAGGCGGCCGTGTCGGAGACCGCCGCGGCGGGCGAGCTGGAGGGCGAGGAGCAGGCGGCGCTGAGCCGCGCGGTCGTGGAGGCGCTGCTGGACGGCTCCACGCCGGGCATGATGGTGCCGTCCCTGCGGGGCCTGTACCAGCGGGCGCTCGCCCGCCGAATAGCGGATGACCCCGTCAGCAAGGTACGGGTCTCCTGGGTCCTGTCAAGGGTGTCACCTGCCGTGTCGTATGACAGTGACTCTTGCCATGCATGATGCTATCTGATGCAGGGCGCAGGTACATCGCAGCAATGTGGGATTTGATCGCAGAAGCACAAGGCTGCTGCCACACCCAGCGGCACTCTGTCACGTGCAGGCATCTTTAGCTGCCTGTGACTGTGCAGGATGCTTGCGTGCGGCGCATGTACGACGGCCTTGCGGGCGCGAACACTGTCACGGAGAGGGACGTGGTGTCACTGCTGCTGGCGACCCTGGATCCGCAGGCTCTGCTGGACGCCGGACAGCTTGCGGAGTTCGAGGCGGTCTTGAGGTATGCAGACCCTTGCAGGCGATCCGAATACGTCTAGACACACCTCATCCGCAACCCGTTCGATGCTGTTTACTGCCTTCCAAACGCTAATTGTAGAACGCTGATTGTAGGTGGGTCACTTTTCTGACTTCTGTCAGCCACAGGCACATGCTCACGACTGTGCTTTATGTTGTCTAATTGTGGAGTGCTGGCGTGCGCAGGGATTGCATGACAAGGTGCCGAGCCAGTGGCTCGCGTGCCGCCACGACGAGCTTGCTGGCAGCCTTCGACCCGGTGCTTTATGTGTCAGCCCTGTCTGAGCGAGGCGGTTTTGCTGGCGCAGCCACGGAACCTGAGGTGAGCGGACAGCTGACACTCGTTGTGCGGTGAACTCAGGCTCAACGCGGTGAATGACTCTTTCATGATAAGCAAACCAAAGCTGGCGTGTTGCCTCCGCAGGTCCCGCGGCCTCCAGCAGCGGCAACAACAGTGCTGGACCTTGCGATGACGGCGCTCCGCTTGCCCGGCGGCGAGACCATGGCTGCCGGCCTGCTGGAGGGTCTGGTCTGCCTGAGCCCGCCGGTGTGGTTCGGCGCCGCGCTGCAGACGGCGCTGGCGGCGCGTGACTCGCCGGACGGTCAAGACGCCGTCCTGCGCATGCTCCAGCGGCTGCCTGTCAACACTTTGCCAGCGCCGGTCGCTGTGGAGGCCATGTCGCAGGTGAGTTGGCACGCCAGACGATGCCGCCTCGCGCATGAAGCTGGACCGCCAGTCGCCTGCTAACTTGCGGACATCAGCTGCAAAACCAGCGTCCCAATTCCATTGTCCACCCAGCACACTCCCCTGATATGGCCGCGGTAGCTTTCGTGAGCATTTGCGATACTGTGCGGCATTGGTCACCAGAAGCCACCATGCCAACAGGTCACGGAGGCCCTGAACGCCGGCGACCTGCGCCCGCCGCATGTGCCGTTCGAGCTGCTGCAACAGCTGGCGCAAACACCCGCAGCGCTGGCCGACATGCGCGCCACGCTGACCAGCGAGGTGGAGTTGGACGTCAGCTCAACCCCTGCCAGTCAGGTGTACTGGACAGCGCGTCTCAGCGCAGTGGCTGCACAGCAGGAAGGTGCCGCAGCCTCCAGCAGCGCAGGAGCCGACCAGCTGCAAGGTGCAAACTTAGCACACACATGATGCGTCAATGCTGGTCGGCGTCACGCTCGATGCACCTGCAAGCGATGCTCCTGCAAGCGATGCACACGTTTCCTATGCCGCCTGTCAGCTTGCGCTGTACACTGTACATCGGAGGTCTTGTGACATCAGTCAGAAGTTGCCCATGACTCTCAGGTGATGTGCCGAACGTCATCTGGCTGCCCATTGTCGCTGCAGCGGACCTTTTTGCAGCACGTCATGTGGTACTGTGCAGGTGGACATGACCGCGCCTCCATGCTGCTGCTCCTGCCCAACGAGCAGCCACGGGGCGGCGCGGCGGCTGCTCAGCAGGCTCTGGTTGGCGCACTCTTGGGAGCGCTCCTGCAAGCGCACGGCAGCGGCTTGGACGGAGCCTCCCTGGCTGAGCAGCTGTCGCAGGCACGATGGCTGGAACTGCCGCCGCTGCTTTGCTCGCGCCATGCGCATGAAACTGCCTCGGTCAGGGTCGAAGAAGAGCTGCTGTGCTTTGCAGGTGCTGAGCCTGCTGATGGCTCCGGTTGCGGATCATATTTGGCTGATCGACTACATCTGGCGGCAGTATCAGGTACGATTCGCAGCAAGATGGCTGGCAAACCTACCCTGCCTACACATCTGCTGCAGTGCTCGGTATGCAGCAAATCGCTTATTGCGCAGCGTTTGCGGTCCGTCTGACGATGATCCTGCCCGCACAGGAGACCCTGGCGCCCTTCCTGGCGCTTGCGGGGCCTGTGTCGGATGGCCTGACGACATCCATGTTCCGGGACTACTGGAGCAGTCTCCCCTGGGACAAGGCCACCTTCCACAACGCTGCCCCATCGGCGCTGACAGACCTCAGTGAGTCCCTGCGCCTCTTGCGCACAACTACGTGAGGCACCGCATGTGAGGAGGTTCTGAGGATCTATGCCTTTGCCACATGGGCGCGGACGAAAGCAGGCTCAGTTTCATGCATTGCATGACCACCATGACGACGCTCGAACGCACCGCTGGCTGAGCGTCAGTTGCTGGCGCAGGGTCGCGTCTGCTCGTCGCTGACAGGGCTGCACTGACACTGATGCACGACCTGGACTGGACAGTCGTCCTGCAGCATGCAGAGACCGCTCTGGGGCAAGATGCGGTGCTCAGTGCACCACTGGAGGCGGCGTGGGCGACGGAGCTCTGCCTCCTTTCGCTGCATGCTGCAGTACTGCTCCCGCAGTCGGTGAGCACAAGTGCACGGCTGACTGGCTGCAGCCTGATGAAAGCCCATGCAGCACTCGCCACCCAGCTGCACAGCCGCAGTTGCATCGCAGAGCTCTGTGAATACTTGGAGCATGTTGCTCGGAGACCTGCACCTTCGCAGCTGAGATGTCTGTTGCCTGCCACAGGAGTGGCCCGCATGGTTGGCTCAGCTGCTGCAGCCAGCCGATGACGGCAGAGACGAGCAGGCTCGTGAGACCCGCACGCAGCGGGCTGCTGCGCGCCTGGCGCTCCCATCGCTGTTGGCCGCCTCTGACGAGTCCGTGCTGGCGGCTGCGCTTCTGAGCCGCCCAGAGGGAGCGCCATGGCTGCTGCAGCCTCTCGTCCGTGCGCCGACGCTGGTTGTAGGTGAGTCCAGTGGCACGCCCTGCCCGCCTACAGTGCGGCGCTGTGTCCTTACTTCTGCCTTGCTCAATGCATTTTTATAGTTGAGCTTGTCGTCCTGCTCTGGTGGGTCTCTCTGTTGTGCATTTTGACGTGAATCTACCGAGGCTGACATGCAAAACTGTCTGCAGGTGCACCGGGACCCCGTATTCTTGCTGTGGGGCGCCTGCTGGCGGCGGGCGCCGCAAGGAGCGGGTCCCCTCTCCTGGCTGCCGCGGTCGCGACCGCCGTGCGCCGCGTGCTGTTCAGCTCGGTGTGTCGGACGGCCAGCGTGGACGAGCGAGCGGCTGCTGCCGGTGGTGCGCTGCTTCATCATGGCACACTCGGTCCATGTGTGCCAGGTTTACACCCGACGGTCTGTCCAGCCGCCCCATGAGCTTGCCGCCTTAGTCTCGGTCGTGTTCAGGCACTCTGACAATGCGTAGGTCCGCCGTCGATGGCGTCGTTCGAGGTGCTGGAGGCGTGGCATCTGACGGCGGCCGAGCATGTCGCGCTGGTCCGGGACGTCCTAGTGCCGGTGGCTCATCTGCATGCGTCCACGGAGCTCGCGTGCTCAGGTCCGCCGTGCTGCGCACTACCTGTCTTGACATTGAGCATGCGCACCACGGCAGACTCGTGTCTGTAATCTCTCATGCCCCGAGGTGTTGCACGCGGTGCTGTTGCAAGATTTGTCTTCATGTAGTCGCACCTCCGACCCAGCTCAAGGCCTACCCATCTGTCAATGCAGCCCGGGCCCAAGACGATGTGGCCATATGCCCAGTACCACGGGTAACATCAGCTGCCCGATGCGCTGCAGGCGTGACAGAGGCAGAGCGGAAGCGCTCAGAGTCACTGGACCAGGCGACCGCTCTGCCGCCACCACCTGGAGCAGATGCCGGCACAGCCGCTGAGAGCTCGACGTCTGCAGCATCGCGGGGCTTGCCGCCGCTGCCGTCGATCTCCACCGTCCGCGTGCCGTCCGACCCGGCGGTGCCGCTGAGGCGGCTTCCTTCCGCCGAGGCCGGACCGCCTTTCAAACGCACCGAGGCGCGCCAGTCGGCAACCTCCGACTTGCTGTTGCTGTCGCCTAGCTTGCATGACCCGCTGGCAAGGTCGCACCTGTATATGTGAAATTTATTCTCTGCAATGCCTGCGGTTCGGTTTCAGGGCTTGAGCTGATGCTTGGGCTTGAGAAGCTGTGCAAAAGCCGTCAAGTGCAGTCGGTGGCAGGACACTGCAGTGTGTAGCGCTGACGGCGGTGGCTTGCTGTGTGTAGGCTCACGAGCACGCAGTGTCCGCCCTCATGTCGTTGCTGGGCGTGGTGACGGCGCAGCCCGAGACGGTCAGCGTAACCGAGCCGATGCCGTTCTCCAATGACACGCGGCCTATCTTACCAAACCAAGGCCCGGCAGACGCAGACGACGCTGCGCACGTAGTGGAAAGTGCTTCTGGAGGGAGAACTGGCGCCTCGGCAGCGAAAGGCAAGCCTGCTGCGCGAGGTCAGACCGGCTTGGGTGCGTGTTGCCACTACTGCTCATGAGCTGATTGTTTGGTCTAGAGCAACACGATACCGTGCCTTCTCCTGTGTGGCAAAGCAATGCATGTAAAAGCTAAAACATACCGACTTGTTACCCGACCCGTGGCTGGCAGAATAAAATGGACCATAGCGAGCATTTCTGAGGATGCTGGCAGTGGCTGGCACAGTTCAAATCAAAAAAAAATTGTGTCGGCCTGAGGACCGTCTCTGACCCGCGTCGGAGCTCAGCCACCACGTGGCCGTGCTTGCAGGTGAGGACAAGCGCGACACTGTGGATGTTTTCGTGGAGAGCGTGCAGGCCCTGCCCGGGCGACTCGAGGCGTTTCTGCAGGCGCGCCGCGCGCCCGCCGCAGGCGCCAGGGCTGTTCGCGACCCTCTGCTGGCCTCCAAGCTGCACGCCGACGCAGGGGACTCCATCCGCGTGCGCCCATGCTCCAGCCCGCAGAATACGCTTTGAGGCGCTGACAATTGCAGCCGCCGCGGCTTCATTTCTTCCCTGCCTTCGCAGCAATGCAATCGGATGCATTCAGAGTATGCATAAGCGTACTCTGCAGCATTATGGTCTGGGCAACGGCTTCGCCTGGATGGTTTTGTGCTACTATTGATTCTCGTGGTGCTCGCAGGCTGCGTGCGCGGGCGGTGGCGACCCCGCCCTCCTGCTGTGCCTGCTGCGGCTGACGTACGGCAACCCGGCGCTGCGCGAGGCCAATGGCGCTGTGTCGCTGACGGAGGACCTGCTGTCGGATGTGCTGGGCCGCGGCGACGCGAGATCGGACCAGCCGGGTGACACGCCGGCACCGGGCGGCGCCGACTCCGTCCCGGAAGTCGTCGCGGAGCGCAGTCCCTCGTACACGGAGCTGGAGCTGACCGTGCCGGGAGTGCAGCCGCAGGCACGCTTGCCTCCACGGCCTCCACGTCACATCAACTCGCATCTCCTATGGTCGCCATGAGCATTCCGCAATTGGGTCATGTACCCTGATTGCAGCAGCGCAGTCTCAGATGCACTTCGCGAGCCAATAATACTCATGCTTCTGCGCGCAAGGACACGGGATTTCTTGAGGCTGCATATGGATGACCCAACTTTGTCGCTGCTTATCGTGCCCCAGGATCTGGCAACGGCGGCCAGCAGCGCGCCGCCGGAGAGCGGCATCGAGCTGGCCGCTCGCCCGCTGAAGGCGTTCAGCGACCGCCAGCTGGCCGCGCTCGCCGGCCACGCGGGCGAGCGGCGCGCCCCGCTCACCGCTGCGGTCGCCATGCACGAGATGCGGGTCAGGGCTGCGAATGCGCCGCGGCCAGTCTGGCGCGCTCACGCCGCCGGTGCGCTTTGAGGCTGTGTAACGCAGACCGGCAGCAAGTACCGCGCTCCTCTCTTGCTGCCTAGATTGCGCAAGGGCGCCGTTTATAAGTGGCCATTCTGCTGCCTGCATGTGGTGGTTGAAGTCTGGTCACAATTTAACCTTTTGCAGAGGTCTGGATTGCTGGTATTTGCAGAGGCCCTGCGCGTGGCGGCGGCGGCAGAGGTACCCCTGCGGCGGCCGCAGCACTTGGTGGCGGTCTGGCTGGCTGCGCTGACGTGGCCCGCAGACACGCGGTGGCGTGCGTGCGGCGCAAACGCGCCTTCAGATGCCGTGTTCGCGCTACTGTCATCGCTCAGCGCCCACGTCACAGCGCTGCGCGTCGCCGCGGACCCGCGTGCAGCAGGTGCGGTGCTCCTCTTCAAAGAATGCCCGAGGCCGAGCCGAAGGCGGTTGAGCATAGCACTGCAAACTCACTCGGTTTTGCGCAGATGACGTTTGCATTGCTGCTTACTGGCCGCATGTCACAGCTGACACAGCTAAATACTGAACGTCGCCCGTGCATGTGCAGGCAGCAGCCCGACAGCTTTCCAGGCAGCCAGCATCAGGCTCAAGGCGATGCGCGCCAACCTGAGCTCGCGGATGGCAGGCTCGGACCGTGCAGCACCGGTTGACAGCCTTCCAGGTGCGATCAGCAGGTCTGATGCTCTGGTACGTGGTGTTTGACCCGGATTTCAACGCTCACAAACGGCAGACGACAATTCATTGTCCACGTCCCCATGGCGTGGTGGATGTCTTGACGAAGCTCACCCTCGTGACCATGGGTTTTGCTGCAAAGCTGACACTTGGTTCATTATGCAGGGCAAGCTGGCCATGAGGGCGATGTCATCGGGGGCGGTGGGCGTGCACGCGGTAGCCTGCGCGACATGCTCTCGATGGGCCGTGAGCCAAGCGGCGGGAGCCCACCACACGAAGCCCCCGTCGCCGAAAGCCGCACATCCAAGTTTGCGGCCGGGCTGCGGGCCCGCATGGGCAGCAGTGACGGCGGCGGCGGAGCAGGCGGCGGGCGGCTCAACTCGCTGCGCACGCGCATCATGCGCGGCGACCTGCAGACACACACGACCGACACCGCCGAGAACTCGCCAGTCGCTCCGCGCCTGGTGTGCTTTTGCTAGCTCCGCAGCATTTTGAAGAACCTAAAGAGACAGCGAACACATAGTAGATGCGTAGACAGCGCCTGTGCAGCGAGGCGGCATTCATATGCTGCTGCGCCGCATTGGTAACGACCCTGTCTGGCCTGCAGGAGCCGGCGGGGTCGACGGCGTCCGATCTGCCCGCCGGGGACAGCGTCATCGCCGACGTGCGCAGTCGCCTGAGTGCCGGCGTCAAGGGCCTCGGCGTGCGCCTGGGCCGCCCCAGCAGCTCCGCGGGCGCGGCCGCCGGCGACGCGCCGTCCGAGGACGGCAGCCGGGACGGCAGCGGCGAGAGCGGAGCACCGGTGCAGCGCAGGTGCGTCATCGAGAGGCCCGGCACGGCACGGAGCCGCTGTCCCTGGGGGTTTTCCCGGCGTTCGCCACATTCGTGTGCCTGGGCTTCCACATGACCATACGTTGACTTTCCTGACAGGTCCATGACCGACCGCCTGGCGGACAAACTCAGCGACGTGAGGCGGACGCTGCTGGACCAGCCGCGACCCGCGCCGGTGGCAACGGCTTCAAGCCAGGTGCAGCGCTGTTCAACTCAGTGTGTCTTCTCTAATGTATGCAACAATGAGCAGTAGCCATTACACTGTGACTTGCGTGCCTCAGTTGCCGAGCAAATGATTGACCACGTGATGCACGTCATCAGCTACCGCACACAGCGTGAACAGCAGCATGCTGGTGCGCGCCCTGAGCCTGACTGCTGTCGCAGGGCTCGGATGCGCAGGACATGATCGCGACGCTGGGCCTGGCCGCCTTTGCGGTGAGCGCCTACATCCGGACGGTGCTGTGCCCGGACCTGGCGACAGCGGCGGTGCCGCGCAACACCAGCCTGACTGGGACCCTGCTGGCGGACATGACCGGCGGGCAGCACCGCGGATCCGAGGCCAGCACCCCCACCGTCGGCGGGCACCGCCACAACGTGTCCTGGGGCTCCGTCGACGCCGACCTGATGCGCCAGTTCGATCAGGTACGGAGCACCTGCACACGCCGTGGACGCTGGGCAATGAGTTTGGCACCTGCCAGCTCCCGCGCGTCTTGCGACACGCCGTGGCTTTGCAGCTCGCCCGCGAGCAGGACCACCCAATCAAGTCTGCGCATGTGGCGGCTTCAGGTGTCACACACACAATTGCATTGGCAGTCTGACGTTCAAGCCGTTGCGTCGGTAACAGTACCGAACCCGCCGTGCGCAGGTGCTGGACGCGCGGGAGGAGCTGGACACGCTGGACGAGCTGGCGGCGTGCCCGCTGATTGCGCGCGACCTGGCGCCGTACACGCCCTTCTTCCTCGGCGCCGGCTCGCTGCTGGCCCTCGGCACGCCGCTGGCTGTCTTCCAGACCCGCCTCCAGGAGCTGCTGCTGCCGGACGACCCGCAGCTGCTCGCATTCGGAGCCACTCTGCCCGTTCGCCCTCCGCTGTAGACATCCTGACGAGATAGTTGCAGCACTTTGTGAATGATGCTGACGGCTATGCCGTGCAGATCACCATAATTTTGCAATGCCAAACATTTTCATATGCAATGGCTGCAGCATGATAAAATTGCTGCCATCACTCACCTGTGGTCTTACATATGCCATGACATCATTGTGTATACGTCTTCGTCGAGTCGTCGAAGTAGAGAGCATGAAAACTAAACTATAATTATATTGGACAGGACGAGAGTCTGGACGTCAACCAATGTAAGACGCCACATGGCAGGGCCAACACAGGTGTCTCTGTGCAAAGACAATGCAGGTTGCAGGCTTCAGTTCAACATTACAGGTCCAACGCGGTCACATCTGGGCGTCAGCTGGTGCTGCTCCTTGCAAGAGATTTACGAGAGTTCCATCTGCCTTTGCGGACGCTAACAGTGCCTCAATTGCGGCGAGGTCTGCTGCTGCTGCCTCTGGTGAGGTGCTCACTGCAACAGGCGAGCCGAGAGGAAGCGGCGACCCAGTATGAGCTGCATGCACCTGCGCCGCAATGACGCTGGAGGTCACGCTACCATAGACAGGCTTGTAGCAGCATGCCCATCTGCAGATAAAGCGTCTGAAGTACATCAACAGCTTGGCAGCCAATCAGGGATTTAAGCGTTAGAATTGCACGTGCCTGCTTCACAAACGCTACCAGTTCGTCATCGAGGCCGGTGAAAGCCATGCGCGCCTCCGCAGGCTCGCCGTCGGCTTGCCGGTGCAGGAGCTTATACTCTCCCCGGCCTGCGCCCCACCCGCCCCGCTGCACCTGCCAGGAGGTGAATTCCGTTCAGTAAAGCCCCGTGTCAGTGTGCAACAGAGGCTTCTCCGTTGACGGGCGGCCTCAAGAGCAGTGTCATCCGAGCAAATCGATGTGCGTCTGACATACAACGGCTCGGCAGCTACCTCCAGCGAGCCGTCCGCGCCGACCACGGACAGGCTGAACCGGACTTGCGCGGCGGCGAAGCTGATGCTGACGGAGGCCGCGACGCCGGCGTCGAAGACGAGGCCGCCCACCAGCGTGTCCGGCGAGGGCAGCTCCGCGTTCGCGTGCGAGCTGTGCGCCCACGCCTGGCGGGCCTCGCCTGCACCTGCGCAACGCTGGCGAGCGACTGTCAGGGCTGCATGGTTTGCTGTACAAATGCAGGCGCTTGCCTCACAGCTACGACATCCTTTCAAAGCGCAGCAGGCAATGAGCTAGCGTCGGAGCTGTGTCTTTGGCAATTGGCACTCTGCAGCATCTTATTGCTCTTCGCTTGCCGTTTGTCCACTGCCTACGCACCGCCTGCCGCGGCCAGCATGCGGAGGGCTGCCAGGAAGTGGACGGACGACTCCATCATGAAGCCGCCGGGGCAGTGCGCATCGTTGCGCCGCCAGCTGCTGTCGAAGTACTTGTTCTTCGCGTTCATCGGCATGTCGCACACCTGCAAGGCCAGGTGACGCTCGACCTGGTGGCAGAGGCTCATGTTGGCAAATACGGCAGACGGATGTGGAACCTGATGCTGAACGTGGCAACATGTGTGGCGGCTGGGCCTCACCAGATCCAGCTTCACGAGGCTGCCGAGACGGGGAACCAGGGCCGCTGCTTCTCGGAACACCTTCTCCGACCTGAACGCTGCACACAGCCTTGTGGCATGATCTTGTGACCGCGCACACGAACATCGTGTTCTTGCAGAAGGCATCCAACATAGTGCGACCTGGAGTTGCAAAACACCTGTAGTTTTCCGCGATGGCCCAGACGGCAGTTCCTGCGTGAGCGCGGTGCCGCGCGACAGCCGCGAAAGCGTCGGCCGCGGTCTGCGCGATCGGCTTCTCCTGGAGCACCGCCTTCCCCGCCGCCAGCGCCCGCTCTGCGAGCTGCAATTCGCCAGCAGCCACATCAGGCGCCAAGCCACAGCGTTGACAGTGGACCCCTGAATGTTCGCAGCGCAACACACTGAGCTCCGTCTGCTGCCGGCACAGCCGCCATGCAGACAGCAGCCAGAGTGACGATGATCATGCACCACATGCTGCAGTCCATTTGTCATAAGTGATGCCACACATCAAACCGATGCCGGTGTGCTTCCCACCTCAAGCTGCACGTGCGCCGGCAGAACCATGGCCACGGCGTCAATGTCGCGATCCTCCAGGACGGCAGCAAGGCCGTCATCTCCCGACAATGCCCTTACATCCGGCGCAAAGTCCTTGACAACCGGCAGCAGGTCAGCTGCTGCGCTTTCCGAGCGGCTCCAGATTGCAACGAGACTGACGCTTGCGGTCGACCGTCTGCACCAACCCAGATCACGCTGACCTTAAGTGCTATGCCACCAGGCGTCAGCAGCAGCAGCTTGATGCCAGGGAGTGCTTGAGGGCAATGGCACCAGTGGGAAGGAATGAGATAACATGATCCAGGACAGTCGCAGACGCTCGCCTGAGTAGCGGAACGTACGCATCCTTAACGAAGATCCCGGCACCCAGCAAAGCTACACGGATATGCGGCTCCGACATCGAGTGATGCGTTCAGCCAGCCTGCAGAGCTGCCAATCTGCGATCAGGGGATGGCGGATGACTAGTCATCAAATTCTCAGGTTAAGCCCTGGAAATTTCAAAGGCCACATTGACCGTTGCATGCATGACTGCGCAGCAGCAAGAGTAATCGCGTGTGTCCCAGCTTCACAGGACTCGAAGCGCAGCCAGCGCAGCCAGTCGGAACATGGCAGCGAGGCAGACGCCGGCACCTGACCATGACGCGCCGATGGCATGCAACGGCGATGGCCGGCCCGAGCACGACCCGAGCCGCATACTGCATCAGAAGTTCGAGGTGCAGAAGCTGCTCGGGCAGGGCAGCTACGGCAAGGTGTACCGCTGCAAGCGGCGCAGCGATGGCAAACTGTATGCTGTCAAGGCGCGCGCCAGGCTGGGCACAGGCACGGCAACATGGTCCCGTCCCAGCTCACAGAGGACGGACAGTCTCAATCCGAAAGCAGCCCTTCCAGCTTGGGTGGTTCCCACGTAAGGCCTGGCGGCAATGACTGTGTTTTCCCAAATGCACAGGAGGCGGATGTGCGGCGGATGTCGCCGCTGGAGCGCCTGGACGTGGTGAACGAGATCCGGCTGCTGGCCAGCATCTTGCACGTCAACATCTGCCGCTACTACGAGGCGTTCATGGACGGCAACTTCCTGTGCATCGTCATGGAGTTTGCCATCAATGGTGTGCCTGATGCATCGCGTCGATCACCTTGCAGGGAGTTGCTGAACTTCCGTGCTGAACTCAGGTGGTCCATGTTCTCAAGCACTTTATGCACATGCCAATGCACCCTGCTTGTGGCCCGCAGCATTCCATGCATGGTGATGCGCTAATCGGCGACACAGGTGACCTGGCGCGCTTCATAAAGAAGGGGAAGGAGGCCAAGAAGGTCCGGACTCACCTGCGCGTCACTCGAGCAGTGACGTTGACCTGGCACGCGATGCTTTGATGATACCGCACCTCGTGTAGCATGGTTAAGATTTCCTACAACGCCCCATGTGGCGCGCAGCCGTTCCCTGAGGTGGTGCTGTTCAAGTATCTGGTGGAGATCGCGCTGGGGCTGTTCGTGCTGCACGCGAACCGGGTCCTGCACCGCGACATCAAGCCCGCCAACATCTTCGTGGGCGCCAACGACACCATCAAGCTGGGCGACCTCGGCGTCGCCAAGCTGCTGTCTGGGGATGCCCAGGCAAAGACCAGCATCGGGACGCCCAACGTGCGCCTGCATCGATCCTTGTCGCACCAGCACTCGACTGTATTGCTTTTCGTCACGCGTTACCTTGTGTCGGTCTGTCAGCTGTTGGCTGATCGTGCCCTTCGCCGCAGTTTCTGTTGCTTGTATGTAGACTGCACTTGACGCAGAGAATTTAGCTGTGCGACGCAGTACATGCCGCCAGAGTTGTGGCTCGGCCGCCCGTATGGCACAGCGGCAGACCTGTGGGGCCTCGGCTGCCTGCTCTATGAGCTGATGACGTACAGGCGCGACTTCTTCGAGTGCATGCCTTTGGCAGATGTCGATAGACCCCAGCAGTGCTCACCACGGCGGCTCTAGCCCTCTGAGCAACAAACACAGCCGAAACTTTGCTTGTGGGCACCAGGCGAAGACGCTGTTTCCCTCCGCAGGGTGCCGTTCGAGGGGCAGACGATGACGGAGCTGCGGGATCGGGTGATCGCCGGCAAGGTGAAGCCCATCGCGCCGGGCACCTACAGCCCCGAGCTGGTGGGCCTCATGCACGGGCTGCTGACGCTGACGCCGGCGCGGCGGCCGACGCTGACAGCCATCCTCACCATGCCGCAGGTCCGGCGATGCATCCTGTCTGACACGACCCTGAACCTAACACAGCACATATGCCTCCTTATGTGAAGCATGTCGTCCCAGCAAAGACGCACAAGCCGCGCAATCATACCGCAGCCGTTACACTGGCGTGCGCGGCATTTCATCTTGGTATTTGTCTGTGTCGAATTATTGCTGAGCTGGGAGCTGCACCGCAGGCGCAAGAACGGCTGGCAGCGCTGCCTCCAGGACAGCTTTCGTTCCTGCCGCCAGACATCCTGAAGACGATCCAGGTCGGAATGCTACCGCGTGTCGAGTGTGGGCGTACGCAACCTCCGAGCAAGCATCCTACGCGCGGCCATTTCTGGTGGCAGCGCTGAGCTGACTCAGCGCATGGCAGGTGCCGTTGGACCTGCGGGCGCTGGACGCGTCGCTGCCGCCGGCCACGTACGACGAGGAGCCCATGATGCACTGATGTTGCTGGCTTGCGCGCACGCGGGTGATGGAGGCAGCGTTGAGGCACCTCGTGAGAAGACTCCCGGCAGCTGGCAGCTGTAGTGGCGACAAGGCAGGGCTTCATGTCGGGCCGTGCTACATTTTGGATCCTATCCTTCGCAGCAGCGTCGTTCCAAGGTTGTCTGCGACCTTCGATTTCGAACTACAACCCTGCCGGGCTGACCTGGCACACCTATCGGCATCTTCCCAAAGCGTTAGCAGCCTGGTCTAGGAGTGTAGTTGGTCGCCTGCATGCAGCTGGAGTCCGTCAGTGCGTCCCACGCCGGCCCTGTGTAGCGCTTGGCAGCAAGCCGGCGGTCGCCGGCAGATGTGCAGACACCCAGTTGGTCAGCATGACGCCAGACACCGTTCGCCCCTCGTTTTGCCGGAGAAGAAAGCATTCCCAGTCCTGGAGAAACTCGCCAACGAAATTCTTCGAAGACTGCGGCTGGTGAGATATATAAACATCCTGCAGTGCATTGACAGTGCCGTGCGCGCGCTCCAGCAGCCACCAGCTTGTCGGGCTGTACCCAGCCTCCCCTGTGGGGTTTCGGCGCGAGCACATGGTGGAGGGTGGTCACGTGCCC
>JAABUX010003962.1_pt1 | contig 19140 bp, 18 predicted proteins | sample 5561851 | NCBI WGS metagenome assembly JAABUX01 (sample SAMN10711883, study PRJNA513361) | rock metagenome | isolation source: Antarctica rocks | place: Antarctica: Victoria Land, Richard Nunatak red sandstone | collected 2016-01-03 | reverse complement strand
TGCTGGATGATCGGTTCGAGGAGCAATGGCCGCGACGGGATTCCGGCAAACGGTTGCGGAGCCGGGAGCGGTTTCGAGTCCGTCTGAGCGACCGCCGGCAGTGTGATCGTCACCGCCAGGCATGTGGCAAGGAGCCAGGGAGAGAACGTTCGCATCCGACCGTCCTTTTATTTTGTCATCGCTTACCAAAGACGGTACCGGTCCAAGCAACCAATTTAGCCTAAATCTCCTATTTCGACCAGTCCTACTCCAAACAAGCCTTGACCCGAGCCACGGAATCTTGCTTTGCCAGGTGGCGCTGGTTCTTTGAAAAGAGGCTGAACCAAAGACCCCGCTCTTGCCGAAGGATTTAGAGTCACACGGTTCCAAGTAAGGATGATGCGTGCTATTGATTGCCCCAGATTGCGCTCGGGAGTTGGCTTCGATGAAATCCTGGTTGCGCTCATTGGCGGGTCGGATATTTCCCTGGATGAATCGGCGACCGGTCGCTCCGGCGCGGAAGTCCCGGCCTTGGTCGGCTGGGCCGACCGCTTGCGAGACGCTCGAAGGGCGCGCTTTGTTGACGACGACCAGCGCCGCCCTGCCGTTCGCCACCTTGGTCGGCGAGGTCAGCTCGACCAGCAAGCCGTCCCAGGTGGTCGTGCACCTGAACCCTGGACAACTCCGGTCGGATCGGGCACCCAGGGTTGTGTTGGGTCTGGCCGTTACGCCCGTCGCTGGATCGTCGGTCAGCCCGGAGATCACGCGGGTTACCGGCCCGAACGGTCGGATCGCTCCCGTCTCGATCGCGAATCGCGGGAACACGGCCGCCGACAAGCTTGCCCGGCAAAGCCACCTGTTCGCCCGGGTCATCCCTTTGACCAGCCAGTCGCAAGACATCACCGTGAACGTCTCGACGCTGAACAAAAAAACCGGCAACTATATCGTCGAAGCGTTTCTCGCTGGGGACGTCACCGGGGATGGGAATGTGGACGCCTCGGACTTGGCCGCCTTGAAGGTCAGTTACGGCTCGAACACCGACCAGACCAACTACAATCCCGCCGCCGACATCAATGGCGATGGCCGTGTCGGGTCAATCGACCGGCAGTTGATCTCGCTCAATCAAGGTGCTCACGTCGTCGGCACAGCCGCGCCATCGCCGTTGGCCATCGCGGTCAACTCGCTCGGATCGACCAGTCCGTCCGAGGTGAACCTGGTCCCGACGGACCCGGTGACGAGTGCCGCGACCTCGACCGCCCCGCCCGTGGCCATCGCCACGCCGGTCACATTCACGACACCCGTCGCGGCGACCAACCCCTCGTTGGCTGGGACGCCAACTTACGTCCCGGTCACATTGTCGCCGACCTCGCTCGTCCCCACAGCGCCGACTTCGACCGTCCCCTTGGCAGCGACCTCGCTCATCCCCACGGCGCCGACCTCGACCACCACGCCTTTCATCCTCAGCCCGGTCTACTCCACCAATGACATCAGCGGCGCGATGATCGGGAACAACGGCTCCACGATCGGCGCCAATGGCGCTCCGATCGGAACCTCGGCGACCTCGGTCTATCCTTTGGCCCCGCCGGTCGCACCCGACCTGGGCTCAACCACCGCCCCGCCGATCTACGTTTATGGTCAGCCCGTCGTCAACGGCAGCTCGACGATCCCGGGGGCGCGGTATACCAGCCCGGGAGCGACGTTATTCGGGCAAACCACGGTGGGGCCGCCGGTTGGGTCGAGCACGCCCCTTCCTGTTTATCTGTACGACATGGCCCTGTCATCGACGCTTGCTTGATCGCCAGGGTATCAACTTCCCTCGGATCGATGATCGCCGGGTTGCGGTCCGAGGTCGCCGCGTGCCAGACTTGAATGCTCTGATCAGTGGGTGAGCGGCTCCTTGAGGATCTGGCATGTCCGGGCGCTTCGCCGGTCGAACGATCATTGGTTGCCTGATCCTTGGTGCCTTGGTCGGTGGCGCTCCGGTTGTGGTTCAGCCCGACTTCGACCCGGCGCGACCGGTGATTTATGCCGCCCAGGTTGGTCCGCTCCTGTCGCTCTTAGGCTGCAACGCGGGGAGTTGCCACGGCAAGGCGGGGGGGCAACATGGGTTCGCCCTCAGCCTGTTCGGAGCCGACCCAAACGCGGATCTCCGAGCGATCCGCGACCGCGTCGACCCGAGTGATCCGGCAACGAGCCTCCTGGTGCTGAAATCGACGGCTCAGATCCCCCACGGCGGCGGACGCAAGCTGGTGCTTGACTCGGCGGACTACCAGACCTTGCTCCGCTGGATCGGTCAGCCCGAACGCGATGAGGCCGCGACCGGCAAGGCCCGACTGGTCCGGCTCAACCTCAATCCCGCTCGCCAAACCTTGCCGCTTCGAGGCGGCGGGCAGATCCGGGTCGAGGCGAGCTGGGACGATGGTTCCGTGGTCGACGTCACCCGGTTGAGCCGCTTCGAGTCCAATGCTCCGGCGGTGGTCGAGGTTTCCCCCCAGGGGAACTTAATCGCCGGCGGCGGGGAGATCGTCGGTGAGGCGGCGATCCTGGTCCGCTTTGGCCCGGATCTCGCGGTCGGGAGGGTGATCGTCCCCAGCGGTCGGTCGCTTCCCCCGACCGATCAGACAGCGGACTCAACGATTGATCGTCTGGTCGCCCGCAAGCTGGGGGAACTCGGTCTCGTCCTCAGCCGCCCCGCGACCGACGCCGAGTTTGCCCGGCGGTCGGCGATCGACGTCGTAGGTTCGTTGCCCGACCCGTCCGCGGTCGAGGCTTTCGAGCGCGATGACCGACCGGATAAGCAAGCCCAGTGGGTAGACGGGTTGCTCGTAAGTCCCGGATACGCCGACCACTTTGCCGCCAAGTGGTCGGCGATCCTCCGGAATCGTCGGGCGCTGGGGGACCTGTCGAAACCGACCACGTTCGGCTTTCATGCCTGGGTTCGGCAGGCGATTGCCGAGAACTGGCCCTACGACCGCTTCGTCGCGGCGATCGTCGCGGCAAAGGGGGACGCGGCCTCAGACCCGAACGTCGCCTGGTTCCGCCACGTTCCCAGCATCGAGGAGCGGACCGACGATGTGGCCCAGGTCTTCCTCGGGACCCGGATCGGCTGCGCCCGCTGCCACCACCACCCCACCGAGCGCTGGGGGCAAGCGGACTATGCCGACTTCGCCGCGTTCTTCGCGCAGGTCGGCACGAAGGCGGGACCCGACCCGACCACGTTCCGCGCCTTCCATCTGCCGCGAACTCCGGCGCACGGACCCACCCATGCCCCTCGACCGCTGGGAGCCACCCAAAGCCTGAGGCTCGCCCCCCGCGATGACCCCCGCGACGCCTTGGTGGCCTGGATGGTCGGACCCGAGAACCCGGACTTCGCCCGGGCGATCGTCAATCGCTATTGGAAGCACTTCTTCGGCCAGGGACTGGTCGAACCCCAGGACGACCTCCGGTCGACCAACCCGCCCACCGACCCCGAACTCCTCGACACTCTCGCCCGGGAACTCCGCGCGCACGGGTTCGACCTCAAGTGGTTGATCCGGACGATCACCACCTCGCAAGCCTACGCGCGGTCGAGCATCCCCGACGCTTCAAGCCCCCTCGGCCAACCCAGCTTCGCCCGGTACACCCCGAAGCGACTCTCGGCCGAAGTCCTCCTCGACGCGATCGACCTCCTCACCGGCGCATCGAGCCACTATGACGGCGTTCCGCCCGCGACGCGGGCTTCCACGCTCCCGGACGATGGGTTCGCGTCGCCGTTCCTCGACGCCTTCGGCCGCCCGGGGCGACGGACCGCCTGCGAGTGTGAGCGGACGGTGGAACCGAGCTTGGCGCAGGCCCTCTTCCTGCTCAACTCGGCCGAGGTCGAGGCGAAGCTGGCGGCTCCCTCGGGGCGGGCCGCGGGGTACGCTCGGCCGGACGACGCTCGGCCGGACGCCGCCAAGGTCGCCGATTTGTACCGCCTGGCCTTCTCTCGGCCACCGACGCTCGGCGAGTCCGCCCTGGCGGTGGGCTTCCTCGACGGTCGGCGGCGGTCCGGCCAGGCGGCGGCGGGTTATGCCGACTTGATCTGGGCTTTGATCAACACAAAAGAGTTCCACTACAATCATTGAGCCATTCCCGAGCACCGCGACGAGGGCCGCCGATGTGGACCATGCCCGGAGCTGCGTATCGGTCGTGCGATGGCGTGTCGCGCCGGGGGTTTCTCCGGGTGGGTGGGCTGGGGCTGGGCGGACTGACGCTCCCGACGGTCCTCCGGGCGCGCGCGCTCGGCTCCGCTCAGGGACTACCCGTTCCCGCGCGGTCGGTGATCCAGATCATCCTCGCCGGCGCTCCGTCGCAGTTCGAGACCTATGACCCCAAGCCTGACGCCCCGGCCGACATCCGTGGCGAGGGGAAAGTGATCGGCACCGCGCTCCCCGGCGTCTTTCTGGCTGACACGATGCCCCGGCACGCCCGGGTGCTCGACAAGATGGCGATCATCCGCGGGCTGGCACACGATTCGGCCGACCATACGATCAGCCTGCACCAGGTCATGACCGGCTATCCGACCGCTCAACCGCGCGACCGGAACGAGCGGCCGAGCAGCGGGGCGGTCGCCGCCCGGGTCCGCGGGGCGAACCGGGCGGGCATCCCCCCTTACGTCGCGATGGCGGGATCATCGGCGTTCGACGGCCTGTTCACCGGCGGGGCGTACCTTGGCCCGAACGTCCGACCCTTCGAGTTCAACGCCAGCCCCGACGCGGCCGGCGGGGCCGCGACACGCTTGTCGCCCGCGCCGGGTCTGACGCCGGAGCGGCTCCTCGACCGCCGACGGCTCCTCAATGGGCTGGACCAGTTCGACCGCCGCCGCGACGGGATCGGGTCGATGCTGGGCATGGACCAGTTCACCGCGCAGGCTTACGACCTGATCGCCGGTCCGGCCGCCCGTCGGGCGCTGGACCTCGACCTCGAACCGGCCCCTGTTCAAGACCGGTACGGGCGGACCCGGATCGGGCGATCCTGTTTGCTGGCTCGCCGCCTGGTCGAAGCGGGGGTGACTTTCGTCACGATCACCGACGGCGATTGGGACCACCACGCCCAGGTCGGCAACCACTGCCGCCAACAGGTCCCGCCCACCGACGCCGCCGTGGCCAGCCTGGTCGAAGACCTGAGCGACCGGGGGCTGGCCGACTCGGTCCTGGTCGTGGTCTGGGGCGAATTTGGGCGGACTCCGCGCCTGAACGGGGCGGGGGGCCGCGACCACTGGCCGAACAGCCTCAGCGCGATGCTGGCCGGCGGCGGCCTCCGGATGGGGCAAGTGATCGGCGGGACGGACCCAAAAGGAGAGCGGGCGTTGGACCGCCCGTGGCGACCCGAGGACGTGGTCCGTACAATCTACCACGTCTTGGGAATCGACCCGAGGCATGAGTTTCCCGACGAATTCGGCCGCCCGTTCCCGATCCTCGACCGGGGACGACCCATCGGCCCGTTGCTCTGACTCTCCCCAGGAGGCTACTCCCTTGAATCGACTTTTTGATCAACAATCGGTCTGGGCCGCCCTCGCGGCTGGACTGGTCCTCGCGGTGGGCCAATCCCCCGCCCAAGCTCAGGCGACCGGCGAATCCAAGCCCACCGGCTGGACATCACTCTTCAACGGTAAGGACCTCGAAGGCTGGACCGTCAAGATCCGCGGCCACGAGTCCGGCGACAACTTCGCCAACACATTCCGGGTCGAAGACGGGGTGATCAAGGTCAAGTACGACGGCTACGACAAGTTCAGCGAGCGGTTCGGCCACCTCTACACCAACAAGGCGTATTCAAACTATCGCCTCCGGGTCGAATACCGCTTCACCGGCCCCCAGTGCCCCGGCGGTCCCGGCTGGGCCACCCGGAACAGCGGCGCGATGATCCACAGCCAATCCCCCGAGTCGATGACCAAGGACCAGGACTTCCCCGTCTCGATTGAGGTCCAATTCCTCGGCGGTGATGGCCGGGTCCCGCGCCACACTAGCAACGTCTGCACCCCCGGCACAAACATCGTCCGCGACGGCAAGCTGACCAGGCAGCACTGCACCGAATCAACCTCGAAAACTTACCCGCTCGAAACCTGGGTCACCGCCGAGGTGGAAGTTCATGGCGACGGCCTGATCAAGCATCTCCTTGATGGCGAAACCGTCATTGAATATGAAAAAGCCCAGTACGACGATCGCGACGCCAACGCCAAAAAGTTGATCCGCGACGGCGTCCTCCTGATCAAGGAAGGCCGGATCGCCCTCCAGAGCGAGAGCCACCCCATCGAGTTCCGCAAGGTTGAGATCATGCCGCTCGACCCTTGACCGACGGCGACATCCGAGTTGATACCAGAATCGAGGCGGATCAATGGCGGGATCGAACGAGGTCGGCGAGTTGTCCGCCCCGAACTTCCGAGCCTGGCTCGACGCGGGCGAACCCCTGGTCGTGCTCGACGTCCGCGAGGACCACGAACGCGACTACGCTCGGATCACGGTTCCCACCGCGGTCAAAGACCTGCACATCCCTCTCGGGCAGATCGCGGCTCGGGTCGCTGAGGTCGAAAACCAGGCCCGCGGGTGCCGCCTGGTCGTGTATTGCCACCACGGGCAGCGGTCGATGGTTGCCGCGACGTGGCTCGCTCAGCGTGGGCTGACCGACCTCCACAACCTCGATGGCGGGATTCACGCCTGGTCGATCCGGGTCGACCCCGGCGTCCCGCGTTATTGATGCGTCCACCCGGAGATTCCTCGGATCACCAATCGAGGTACGAGTTACGCGGATGGCCTGACGCGCGGGCTAACCGAGCGAAGGGGACCGATACCCGCTCATTCCGAGCAGGCGCCGGTCCCCTTTTTCATTCCGCCCAGTGGTTCCACCGCGTAATGCTCAATTCCTTCCGTCCGACCATCGAGGTCCGTTGATGACCCAAACCACACGCGACAGCATCGCCGCCATCTGAGGTGAGCGGACCCCGTATCATGAAGGCGCTGGCCCCCTTGATCGAGCGTCACAAGGAAGCCAAGGAGATGCAACCAGCTTCGCTCCACAAGGCCCTCTTCCACGGTCCCCGAAGCGGCGGGCTAGGGTTGGTCCGCGACCTCCACGACCTCCGGCTCCCGGCCCAAGAGGTGTCGCTCTGCTACGTCCTGCTGACCCAGGCCGGCCTGTCGCTCCGCGACGACGCGATGCTGACGATCCTTCAGCAGGTGTCCAAGCAAACCGCCCGGCAGATTGACTGGCTTCGGACCCGGATCGACCAGGCGGCCCCGCAAGCTCTGGTGGTCCCCTCGTGAGTTGATCGACCAATCGCGGTTCGTCGATCAAGGCCAATTCCGCCAGGATGATTCATGACAGCGGGGAATGTGGCCGAAATCAGACGGAGGTTGACCGCACAATCAGCACGACCCCACCGATCCCCGCAGCCCTCACCACAGGACACGAGGGTGGGAAATCGCCGCACTCCTCCCTTTCCCCGCCGGATGTGGGTGTAAGGTCCATTCGTTGACATAACCACTTGACAGGACGAAGGTGGAGTCCCCCATGAGTCCAGGCAAATCAGGTAGGATCTCGGTGCTGGTCGCGGTGGTGATCCTGGCAACGACGGCCGGCTGGCGACCGGCCCTGGCCTGGGCACAGGAACGGCCGCTCCCCCCCCTCCCAATTCCGGCGGGCGACTCACAGTCTTCGGTGGTCATGCCGGACCGCGCGGCGGTCGGGACCTCCGACGTCTTCGCGATCCCGGTCTCCCCCCAAGTCGAGTTGTCGCCGGGCGAGGTCATTCGCGAGTCGATCTTTGGTCCGGCGGACAAAAAGGATTGGAAGCCGCTGACCTTGGGGACGTTCTTCAGCGCAGGGTGGGACACGCCCTTCGTCAACGCCCCCGAGGGGACCAACGGCGCCCCCAAGCAAAACTGGATCGGCTCTCCCGCCGGGGTCTTCGGGCGGTTCGCCACCGTCGACTTCTTCTACACCAACCACCTCAACAATGTGAACGGCTTGTTCTTAAGCCCGAACGCCCCATTCATCCCAGTCCACCCGTTCACCAACGGGAACCAGTACACGGGTTACACCACGATCTTGATCCCGCTGAACGCCCGGCTCGAGCTTTTGCTGGGCACGGCGTTCATCGCGTCGAACAAGACCAGCCCCGGCGGCGGGTACGCCGGGAATTGGGGCGATACCAGCATCCAGGCGCGGTTCCACCTGATCGACCAGCGGAATTTCAGCCTGATCGCATTCCTCGACGAGCGGATTCCGACGGGTAAGTCGGTCAATGGGAGCGACATCAACTATGTTACCCCCGGCTTCGAGTTCTGGTGGAACTTCGCCCCGCAATGGGTCGTCCGAGGGGGTTCGTCGATCAACATCCTGACCGGGCGGAAGTCGTCGACCTCGGTGTATGTCAACCAGTTGTCGGCGGGCCGTTACCTGACGACCAAGGATGCCAACGTCTTCAAGGAGCTCGAAGTCCACCTGACGGTCTCGGCCCTATCCGACATCTCGGGAGGAGCCGGTTTCGTCAACGACATCTACCTGTTCCCCGGGTTCCGGTTCGGCCTGGGCAAAGGGGAGAAGTGGTACGTCTTGGGCGGCGTCAACGTCCCGGTCAGCGGCCCGCAAGCGTTCGCCTGGCAGCCGCAATTCTCGATCACCCGCAATTACTGATCGAAGTTTCTTCCCCTGTCCCCACCCGCTCACCAGGAGTCTTGTGATGCGTCAACGTGCCTTCGTACCCGATGTCGGTTGCCTGGAAGGGCGAACGCTCCTTTCGGGCGGGGTGAGGGTTCCTCATGGCCCGGTGGGTCTTTCGGGCGTCGCGTTCAACCTGGGTAACCTCAGGAATCGGGGTTACTTCGAGCAGTACGCCTTGGGGGGCAACTTCCAACTCCTCCGAACTCAGCTTGCCGTCACCTCGGCGGCGATCCCCTTCGGTCGGGTCGACGGGTTGGGCCAAAAGACCAACGCCATCCTCGACCAGATGCGCATCAATCAGGCCAACGGCGTCGCTGGAGCGGTCGCCTCCGCCTACCAGCAAGTGGCGGCGGGTGTCAAAGCCGACGTCGATGCGCGGATCGCCACTGGGACCGTCTTCGTGTTCGACAAGGGCGGCTGATTTCCAGTTGATGCGTACTGAATCTGCCTTGATCCGCCGGACGGGAGTGATCCAGCTCCTCACGGATCAAATCGGCTCATAAAAATAGCCCGCCGGCGATGCGAACATCGGGGTCGGGCTGATCCAATGAGATATGTCCTTCGAAGCGAGAGAAGACCGAGGACGAACCTTGTGACGGGCTCGCCTCGGTCGGGCTGGTTCGTGTGGTCAAGCCGGCAGGCGATGGACCGGTCGGCTCAACCTGATTCGATCAAGGACCGAGACCACCGTGGGTCCGGAACGGAGTCATGTGCGACGGCTGGTCGAGGAACCAGAACCGTTCCCACTCGTCGCCCGCTTGTCGGAGGTTTTCCGAGTCCACGAGCAATTCCTCGACCCGTCGAGGCTTGTAAGCCGCGTAGCGGGGCAAGGGAATGGGGGCACATCCTTCGCTCAAGGCGAGGACCGCCCCCAGAAGCAACAAGACCACCACGGGTTTTCGCATTGGGCTCCTCCCGCCTTCGGTACCACGCCTTGATCGCGCCCCGCGGTCCTTCGCGTGGCTTCGAGGTCATGGGGCTCTGGTGAGCAGTCCCCGCAAGGGTCAGCCAACCCGGATCAGAGTTGATCGCCGGGCCGGATCGCCTTGGAAGGTTCTCACCGTGAGCCAAGGGTCAACCGCGTTGGTCGCAACGCGGTCCAAAGATCCAATCGACCGAGCGAGGAGAGCGGTCCAAGTCCGTTAATCCGCAGCCTGAGCTTCGGTGGAGACTTCGGTGCTAGGCTCATCATCGTCCGAATCGTCAGATCCGTTACCCGTTACATCGGCTTCTTCGGTCTTGCTCATCAACGGAAGTTTCTCGGGGTCCATCTTTCGGACCAACTCTTCCATTTCCTTGCCGGGCTTGAACGTCACCACATTCTTGGACGGGACGTAAACCTTGTCGCCCGTCCGGGGGTTTCGCGCTTTCCGAGGGGCCCGTTTTTTAACTTCGAACACCCCGAAGTTCCGCAGTTCGATCCGCCCTTCCGAGACCAAGGTATGGATGATCGCGTCGAGGGTCCGCTGAACGATATCTTTCGTTTTGAGTTGCGTGAGCCCGATATCCTCGGAGATTTTTTTGACAATCTCTTTCTTTGTCACGATCGGATGCTCCTCGGAGTCGGGGTCAGCTCGGTCCAAGGTTCGGGTGGTCCAACATTATTGCTAGCTTAGACTAATGTCAAGCAATTAGGACCCCGATCCGCGTGAACTTGACCGGCTCGCAACGAGTCATCAACCGTCCGGGGCAACCGGGTAATTTCCCTCGGCGACGGCGGCGTGGAGGTGCCGGTGCAGGGGGGCGTAATCCCAAACCAGATCCTGCGCGACGACCAATGCCTTCAGCCGACCGATCGCCGCTTCGGCCAGCTCGGGACCATGAGGCGCATACTTCGGGTCGCAGAAGTAGACCCGGCAACCAAGCGGGCGGGCCTCCCGCGCCGTGCATCGCCCGCGGTCGTCTTGCCAGGGGCAGGTCGCCCCGTCGTCGAGCGGACGGACCGGCGGCGGGGCGTCGGCAAGGAGGACCGCCACCTCGGGGGCCGAGACGAACAGGGTGTGCTCATACTCGATGAACCGGCAGCATCGGCCGCTGATCTGGCACACCGGCGCCAGGCGGGCGACCTCGGCGTCGAGTCCCGCGTAGATCGCCTGGATCTCGGCCCGGAACGGCGTCGGGTCGAGGCTCATGACTGGTGAACCCGCGCCGCCGACGCTTCGATCTGCTCGATGGTGAAGAGTTGCCCCTGGCCCGACCCCGGGCAGACCCGGACGACGTCCTCCCAGTCCTCCGGCGACGCGATGTTGTCGGGCCAGAACGGCCAGGTCCGGCACTGGACCGGGCGGGCCTCGTACACGGTGCAGCCACGCCGGCGGTCCCAGAAGACGCAGTCGCCGTTGCGGTGCTCGATCAGGCTGATCCGGTCGCCGACTTGCCTGAGGAACCGCCCGCCGAACTCGGTGAGGCTTTCTCCCCGGAACGCCGCGAGCTGGGCAATCTCGGCCTCGTCCACCCAGACGAACCCCGGGGCGCCGGTGCAGCAGGAGCCGCATTGGGTACAGGTGAACGCCAAACCGTCGCGATACCAAGGGGTCTGACCCCGATCACTCATCTCGAATCTCCCAGGAACCGACCGGCGTCAACCACCGATGGCATGCATCAGGCGCTCGGGCTGAATGAACCGCGCCGAGTTGATCTCGTGCCCCGCCCACTTGTCGCCAACGCTCTGCTGAAAAGCTTGGATCAGCGTTTCGTCATCGCTCAACGGGTCGCGGAGGAGTTGCTTGAGGTCGGTCTCGTCGAGAGCGAACAAGCAGTTTCGGAGCTTGCCGTCGGCGGTCAACCGGAGGCGGTTGCAGTTCCCGCAGAAGGGGCGACTCACCGACGCGATGATCCCAACCCGCCCCCGCCCATCGGCGTAATCGAAGTCGAGCGATGCGGATTGCGGATCGCCATCGTGGATCGGGACGAGCGGGCCGAACTCGTCGCTCAGGCAGTCGATGATCGCCGACGCGAGGAGGACCTTGTCGCGTTCCCAGCCACCGGCGTCGAGCGGCATATACTCGATGAACCGCAGTTCCGCCCGGTGCTCGCGCGCGAAGTGGGCCAGCGGCAACAAGTCCTCCTCGGTAAACCCCTTGAGGGCAATCGCGTTCAACTTCACCGGGTCGAAGCCGACCACCTTCGCCGCCTTGATCCCATCAATGACTTGATCGAGGCCGTCGCGACGGGTCAGGGCGCGAAACCGCGCGGGGTCGAGGGTGTCGAGGCTGATGTTGATCCGTCGGAGACCGGCGTCGAACAGTCGTTGAGCTTGCCCGGCGAGCAAGATCCCGTTGGTCGTCAGGCCGAGATCTACGATCCCTGGAACAGCGACCAGCCGCGCGACCAGTCCATCCAAGCCCCGACGGACCAACGGCTCGCCCCCGGTGAGCCGGACCTTGGTGATCCCCAGCCCGGCGGCCACCCGGACCAACCGCTCGATCTCCTCGAACGTCAGGAGGTGAGACTTGGGCAGGAACGTGACCGCCTCCGGCATGCAGTAGACGCAGCGGATGTTGCAGCGGTCGGTGACGCTGATCCGGAGGTTGGTATGCACCCGCCCAAACGTGTCGACGAGTCGGGTATCGGTCGAGGTCATGGCGAAGGTCAACCCGGGGCGGTCGGTCGAGGAGTCTGATCAGTCCCTCCCAATGATACGCGAAGCCACTCACGATCGACCACCGGAGCCACCGGGATCTTCAACCGCCGCCGGGGTGGACCCACTCCTCGGTCCCGTCGGCCCAGGCTTCTTTTTTCCAGATCGGGACCACCTCTTTGAGCGTGTCGATCAGCCACCGGCAAGCATCAAATGACTCCGCCCGGTGCGGGCAACTGACCGCCACGACAACGGCCACCTCCCCCAGCCCCAACGCCCCCACGCGGTGGACGATCGCCAGCCGCTCGATCGGCCAGCGCGCCAGGGCTTGCTCGGCCAGGTCGCGCAACGTCTTCTCGGCCATGCTCGGATACGCTTCATATTCGAGCGCGACCGTCTGGCGGTCACCGGTCAGCTCGCGGACCGTCCCCAAAAACGAGCAGACCGCCCCCGCCTGGTCCGACCGGACCGAGTCGGTCACGGCGGCATGGTCGATCGGCTCGGCGGTGATCGTGATCGTGATCGTAGTCCGGGCTGAGTTCATACGATCAATCCACTCCAGCCCCACCGCTCACGGGCGGGATCATCGCCACCTCGGCGTTGGGCGAAATCAGGTCGTCCTCGGCGGCATAAGCGGCGTCTACAGCCACCCGCGATGACTCCATCAAAGGAACAAGCGCGGGGCACGACCCTCCCAGGGCCGCCTTGAGGTCGGCGACCGTGGCGGGTTCAGCCAGTTCGACCACCCAGGTGGGCGAACCGGCTCGGACCCGGGCCGCGGCGAATAGCAAGACGGTTACTCGCACGATGCGAGTCCGCGCGTGAGCGGATCAAGACGCCGCATGGTGGCCAATGATCTCGTGGATCATCCCGTGGAGCGTTGCCAGCCCTTTTTCGACGTCGCCGCCCAGGTGCAAGCTGATGGCCCGGCGGTGCCGGGAAGCGAGCGACTGGAAGTCCCCGAGCGACTGGGCCTTGACCAGGGTGGCGAAACCGCACGGGAAGTTGGGGATCGGCACGTCCGCCCCGTCATCGGCGGTCAACTGGAGAAAAACCCCCGCGTCGCTCCCCCCCTTGTGCAGCTGGCCGGTCGAGTGCAGGAACCGAGGCCCGTAGCCGGTCGTGGTCGCCACTTTGAGGGCGTCGCGGAGGTGGCGGCGGAGTTTGAGGATCGCCTCGTCGCGCGCCGGGGTTTCATCGACGTACTGGGTGATCGCGACGTAATCCCCCGGCTTGACCCGCGCGAAGTGCGCCCGCAAGACCCCGACGAACAGGTCACGCCCCGACTTCCCGCCGACCGCCTGGAGGAGTTGATCCTTGTTGCCGTCGTCGGCCTTCAAGGTCAGGCCGTCAAATTCGGCCACGGTCGCCAGGTCAGTCAGGCTGCCGTCCTTTCTGTATTTCTCCAGGAGTTCCTTGGTATTGTCCTTGCTCTCCTGGACGTTGGGCTGGTCGAACGGGTTGATGGCGATCACCTTGCCGGCCAGCGGCGTGGCGACCTCCCACCGGAAGAACTCGGCGCCGATGTCGATCGGACCGTCGAGGATCAGGTCGATGACCGGGTGCCCGGCGTCCGACAGGGCCATCAAGTCCGGGCAGTCGGCGATCGGCGGGGACTGGCTGGTCCGAACCTGGATGAAGACCCGGTCGCGGCCGTAAACCTCGGGCTTGCCGACCGGCTCCCCGGCGACGGGCAAGATCCCTTTGCCTTCCTTACCGGTGCTCTCGGCGATGATCTGCTCGATCCACAAGCCGAGCGAGGGCAGGGGCTGTGGCGTGATCAACGTCACCTTGTCGCGCCCGGCCTGGGCCAAGGCCCCCATCGCCGCTCCGAGCGACGCCCCCGGGTTCGACCGGATCGGCGCCTCGGGTGAGCATTGGCCGACGACGATCAGAGCGTGGTCGAGGAGCGCCGCGACGTCAAGCCCCTTGAGCGCGGCGGGAACCATCCCGAAGTACGACAAGGCCGAGTACCGGCCGCCGATGTCGCTCGGGTTCAAGAAGATGTGGCGGAACTTGTCGCGCTGGGCGTCCGCCTCCATCTTGGTCCCGGGGTCGGTGATGGCGACGAAGTTTTCCCCCGCCTGATCCCCCTTGACCTGCTTGACCTTGTCGAAGAAGTAGGCGTAGAAGACCGACGGTTCGGTGGTCGTCCCGCTCTTGCTCGACACGACGAACAAGGTCTTGGCCGGGTTGATCTGCCCCTCGATCCGCCGGATCGTCGCCGGCACGGTGCTATCGAGGACCAGGAGCTTGGGGAAGCCGGGGACCGCCGGGTTCGTCTGGTTGAGGACCTCGACGCACAGGCTCGATCCCCCCATCCCCATGACGAGGACATGCTCGAAGCCGTCGGCCTTGACCTTCTCGGCGAACGCCTTGAGTTCGGCGCCGTGCGATCGGACCAACTCGGGAACGCGGAGCCAGCCCAGGGCGTTCTTGATAATCTTGTCGGCGGCCGGGTCCGACTTCCAAAGGCCGGCATCCTTGTCCCACATCCGGCCGATGGCGTTTTCCTTCTCGAACCCCTCCAGGGTTTCCTGGATCGTGCCCGAATACTCGGCACTATAGATCGAGGTCTGCCCAATCCGGCGCGTCTGGAGGATCTTGGCCTGCTTGTCGCGGATCGCCTGGTACAGTTCGTCGAACGACTCCTCGAAGATTTTCACCCCGTCGGCGAGGAGCTTGTCCGTGATCGAGTTCAGGTCGATCCCCAGCCCGCCGAGCGAGTCGGTGAAGGCTTTCGCCTCAACGATTCCCGTCGTCAAGGTCGCGCCGGCCTGGCCGTGATCCTTGAAGGCGTCGAACGCGGCCCGAGGCATGGTGCTGACCGTCTCGGGGCCGACCAGGCCGGCGGTGTAGAGGGTGTCGGGGTACTTCGGGTTCTTGGTCCCGACCGACGCCCAGAGGATACGCTGGACGTGAGCCCCTTGGGCCTTGAGGTCGGCGAACGCGGCGCCGTGGAACAGGTCGGTGAAGACCTTATAGGCGTTCTTGCCGTTGGCGATCGCCACCTTCCCCAGTGCATCCTCAAGCTTCGCTCGAACCGCCGGGTCGGTTGTTTCCTGGAGCTTGGCTTCGATCCGCTTGTCGGCCTCGGTGTCGATCCGCGAGATGAAGAAGCTGGCGACCGACGCGATCTTGTCGACCGGCAACCCCGCCGCGACCCGCCGCTTGAGGGCCTTGATATAGATGTGGGCGACCGCCTCATACGCCTCGACGCTGAACAGCAAGGTAACGTTGACGTTGATCCCGCTGAACAGCAATTCCTCGATCGCGGGCAACCCTTCGGGGGTGCCGGGAACCTTGATCATCGCGTTCGGGCGTCCGAGGAGGCTCCAGAGCTTTTTCCCCTCGGTGATCGACCCGGCGGTATTCTTGGATAGATACGGCGACACTTCGAGGCTGACGTAGCCGTCCAAGCCGTCCGTCTCATCATAGACCGGCTGGAACGCATCGAGCGCGGCCTGGATGTCGGCCACGGTCAAGGCTTGATAGATCCCGTCGACGCCGTCCCCTTCGCCGACCATCACCTGAACATCGTCGTCGTATTCCTTCCCCTTGCTGATCGACTTCTGGAAGATGCTCGGGTTGGAGGTCATCCCCCGCAGCCCGTCTTCCTCGATCAACCGGGTCAGTTCCCCCGCGTGGAGCATCTGGCGGCTGATGTCGTCGAGCCAGACGCTGGTCCCGAGGGCTTGCAAAGCGGCCAGCGACGAGGTCGATGAAGCGGTGGCCATGGGCGGAAGATCCTCGAAGGAGAGTGGGACGCCGGTCGAGAGGGCCGATTCGACCGGGATGACCGAGGACGGCTCAAACGACGAGACGTCGAGCCTTGATCCTCGGCCACCCCAATCTAGCGAGATTCGCCGCTGGTTGCGAGGGTTTGCCCCCGTCACTTCGGGGGGGCGAGCGCCGACCGGAGCGGGTTCTCGAACCAGTACAGCCCGCTCTTGCCCGGGCAAACGAGATCGAGGTCGCCATCACCGTCCAGGTCGACGATGGGGACTTCCAGCCCGGTCCCGGCGGTCCCGGCGGGGAAGTCTTTCTGCGCATCGCGCTTACCGCCTTCCTTCGGGGTGCTCGCGTTGGCGTGCTCGCCCCGGAAGATGAGGTGCTTACGCCAGACGAGATCAGCACCGTATAGGTCAAATTGATAATAAGCGACCTGCGACGGCTCGATATCGCCGGCCTCGATCTCATGGGCATAGACCCGCTTGCCGCTCAACAGCTCGTTCGTCTTGCCGTCGCCGTCGAGGTCGACCCAGCTCAGGACGTGGACCGACGAGAGCGTCGGGTCGATCGACTTCTTGATCCAGGTGAACTTGCCGTCGGCTCCGATTTCTTGCTTGGCCCAGAACAGGCCACGGTCGTGCCCCATCCCGAAGACCAGTTCCACCTTGCCGTCGCCGTCGAGGTCCTTGGCGAGGATCTGGATGCCGGTCGCCCCCAGATTCCAGTCTGGGTGCCAGGTCCAGGTCGCGGCGGTCTTGGGGTCGGCAGGGGCTTCGAACCAGCCCTTGGGGGTGAGGAGGTCCAACCGACCGTCGCGGTTGATGTCGCCCGACCCGATCCCGTGGCCCGCGGCGAGCGTCCCGAAGTCGTGCTTCTTCCACGAGGGCTGGCTCGAAGCGCTCTCCAGCGAGTACCAGGCGACCGTATTGACCGAGTTGGGGAGCACGTCCGGCTTGCCGTCGCCGTCGAGGTCCACCAAGACGGCGGCCTCGCTGTTGCCGGGCTTGTCGATCTCGTGGTAGGTCCACTCCTGGCCGGGGACGCCGGGGTTCTCGACCCAGCCGACGTTCTTTTCAAAGTACGAGCAGGTGATGAAGTCGATCCGGCCATCGCCGTTGACGTCTATCGGCAGGGTCGAGAAGCAGTTGCGGTACGTCCCGCTTTTCGACACCTTCCGGACGGGGTAAGCCGTCCAGTCGGGACCTTTGTACCAGGTTTCGCCCGACACCACGTCGAGCTTGCCGTCGTTATCTACATCGAAAGCGCCGGCCCCCTCGAAGACGCTCCGGGCGTTGATCTCGTGCTTCTTCCAGCCGGTCGGCTCGTCGGCCTGGGTGGTTGACGCCCAGGGGAGGATCAGCAAGGCCATCGCGGGGCACCAGCTTGGTCGGCAGCGCATCGGTGGACTCCCTGGCAAGGAGGAATCGGTTGGTCAATCGTCGTCGGCTTCGAGTCTGGCGTCGTCATCGTCGTCGGGGTCGTCGTCTTCCCCTTCGGCGTGAATTTCCCACCCGAGCGAGTGCGCGGCGGCGGTGATCACCGCCAGCGCATGGCTCGGGTCGTCGGCTTTGAGTTCAAAGTTGATGGCGGACGGGTGGCCCGACTCGATCAAGGCGTACCCTTCCAGAGCGAGCGCCGGGGAAAGGAGCCACCAGACGGTCGAGGACTCGCGGCGGATCGACGTCGAGGCCCCCGCCTCGGTGATCGCTTCGACCCAATCGTCCATCGACCGGGCCGGGGTGTTCCAGGCCGGGAGCGCGAGGTACTCGACCATCCGAAAGATCCCCGCTGCAACGCGACGCGGCGATGTGCCCCCAGCCCACCCAGGCGCGGCTGAGGCGATCGTCCAGCGTAACGAGTCGGCGACCAATCACAAGCGGGGACCGACCGCGCGTTGGCGATTCGCCACCGGGTCAACCGCCGAGGGCGTGCCGAAGGTCATCCCAGAGGTCGTCAACCGCTTCGATCCCGACCGACAACCGGATCAGGCCGGGCGTGATCCCTTGCCTGGCCCACTGCTCGGGGGTCTGCGACCGGTGGCTGGTGGTCGTCGGGTGGCTCAGACTCGTCGAGACGTCCCCCAGGCTTGGGGCGTATGGGATGTGCTGGAGGCGCTGGATCAAGGAGTCAGCTTGCTCACGACCCCCTACGTCGAACGAGACGATCGCGCCGAACCCGCCGGGTAACGTCCTGGTCGCCAGCGCATGGTCAGGGTGACTGGCCAAGCCGGGGTAGTGGACCCGCTTCACGGCTGGATGAGTTTCGAGCCGCCGGGCCAGTTCAAGCGCGTTCGAGCAAGCCCGCTCGGTCCGGACGGCGAGGGTCGCCATCCCCCGGAGTGCCAGCCAGGAATCGAACGGGTTCCCGGTCAGGCCGAAGGTCGAGGCGACGTGCGCCGTCCGCTTGATCCAGTCGCGCCGCCCGACCAGGGCTCCCAGGGTCACGTCGCTGTGGCCTCCGATGGATTTGGTCACTGAGTGCGTCACCACATCGGCTCCGAGCGCGATCGGCTGGCAGAGCAGGGGGGCGAAAGTGTGATCCACCGCGAGCAACACCCCGGCGGGTCGGGTGATCGCGGCCAGGCCGGCGATATCGGCGAGGCGGAGGAGCGGGTTCGACAGGGTCTCCGTGAAGACGACTTTCGTCCGTGGCGTCAGAACGTCGCGGAGGGTCGCCGGCTGGGTCGCGTCGAACAAGTCATGCTCGACGCCGAACCGGGCCAGTTCGCCCGCGACGAGGAGGGTCGTCCGCCCGTAAAGCCCGTCGGAGATCGCCACCCGGTCGCCGCTCCGGAGGTGCGCGAGGAAGATCGCCGACTCGGCGGCCATCCCCGAGGCGCAGATCACGGCGGCCTCGCCCGCTTCGAGCCGGGCGATCTTGTCGGCGAGTTGCGCCGCGTTGGGATGGCCGTCACGGGCGTAGACGAACCCAGGCTCGGTCCCGCCATACAGGGCGTCCACCTGCGCAAGGTCGGCGAACTCGTAGACCGAGCTGAGCTGGATCGGTGGAGCGAGCGGCGGCGTGAGCGACCGCGGCGGCGGGCCGGGCCGGGCGCAGAGGGTCGGTGGATTAATCGGGCGGGATGATTCGGAGTCGGCCATGACGGGTCGCGTTTCTTCTGGACCGGGCGGAACGGAGCGTAGGGAACTCAACCGACGTTGGCTGATCCG